>Ga0302326_10025522_pt1 | contig 11982 bp, 7 predicted proteins | sample Palsa_T0_3_FD_202264 | JGI IMG/M metagenome (GOLD analysis project Ga0302326, IMG submission 202264) | Peat permafrost microbial communities from Stordalen Mire near Abisko, Sweden - Palsa_T0_3 | ecosystem: Environmental > Terrestrial > Soil > Palsa > Peat permafrost | place: Sweden: Abisko... | reverse complement strand
TTGTGCAGCGGCAGATTGGCGATTTCGGCAATAAAGCGGCACGCGGAAGAAAGGCTCGCAAGTTTTTCCAGGCCGATCGTAGTGTGGCCCAGCTTCAATTCCAGGTTGGCGATCACGGTCGCAAGATTCGCATTGCCGCATCGCTCGCCGTAGCCGTTCATGCAGCCTTGCACGTGCGTCGCGCCGGCTTCCACCGCGGCGATGGTGTTGGCCACCGCCACGCCGGAATCGTTATGCGTGTGGATGCCCAAAATTCCATCGAAGCGCTTGCGCACTTCGGCGAGCGCTTCCACCAGGCGGCCGGTGAGCGTGCCGCCGTTGGTGTCGCACAGGCAAAGCACATCGGCCCCGGCGCTCTTGGCGGCATCGAGCGTCTGCAAGGCGTAATCGGGATTGGCGAAATAGCCGTCGAAAAAGTGCTCGGCATCGTAGATCACTTCTTTGCCATGTGCCTTGAGATACTGCACGGTCTCAAAGATGAGCTTGAGATTCTCTTCTTCGGTGATGCCGAGCGCGCGCTTCACGTGCAAGTCCCAGGTCTTGCCGAAAATCGAGACTACCGGCGTGCCGGCCTCCACCAGCGCCAGCACGTTGCGGTCTTCCTGCACCGGATTCTTGGCGAAGCGCGTGGATCCAAACGCCGTAAGCTTGGCATGCTTCAGTTGGAGCGTGGCCGCGCGCAAAAAAAATTCCTTATCCTTAGGATTGGAGCCCGGCCATCCGCCTTCAATGTAATCGATGCCCAACTCGTCCAGCTTCTGTGCAATAACAAGCTTATCGTCAGCGGAGAAGGAGACAGATTCGCCCTGCGTGCCATCCCGGAGCGTGGTATCGAAAGTAAAGATCTTCATAAATACTCAAATTCTTTAGCCACCGATGAACACAGATAAACACAGATTAAGACAAAGCATTAACGTTTTTATCTGTGTTCATCTGTGTTCATCGGTGGCTAATTTTTTTCTGTCCTACGCCGTTGCCTCTTGCGGCACTCCAGCTTCTTTTCTCTTCTTCAGGAACGTCATCATTTCACGCAATTCGCGGCCCACCGTCTCTACCGGCTGATTGCGCGCAGCGTCTCTCATAGCTAAAAACTTATGCCGGCCGGCCTTGTTTTCGCCGATCCACTGCCTGGCGAATTCGCCCGATTGAATCTCACTCAGAATCTTCTTCATCTCGGCGCGGGTTTCCTGATTCACAATCCGCGGCCCGCGCGTGTAATCGCCATACTCGGCCGTGTCGGATACCGAATACCGCATATACCCCAAGCCGCCTTCATAGATCAAATCGACGATCAGCTTCAGCTCATGCAGACACTCGAAGTAAGCAATCTCGGGCGCATACCCAGCCTCGGTCAATGTCTCGAATCCGGCGCGGATCAACTCACTCACGCCGCCGCAGAGCACGGCCTGTTCGCCGAACAGGTCGCTCTCGGTCTCTTCGCGGAAAGTAGTTTCGATCACGCCCGCTTTGAGGCAGCCAAGCGCCAGCGCGTATGCCAGCGCGCGCGGCAGAGCCTCACCCGACGCATCCTGATGGATAGCCACCAGCGCGGGAACCCCCACGCCTTCCGTATAGAGCTCGCGCACGCGATGGCCCGGCGCCTTGGGCGCCACCATCGAGACATCGACGCCCGCCGGCGCCGCAATCTGCTGAAAGTGAATATTAAAACCATGCGCGAACATGAGCGTCTTACCCGGCGTCATGTGCGGCGCAATATCCTTGTTATATAAGTCGCCCTGAATGTGATCGCTCACCAAAATCATGATCACGTCGGCGGCCTTAGCCGCATCGCTCGCGGTCATCACCTTCAATCCGGCGGCTTCAGCCTTGGCCCACGACTTACTGCCGGGATATAAGCCGACAACCACGTCGACGCCCGAATCGCGAAGATTCAAGGAGTGCGCATGTCCCTGGCTGCCGTAGCCGATGATGGCCACCGTGCGGCCGTTTAAGTAGTCTAGATTTCCATCTTTTTCGTAGTAACGATTAGGCATTCATGTTCTCCCGCACGGGCCGGATGTTACCGGCGCCGACTGTCGCTATCGGCGGTTGCAAGCGCAGCTTCTTATTCTCCAGGCCGATGGCCAGAGAACCCGAGCGCGTCACATCGATCTCGCCGTAGCTTTGCATCACATCGATAAATTCGTTCAGCTTCTCCGGCGCGCCTGTGACTTCGATAGCGAAGCCCTCGGTGGAAGAATCCACCACGCGGCCGCCGAAGATCTCAGCCTCTTTCAAAACCGCCGTGCGCGCTTCCTGCGCCATGCGGATGCGCACCAGCACCAACTCGCGGATGACGGCCGGGACGTCTGTCAGGTCGGTGGCCTGCAGCACGTTGATCAGCTTATTCATCTGTTTGATCACTTGCGGACGTATTTTGTCGTCCACATCGACCGCGATCGTCATGCGCGACAGCTCCGGATCGAGCGTGCGCGCCACCGTGAGGCTCTCGATATTGTAGCCGCGCTGAGTCAGCAGGCCCGTTACGCGCATCAACGCGCCCGGTTTGTTCTCGAGCAGAATCGAAATTACTTGCAGCATGGCTACTCTGATCTCCTTATCGGACTGCCGCCACAGGCTCGGGCGGTCCCAACACCATTTCGTTGATGGCGCCGCCCGCCGGCACCATGGGATATACATTTTCGAGCGGACTTACCTTCACATTGAGTAAGTAAGGTCCCGGCTCATGGACGGCCTCTTCCAGCGCCGGACCCAGCTCCCACGGCTTGTCGATGGTGCGCCCTTTGAAGCCGTAAGCTCCAGCCAGCTTGGCCGCGTCGGGGAAACAATCGAGCTCTACCGAACTCAGGCGGTCGTTGTAAAACAATGTCTGCCACTGCCGCACCATCCCCAGGTAGCCGTTGTTCATGATCACAATCTTGATGGGCAAACCGTGACTGGCAATGGTGGCAAGCTCCGGGATGGACATCTGAAAACCGCCATCGCCGACCAGTGAGAACACTAGCTTGTCAGGACGGGCGAACTGCGCGCCGATTGCCGCCGGCAATCCGAAACCCATGGAGCCGAGCCCACCCGAGTTCAGCCACAAGCGCGGCTCGTTGAAACGGATAAACTGCGCGGCCCACATCTGGTGCTGGCCCACGTCCGACGTGACAATCGCATCCCCGCCCGAGAGCCGGTCGATCTCGGCCATCAGGTGTTGGGGTTTGATTTCACTCTCGGAACTCGAGGTACGCAGCGGATGCTGCTCTTTCCATTCGCGGATCTGGCGCCACCACGCGCGGCGCGGTCCCACCGGCCCCTCGGGCTTTTCAGCTAACAGCGCGTTGAGCTTGCCCAGCACGCGTTTGACATCGCCCACAATCGGTACGTCGGGCGTGCGGTTCTTGCCGATTTCCGCCGGGTCGATATCCACGTGAATGACTTTAGCGTGCGGCGCAAACGCCGCCAGACGGCCGGTAACGCGGTCGTCAAAGCGCGTACCGAGGGCGATCAGAAGGTCGCACTGGGTCAATGCCATGTTGGAGGCGTAGCTGCCGTGCATGCCCGGCATGCTGATGAAGTTGGGATGGTTCGAAGAAAGCGCGCCCAAGCCCATCAGCGTGATCACCGCCGGCACATCGGTCTTCTCCACAAACTCGCGCAACTCGGCGGATGCGTCCGCCGCCAGAATACCGCCGCCCGCATAGACCAGCGGCCGCTCCGCTTCCTGCACCAACTGCGCCGCGCGGCGGATCTGGCCGGTGTGACCTTCGGTAAACACTTTGTAACCGGGCAGATGAATCGAGGTTACCGGCTGGTAGTGTCCCTGAGCCTGGAACACGTCCTTGGGGATATCGACCAGCACCGGGCCGGGGCGTCCGCTGTTCGCCAGATAAAACGCCTCATGAATGATCTGCGCCAGATCCTCGAAACGCTTCACCATGTAGTTATGCTTGGTGCACGAGCGGGTGATCCCGAAGGTGTCGGCTTCCTGGAAAGCGTCGCTGCCGATGAGCTTGGTGGAAACCTGGCCGGTGAGCGCGACGATGGGAATGGAATCCATCATGGCATCCACCAATCCGGTGGTGAGGTTGGTGGCGCCCGGACCCGATGTGGCGCAGCAAACGCCCACCTTGCCGGTAGCGCGCGCGTACCCGCCGGCGGCGAATGCGGCGTTTTCTTCGTGCCGCACCAGCACGTGACGGATGGGGTGGTCGTACAGCACGTCGTAGAAGGGCAAGGTGACGCCGCCGGGATAGCCGAACATGCAATCGACGTCCTCGCGGACCAGGCACTCCAGCAGCATTTTCGCGCCGCTCATTAATTTGGCGCCAATCATCGGGGTTGACATATATTCCGCCTCATAAGTCTCTACCAAAATAAAAAGGCCATCGGCTGGTCTCTTTCACCCCGCCGATGGCCGTTAACCGATTTCCGGTTGGCCTACGCGGGGCCGGCTACGATGACCGGGAGAATAATAATGCTTACAGGAATCGCGATGACGATTATGTTACTGGCTGCGCGATCTGTAAGCGAGGTAGACATCGAACTATCAGTATCGAGTTTAGCTTAGAAGTTTTGTAAATGCAAGAGCAGATACGTATTAGTTATTCTAATATACCTATTTTGATGATAAGGATGATAAGAATGTGCGCACGCACTCCGGCCGTGCCGCGCCGCCACTGGTGGCGACGCTAGAGTCTCTACGTCCAAACCCAGCTACCATAGAAGAGATGGCAACCGCTACCCTTTCTCAATTTCACAACGAACCTTACGCCGATTTCTCCGACCCTGCCAACCGGCACGGCATGGAGGCGGCTCTCCGCAAAGTCCGCTCCGAGGCCGGACGCGAATATCCATTGCGCATTGGCAACGAATCGATCTCGACCGGCGACCAGCTGGTGTCGGTGAATCCGTCGAGCACCGAAGAGATCGTCGGCATTCACCACAAGGCCACTGCCGGGTTGGCGAAACGCGCCGTCGAAGAGGCTTACGCCTACTTCCCGCAGTGGAGCCGCACGCCCGCCGCCGAGCGCATCCGCATGCTACTCGACGTGGCGCGGATTTTGCGCGTCCGTAAGTTCGAGTTCAACGCCTGGCTGGCAGTGGAGGCGGGCAAGACGTGGCCCGAAGCGGAAGGCGAAACCGCCGAAGCCATCGACTTCTGCGAATATTACGCGAGAGAGATGGCGCGCCTGGCCGCGCCGCAGCCCACGGTGCAAATGCCCGGCGAGCGCGACGAAATGATGTACATTCCGCTTGGCGTGGGCGTGGTGATTCCGCCGTGGAATTTCCCGCTGGCGATTCTGGCCGGCATGACCGCCGCGACTCTGGTCACCGGCAACACCGCCATCATTAAGCCATCGAGCGAGACCCCCACCATCGCCGTCAAGTTCGCCGAAGTGCTGCTCGAAGCCGGATTTCCCGAGCGCTCCTTCACCCTGCTCACCGGCAGCGGCGCCGCCGTAGGCGATGTGCTGGTGGAGCACCCCAAGACGCGCTTTATTGCCTTCACCGGCTCGCGCGACGTCGGCTTGCGCATCAATGAGCTGGCCGCAAAAACGCAGCCGGGCCAGATCTGGATTAAGCGCGTGGTGGCGGAAATGGGCGGCAAAGACGCCATCGTGGTGGATGCGAATTGCGATCTGGAAAAGGCCGTGGATGGCGTTCTGGCCTCGGCGTTCGGCTATCAGGGCCAGAAGTGCTCAGCCTGTTCCCGCGCCATTGTGGACGCGAAAATCTACAACGAATTCCTGGATAAGCTGACTGCCAAGGCGAAGCATCTCAAAATCGGGCCCACCGACGACCCCGCCAACTACATGGGCCCGGTGATCAGCGCAAGCGCGCGCAAGACCATCCTGAAATACATCGAGACCGGCAAGAGTGAAGGGCGCTTGGTAACGGGTGGCGACGCCGCCCCGGAAGGCGGCTATTTCGTGCCGCCCACCATCATCGCGGACGTGGATTCGAAGGCGCGCATTTTCCAGGAAGAGATCTTCGGCCCGGTGTTGGCCGTAACCAGGTCCGAAAGCTTCGCCCATGGCCTGCAACTGGCCAACGATACGCAATACGGCTTGACGGGCGCCGTGTATTCCAATGATCCGCAGCACTTGAAGGATGCAAGGGAGCAATTCCACGTAGGCAATCTCTACCTCAACCGCAAGTGCACCGGCGCCATGGTAGGCGCGCATCCCTTCGGCGGCTTCAACATGTCGGGAACCGATTCGAAAGCCGGCGGCCCGGATTATCTGCTGCTATTTCTACAGGGAAAATCGGTAGCCACGAAGATCTAGCAGCGAGGAAAGCCCTTAAGGAGCATCCTTTCGCCGCCCGGATTGGAGGGCGCGTACGACCACAGCCTAGCTGCGGAGTCGGATCCCTACTTTCGGCCGGCCGCCACAACGCCCGCGGCCGCCGCCGGCGATCCTCTCGAGTAACGATATCCGGTCACATGACCAAATCCGGTCGCGGCCGCCGCCGCCGCGCGAACCGGGCCGCCAGCGCGCCAATTGCCCGATTTCGCGACATTAAGGCGCTATTGCGCGACTCTAAGCGATTCCGCCAAGGCATCTCCGGCCCGGAAAAATTGGCCGCTCCCGTGCACTCACTAAAGAGTTGAACTCGGCGATTGCCGACAGCCGATATCGGCACAGGAGAGTTATGCGTATTCACATCATCGGTTCGCTGTTGTTCGCAGCGGGAATGCTATTCCTGCCGGTCCCATCTTCCGCGCAATTCCGCGCATCCATTACCATCGCGCCGCCTGCGCTGCTCGTCTATGAGCAGCCTGTTTGCCCCGGTGACGGTTACCTCTGGACCCCGGGGTATTGGGGTTGGGACGATGCCTATTATTGGGTGCCAGGCGACTGGGTCATGCCTCCCGAAGTGGGGTACCTCTGGACTCCAGGCTATTGGGGTTGGGGCAGCGGTGCGTATATGTTTAATGAAGGCTACTGGGGCACGTCCATCGGTTTCTATGGCGGCATCAACTATGGCTTCGGATATTTCGGCCGCGGCTATGAAGGCGGACGCTGGGACAACGGGCATTTCTTCTACAACACCACGGTGAATAACGTAAACGTAAGCGTCGTTCACAACGTTTACAACACCAGGGTGAACGTGGCCAGCGCGAGCCGCGTCAGCTACAACGGGGGCAACGGCGGCGTCAACGCCCGCGCCACCCCTCAAGAAGAGGCTGCCGCTCATGGCAATCATGTTGGACCGGTAGCCGCTCAGACTCAACATGCTCAGGCCGCCCGCAGCGACCCCCAGCAACGGTCTTCCGCGAACCGGACCGTGCCAGCGGCCGCGACGACTCGCGCTAACACCCCCAATACCGCGGTTCACCCCACGGAGCTGCCCGCCGTCGAACACCCGGCTCGTCCCAACACGGGCAACGCCAAGCTCGACCAGCGATACCAGAAGCAGCAGGATCAGCTGGTAGCGAAGCAAAGCCAAGATCGGCAGAGGCTCCAGCAAACGCAGGACAAAGAGCATCAGCAGCTGGCGAAACAAGGCGCTAACGAAGCGAAATCGCAACAATTGGAGCAGCGGCACCAGCAACAGACACAGCAGATGCAGCAAGGACACTCGCAGCAAATGCAGCAGATGCAACAGAGACAGCAACCGGCCGGCGGCGGAGCTCGCGGAGGCCGCCGGTAATTCGTAAATTGGAGGGCCACAGGACGCGTCCCGTGGCCCGCCTGAGCGACAACCGCCGCTTGATCTCAACGAATTCGACCCTACCTGCGTCTTTACATTCGAACACCCGCCCCGGAGGAGCATCTCGATGTTAAGAACGGCCCGAGCCATCGTCACAGCCGCGGTTATCGCGGGCCTTTCGCGCGGGCAGTCTACGGGACGGCGCCCGGAATTCGAACTCGCGTCAGTTAAGCCGAATACGCCCCACGGTCCGTTGGACCTGACGCCGCGCCGCTCCGGCGACAGAATCATCATGCACGGCGAGTTGGCTCCGATGGTGGCATACGCGTATCACGTGGAACGAGGGTATCCTCTGGAAGGAGATCTTCGCCTCCCGGACGGCTGGAACTGGTACGACGTAGACGCCAAGGTGGCGGGCTCGCCGAGCGACGATGAGATCAGGCTGATGTTCCAAACGCTGCTGGAGGACCGCTTCAAGCTGAAGGCCCACCGCGAGATCAAGGAACTTCCCGTCTACACGCTGACCCAGACGAAGAAAGGGCCGAAGCTGAAAGAGTGGACGGAAGGCGCGCCGCCGCAAAGGATCATCGGCAAAGTGGTTCCCGACGGCAGCATCGCCAATTTCTCCAGCGCGGAAGATCCGCATCACATCGTGGGCCGCAAAATACCCATGGTGAAACTAGCGTCGTACCTTACCCGAACGCTCCAGACCCCAGTTACGGATGAGACCCGGTTGGCCGGGGATTTCGATTTTGAGTTGACCTGGGAGTCCGACGCTCCGCCGCTTGCGCCTCCCGATCCCGCTCTGGTTGCTGCTGCGCTTCAAGAGCAACTGGGGCTGAAAATGGCAAAGGGCAAACGCCCGGTCGAGATTCTTGTAGTGGACCACGTGGAAAAGCCCTCGGAGAATTAATCAACCGTCTGCAAAGCCCTTCAGTAAAATCGCACGTTATCGAGCTCCAGCCACACCCCGCTCTCCGCCGTACCCGATAGCTCAAACACCAGCGCCCGCACATCGCGCCCCGTCCAAGCCTTCGCTCCTTCGGCCCGCCGCGCCAGAGCGCTAAACGGGATCCTCACCATATGCCACTCCGCCGAGGCCTCGAACGGCGCCGCGAACGACTGCGCCGCCGGCACTCCGTTCGTCTGGGCCAGCAGCCGGTACGTCCCTTCTCCACGCACCTCAAACGAAACGCCGGCGTATTGGCTGACATCCGCCAACTCGACCCCGCCCGGCGTCAGCGGCATTTCGAGCCGCACAAACGGACGCGGCTTGTCCGCCATGCACGCTTCAATCATCAGCGCGCGCTGGTTGGGGTTGCGCAGCACCGGCAGGAACATCATCGTCGAGTGGTCCGTTCCCGCATCGGTGCTGTTCACGCGCAGCGTCCCCAGCGCCGTGCGCCCGTCGGCGCGCTCCATGTTGTCCACAATCGCGCCGATTTTGTGCGCCGGCAGCGGCGTCGGCTCAGCCGTCCGGATCGCGGCCCCGAGCGGTTTCACGTCCACCTCGGCCCCATTCAAGAAGACCCGGCTGGTCTTTTCGATATCGCCGATATTCTCGTCGGGCCGTCCATTGATCAGCGCCAGATCCGCGGTCATGCCCGGCGCGATCGTGCCCAGTTGCTTCTCCACGCCCAACGCGCGCGCGCTCACCAGCGTACCGGCTTCGATGGCCTCGAGCGGCGTCATGCCCGCTTCCACCAACAGCTCCATTTCGTGCAGCGCCGAATAGCCGTGATAGGTAGCCGTCTCGCCCGCATCCGTGCCTACGCCGACGCCGATGCCGGCCTGGTGCAACCGCCGGACATTATCCATCAGGAACCCCCAGCGCTTCAGCCGCGCCGCGTTCGGTGGATTGGCCTCGCGGGCCGCAGCCAGGGCGCTCGCGGCCGCGTCCAGCAGATCGAGAACACGCTCCGGAGTTCTCGGTTTCGATTCGTAGACCGAAAGCGTCGAGACGTAGAACATCCCTTTCGATTTCAGCAGCCCGATCAGCTCATCATCCACCGGCGCATCGCCAACGCCATGCGCCAGCACATCTACGCCGGCGCGCGCGGCCGTCTTCGCGCCTTCGAGCGTCACCGTGTGGGTGAACACCTTGACGCCGCCCGCGTGCGCATCGGCCACCATGGCCGTAAGGGTTTCGAGGTTCATGCTGGTGAGGTTCGGCGCCGTGCCGTAGCGCCAGCCATCGGTGAAAATCTTGATCACGTCAGGATGGTAGGCAAGCGCCGTCCGCATGCGCGCGTGCGCCTCCTCGGGCGTGCTGGCGGTGAGCGTCATGAAGTCGCCCCACCCCGATTCGGTCCCGTGGCCGCCCGGAGTGCTCAAGCGAACCGCCATATTCACGCGCGGCCCCGGCAGCATGCCGTTCGCCAGCAGGCGGTGCATGGGCGCGATCATTTCGCCGTAAGTGGAAAAGTCGTTCACCGTGGTGACGCCGCACGCCAGGTACGCCTTCAGGTTCTTACCCCAATCTCCAGGGACGCCTGTCACCCCGGACGCCGCCAGATGCGTATGCAAGTCGAAAAGTCCCGGCAGCAGCGTTTGCCCGGCCGCGTCGATCACGCGAGCCTGCGCTGGAACCGGCGCGTTGGCTGCAACCGCTTCGATGCGCGGCCCGCGAATCACAACCGTCGCGGCGCGGGCAGGGGCGCCGGTTCCATCCACCACCCGCGCACCTCGAATAACGACGGCCTGCTGCGCGCTCAGCGCAGCCGCAGACACAAAGAACAGCAGTATTCGCTTCATCCGCGCAACTTCACCGCATCCTTACCAGCCCCCACCCCAAACGCCAACGGCGCCGCCGCCTTCGAAATGTCTCCGCCGTCGATGGTGATTCCCTGACTCGCCGCACCCTCCACCTCCAGGAACACCGCGGCCGGCGTAAGCACGCGCGGCGCCGTCAGCAGCACATCGCGCGTTTCGATAAACCGCAGAACCGACTTCGCCTGCGGATTGCCTTGCGCGCCCAGTCCGTTGATGGAAACGTCCGCCACATGGTCCAGAACTACGGCCGGGCGCAGATCGGGCATTGCCACATCGAAGCGCACATTGTGCAGCGTCAGCCCGCGCACGTTGCGGGCGTAAAGGCCATAAGCCGGCGGCGTACCCACTTCAAAATACTCCCCGGCAATCTGCGGAACCTCGCGTTGCGCTTCTTCGGCCGTCCCGCCGCCACCGTAGGTAATGCGTACATCGTCGAACACAATATCGTCCATGAAGGCGTCGCCCAGGCCATTCAGCACAATGCATTGCCGCGTCTCGCCGGGGCGGTAATTCTGCGTAAAAGCGATGTCGTCGAACTCTCGGCCTTGCGCCACCACATTGCCGCGTATGCCGCGAAAGGCGATGTTCCGGATAAATCCCTTCCGGGCGCCTGTAGCTGGACCGGCCGCTGCGCCCTGGCGCGCGCGGTTATTCAGGCTGATCGTGATCGGCCCGGTCACATCCTGCAGGATCAGGTTGGAAAAGAGCAGGTTCTGCACCTGCGCATCCGGGCCGAACTGCATCTTGATCGGGCACCCATAGGTCTGGTAGATGACGCAGTTGGATATGGTGATGTTTTCCGGATTCCCGCCGCCGAACCGGAACACCGACCAGCGCGTGCTGAAGGTGCTGTTGGTGACCGTCACAAACTTGCAACTGCCAAATAACGCGCACGCATCGTCCTGCGCCTGCACGTCGCAGTTGCTGATGTGGACATACTGGCTGCTGACGAAGTGGAACCCGTCGTTGTTGCCGTTGACGCGGTTGTGGATGTGAATGCCGTCCGCCCACACGTAATTGCTTTGAATGATGCGCACCGAATGAAACGCGCTGGCCACCAAAAAGATGTCGCGGATCCTCAGATTCTTGCAGCGGTGAAACAGCAGGTGGTAGGGCCGGTCGGCGCCGCCGCGTCCCGACGGCGGCGGAACCCCGCGCGTCGGGCTGCGAAATTCCTTGCCCTGCCCGTCGATGGTTCCCGGTCCTTCGATGGTGACGTTCTCGGCCTCCACCGCGAAAATCAGACCGACATTGCCATCGTTCAGCGTCGAGTCTCCGCTGAGCGGAATCGCATCGGCCGCGTGGTATTGCTTGCCGTCGGCGCTGCCCAGCAGTTTCCCGTTGGCCGCGACATGCAGCGTGACGTTGCTCTTCATCTCGACGGTTCCAATTACGAAAACGCCGGCGGGTACGAGCACCGTTCCGCCCTGATCCTTATGGCACGCGTCGATCGCCGCCTGAACCGCCTGCGTATCGAGCGTCTTGCCGTCGCCCTTCGCGCCAAAATCGAAGATATTGTAAGTGCGCGTCCCGAGGGCATCGGCGCTCGCCGCCGCCGGCTCCGCGGCCAGCATCGTCGAACTGAGCGAAGCCGCCGACGCCCAT
>Ga0302326_10025520_pt1 | contig 11982 bp, 11 predicted proteins | sample Palsa_T0_3_FD_202264 | JGI IMG/M metagenome (GOLD analysis project Ga0302326, IMG submission 202264) | Peat permafrost microbial communities from Stordalen Mire near Abisko, Sweden - Palsa_T0_3 | ecosystem: Environmental > Terrestrial > Soil > Palsa > Peat permafrost | place: Sweden: Abisko... | reverse complement strand
CCTGCACGTCAACGGCTTTCCCAACTGCTTCATCGAAAGCATTGCCCAGTCCGGGTTCACGGTGAACTTCCCGTATCTCATCGACACCCAATCCCGCCATATCGCCTGGGTGATCGCCTGGGCGTTGGAGCACGGTGTCGCAGAGGTGGAAGCCACCGCGGATGCCGAAGCCGCCTGGATCGACGCGGTCGTGCAACGCTCCAGCGTCATCGCCGGCCGGCGGGAATCCTGCACTCCCGGCTACTACAACCGCGAAGGCCACCCGGACGCACGACTGAACCAGGACAGTTTCTTCTTCGGCAGCCCAACCGAATACGCCGACATCCTCGACACCTGGCGGTCCGCAGGCACGCTGACGGGGCTCGACGTTCGAGCGTCAACGCCGAGCGGCCGGGTCAACTAGGCAGCGCGATCCGCAGCACCACCCGCGGTTTTTGTCCGCGCGCCAGCAGGCGCTCGATGAAGGTCACGACAACGAACATCAGGCCGTATTTGCGGCGGATCACCCCGGCCAGCCGCTGAACCGTCGCTGGTTCGGTAATCACCTCGGCGACCCCATCGACAGGATCAGCACCCTCGCGGACCTTCCCACCGCGATTACTAGCCGCGAGCACCACCCGTGGGTTGTTCTTGGCCCGCTTGGCCTTCCAGCTGTCGGCCGGCGTCCAGAAGAAGAGGTGATCGCCGTCGCGCCCGATCCACATCGGCGTTGCGACTGCGGCCCCATCCTTCTTGAACGTCGTCAGCGAAACGAATTTCTCTGCACCCAGTGCTGTCAAAACGTCTGTCATCGCGCTCCTTGCTGGTGTTTCGCCGACCCGACCAGCAGGTAGCTCGTCGGTGTGCGACCCGGGCAATGCGGGTATCTGACTCCTCATGCTAGCCGTGGACAAGCTGATCGCCGCGTCGTCGTCGGCGGCCTGGAACATCTTGGTCGACCTCGACGCGTGGCCGAAATGGGGGCCGACGGTCAGCGGGGCCCGGCTTGACTCCCCGCATACCGAGTTGGCGTTGCACGCGACCGGCACCGTGCAGACCGCGCTGGGCTTCGCCGTCCCGTTCGTCGTCACCGAATTCGAGCCGGGCCGACACTGGGCGTGGACGGTGGCCGGCGTCCCGGCAACCCACCACCGGGTCGAGCCGGTCGGCAACAGCGTGCGGGTGAGCATGGCCGTCCCGTGGTGGGCTACGGCTTATCTGGCCGTCTGCTCTATCGCGCTGGGCCGCATCGATGCGATGCTGCGCGATCCGCCCTAGAACCGCGCTGCATCACCAACCCTCGGATCCCGGAATTCCCTTGAAGGGGCCGACAATCCAGCTGGTGATCCAGCCGCCGTAGAAGCCGCCGGGCTGCGGTATTACTTCCTCGCCGTTCACCGTGCAACGGTCCACCGCGGCGGCCATCACGGCTAATGCTCCGGCGAGCGGCGCGAAATCACGGCTGGGCGTTTCGTAGGTCCACGCGGCGTGCAGCGCAACCCGTGTTTCGCTCACCAGGTCGTAATACGTTGCTTCCCCTTTCCATTCACACCAGGAAGCACCGTCGGCCGGGCGCAGTGCCCCGTCGACGAAGGCGGTGTCGGGCAGATAATAGGTCGGCGGATGACTGGTCTCCAGCACCCGCCAGGCGCGAGTTGTCGAGGCGACAGTGCGGCCGCCCAACTCGACCGTGATCGAGCCGGAGAACTCTTCCAGCCTGGGTGGACGCGGATATTGCCACACCGACTCCTGTCCAGGGCCGGGGGTATCGGGCTTCGGCCACGGTGTCACGGCATAATCTCCCTCACTAGCCTGCGCCCTCATTGTGCCCCGGTTCACACCATGTGTGACTCGCTGCGCGGCGGGTATCCCACACCGTCCGGTCGCACGCACGTGATCGGCGGGCGAAAGAGGACCTTGTGACGGAACTTGTCGATTCGGTCGACGCGCCGCGGGCGGTCGCGACCGAGCAGTGGCCGGGAAAGGCCTACCCACTGGGCGCCACCTACGACGGGTCGGGCACCAACTTCGCGGTGTTCAGCGAGGTCGCCGAGAAGGTGGAGCTGTGTCTCTTCGATGCCGACGGCGCCGAGTCCAGGGTGACATTGAACGAGGTGGATGGGTTCGTGTGGCACGGCTTTCTGCCGGCCGTCGAACCGGGCCAGCGCTACGGCTACCGGGTGCACGGGCCCTACGACCCGGCCAGCGGGCAGCGGTGCAACCCAAACAAGTTGTTGATCGACCCGTACGCGAAGGCCATCGACGGCAATTTCGAATGGCACCAGGCACTGTTCAGTTACAACTTCGGCGACCCCGACAGCCGCAACGACGACGACTCCGCGCCGCGCATGCCGAAGTCGGTGGTGATCAACCCGTTCTTCGACTGGGGCAACGACCGCCCGCCGGGCCGCGACTACGCCGACACTGTCATCTACGAGACACACGTCAAGGGTCTGACGCAGCTACACCCCGACATTCCCGACCGGATCCGCGGCACCTACGCCGGCATCGCGCATCCGGTCATCATCGAGCACCTCAAGAGCCTGGGCGTCACCGCGATCGAACTGATGCCGGTGCACCACTTCGCCAACGATTCCACGTTGGTGGACAAGGGACTGTCGAACTACTGGGGCTACAACACGATCGGCTTCTTGGCCCCCGACTTCAAGTACACCTCCAGCACCACCCCGGGCGGTCAGGTGCAGGAGTTCAAGACCATGGTCCGCGCACTGCATGACGAGGACATCGAAGTCATCCTCGACGTGGTGTACAACCACACCGCCGAGGGCAATCATTTGGGCCCCACGTTGTCGATGCGTGGGATCGACAACGCCGCGTATTACCGGCTGGTCGATGACGCTCAGCAGTACTACATGGACTACACCGGAACCGGTAACAGCCTGCACGTCGGTCATCCGCACACGTTGCAATTGATCATGGATTCGTTGCGGTACTGGGTGACCGAAATGCACGTGGACGGGTTCCGCTTCGACCTCGCATCAACCCTCGCCCGCGAATTCTACGATGTCGATCGGCTGTCGGCGTTTTTCGAACTGGTGCAACAGGATCCGGTGGTCAGCCAGGTCAAGTTGATCGCCGAGCCGTGGGATGTCGGCCCGGGTGGCTACCAGGTCGGCAATTTCCCACCGCAGTGGACCGAGTGGAACGGCAAGTTCCGCGACACGGTTCGCGACTACTGGCGCGGCGAAGCGGCGACTCTGGGCGAGTTCGCCTCCCGGCTGACCGGCTCGGCCGACCTCTACGAGCACACCGCCCGTCGCCCGGTGGCGTCGATCAACTTCGTCACGGCCCACGACGGTTTCACGCTGCGCGACTTGGTCTCCTACAACGAAAAGCACAACGAGGCCAACGAAGAAGGCAACAACGACGGCGAGAGCAACAACCAGTCCTGGAACTGCGGCGTGGAAGGTCCGACCGACGATCCTGAGGTCAATGCGTTGCGGGCTCGTCAGCAGCGCAACTTTCTGGCGACAACACTACTGTCCCAGGGTGTCCCGATGATCTCGCACGGCGACGAGCTCGGCCGGACCCAGAGCGGGAACAACAACGGCTTCTGTCAAGATAATGAGCTTACGTGGGTGCACTGGGACAAGGCGGACACCGAGCTGTTGGAGTTCACCCGATCGGTGTCCGCACTGCGGGCCGCGCATCCGGTGTTTCGACGCCGCCGATTCTTCACGGGATTGCCGGTACGCCGAAAAGGCGCCGACGGACAACTCGATATCTCGTGGTTCCGGCCGGACGGCTCCGAAATGACCGACGACGACTGGGGTTCGGGGTTCGGCAAATCGGTGGCCGTCTATTTGAACGGCCTGGGCATTCCCGACCTGGACGCCCGCGGGCAGCGAGTCACCGACGACTCATTCTTCTTGTGCTTCAACGCCCACCACGAGCCGATCGAATTCACCCTGCCGCCGGGCGGGTTCGGCCGAGCGTGGGTACCTGTCGTCGACACCTCCGCCGATACCGTTGCTAATTCAGATGACTCGCAACCGATTCCGGCTGGGAACGCGGTTCGGGTGGCTGCGCGCGCGGTGGTGGTGCTGCAGGCCGACGGCGACTAGGCCGTCGGCCCAGCCGCCTTCCTCCGGTCAGCCGTGCGGCGCCTCAGAAATCTTGGTGTCCGGCTTGCCCAGCGTCTGGCAGTAGGTCGCCGCCGACAGACGGGTCGCGGTGAGCTCCAGATTCGTGGGATCGGCGCCACTCTTGTCCTTGAGCATCTTGCCGACCTCTTCGTTCTGCTTCTTCTCGTCCTGCGTGGTGAAGTCCTTGCACTTGGTGTCACCACCGGTGTTGATCACCTGTGACACCGAACATCCGCTGAACATGAGCGCGGCGATCACAATCGCGGCAGGCGCCGTTGCCTTCATTGTTTGACCTTTCCTCGATCGGAGTAGCAGTTGTCTGTACACCGACGCGTCCGATTCCAAACACTGAATCGGCCGGTACGTGAGCAAATTGGCCACCTTTCGTCACACGGGTAGTCCGCTACCCCATTTCTGCTAAACATCGTCGAAGGGTCCGCGCCGAGATTACATTCGACACGGCGGTGAATGGCGCCGAGGAGGCCCAATGGCAGACACACTGAGCGGATTCCGGCACAAGGTGCGTCGCGTCGCCGAGATCGCGAACGCTGTGAAGCGATTGCACGACACCGGCATCATCGACCTCGCGAATCTCGGCGTGACGCTGCAGACCGTGAAGAATTCACGCGTCTATGTACCGCAGGCGACGATGGCGATCCAGGGTGGGCGCAAATTCCCGTCGCTGCCTGCGGTCGTCGACGAGCGTGGGGCCTTGACCTACAAGCAGGTAGACGACATGTCTACCGCGCTCGCGCGCGGGCTCACGAGGCTTGGCGTCGAGGAGGGTTCGGTCGTGGGCCTGCTCTGCCGTGACCATCGCGGACTCATCATCGCGATGGCAGCGTGCGGGAAGCTCGGCGCCCGGCAAGTAATGATGAACACGGGCTTCGCCAAACCGCAGTTCGCGCAAGTATGTGAGCGCGAAGACGTGAAGGTTGTGCTCCACGACAGCGAGTTCTTGGCTTTGCTCGACGCGCTGCCGGCCGAGCTGCCGCGCGTGCTGACCTGGGTGGACGAGGGCACCCACCCGCCCGACGACTTGCCGACGATCGACGGCATCATCGCGACGAACAGCACCGAGCCGCTGCCCTCGCCGACAAAACCCGGCGGGATCGTCGTCCTCACCAGCGGGACGACTGGGCTGCCGAAAGGGGCGCCGCGGGCCAAGTTCTCCCCTTTTGCGACAGTGCAGCTGATCGACCGAGTCCCCTACTTCCGACAAGGGACCATGGTCATCGTCTCGCCGATTTTCCACAGCACCGGTCTGGCGACCTTCATGGTTGGGGCAGCGTTGGGAAACAAGATTGTCACCGCCCGGCGTTTCGATCCCGAAGTCACACTCAAGCTCATTGCAGACCACAAGGCGGACATGTTGGTGGCAGTCCCGACGATGCTGCACCGCATGGTCGAACTCGCACCCGACGTCATCGCCAAGTACGACACATCGACGCTGAAGGCGATAGCGATCGCCGGATCGGCGTTAACACCTGATCTGTCCAACCGCGTACAGGACACCTTCGGCGATGTGCTCTACAACATGTATGGCTCCACCGAGTGCGGGATCGCATCCATCGCCACACCAGAAGAACTGCGCATGGCTCCCGGAACCGCGGGCCGCTCACCCGTGACCTGCGAAGTGGTGTTATTCGACGACAATGACCGTCGCGTCGATGGCACCAACAAGCGGGGTCGGATCTTCGTCCGCAATGCGGCGCCATTCGAGGGTTACACCGACGGCCGGCACAAGCAGATCATCGACGGCTACATGTCCAGCGGTGACGTTGGTTACTTCGACGAGAACGGATTGCTGTTCGTCGACGGGCGCGACGACGACATGATCGTTTCCGGCGGTGAGAACGTCTTCCCGCAGGAGGTCGAAAACCTGCTCGTCGAGCGTGACGATGTCTTCGATGCGGCCGTGGTCGGTGTCGACGACTCTGAGTTCGGAAAGCGGTTGCGTGCCTTCATCGTTTCTCAGCCCGGCGCACCGCAGGACGTCGAGGAGATCAAGCTCTACGTCAAGAACAACTTGGCGCGCTACAAGGTACCCCGAGATGTGGTGTTCATCGACGAGCTGCCACACAACGCCACGGGCAAGCTGCTGCGACGGGTCTTGACCGCAATGGACGTCGACAACGGCCCGCTGGAGAATCAGTCAGCCGAGGTGGACCGAATGCGGATGGGCCCTCGCGACGGTCGGTCCGGATCGACCGCCGCACCGCGTTGAGTGATCTCCACATCACCGTCGCGGGCCAGTGCGAACGCAATGCTGCGGCTCTGCTGTGTCAACTCACGCCAGCCGTCTCCGCCGATGGCCCGGGCCGCATCCGAGGGGCAGATGCTGGACTGTGGTCCGCGATGGGCGGCCAACGCCAGAATCGCCGCGCGCAGCCGAGCGGCCACCGACCCGTCACCGAGGGCGGTCCGCGCGGCGCGGGCCACCGGACCGGCGCCAGCGGAAGCCCGGGTCAGCTCGCTGTGTGGGTGTGATCCGCCCGCCGGCATACCGCCAGGCTAAGCCTTGTCGTGAGCGCCCAGCCAGTCGGCGAAGCGGGTAACGGCAAGCACCCCGTCGTCACCGGTTACCAGGCTGGTCTCCCCCACCAGCATGCCGAAGTAGCGCGCCGACGGGTCGACGATGACGGGGGTGGCGCCACCGCGATACGCCACCACCAAGTTCGCCATCTCGGCAAACCTCAGTTTCTCGGGGCCGCCGATATTGACCACACCGTTGACGGGTTCGGCCTGGGCGGCGCGTGCCACTACCGCAGCCACCTCGGCGGCGGCGACAGGCTGAATCGGCCCATCGGGGACCCGCACCTCGTCGCCAACCGTCAACGAGTCCGTAATGCCTTCGGCGAACTCGTGGAATTGGGTGGCGCGAACAATTGAGTAGGGCAATTGCGACTCGGTGATAATTCTTTCCTGAACGACTTTGGCGCGCATGTAGCCGCTTTCGGGTAAGCCGTCACAGTTGACGATGGACAGCGCGACGTAGTGGCCCACCTTCGCCGACAGTGCGGCTGCTACCAGGTTTTTCGTTGCGGTCGTGAAAAACTGCATCACCGGGTCGTCGTCGTACGACGGCGAGTTGAGCACGTCGACGAGCACGTCGGCGCCGGCGAGCGCCTGCGGCAGTCCGTCGCCGCTCAGCACGTCCACTCCCGAACTACGGGAGGCAGAAGTTGTTTGGTGGCCCGCGTCGTTCAAGGATGCGGTCACATCTTTGCCGATCAGACCGGTGGCTCCCAGTACGGTGATTTTCATGGCGAGATCTTTTCGCACCCACACCGCGGGCGGCAAGAATGCGCTAAAGCCCCCGACACGATCAGCGTGCGGAGGCTTTAGCGGTTGGTTCGGGAGACTCAGCCCTTGCGGGTCTTGACCGCTTCGGTGAGCTGCGGCGCGACCTTGAACAAGTCGCCCACGATGCCGTAGTCGGCGATCTCGAAGATCGGCGCCTCTTCGTCCTTGTTGACCGCGACGATCGTCTTCGAGGTCTGCATACCGGCGCGGTGCTGGATCGCTCCGGAGATGCCCAGTGCGATGTAAAGCTGCGGCGAGACGGTCTTGCCGGTCTGGCCCACCTGGAATTGACCCGGGTAGTAGCCGGAGTCCACTGCGGCGCGCGAAGCGCCGACCGCGGCGCCCAGCGAGTCGGCCAATTCCTCGACCACGCTGAACTTGTCGGCGCTGCCGACACCACGGCCACCGGACACCACGATGGTGGCTTCGGTCAGTTCCGGACGGTCGCCGGCGACCGCGGGCTCGCGTGCGGTCACCTTGGTCGCGTTCTCGGCAGGCTCGGGCACCTCGACGGTGACCTTTTCGCCCGCACCGTCAGCCGGTTCTGCCTCGATCGCGCCGGGCCGCACGGTGATCACCGGGGTGTCGCCGTTGGCCTGCCCCTCGACGGTGAACGCACCACCGAAGATCGACCACAAAGCCTTGCCGCCCTCCTTCACCTCGACCACGTCCACCAACAGACCAGAACCGATCCGCGCGGCAAGCCGTCCCGCAATCTCCTTGCCGTCGGCGTTGGCGGCCAGCAAAACGCCTGCCGGACTGGCAGATTCAGCCAGCGCGGCCAGTACGTCGACGGACGGGGTGACCAGGAAGTTCTCCGCCGTGTCGGACTCGGCGACGTAGATCTTGGCGGCGCCGGCGGCCTTCAGCCCGTCGACCAGCGGCTCGGCGGTGCCCGGCTTACCCACCACGACGGCGGCGGGGTCGCCCAGAACACGTGCCGCGGTGATCAATTCGAGGGTGACCTTCTTCAAAGCGCCTTCAAAGTGCTCGACGAGCACCAGTACTTCAGCCATGGGTTATTCGTGTCTTTCGCTTAACGGATTTCGGTTCGGGATTCAAGTCTTAGATGATCTTCTGGGACACCAGGTACTTGGCGATCTGGCTGCCGCCCTCGCCCTCGTCGGCGATCTTCTCGCCGGCGGTCTTGGCCGGCTTGGGAGTGGACGTCAGCACCTTGGAGCCGGCGTTGCTCAGCCCGACCTCGTCGCCCTCGACACCGATCTCGGCCAGCGTCAGCTTGGTGACTTCCTTCTTCTTGGCCGCCATGATGCCCTTGAATGAGGGGAACCTCGGCTCGTTGATCTTCTCGGTGACGCTCACCACGGCAGGCAGCGAAGCCTCGAGGGTGAACACGCCGTCGTCGGTCTCCCGCTCGCCGGTGATCTTGTCGCCGTCCAACGACAGTTTGCGCAAATGAGTCAGCTGCGGCAGGCCGAGGTACTCGGCGATGATGGCCGGCACCGCGCCGCCCACACCGTCGGTGGACTCGTTACCGGCGATCACCAGCTCGGTGCCCTCGATGGTGCCCAGCGCACGCGCCAGCGCCCATCCGGTCTGGATGACGTCCGAGCCGTGCAGCCCGTCGTCGAGCAGATGAACGGCCTTGTCGGCGCCCATCGACAGCGCCTTGCGAATCGCCTCGCTGGCCCGCTCCGGGCCGGCGGTCAGCAAGGTTACCGAGCCCTCGGTGCCGTCGGCGGCCTCTTTTTCGCGGATCAACAACGCCTCCTCGACGGCGCGCTCGTTGATTTCGTCCAGCACGGCGTCGGCGGCCTCACGGTCCAGCGTCCAATCGCCGTCGGTGAGCTTGCGCTCTGACCAGGTGTCTGGGACCTGCTTGATCAGGACCACGATATTCGTCATGAGTGTGGCTCGTCCTCCTCGAATGAGTCCTGCAGCCGCCAGCGGCAAGACTTAGCTCACGTCTGTCGCCCCCCGCACGCGCATGTTACTGACTGGTAACTTTGTGCGGTTCGCTCACACACCATAGCGGGTCGTCCTGCAGGTTCTTTCCCCGTGTCTCCCGCGCGAGGAGGAATACCCGCGGTGAACCATTCGCTAACGCATCGCCAGGGGTTAGCCTGCCTTTCTAATGAGCGCATTCGTGCCCGACCTTCCCCACGCCGCCAACCTGGACGCCGTCCTGCCGTTGACCGGTGAACGGACCATCCCCGACCTGGATGTGGAGAATTACTGGTTTCGCCGCCACGAGGTGGTCTACCAGCAGCTGGCGCGGCGGTGCGCGGGTCGCGATGTACTCGAGGCGGGCTGCGGGGAGGGCTATGGCGCCGATCTGATCGCCGGCGTCGCACGCCGGGTGACCGCGGTGGATTACGACGAGGCAACTGTCGCGCATGTTCGGGCCCGCTACCCGCGGGTGGAGGTCGTGCATGCCAATCTGACCGAGCTGCCGTTGGCCGATCATTCAGTCGATGTCGTGGTCAACTTCCAAGTCATCGAACACCTGTGGGATCAGCCGCGGTTCGTCCGCGAGTGCGCCCGGGTGCTCCGCCCGTCGGGGGTGCTGATGGTGTCCACCCCCAACCGGATCACCTTCACGCCGGGGCGCGATACTCCGATCAATCCGTTCCACACCCGCGAGCTGAATGCCGACGAGCTGACGCAGCTGCTGACCGACGCGGGCTTCGCGATGGACGGCGTGTACGGAGTTTTTCATGGACCGCGGCTCGCCGGGATGGATGCCCGGCACGGCGGCTCGATCATCGATGCCCAGATCGCCCGTGCCGTCGCCGACGCACCCTGGCCGGAAGAACTGCTGGCCGACGTCGCCGCCGTCACTGCCGCTGACTTCGACATCGTCGAGACCGCGACGGACGACGCGCACCACATCGACGACAGCCTGGACCTGGTGGCGATCGCGGTGCACCCGTGACGGCTACCAGGGCCGTCCCCGGGATGTTCACCCTGGTACTGCACACCCACCTGCCGTGGTTGGCTCACCACGGCCGCTGGCCGGTCGGCGAGGAATGGCTCTACCAGTCGTGGGCGGCGTCCTACCTGCCGCTGTTGCGAGTGCTACGTACGTTGGCGGGCGAGGACCGGCAGCGGCTCGTCACACTGGGTGTCACCCCGGTGGTCACTGCACAGCTCGACGACCCCTACTGCCTCGACGGGATGCATCACTGGTTGGCCAACTGGCAACTACGTGCCGCCGAGGCGGCCAGCATCCGTCCGGGAGACGTGTCGCAGTCCGCAACCGCTTCAGCGCCGGATGCGCTGCGCGCGTTCGGGATTCGCGAGTTTGCCGAAGCCGACGCGGCACTCGAGGATTTCACCACGTTGTGGCGCCATGGCGTGAGCCCGCTGCTGCGTGGGCTGATCGACGCGGGCACGGTCGAATTGCTGGGTGGCCCACTCGCGCACCCATTTCAGCCGTTGCTCGCGCCCCGGCTGCGCGAATTCGCGCTTCGCGAAGGCCTGGCCGATGCCCGGCAACGCTTGGCGCACACACCGACTGGGATCTGGGCACCCGAATGCGCCTACGCCCCGGGCATGGAGCACGACTATGCCGCCGCCGGCGTGGGTCATTTCATGGTCGACGGGCCATCACTGCATGGCGACACCGCGCTGGGCCGGCCGGTCGGCGACTCCGACGTCGTCGCCTTCGGGCGCGACCTGCAGGTCAGCTACCGGGTGTGGTCGCCGAAATCCGGTTATCCCGGTCACGCCGCCTACCGTGACTTCCATACCTACGACCACCGGACCGGCCTCAAGCCGGCCCGGGTCACCGGCCGTAACGTGCCGTCGGAGAAAAAGGCGCCCTACGATCCCGAGCGCGCCGACCGCGCAATCGATACCCACGTCACAGATTTCGTCGACGTGGTCCGCGGCCGACTGCAGGCCGAATCCGAACGGATCGGGCGGCCGGCGCATGTGGTCGCCGCGTTCGACACCGAGTTGTTCGGCCACTGGTGGTACGAGGGGCCGGTGTGGCTGGAACGGGTGCTGCGGGCTCTGCCGGAGGCCGGTGTGCGCGTCGGCACGCTGAGCGACGCAGCCAACGACGGATTCGTCGGCGACGCCGTCGAATTACCGCCCAGCTCTTGGGGTTCCGGCAAGGACTGGCAGGTGTGGGCTGGCGACAAAGTGGACGACCTGGTGCGGCTCAACGCCGAGGTTGTCGACAGCGCGCTGGCTACCGTCGACAAGGCGCTGGCCCAGACCGCCTCGCTGAATGGACCGATCCCCCGCGATCACGTCGCCGACCAGATTCTGCGAGAGACCTTGCTGACGGTGTCCAGCGACTGGCCGTTCATGGTGAGCAAGGACTCCGCGGCCGACTACGCTCGCTACCGGGCGCATCTACACGCCCACGCCTCCCGCGAAATCGCCGGAGCGCTGGCGTCAGGCCGTCGCGAAGTCGCGCAACGCCTGGCCGATGGCTGGAACCGGGCCGACGGCCTGTTCGGTGCGCTGGACGCACGGAGGTTGCCGCGGTGAAAATCCTGATGGTGTCGTGGGAATACCCGCCGGTGGTGATCGGCGGGCTTGGCCGGCACGTCCATCACCTGTCCACCGCACTTGCCGCTGCAGGCCACGACGTCGTGGTGCTGTCGCGGCGCCCGAC
>Ga0302326_10025517_pt1 | contig 11983 bp, 10 predicted proteins | sample Palsa_T0_3_FD_202264 | JGI IMG/M metagenome (GOLD analysis project Ga0302326, IMG submission 202264) | Peat permafrost microbial communities from Stordalen Mire near Abisko, Sweden - Palsa_T0_3 | ecosystem: Environmental > Terrestrial > Soil > Palsa > Peat permafrost | place: Sweden: Abisko... | reverse complement strand
AGAAACGAGGCCCAGCTCGATGGGCTGTTGCACCATGCGAACCCCCATTGAGGTGGAAGGTTTAGACTGGACGGGATGGACGTTGCAAGAGACGCACACAGTCCACAGCCTCCTTCCACTTCTCCCGGCCTCGCAGTTTCAACCGATCCGGCGCGGGCTGCGATTCTTTTTGAGCAGGCAGTCGAACTCATGGCTCGGTTGCGCGCTCCAGGCGGATGCCCTTGGGACCGCGAACAATCCTTCGATACCATTCGCAAATACACGCTGGAAGAGACCTATGAAGTTTTCGACGCCATTGAGCGGCGCGACTTTCCTCACCTCGCGGAGGAGCTCGGCGACCTGCTGCTCCAGGTGCTTTTCTACGCGGAAATGGCTGCCAACGAAGCCCACTTCACCATCGCCGATGTGCTCGAACATCTGAACCGCAAGCTAATTCGCCGCCATCCGCACGTGTTTGGAGAAGAGGCCTCGCGGGCGGCCGGAAATCAGGCGAACGTCGACGCAGCGGTTGAAGGTTCTGCGATTGCAGTGCTTCGCAATTGGGAAGAGATCAAAGCAGCGGAAGCATTGCATGCAGCGGACTCTCCCCTAGCTTCTCGACTCGATTCCGTGCAACGCGCAATGCCCGCGCTTGCCGAAGCCGCAAAGCTGGGAGCGAAAGCCGCGAAGTCCGGATTTGACTGGCCTGATTGGCGCGGTCTGCTGCCGAAGCTTGCAGAAGAAACGGCCGAGCTCGAAGCGGAAGCAGCTCAGGCCGAGCAAAGCCCTGACGATGCGTCGCATCGCGAAGCAGTCGAAGCCGAATTGGGCGACCTGCTTTTCACCGTAGTCAATCTTGGCCGACATCTCGGCGTCGACGCAGAGATGGCTTTGCGCGGCTGCAATCTGCGCTTTCGGCAACGCTTTCGCGAGATGGAGCTCACATCGCTGCGTCCGCTCGAAGAGCTAAGTCCCGCTGAACTCGAAGCGCTGTGGGCCGAAGCCAAACGCAAACTGGCCTCGTCGTCGGAGGAATCCTCCCATCCCGCAACGACTTCGTCGGTGCCCAAGCCATGATCGTGATGCGCAACTGCTCCGGTTTCGACGAGCTCGAGGCCTGCGTCCAGCTCCAGATCGAGACCTGGGGTTATGACGACAGCGATGTGATTCCGCGCAAGGCGTTCCTTGTGGGCCAGAAGATCGGCGGTCAGGTGATCGGCGCATTTGACACGGACTTGCCCGGTGCCGGCCCGGATGGAAGCCCTGAATCGCTGGTTGGATTCACCATGTCTTTGCCGGGTGTCAAGACGGAAAGTGGAAAACCGCGCCCTTATTTGCATTCCCACATGCTGGCTGTGCGCGACTCCTATCGCAATCGGGGGCTTGGCGCACAACTCAAGCTGCAGCAGAGACTTGAGGCGCTTTCCCGCAACATCAACTTGATGGAATGGACCTTCGATCCTCTGGAGATCAAGAATGCCCATTTAAATATCCACAAGCTGGGAGCCGTGGTTCGTTGCTACCACGTGAATTTCTATGGTGTATCCTCTAGTCGGTTGCAAGGAGGCCTGCCCACAGACCGTTTGGTGGGAGAATGGCATCTCGATTCACCTCGAGTGGTTGCAACTCTTGAAGGTAGACCAAGGTCTCCATTCACAATTCAGGAACGCATCCAGGTTCCGGCATCCATCTACCAGTGGAAGGCATCCGAGCTACACCGGGAGCGCGCCATGGAAGTACAGCTGGAGAATCGCCGCAAGTTTCAAGAAGCATTTGGCCGCGGATTGGCCGTGCTGGGATTCGTTCGCGACGCGGAAGGGAATGGAATCTTCGAACTGGGTTCCCCGACTCAGACGGAGATGGATTGAAGAGGAATCATAAGAGCTCAGGCGTTGAACTTGAATGAAACAACTTCCAATTCATTGCTGATGTCCCAAGGAACTCACACACTATGAGAATCGATGGAATCATTCTTCGCGAATTGCATCTTCCCCTCGTGCGTCCTTTCGAAACCAGTTTCGGTGTCACATCCGAACGCAGAATTCTGTTAGCAGAGATTCGGTCGGAGGGCCTGATCGGCTGGGGCGAATGCACCGCAGGAGAGCGCCCGTTCTTCTCCGGCGAGACCACCGATACCGCCTGGCAGGTGTTAGTCAACGAACTGGGACCCATGCTGGCCGCGGAAACACCAGAGCATGGTGGCGATTGCCCGCGCATTTTCAAGCGCGTTCGCGGCAATCCCATGGCCAAGGCTGCACTAGAGAATGCCATCTGGGACCTGGAAGCGCAGCGGGAAGGTCTGTCGATTTCTACCTTGCTGGGCGGCGTCCGCGAAACGATTCCGTGCGGTGTGTCTCTCGGCATTCAATCTTCGATCCCCGAGTTGCTCGCGATCATCGAGAGAGAATTGGAAGCGGGCTATCAACGCATCAAGCTCAAATGCAAACCGGGCTGGGATGTCGAGGTCTTCGAGCGCGTGCGCAATCGCTGGCCCGAAATCACCTTGAGTTGCGATGCCAACTCGGCCTACAAACTTCGCGATGCCGACCACATTGCCAGCTTCGACGCATTCGATCTGCTCATGGTCGAGCAGCCGCTTTGGCACGACGATTTTTATTACCACTCCATGCTGCAGAAGCGCTTGAATACACCAATATGCCTCGACGAGTCGATTCGCAACCGGCGCGACGCATTGGCTGCCATCGAGATGGAGTCCTGCAGGATCATCAATATCAAGCTTGGTCGCGTGGGCGGATTCTCCGAGGCCATCGCCGTGCACAACGCGGCGCAGGAACGCGGCATTCCTGTCTGGTGCGGCGGCATGCTGGAGTCGGGAATTGGCAGGGCGCACAATATCGCGCTCTCCACACTCGAAAACTTCACGCTGCCCGGCGATGTTTCGGCCTCGGCACGCTACTGGAAAGAAGACATCATCGAGCCGGAAGTCACGGTTTCGGCGCAGGGAGAAATCGCCATTCCCGATACGCCAGGCCGAGGCTACGAGGTCCGCTACGAACTCGTCGAGCGGTTGACGGTGCGGAAGGAAGCTGTGCGGGCGTTTGAGCTGGTTAGCTGAAGGATTCCTCAAGATCCCATCAAAGGGAACCGCGCTTCGGCTTCCATCGTACTGTCACTTCGACGACGCAACTTTGCCGGCATGATCGCGTCTCATTCTGAGAAGCGGGATGGGCCTCGGAGATTGCCGGCCGCCGGAGGTTATTGCATTGACTCCCCAGGAAGAACAGCTCCTTAACTCTCTCGTTGAGCGGGTGAACCAGACACAATTGCAGGAAAAGGACCCCGACGCCGAGGCGCTGTTGAATCGCGCGCTTGGGCCGAACCCGGATGCGCTTTACATCCTCGCGCAGACCGTCCTCGTTCAGAACATCGCCCTCGAACAGGCCAAGGCGCAGATGGCCCAATTACAGCAGCAGGCGCAGCAGACGCGGCAACCAGCGCACGCCACAAGCTTTCTCGGCTCCCTGCTCGGTCATCGCGATCCAGACCCTCCGCCGACACAACCGGCCTATCAGCCGGTCAACCCTCAGTACGTGCAGCCCGCAACGCAACCTCAGTATGCGCAACCGCAGTATCAGCAGCCGCAGTACATCGCATCGGGGCCGCCCAGTTTTCTACGTGGCGCCATGCAGACGGCTGCCGGAGTCGCTGCAGGGGCGCTGGCCTTCGAAGGAGTTGAGTCGGTGCTCCATGGGCTCGGTGGGAATCCAGGCTGGGGTGGAGGCGGCTTTGGTATGGGACCCGGTATTGGTGGCGGATTCGGTCGGCCCGTCGAGGAGACCGTCATCAATAACTACTATGACGATCCGAACGCGCAGGGCGGAGAACATCGCGGTTTCGAGCAGGGAGGCGAGCATCACTTCCACGAGTCGGCCGACCAATCTGGCGCGCAACTCACCGATGCCAGCTACAACACACAAGGCGACGACCGCAACGAGATCGACGCCAACAATGCGGACACTTCAGGAGCGGGCGATTCGGCGAACTTCGACAACTCGGGCCTCGATGACTCCAACGTAGACGACGGGTCGGGATTCGACGACACAAGCAACTTCGACAGCGGCGGCGACAGCGGTGGCGATGTGCTCTAGGCTTTCGTGTTGGTGCAAACATCCTGCGTAACCTCAGTGAGCATACAGGCCTTCCCGCACTCGGCGGGACGGCTGTATCGTGTCATCTGCGTCCCGCGATTTGTCACAAAACCTACCGGCGACACTGGACAATCAGTAATGAATACTTGAAGATTCTCCTGCCGCCGCTTTATCGCGCCAAAGACGATCAAACTCAATCGATTCGAGAGTGTCGGTGTTGTCATAGTTTCTTCAGGAGGGCCATCGGATGCATCGGCACGGTCGGAGTGGGGCACTTTTGCTGTCAATTGGAATTGGGATCGCAGTGCAGGCGACGTTTGTTTACGGGCAGGCCTCTGCCGCGGCTGCAAGCGGCGCGCCGGAAAAGGTCGAGCTTTTGCCCGGCCTGGACAAACGGCTCATCGATACAAGCGCAGACCCTTGTGTCAACTTCGCTGCCTATGCCTGCGGGAACTTTACAAAATTTCATCCGATTCCTGCGGACAAGTCCGGCTTCGGAACGGGAGCCATGGTCTTCGACTACACCCAGCAGGTTTTACATGACCTTCTGGACTCGGTGTCCGTCGAGAATCCCAAGCGCGCGGCGAACGAGCAAAAGATCGGCGATTTCTACGGGACCTGCACGAATGAAGACGCGATTCACACCGAGGGCCTGAAACCCCTGCAGCCGGAACTGGATCGCATCGCGTCTCTCAAAGAAAAGAAGGAATTGACCGGCCTGCTTGCGCATTATCAGCTGATCAATGTGAACGCATTCTTCAGTTATGGCGAACAACAGGACTTCAAAGACGCGCGAAAACAGATTGCACTCGTGGATCAAGGTGGTCTTGGCCTGCCGGAGCGCGACTATTATTTGCGTACCGGCGACGCTGCCGAGAAGACGCGCAAGCAATACGTGGAACATGTCGAAAATATGCTCAAGCTGATGGGTGAACCGACGGATGCGGCAGCCGCCGATGCCAGGAAGATTATGGACCTGGAGACGGCTTTGGCAAAGGTGTCGATGGATGTGACCTCGCAGCGCGACCCGAACAACGTGTATCACCCGCTGCCGGTAACCAAGCTGGCAGATTTAACGCCTGCGATCGACTGGCCCCAGTTCTTCGCGCAAACAGATGTGCCGGGAATTGCTGATTTGAACATTGCCAACCCCGATTTCTTCAAGGGATTGCAATCGGTGTTGGTGTCAACGGACCTCGACACCATCAAGACCTATCTGCGCTGGCAACTGATTAACTCAATCCCCGGCTATGCGCTGCCCAAGGCATTCGACGAAGAGGATTTTGACTTTTTTAGACACAAACTCCGCGGACAGCCGGTGCAGGAAGCACGCTGGAAGCGGTGCGTAGAAGCTACGGATGGTGCGCTGGGTGAGGCCGTCGGCCAGGTCTACGTTGCTTCGCAGTTCCCGGCCGCGAGCAAGGCTTTCACCTTGCAGATGGTTCTCGACATTGAAGACGCGATGGACAAGGAGATCGACACTCTCACCTGGATGGGTCCTGAGACGAAGGCCAAGGCGAAGGCTAAATTGCACATGGTGGCCGACAAGATTGGCTATCCCGACAAATGGCGTGACTATTCGAGTTTGACCATCGTTCGCGGCGACGCGATTGGAAATGCTTGGAGGGCAGTGGAGTTTGAGAATCATCGGCTCCTGGCGAAGATAGGCAAACCAGTCGACCGCGGCGAATGGGGGATGAGCCCATCGACCGTGAATGCTTACTACGACCCCTCAATGAACGACATCAATTTTCCTGCCGGTATTTTGCAATCGCCACTCTACGATCCTCATGCAACCGACGCAGAAAACTACGGGCATATTGGAGGCATTGTTGGTCACGAACTCACGCACGGCTTCGACGACCAGGGAAGTCAGTTCGATGGAAACGGGAACCTGTCCGATTGGTGGACCGCCGACGATAAGAAGAAGTTCGAAGCCATGACCGATTGCGAAGTGAAAGAGTATGGCAGCTTCACGGCAGTCGACGATGTGAAGTTGAATGGCAAGCTGACGCTGGGAGAAAATACGGCAGACAACGGAGGATTGCGGCTGGCGTTTCTCGCGTTCTTGGCCGACGCAAAACGCAAGAATATCGACTTGACCGCAAAACAGGACGGGTACACGCCCATCCAGCAGTTCTTCCTGGCTCACGGACAAAGCTGGTGCGGCAGCATCCGCCCGGAACAGATCAGGCTGCAGGTCCAGACCGATCCGCATTCTCCGCGCGAGTTCCGAATCAATGGAGTCGTGCAGAATATGCAGGAGTTTGGAGAGGCCTTCGGATGCAAGCTGGGGCAAGCGATGATGCCGGTCAATGCCTGTCGCGTGTGGTAACAGCAGGAACAGGAACCCTGTGCCGAAGAAAGCGAGAACGTAATCGCAGGTTTTCCGTCGTCCCCAATCGCCGTGCGGGCCCATCTCCAGCAGAGTTGGCAGGGGAGATCACCATTCGTTCCCGGTGATATACTCGCTTGGGCGGAGCGGCAGCGACGCCTGCATTTACTGACGCTGAGGTTCTCATGTCCGGCCACTCGAAATGGGCGACAATCAAGCATAAGAAGGGCGCGCTCGATGCCAAGCGTGGCAAGATATTCACCCGCCTGCTCAAGGAAATCGCTGTCGCCGCAAAGGGCGGTGGTAACCCTGACACCAATGCTCGGCTCCGCACCGCGGTTCTGGCTGCAAAGGCCGAAAACATGCCGCAGGACAACATCAAGCGAGCCATTCTGCGCGGTACCGGCGAATTGGAAGGCGTCAGCTACGAGGAGATCACCTTCGAGGGCTACGGCCCCGGCGGCGTCGCCATCATCGTCGAAACGACCACGGACAATCGCAACCGCACGGTTAGCGAAATCCGGCATACCTTTTCGAAGAACGGCGGAAATCTCGGCTCGACAGGTTCGGTGTTGCATATGTTCTCGAAGAAGGGCGTCATCGCAGTCGAGAAGTCTGCAGCCAGCGAAGAGAAGCTGATGGACATCGTGCTCGAGCACGGCGGTGAGGACCTCAACGACGAAGGCGAGACGTGGGAAATCATCACCGACCCAGGTTCGTATGAAGCGGTGCTCACTGCCATCAAGGCTGCCGGGATACCCACCGTGATGAATGAGGTCACCATGGTCGCTTCCACCTATACGAAGCTTGATGGTCCGGCTGTCGGACAGATGCTTCGCTTGCTTGAGGCGCTGGAGGACTTCGACGACACGCAGAACGTCTACTCGAACTTCGACATGACAGCCGAGCAGATGGAACAGGTCGCCGGCTGAGCCTCTTTTACAAGGGAAAATCGCGAGGCCGACCGGTGGGGTCGGCCTTTTCTGTGAGAATTGAACACTCTCTGTGAAAGAAGGGAAGAAGTTGAGTTCAAGAACGAAGTTCCTTTTGTCCGTTTCGATGGCGGCCGCCCTTTTGCCTTGCATCGCGGCCACCGCTGAATCTGAAGACGGCGCTGCTTTGCCTGCGCCTCCGGCTGCTGTGAATCCGGTCGCAGAAGTTCGCAACGCGCGAAGCTGGGAGTATGGCCCCTTCGTCAATTGGGGCACGGGCGTCGGCAACCGTTCTGATTTTAAGTTTCTGTGGGGCGGCGCTCAGTTGGCGAAACCCTTGACGCCGGTCCTCCGCGCGGGCATCTTCAGCGGCCAGTTCGAATACGGCGGCAACATCATGCCGCTCTGGCTGGCCTTCACCCCTATTGCGCACGAGCAAACATTCCTTTATCAGGGTACGGTCTATACCGAGCCGATTGGCGGGGGCACATACGTTGGCCTGAGTCTCACGCCGGTGATCTTTCGCTGGAACTTCCTGACCAGATCGCGGCGGTTTCAGCCGTGGTTTCAGGCAGCGGGAGGGCTGGTCTACACTACGCACAAATTTCCACCGGATGTCCTCGTCCCTCATGGCACGCCTGGCGGCACTTCCGTCTGGAATTTCTCGCCGCAGGGCGGTGGCGGCGTGCACTATTTTCTTCGTTCGCGGCGTTCAATCGATCTGGGTGTGAATGGAGTCCATATTTCGTCGGCTTCGCTCGGCGACCGTAACCCAGGAGTCAATGCCAGCGTCCAGATACAGGTAGGGTATACGTTCTGGAAATGACCACGAAAGAGCCAGTCGTTGAATGCGTGCCCAATTTCTCCGAAGGCAGAGATGCCAAGCGCGTTGAGGCCATTGTGGCTGCGATGCGCATGGCGGGCGTGCATCTCCTCGACTGGTCGATGGATGCCGATCACAATCGCTCCGTCGTCACCATAGCCGGCCAGCCTGCGGCTGTCGTCGAGTCAGCCGTGCGTGGAGCAGGGAAGGCAGCCGAGCTCATCGACCTGACTCGCCAGGAAGGCGTACACCCACGCATTGGCGCAGCGGATGTGATTCCGTTTGTCCCCATCTCCGGCATCAAGCTGGAGCAATGTGTCATGCTCGCGCGCCAGGCGGGCCTCGAGATCTGGCAGCGTTACGGCGTCCCCGTCTACTTTTATGAGGCTGCAGCGGCACGACCCGACCGCGCCAATCTTGACGATGTGCGGCGCGGCCAGTTCGAAGGACTGCGCGATATCGTGCGCAAGGAGGCGGTTCGCCGGCCCGATCTGGGCGGGCCTGGCCTGCACCCTACAGCAGGCGCCTGCGCGGTGGGGGCTCGAAGATTCCTTGTCGACTACAACGTCTACTTCGATTCGGCCGACGTGACCATGGTGCGCGCCATCGCCCGTGAGATTCGTGCTGCTTCCGGCGGGCTGAAAGGTGTAAAAGCCATGGGTCTGCTGGCGCACGGGCGGGCGCAGTTGTCGATGAACATCACGGACTTCGAATCAACGCCCGTGTCGCAGGTCTTTCGTGCGCTGTCCCGAATTGCTCTTCGTCACAAGGCAGTGCCGGTCGAGGGAGAGATCATCGGGCTCGTGCCAGAGGCGGCCTGCGAGCGCGAAAGCGAGTGGATGCGTCAATTAATAAGGTTCGATCCGCTCACCAAGATACTGGAGAGCCGGCTCGAGGCTCCGCTGAGCTGGCCTGGAGAAAAGTAACCCCTGGTCAGTTCATAAAGCGCTCCGGCAATTTTCCGGAGAGTAAAATGACTAGAAAGGAATGCGAATGCTTTCGCCAATCAGGCGGGGTAGGCAGGCTGCATCGGGCATTCGAGAACCGCTCACGATTCCGCGTTTCCCCGCGTCTGACTTTGGGAAGATGCGGAAGGTCAGAACGATTGAAGATCGTGGATCGGTGAAAATTCCCAATCGATTAGCCCAGCTAGCGCTCGACATTCCTGGAGGATGCTCTTGTTCAGATTTCTTTTTAGACTTTCGATTGCGGCTACGACGTTGGCCTTCACATTGCCGGCATTCGCGGCCCAATTATCCGGCGACGCTCGCGCTGCAATTCCGCATGACCTGCAACAGCTGGTCATGGTCGACTACCGGGCCATGCAGAACTCTGACTCCGCCATGCAACTGAAAGAGCGCGTCATGCCGCCCGACCTCAAGCAGTTCGACGAGGCCCTTCAGAAGTCCGGCGTGAACGACAACCACGACGTCGACAGTCTTGCCTTCGCGCTCTATCGTGTTGCCGGCTCCGGTGACCAACTGGAAACTGTAGGCATCGCGCAGGGCCAGTTCTCCGTGGAGGACATGGTTGCCAATTTTCGCAAGCAGAAGGTGCGCTCGACTTTGATTCGCACTAACCGCGTCTATCCGCTGGGAAAGACTGGCATGGTGCTCTGCTTCATCGATCCCTCCACGATGGTCTTCGGTAGCTCCGAGGCCGTCAAGCAGGCACTGGATGTGCGCGACGGCCTGACGCCTAGCATGTTAACCAACAGCCCGATCATGGAAGCGATGCGCTCCGTCGAGTCCGAGCCGCTCTGGAGCATTCTTGACCAGAAGGGAACGGAAACCATGATGCGCCAGGTCCTGGGCGAAGCGGGTTCGGTCACGGATTACGATTCCGTGCGCAAGCGTCTGGTCGGCTCGTGGTACACGATGAATTTCCAGCACGGTGTTCGGTTCGATCTCACCATTTCGACAGGCGATAACTTTGCGGCTGCAACCGTTTCCTCGCTTCTGAATGCAGCAGTGCTCTATCGCAAGATGAGCGCGTCGGATGCGGAAAAGTCCGCGCTCACCGCAACCGACATCTCGTCGAATTCCGGTCTGCTTTCGGTCCATTTCCAATCGTCCGACACGGAATTCAACAGCCTACTCAAGTCAACGTTGTTTCAGAGCATGGTGCACTAGGCGTAGCCGCTATCCGGCTTTCGGCACGGAATCCATCTTATTTGGAGTATTCGCGTTCGCGACCCGATTCCGCCCGTGTCTCTTAGCCGCATAGAGCGCTTCGTCGGCCTGTTGAATCAGGGCGGAGGCGTGCTGGCCCGACGCAGGAACCATGGTTGCGCAGCCGACGGAGACTGTGAGATAGCCCAGAGGATTGCCGCTGTGGACGATCTTGCGGCTGCGCACCACTTCGCAGATTTGAGTAGCCACTTCGATCGCTCCGGCATTCGGAGTTCGAGGCAAAACCACTGCAAACTCCTCGCCTCCAAACCGCGCCACCAAATCCCCTGGGCGTGAGACCGTGCCGACCACCATCTCGGCAATCTTCTTCAAGCAACTGTCGCCACGCAGGTGCCCATAGGCATCGTTGAACGCTTTGAAAAAATCGACATCCAGCAGCAGCAAGGACAAAGGTTGCCGTTCCCGCATACAGCGCCGCCACTCGGAGTTCAGGCATTGGTCAAGGCGGCGCCGGTTGGCCAGATGCGTCAGTGGATCCGTAGCCGCCAGTGTTTCCAACGCCCGATAGGCATTCTGAAGGACCTGTTCGGCAGTTTTGCGCTCCGAGATATCGCGGACCATGTCCAGGATTCCCGTTGGAATACCAGTTCTCGGATCGCGCACCGGACGCAGGTTGGCTTCTGTCCAGACATAATCCCCGTTTTTTCTCCGGATGCGGCATTCGATCAGAGCGCCGTCTCCTCCTTTCTTCAAACTGCGAACCATGGCTGGCTTTGGGTCGATCATCTGGATGCAGGAGCTCGAGGCTCCGCAGGCCGAGCAGTTCGTCGCGCTTCCACCCGCCCCAATTCGCCGCTGCGGGGGAGACATAACTGCGCCGGCCATCGAAGTCCGCAAGGATAATCACGTCTCGAGAGTTTTCGGTTACAAGTTGGTGCAACGAAACAACCGCCTGCAGCTTGCGTTCCGTCGCCTTCTGTTGGTCCAGGACCACGGATATGTAATAAAGCATGAACATCGCAGATGCAATGAACACCTGCAGCAGCACACTGGGAGCCACCGGGGTTACCGATTTTGCGAATGAGAACGGTCCATCGCCATGAAGCGTGAACCGTCCCCCGATCAGCGCAACGAAAAACGTTGAGACTGCTCCCCATTCCAGGCCCATGCGAAAAACCACCAACACAAGGCAGGGATAGATGAGGAAAAAGATGGGCACTCTGGATTGAGAGAACCCGGCGATGCTCGTCGCCACCACAAGTGCCAAATATGGCCAATTCTTCCGCGGATTGACGCGTCCCCGAAAATGCCTTCTGAAGATGGCCACAAAAGCCGGCGTGGCAACGACAATCCCCAGCGAGTCGGCGACGCTCCAATCCAGATACGCGACAACCGATGTGGCACCCCGGGGAAAGTACACAAATGGCAGGAAGGCTATTGCTTCTGTCAACGGCACCGCGATAAAGGCGACGGCGAGGAATCGCAGCAGGTATCTGCGCTCGGTGAAACGAGGCAATTCAAGGGCATGCGGGCGGAGCAGCGCGGCAGCGGAAGTCACTTGAACAATGTTCCACACCGCAACGAACAGCATGAGCTTCCAGTGACCGCCGGCTAGCAATCCGCCAACGATCTGGGCTGCGAAGCTCACTGCCAGATAGCGGGGCCCTCGGGGC
>Ga0302326_10025516_pt1 | contig 11983 bp, 12 predicted proteins | sample Palsa_T0_3_FD_202264 | JGI IMG/M metagenome (GOLD analysis project Ga0302326, IMG submission 202264) | Peat permafrost microbial communities from Stordalen Mire near Abisko, Sweden - Palsa_T0_3 | ecosystem: Environmental > Terrestrial > Soil > Palsa > Peat permafrost | place: Sweden: Abisko... | reverse complement strand
CCTCGCAGACTATATCTCATACCGCGTCGAGCAATTAACGGAAAAACAACAGACCCCGATGACGCAAGAATCGAACATGATCCGCAACATCGACATTGCCCTGAAGCGATAATCGAAATTCTATTCGCGGCTTTGTAATTTTAGGGTGCGCTGCTGCATGGAGAGCACGTTGTAGAAGCCCGAGGCGAGCAGGATGCCGGTGCGCTTGTCGTATTGATTGTCAATTTCACCCGCCGCATTGGCCGCGGCGATCACGACCGTCGAATCGTCCACGCGCGAAACCACGGTGCGCATTTTCGTGACTGGATCTTCGTCGAGAACCTGGCCCTGGCGGAGTTGCGCGAGTGCTGCGGGGCCGGCCCACAATCCGTCGAACTCGCTGCGGCCTGATGCTAGCTCGGATTTCGAGGGCGGAATTTCTGGAGCGCCTTGCGTGCGTTGAGTTGAAGTGGCCGAGAATTGCGCCCAGTTGCGGCCGCGAGCAGTGGCTTCCATGTCGAGCGTGAGCGTGTTCGGGACTGTGGGCAGCGGGCCGTGAGAAGTTATCGAGCCGCGATAGTGAAGGGCGCGGATGCTTGCCACCCAATCGGGCGTTGGTTCGTTGGCCCACGGAATTGTCACGTCGCGCGAGGCGACAAAATCGTTGCGCGTGATGGTGGTGTCGCCGCGACCGAAGTCGCCTGGACCGACCAGCTTCGGCGGAGCGCCCCGCGAAGAACTGGCGACGTGGACGCATAGACCGGTCTTGGCGTCGTAGATGTGATCGGAATAGCTGGAGCCGTTGAGGACCTGGACGCGAATTCCATCCACGGTGTTGTCACCGGCCTTCCACGCCACGCGCGTTACGAGAACGTGCTCGGCGGGCGCGGTGTGCAGGCTCGCGAGTTTGGCTGGATCCATCCAGTAGTCGCCGGGATCCATCAACGCGGCGACGGAACTCGAAGTGCCCTGTGGCACGGGCGCGTTTTTGCCGAGCGATCCGGCATTGGCGTAACTGCTCGACTCGAGGACGACTTTGTCTCCCTCAATGCATGTGACCGTAATTTGAGTCCAGCCGGAGCCGGATGTTCCGGTTTGCGTCGAGCGCGAATAGCGCTGACCTGTGCTGTGCAGAATCATGTCGCCGTGATCGTCTTCCTCGTAATACGAGCCGTTGCCGGGAGCGACCGCGGCATACCACGTGTAAGTGAGGACGAGCCCTTCGTGAAGCCAGGGCAAACGCGGAACGGGGCTATCGGCGGCGGAGGCTGTGCCGCGCGAGCTGATTGAGATCGTGCAAACCGCGAGGACGAGAATCGACGCCGCAGCGAAAGAGAAAGAACGAAAGCGCATGGCGACCTCCGAACTGCGCGATACACACCGAAGCAGCAGAAAATCACATAGCGAAATGCGACGGGCCTGATTCTACGGCGCGTGCGGCGATAGCGTCAAAGGTGTCCAGTGCCAGCCGTGTGGGAACCCGACACCTCATTTCTGAATTCCAAATGGTTTACCCAACTAGAACCGATCACTTGCCTGTCGTTTCGTGTTGAGATAGATTTCGCCACACTCAACGGAACCGTGTCGCGCAAAATTGCGAGGAGCTTCTTATGCGATCGCCTGGAGGCCGGCGACTGATGGCACCGGAATCTGGAGCGGTTGCAGTTTCTCTCAGTCAGAGTTCGCAAGCCGACGCTGCCGCGCATGACGCCGGGCTGCGAGCCTTGCGCGCCGCCTTCCTCGGATTTTTTGTGGACATGTTCGACGTGTATCTTCCCGTCGTGGCCCTGGGGCCGGCGATGTCCTACTTCCAGCCGGCAACTCTGAGCCCAGCCCTTCAATCGACTTTGTTCTATATCGTTTTTGCCGTGTCGCTGGTGGGACGCCCGATAGGAGCGACGCTTTTCGGCCATTACGGCGACAAGATCGGCCGGCGAAGGGTCACGATTATTTCCATGGGCGGCTTCGCCATCGTGACGTTGATCATCTCACTGTTGCCGGGCTATGAAAGTTGGGGCATAGCCAGCGTCGCGATCCTCACGCTGCTCCGTTTGGTTGACGGCATTTTCCTCGGGGGCGAATATACCGGCGCCAATCCCCTGGCCATGGAGCATGCGCCCAAAGAGAAGCGGGGAAAGTGGTCGGGCTTCATCCACACAGGGTTCCCGGTTGCTCTGGCCGCGATGTCGCTCATCACCAGCGGCTTGTTGCGCGTGTTGCCGGCAGGTTCGTTACATTCACCGTACGTACAGTGGGGCTGGCGAATTCCTTTCTTAGTGGGAGCTGCTTTTGCCGGCGGAGCATGCCTCTACTACGTCAAGAGGGTCCCGGAGTCGAGAGTTTGGGCCAACGCAGAGAAAATCGAGTCGCCGCTGAAGGAACTGTTCTGCGGAGACAATTTCCGCTGCCTGCTGCAAGTCTTCCTCGTGATGAGTGGGGTCTGGTTCACGCTGAACGCGGCTACGTCCATTCTTCCGGGCGTTCTGTTGACTGTCAGACATGTGAGCAGCGTCGTAGTCACCAATGCGCAATTGATCGCGAGTCTCGTGCTGGCTCTGACCTTTGTTCCTGTCGGCATGTTGGGCCAGAAGATCGGCCGCCGGAATGTCCTGGCTCTGTTCGGTGTGGCGGGGCTTACCGCGGGCCCTATCCTCTACTACGTGCTCGTCAAGTCGGGGTACCGGAGCGAACTGCAAGTGATTCTGCTGGTGAGTTTGATCAATCTGTGCGCTTTGCCGGTATGGGCAATCGTGACGTCGTACATCAACGAACGCTTTCCGACCAGTGTGAGGGCGTCAGGCTATGGCATCGGTTATAGCGCGGCGACGATCATTCCGGCGTTTTCCTCGTTCTACATGTTGGGGCTGAAGGAATTGGGAACGCCCTACGAATACACTGAAATCGTCATCTTCGCGTTGGGAGGCCTTCTCTTGTTGGCCGGCGCGCTGTCGGGTCCGGAAACCAAGGACGTCGACATCTCCTAACGCCACAATCGCTTCACTGAAGACTTCCGAAGGAATTTGCGAAATGCCGGAAACTCGAGTAGTGACTCAATTCCCGATTACATGTTTACCAGGCACGATCGGAAGGTGGGGTGCATATAGAAAATAAGGATTATTGACGCAGAGCGGCGCGGGTGTCGGGTAATTGTTTCCTGTCACTGCTTCGTGTAATGAAGCGCAACACATCCTGATGACTTAAACATTTTGGACTCAAGAAGTCTTAATTGTAATTTCTCCGGCAGGCTAACACCTTCCAACAACCGTCTCCCTTCTCCGGCAACTATTGGCTGAACGACAAAATAATATTCATCAACCAGGCCAAGCGCTATAAGTTGTGAAGGGATATCTACACCGCCGATTAAGATATTCTTGCCTTGTTCCTTTTTCAATTTAAGTATTTCGTCTCGAAGGTTGGTACGAACAATTCTCGTATTTCCTTCGGCGCTGTCCAATGTTTGTGAAAAGACAATTTTGTTGATGGAATCAAAAGTGTCGGCAAATTCGTTCTCTGCTTTTGTCTCAGAATGGCTTTTTGCGATATCAGGCCAATAAGGAACCATCAATTGATAGGTTTTACGGCCAAAGACGAGCAGGTCTGTATCTCGCAGGAGGTGCGTATAATATTCCATTGCTTCGTCATCGGGAATTCCATTGGTGTGGTCGAAGTAGCCGTCTAGGGTAAAGTTGATTGCGTAGATTACATTTCTCATTGTCGCCTCGGATTGAGCAGCATGGGATTTCGAGCGTAAAACAATAACCCTGAACCGCGCGTCATTCCAAAGTAAAGATTGGGCGCATCCAACTGGAAAAGGCCGTTCTGGTTATCCGGGTTCTTCGGAAACTGCGCCACGAAATCAACCAAGTCACTATCGCCCGTGGGCCTGTCTTGACTTTCGCTTTTTGTTCGCCTACACTTTCTGACCGCACTCGACCTGAGTGACTACATCCTAGGAGGCATCTATGACATTGAGCGAAGCATTGCTGCCTGAGTTTGACAACGAAATGAGCAATACGCGAAAGACGCTTGAGCGCGTGCCGGAAGGCAAATTTTCCTACAAGCCGCACGAGAAATCGGGAACGATGGGGTGGCTCGCGGGGCATATCGCAAACTTGCCCGATTGGGCGGTGGTTACGATCAAGCAGGACGAATTCGATTTTTCGCCTGGCGGCGCGCCGTTCGTTCCGCCACCGATTCCAACAACGTCGAAGGAACTGCTCGGGACGTTCGACAAGAATGTGGCGGCGGCGCGGGTGGCGATTGCCGGGGCGAGCGATGCCGAACTTTTCAAGACTTGGACGCTGCTGAACAACGGGACGAAAGTTATGGCGATGCCGAAGATTGCCTGCCTGCGAGGCTGGGTTATGAATCACATGATTCATCATCGCGCGCAGTTGGGTGTGTATCTGCGATTGAACAATTTGGCTGTGCCGGCGATTTACGGGCCTTCGGCGGACGAGGGCGGCATGTAATTGCCGGTTGGTCACGAGCGCTGGCGGCGTTTCCGCGAGTGAGTGCATCATAGTTATTTGTTCCTTGGGGGCACTCACATGCGTCGGACTTTGCTAGCGCTCGCGATCCAGGCGGCCGCGATGATTATTGTTGCGGGCTGCTCGAAAGCGCCGAGCGATGCGGCGCTGGCGAACAGCATCAAAGCGGAGATGTTTTCGAACGCGCAGCTCAAGGACGCGAATATTGACGTGTCAGTGAGCAAGGGCGTGGCCACGCTGAAGGGCAATGCCGCGAGCAGCGCGGTGCGCGCCGAGGCCGAGAGGGTGGCTTCGCAGGCGGGCGCCAAGATGGTGGACGATCAAATCACTATTCAAGTGGCCGAGGCTGCTCCGGCCCTTGCGCCTGCTCCAGTTCCTGTTCCGGCCGCGCCTTCGAAATCGGAAAAACGTGCGCGGAAAGAAAAAGGAACGCAGAAAGCGAAGGCCGTGCCGGAGACGCAGCCACTGGCTTCGCCTGAGCCGTTGCCCGCTCAATCAGCGCCCGCCGCGCAGAATCCGCCGGCCGTGACGGTGGCTGCGCCCGCGCCAGAACCTGCGGCAATTGCGGCGCAAGTTGCGCCGCCGCCCGGGCCTGAACCGACGGAAGTGCAGATTGCAGCGGGAGCGAAGTTGACCGTGCGGATGATTGACAGCGTGGATTCGTCGGTGAATCACACGGGGGAAATCTTTCACGCGTCGCTCGATACGCCGCTCATCGTGGACAACAACGTCATCGTGCCGCGCGGGGCTGACGTGTACATCCGGCTGACGGCAGCGAGTACGGCGGGAACGATGAAGGGCAAGAGCGAGTTGCATCTCGAACTGGTGAAGATGGACTTTCAAGGACGATCATATTCACTTGTGAGCGGCGCGTACTCGCTTGCCGGGAAATCGCGAGGCCAAGACACGGCCAAAAAAGTTGGAGGCGGCGCGGTGATCGGCACGATCATCGGGGCAATCGCCGGAGGCGGCAAAGGCGCGGCGATCGGCGCGGCGGTGGGAGCGGCGGGCGGCGGCGTCTACCAGAGCGCGACGAAAGGGCAGCAGGTGAAAGTGCCGGCGGAGACGAGGCTGGATTTTCAACTCGAGCAGCCGGTGACGATTACCGTTCAGCCGCGGGCGGCTAGCGCGCCGGACGCGAATAGCGCTTCGAATTAAGTCTTCAGCGACTAAATAATCTCTGAGTGTCTTCAGAGGCTAAAGCCTCACTGCATTTGCTCCTTGATGTCGGAGCTGAAGCTCCGACCCCCTGAAAAGCAATTCTAAGACGCGCGTAGCCGGGCATCTTTCTTCCCTCTTTTCCGCCGTTCTTCCTTGGTGCAACAACACTTTCAACAGCCATTCCGAGGACGACTTGTAAAAGCAGGCCACTACCATTGCCATACGCCATTCACTTTGAATTTTTTTCGAGGGCTTGGAGGCGGGTGCGGGCGTCTTTGTATGTGCTGTCGAGCTGAATCGCCGCGCGATATTGTTCTGCGGCTTGCTGGCGCTTCCCTTCCTGCTCGTAGACGCGGCCAAGCCAGTAGCGCGCGGCGGCGTGCGTGGGCCAGTCGCTGCGGTCGGGCGTCGTGGCGAGATAAGATTTCAGAAGCGGCTCGGCGCTTGCAGCCTGATTGTTGGCGAGAATGTGTTGGACGGCGCGGTAGAAGCCGATTCGCGGATCGCCAGGCTTCACTTTTTCGGCGGCTACGAGCGCGGGTTCCATGTCCGCGGGGCGATTGAGCTGGCGATAGGCATCGGCGATTTCGAGATAGGGATCAATCTTGGCGGGATGGGCGTCGAGAGCGAGTTGGTATTCCTTCTCTACGAGGTCGGCTTTCTTCAGCACCTCCTGATCGTAGACGGCGCGGGCGAGATGGCCTTCGACGGGATCGATTGCGGCGATGGCGTCCACTTGGGCTTTCGCGTCGTCCTTATTTCCGCCAACGATTCCCGGCGCCTGAATCTCGAATTCTTCCAAATCACGGCGCGCGGGAATATTTGAGGGATTGAGTTTCACTGCCTCTTCAAATTCCTTCTTCACTTTCCGCGCGAGGAAAAAACTGTGCTGACGATCGGCCTGCTCGCCGTAATATTCGCCGAGCCAGCGATGGTAATCGGAATTCTTCGCGTCGAGCGCGATCGAACGTTCGCCCTCCGCGACGGCGTTATCGAGATCCTTGGCTTCGTAGTAGCTGCGGCCGAGCCAATAGTGAGCGTCGGCGTTGTTCGCGTTTTGCGCAATTGCGGATTTCAGTGCCGTGATTGCGGCGGCGTAGTTTCCGGCGTCGAAGAGGCGCCGGGCGGAGTCAACCGGCGGATTCGATTGCTGAGCCGGAGGGGCGGCAGGGCGCGTTGCCGCGCACATTGGCTGCGCGCAGAGATAGAACGCGCAGGAAAAAAGCAGTGTGGCGATAGATTTTTTGTTTAGTGTCATGGTCGAGTTGTTATTTCGGCGGGCCTTTTATTTGGCGTCAATGGGATGGACTTTCATTCCGTCCTGCAGCGTGAAATCGCCGGACAGCGCGACGCGATCGCCGTCGGAAAGTCCGGAGAGAATTTCATATTTTGAGGCGCTGGCAATTCCGGCTGCGATTTGCCTCTGATGGAGGCGGTCGCCGTCCACCAAATAGACCACGCGGCGCGCGCCATCCGCAACGACGGCGGCACGGGAGACGGCGAGAACGTTATCGCGGCGATGCAGAAGAATGGTGACGCCGACGTTGGTGTTGGGAATGAGTTCGAGCTTGTCGTTATCCACGGAGCAGAGGACTTCGCCGACGTTTCGAGTTCCGCGCGCGACGACTTGCTTGGGAATTTGCACGGTGTGGCCGGTCCACTCGTGGCTGGGCATGGCATCCCAGGTGATGCGAATGGTTTGACCGGGCTCGAGGCCGCTGAGATCCGGCTCGTCGACGAAGACGCGGACCTGCACGCGGCGCAAGTCGGCGATTTGCGCGAGTTCCTGTCCCACGGAGACGTAATCGCCGGGGCGCACGGGAAGCGAATAGAGCGTTCCATCCACCGGCGAAATCACGGTGGCGGAGCTGACTTTGTGTTCGAGGGAGCGAATGGTCTCGGAATCCTGCTGTACGTGGAGGTTCAAACGCTCAACGTCGAGACCGGCCTGCGTATCGAACTGGGTCTTCTTTTGCTGCAGCGTTCGGAGATTGGTGCGCGCGTTTTCTAGGTCGAGCGAATTTTGATCGAGCTCGGATTGTGTTGCGGCTTGCTTGGCAAAAAGTTCGCGCAGAGATTTCTGCAACTTCTCGAGGCTTTGGACACGCGCTTCGGCGGTGAGGACCTGGCCCTGCAAATCCGCGACCTGATCGGGCGAGCCGCCGCCATGGGCATTCTTTAGAAGAGATTGCGTGGCGAGCAAATCCTGGCGAGCGGCGGCTAGCTGCGATTGGATGTCGGCATCGTCGAGGCGCAAAATTCTTTCTCCGCGATGAACTGGCTGGCCCTCTTTCGCGCTTACTTCGGTGACGTACGTTGGAAACTCGGCGCGGAAAACGAAGGCGTTGATCGGCTCGATTTTGCCGTTGCTGGTGATTGAAGCCTCGATATTGTCGCGAGTCACGCGCACAACTTGAACGTCTGGCGGCCGATCGCGCGTGGCGATGATGACGACGACGAGAACGATCAGAATGAGAAGCGCGCTGAGCAGTGACCAGGAACGTTTAGTCAAACCCGCCATGTAACGCCGGTTGCGCGGTACGCCGGCATCTCCTCCAAAAACACTGGATTGTAACAGAGGGCTTTATGCTTGCCTACGAAGCCCTTGCGGCGATTTCGATACAGCATCTAAAACGGATGCTTTACCGCCGCTTCGTAGATGCCAGTCGCAGACGAGGCCCGAATCCGGAGCGCTGGCCCGCGCAAGCCGTGATAAAATCCGGCCATGAGTGAGACGCACGCTACCAACGAGCACGCCGAAACGACGAGCGACGGTAAGCCAAAACCGAAGATTCACCGAGTGTGCATCGGCTGCAACAATATGTTTGAAGTAACTCTCGATAACTACGAAGCGAAGCATTGCCCGGTCTGCCACAAGGGTTGATGGACGGGTTTGGCCGCGAATTCTTCGGTTTTACCGCGCCGCGAACAGAACTCGTGCAACAGATGCCGGGCTGGAGCCCGGCGCTACGATTGCCATCGCTTCCGGGCCAGTCCAATTGGGACTTGTGCGCTGATACGGCGATCCAATTGAGCGGCCGCCGGGCCGCGCCGGCGCATCGAGAGCGATTTCTACTCCACGCGTAGTTCCGCTAGAATGCTTCCGCCATTCTGAGGGGCATCAATGAAAATTTACACGGACGTTTTGACGTTTCAATCGGCGAAAAAACGCGAATTTATGAATATCACGTCGCAGGTGAAACTTGCGCTGGAGAAGAGCGGATTTCGCGACGGAATTATTCTTGTCTCTGTAACGCATTCCAACGCGGCGATTATTGTGAGCGATGATGAGCCTGGTTTGCTCGATGACTTGCAAGCGTGGATCGAACAGCTGGCTCCAGAGCGAGAGGATTACAAGCACCGCGGGCGATTTGAGAGCAATACCGGCATTCATTTGCAAAGTTTGCTGCTGCATCACCAGGTGGTTGTGCCATTCACGGAGGGGCGGCTCGATTTGGGGCCGTGGCAATACGTGTTGTTCGCGGAGCTGGACGGGCAGCGGCCGAAGCGCGTGGTGATCAAGGCGATGGGCGAATAGCGGAAACCAAGGAAAATTCGGGATGGCACGTGCCACGTTTGCGCGGTGGATTGCGTTAGAGCGATGGACAGGCATGCCGGATTCCCTGCGACAAGTAAGCTCAAGAACGCGATGGAAAATGTAGCGATGATTCAGGCGACGAATCTCAGCAAGGTCTTCCCCGCGACGAAGAAAACCAAAGAAATTCGCGCGGTGGACGGCGTCAGCTTCGAGTGCAAGCCGAGCGAGATTTATGGCTTGCTGGGAACAAACGGAGCGGGCAAGACGACCACGCTGCGGATGCTCGCAACGATTCTTGAACCGACCGGCGGGACTGCGAACGTCGCGGGCTACGACATCATTGAAGAGCCGGAAAAAGTGCGCGCGAATGTGGGATTTCTTTCGACGGCAACGGCGCTTTATGGGCGGTTGACTGCAAAAGAGATGGTCGAATACTTCGCGAGGCTGCATGGCATGGATGGCGAACCGCTGCGCAAGGCGATTGATTCGCTTTTCGAAATGCTGGGCATGAACGATTTTCGCAATCAACGCTGCGAGAAACTTTCGACGGGGCAGAAGCAGAAGGTGTCCATCGCGCGGACGCTGGTGCACGATCCCAAGGTGATGATCTTTGACGAGCCGACGGTGGGGCTCGATGTGATCGCGTCGCGGACGATTGTCGGGTTCATCCGGCAGTGCCGCGACCGAGGCAAAACGGTGATTTTCTCGACGCACGTGATGACCGAAGTGGAAAAACTGTGTGACCGCATCGGAATCATTCACCGCGGGCGATTGCTGGCGGAAGGAACGCTGGCGCAATTACGCGAGCGCTTTGGAAAGCAGGACCTTGAGGATATTTTCGTGGACGTACTGGGAGACCAGCCATGAGCCTGCGAGATATCGGCGTCGTCTATCACAAAGAGCTGATTGATTCGCTGCGCGACCGCCGCACGGTGATTTCGATGACCGTGGTGCCGCTGCTTCTGTTTCCGGCGTTGACTCTGGGCATGGGTTTGCTCGGCGCGACGCTGATGAGCCGGGCGAAGGGCGAGGTGCCGCTGGTGATGGTGGTCGGGGGCGAGGATTCGCCACGTGTGGTGGAAGCGCTGAAGAAAAACAAAAAGATCGAGGTGGTTCCCGGCTCGGCGGATTTCGAAGATCAAGTGTCGAATAAAACTGTGCGCGCGGCGATTATTCTTCCGAAGGGATTCGATGCGGCGGCCGAGCATGGCGAAGCACAGACCGTAGGCGTGGATTACTACGAAGGAGACATCAAGTCGGAATTGGCGCTGGACACGGCGGAAACATCTTTGAAGGATTACCGCGTGACGCTGGCGAAGCAATTGGTGTCTGAACGCGGCGTGCCCGGAAATCTGGTCGAGCCATTCAAGGTGGAGAAGACGAACGTGGCACCGCCGGAAAAGGTGGCGGGGAGCACGCTGGGCGGGCTGATTCCCTACTTCGTCATCATTCTTTCGCTGACGGGCGCGATGTATCCGGCGATGGACTTGACCGCGGGAGAAAAAGAACGCGGCACGATGGAAACGATTTTGACGAGCCCAGTGTCACGAACGGATTTGGTGCTCGGGAAGTTCTTCATGGTGCTGACGGCATCGCTCGCGACAGCGCTGCTTTCTCTGACGTCAATGGCCGTCTCGTTTTTCCTGGCGCGGAACATGATTGACAAGCTGGTGTCGGAGGACAATCCGACCGTTCACTATGCGATCGATCCGGTAGGCATACTCGCCGTGCTGCTGATGGTGCTGCCGCTGTCGGTATTGTTCGCGGCGACGCTGCTGGCTATCGCGCTTTTTGCGAAAAGTTTCCGCGAGGCGCAGACGTACCTTTCGCCGCTGACTGTGATCGTCATCATGCCGGCAGTTGCGGCGCTGCTGCCGGGCGTGGAATTGAACACGCGGACGGCGTTGATTCCAATTCTGAGCACGACGCTGGTGGGCAAAGAACTGATGGCCGGGAATCATCCGTGGGGATTCATCATGCTCATCTTTCTGTCGTCGTGCGTTTATGCCTCGCTGGCGATCGCTGCCGCGGTGACGATGTTTAACCGCGAGAGCGTGCTTTTCCGCGCGTAGTTGCCAGACTCGGACTCTATTGCGATTGCACAGGTGCAAATGTCGCGCGGCACGATTCTGCAGTTGCCCGCCGTGTGAGATAGAATCATCAGTCCGATGGCTGAGCCTCTGATTCAGGTTCGCGAACTTTCCAAACACTTCCGCACATATCACCGCCGTGAAGGCATCTGGGGCGGCCTGCAGAATCTTTTCGTGCGCGACTACAAGACGATTGCCGCTGTAGATCGCGTGAGCTTTACGATTGACCGCGGCGAGATGGTCGGCTACATCGGACCGAACGGGGCGGGAAAATCCACGAGCATCAAAATGCTCACCGGAATTCTCGTGCCAACTTCGGGCGAAGCCGTGGTCAACGGATTCGTTCCCTACCGTCAGCGGCGGCGTTATGTAAAGACCATCGGAGTTGTATTCGGGCAGCGGACGCAGCTTTGGTGGGATATTGCCGTTATCGAATCGTTCAAGCTGCTGCGGCGGATCTACGACGTCTCGCAATCGGATTTCGACGCGCGGATGGAACTTTTCAACAGCATTTTGGGGATCAAGGATTATCTCAATACGCCGGTGCGGAAGCTGTCGCTTGGGGAGCGGATGCGTTGCGACCTTGCAGCTGCGCTGCTGCACAATCCGCCCCTGCTTTTTCTCGACGAGCCGACGATAGGACTTGATGTCGTCGCGAAGCACCACATTCGCGAATTTCTGCGCGAGATCAATCGTGAATTTCATACCACCGTGCTGCTGACGAC
>Ga0302326_10025515_pt1 | contig 11984 bp, 12 predicted proteins | sample Palsa_T0_3_FD_202264 | JGI IMG/M metagenome (GOLD analysis project Ga0302326, IMG submission 202264) | Peat permafrost microbial communities from Stordalen Mire near Abisko, Sweden - Palsa_T0_3 | ecosystem: Environmental > Terrestrial > Soil > Palsa > Peat permafrost | place: Sweden: Abisko... | reverse complement strand
GGGACTCCGACGCCGACATGAACACGTTGATCTCGTCGAACCGGTCGCGCACCGCCAGCGCGTTATCGAGGCCGCGCTCGTTGGGAACCAGCACCGATCGGCTGACGCTGGCGGGCAGCGTCACCCGCTCCAGCACCTCGGCGGCGTCGGCGAGCTGCGGGATCACGTCGGCCCGGACGAAGCTCGTCAGCTCCAACCGCTGCAGCCCGGTGCGGCCGAGCGCGTCGATCAGGGCGACCTTGACGTCGGTTGGGATCACCTCGGGCTCGTTCTGGAACCCGTCACGCGGGCCGACCTCGCGGATCCGAACGGTCTGTGGAAGCGCGCTCATGCGCTCACGCTCCGAGCGCGCGGGCGATCACCATCTGCTGGACCTCGTCGGTGCCCTCGCCGATCGTGAGGATCTTCGCGTCGCGATAGAAGCGGCAGACCGGATACTCCTCGATGAACCCGTAGCCGCCGTGGATCTGCACGGCCTCCTCGGTGGCACGGACGGCCAGGCGGCCGGTCTTGAGCTTGGCCTGGGCGGCGGTCAGCCCGAACGGTTCGCCCTGGTCCTTGAGCCACGCGGCGTGGTAGGTCAGCAGCCGCGCCGCGGCGATCTCGGTCGCCAGGTCGGCGAGCTTGGCTCCGATCGTCTGGAACTTCGAGATCGGCCGGCCGAAGGCGCGGCGCTCCTTCGCATAGGCGAGCGCCTCGTCAAGCGCGCCCTGGGCGAGGCCGACGCCCATCGCCGCGACGCCGATCCGGCCGATGTCGAGCACGTGCAGGAACTGCCTGAAGCCGGCGCCGCGCGCGCCGAGCAGGTTCGCCTGGGGCACGCGGCAGTCGGTGAACGTCAGCGGCCGCGTGTCGGACGCGTTCCAGCCCATCTTGCGGTACGGCTCGGCCTGCTCGTAGCCGGGGGTGCCGTTGGCGATGATCAGATTGGAGATCTCGTCGTCGCCGGTCCTCGCCGTGATGCAGACGACGCCGGAGATATCGGTGCCGGCGTTGGTGATGAACTGCTTGGCGCCGTTGATCACCCACTCGTCGTCCTCCAGCTTCGCCCGGGTGCGCACGTTGCCGGCGTCGGAGCCGGCCTCGGGCTCGGTCAGGCCGAACGCGCCGAGGATCTCGCCCGCGCATAGCTTCGGCAGCCACTGTTGTCGCTGCTCGTCTGAGCCGTACAGATAGATCGGCTGGGTACCGAGCGACGTGTGCGCGCACAGCGTGATCGCGACGCTCGAATCGATCCTGGTCAGTTCCTCGACGGCGATCGCGTACTGCAGGGTGGTGCCGCCGGCGCCGCCGACGTCCTCGGGGAACGGGATCCCCATCCAGCCGAGCGCCGCCATCTTCGCGACCAGTTCGTACGGGAATGACTTCGTGCGATCGAGCTCGCCCGCGACCGGCGCGACCTCCTCCCGCGCGAACTCACGAACGGTCCTCTGCAGCAGCTGGGTCTCATCGTCGAGCAGGAAGTCCATGTCGCCAACTATACAGAATCGCAATTCGGAGTCCGAACGAGAATTCGGATAACATCGCGGTTGTGCCCGTCCGTCCGAGCCCGACCCGGCCCGCTCTGAAGCAGCGCTACGAGCGCCGCCAGGACGAACTCGTGCGCCAGGCAGCCCATCAGTTCGCGCGGCGCGGCTACGACCAGACAACGATGCAGGAACTGGCGGCCTCGATGGGCCTGGCGACCGGGGCGCTGTATCACTACTTCGCGTCCAAAGAGGAGTTGCTGCGCGCGGTCTGTGACCAGCTGATGGAGCCGCTGCTGGCCCAAACGCGTGACCTTGGCGCATCGTCCGGCGACGCCGAGCGGCGGCTGCGGGAGCTGGTCAGACTCTGGGTCGCGCACGTCGTCGAGCACCGCGATCACATGCTTGTGTTCCAGCAGGAACGCCACGTGATCGAGTCAGGAGAGCGGTGGCGCCCGGTCCGTGACGCCCGCAAGGCGTTCGAGCGACTGGTCGCGGACACGCTGGCGGATGCCACCCCGCGTGTCGGCGAGCCGCTGGCGCTGCTCGCGCTGCTGGGGATGGTCAACCACACGGCGCAGTGGTACCGCCCGCGTGGCGCCCTGAGCCCCGAGCAGATCGCCGACGGCTACGTGGCGCTGCTGCTCGAGGCTCGCTGACTCCGGTTCTGACTGCGCCTATCCCCCGACGAGCGGCGCGACCGGCGTGCAGGTCGGCGTCTTCGCCGTCGATGGGTCGAGCGCGTTGAGCATCAGCCGCAACGCGATCTGGTCATAGACGACCGACAGGTGGTCGCCCTGGTCAAGCGCGCAGACGTTCTGCAGCAGGATGTTGTGCACGGTCGCGCCCGGCCCGGCGGTCAGGTACTGGTTCGTGTAGGGGGTGACGACCTCGTCGTTGCGCGAGACGATGTTCGTGTAGGTAACGCCGGGCACCGTGTCGCCGCCGGCGTCAAGTGTGGCGTTGACCTGCGAACCGACCAACTGCTGCGACGCCGCCGGGAACCCGGCCACGTCGAACGCGTCGCCGAGCACGCCCACGGCTCCGAGCTCGTCGGAGAGCGTCTGCAGGCCGTCGACCGTCGTGCCGTGGTTGGACGGGGCGAGGCCGACGAGCACGCTGACCTGGCTGGCGCCGCCGTCGAACCGCATGTACCAGCGCGGCAGTAGGCCGCCGCCCTGCGAGTGGCCGACGAGGTCGACCTTGGCGGCGCCGGTCGCGGCCAGCACTTTGTTGACGACGGTCGCGAGCTCCGATGCGGACGTCGGGATGTCGCCGGTCTGGGCCAGGATCGCACCGGCCGCCGAGCCGAGATTGGTCGTATACACGCAGTAGCCGCTGTCTGCCAGCAGCGGCGACACGGCGGCGAAGTCATCGGCCTGGTTGAGCCACGTGCCCGGGATGAGCACGACCGGGTAGGGATGAGTGGCCGAGTGGCAGGGCGCCGCCGGGGCGGAACTGCGCCAGTCGACGTAGACCGAGCCCGCGGCCGGAACGTCGGGCGTCAGCGCATGCGCGCCATAGCCGATCAGGCCGTTGTAGATCACCGGGTAGGTCGCGGCCGGGCGGCGCCGGCGAACGCGGCCAGGCAGCCGGCGGCGACGGCGGCGATCGTCAACAGGCACGCGGCCACACCCGCGCGCGTACGCAATGCTCCGTGCATCTCTCTCTGCCTCCCAGGTTGAGTCGACCGGTTCGCGGACCCTACCACCACTAACTACGGATGTGTAGCTTCAATCATGGACAGCTCAACGCCACCGCTCTCATACCTGCGGCCCGACGCCAACTCGGGCGCGGTCGCGCTGATCACGGGCGGCGGCACCGGGATCGGCTTCGAGACCGCCCGCCAGCTGGCGGCGACGGGAGCCGCGGTCGTGATCTGCGGCCGGCGCCCGGAGCCGTTGCGGGTCGCCGCCGAGCGGATCGAGTCAGACGGCGGTCGCTGCCTGGCGGTCGTGGCCGACATCCGTGAGCCGGACGAGGTGAGCGAACTGCTGGACGCGTCGATCGAGCGGTTCGGGCCGATCGACGTGCTCGTCAACAACGCGGGCGGCCAGTTCGCCGCACCGGCGGAGCAGATCACCGACAGCGGCTGGCATGCGGTGCAGCGGTTAGCGGTGGAGGGCAGCTGGCGAGTCACGCGTGAGGTCGCGACCCGCACGATGATCCCGGGCTCTGGCGGGCTGATCGTGTTCGTCGGCTTCAGCCCGCTGCGCGGCAACCCGGGTTTCGCACACGCGTCCGCCGCCCGGGCTGCGGTCGCCAACCTCGCCTCTGGCTTGGCGCTGGAGTGGTCGCGCTACGCGATCAGGACCGTCTGCCTGGCGGTCGGCTCGATCGAGACCGAGGGGATGGCCCAGTACGAACCTGAGCAGCGCGAGCGCTGGCGCCGGGCGGTGCCGCTGGGCCGGTTCGGGACCCCGGCGGAGGTGGCGGGACTGATCACGTTCCTGGCGAGCCCGGCCGGCGCCTACATCACCGGCACGACGATCGCGGTCGACGGGGGGACCGACGCGTGGGGGCTGGCCGAGCCGCCGCCGCCGCCGGAGCGCGGCTGACGACTCAGTTGGCGGCGATCGCCGAGACCGACTTGCCAGGGTTGAAGATCCCGTCGGGGTCGAGCGCGTGCTTGATCGCGCGCATCATGTCGACGGTGGCCTCGCCGTGCTCCTCGATCAGGAACTGGGCCTTGCCGTAGCCGATGCCGTGCTCGCCGGTGGACGTGCCCTCGTGCGCGAGCGCGCGGCGCACCAGCCGGGCGTGGAACGCCTCGCCACGCTCGATGTCGGCCGGATCGCCAGGATCGACGAGCAGGATCGCGTGGAAGTTGCCGTCCCCGACATGGCCTACGATCGACGCGGTCAGTCCGTGTTGCGCGATGTCGGCCTGGGTCTCGGTGATGCATTGCGCCAACGCCGAGATCGGCACGCAGACGTCGGTGGTCAACGCCGCAGCGCCCGCGCGCAACGCCCGGGTCGCCTCCATCGCGACGTGGCGCGCCTCCCACAGTCGGCGCCGCTCGGACTCGTCGGCGGCCCAGGCGAAGTCGCCGCCGCCGAACTCGGCCGCGATCTCCGCGGTCTCGGCGGCGATCGTCGCGACCGCCTCCTCGGAGCCACCCTCGAACTCCAGAAACAACGTCGGTGCCACCGCGAACGACGTGTCTCGATAGCGGTTGATCGCCTCGATCTGGAGCTCGTCGGCGAGTTCGACCCGCACGACGGGAATCCCGAACTGCTGGATCCGGACGACGCACTGAACGGCGTCGACGAGCGTCGGAAACGTGCACTGGGCGGCCGCCGTGGCCTCCGGGATCGGGTGGAGCCTCAAGCGTGCGCTGCAGACCAGGCCGAGCGTGCCCTCGGAGCCGATCACCAACCGGGTCAGGTCGTAGCCGGCCGAGGACTTGCGTGCCCGCGAGTGGGTTCGGACGACCCGCCCGCGGGCGTCGATCATCGTTACCGACAGCACGTTCTCACGCATCGCGCCGTAGCGGACGGTCGTGGTGCCCGAGGCGCCGGTTGCGATCATCCCGCCGAGCGTCGCGTCGGCGCCGGGGTCGACCGAGAAGAACACGCCCTCGGGTCGCAGCTTGGCGTCCAGCTGGCGCCGCGTCACGCCCGCCTCGACCTGTACGTCGAGGTTCTCCAGCGACAGATCCGAGATCCGGTTCATCTCTCGCATGTCGACCGAGATCCCGCCGGCGAGCGCGGCGACGTGGCCCTCCAGCGAGGTGCCGGCGCCGAACGGGACGATCGGGAGCCGGTGCGCGGCGGCGACGCGGACGATCGCGGCCGCTTCGTCGACCGAGCGCGGCCAGACGACCGCGTCGGGCCTCGCCTCGGGATGAAACGACTCGTCGTGACCGTGCTGAGAGAGGACGTCGGCGCCGGTCAGCAGGCGATCGGCGCCGAGGACGTCGCGCAGCGCCTCGAGCGCTTCCTCGACGCCTGCCTGCGGCAGCCGGTGTTGATCCGTTACCGCCATCGCGTTCGATCACAGCTTGACAGATCGCCCCGGCCGCACCTGGCCGTGGTCGCGCCCGCAGCGGTCGCCGTGGGCTACTGGCGGTGCTGGCGCAGCCCGCCGACCGTGTCGTACGGAAGACCGACCGAGCCGACGCTGGAGCCAAGCAGCACGCAGGCGATGAGGAGCATCACCCAGCCGACCAGCTGTGAGACGTACGCCGAGGCGAACAGCAGCTCGACTGCGGTGATCACCCCGAACGCGCGCAGCTTGAGCGATGGGCGCCAGATCGGTCTGGCAGTGTGATCAGGCGACATGAGTGGAATCGTACGCCTCGACCAGGTCCGGCGCGCGCGCTGAAAACCGGTCAACCGGGAAGCGTGGAGAGCGCCGGGTACAGGGCCCGGTAGCGCGCACGCTGCCCGGCGTAGCGCTCGACCCACGCGGGGTCGGGCTCGATCTCGCCGGTCACCGCGACCGTCGTCTCGGCGGCGGCCCGCGCGGACTCGAACGCGCCGCCGGCGACCCCGCCCAGCAGCGCCGCCCCGAACGCCCCGCCGGCCGTCGAGGAGGTCCGCTGCAGCGGCAGGTCCAGGACCGATGCGACGATCCGGCACCACAGCTCCGAGCGCGCGCCTCCACCCGAGATCCGGGCGAACCTGGGTCGGGGGCCGGTGGCGCCGATCAGATCGAGGCCGTCGGCGAGCGCATGAGCGACGCCCTCGAGCACCGCGCGGACCACTGCGCCGCGGTCATGGCGCAGCCCCAGCCCGACGAACGCACCGCGCACGTCGACGTCGGGGTGCGGCGTGCGCTCGCCCGACAGGTAGGGCGCGAACGTCAACCCCTCGGCGCCCGGCTCCCAGCGGTCGGCCTCGGCCAGCAGCGTCTCGATCGCGACGTCGCCACCGACGACCGTCTGCAGCCAGCTGAGCGCACCCGCCGCCGACAGGATCACGGCCATCACGTGCCAGCGGCCCGGCAACGCGTGGCAGAAGGCGTGCAGCCGGCCGTCGGGGTCGGCGGCATACGCGTCACGCGCCGCGAACACGACCCCGGAGGTACCGAGTACGACCGAGGCCGGTCCGCCGCCATCGGTCACCCCGACACCGAGCGCTCCGGCCGCCTGGTCGCCGGCCCCGGCGGCGACCGGCACGCCACCGAACGCGTGCCCGCTGATCTCGATCGACTCCCGCGCAGCCGGGAGCCACGCTGGGTCGACGCCGAACGCATCGGCCAGCTCCGGCGACCATCTGCGTCCGGCGACGTCGAACAGCGACGTGCCCGACGCGTCGGAGACGTCGGTCGAGAGGGCGTCGCAGAGCCGGAGCCGGACGTAGTCCTTGGGGAGCAGCACGTGTGCGATCCGCTTGAACAGCTCCGGCTCGTGCTCGGCCATCCAGGCGAGCTTCGGCGCCGTGAAACCGGCCAGTACTCGGTTGCCGGAGAGCTCCACCAGCCGGGGCACGCCGAGTCGCCGCTCGATCTCGTCGGCCTGCGGCTGCGAGCGGCCGTCGTTCCACAGGATCGCGGGGCGCAGCGGCCGCCGGTCGGCGTCAAGCGCGACCAGCCCGTGCATCTGACCGGTCAGGCCGATCCCGTCGGCCGCTCCCGTGTCGAGCTCGGCCAGCACCGCCTGCGTGCCCTGCCACCACTGTTCGGGATCCTGCTCTGACCAGCCGGGGTGCGGCATCGAGACCGGGTAGCCGCGCTGCGCCTCGGCGAGCACCGTGCCACGTTCGTCGATCGCGAGGCCCTTGACCGAGGACGTGCCGACGTCGAGTCCGATCAGGCGCGCGGCGCTCACCGCGCGATTGTGATCGAATCACGTCCATGACGGAGCCACGTTTCACGTTCGGACTGTGGACGGTCGGCAATCCCGGCCGCGACCCGTTCGGCGAGCCGACCCGCCCACCCCGTGACCCGGTGCAGACGGTCGAGCGGCTGGCGGAGATCGGCGCCTGGGGGGTGAGCCTGCACGACGACGACCTGATCCCGTACGGGACCGCGGCGCCCGAGCGCGAGCGAATCATCGTCCGCTTCGAGCAGGCGCTGGCGGAGACCGGGCTCGGGGTCGGGATGGCGACCACCAACCTGTTCACGCACCCGGCGTTCAAGGACGGGGCGTTCACGTCGGGCGACCGGCAGGTCCGTCGCGCCGCGATCGGCAAGGCGATGAGCGCGATCGACCTTGGTGCTCGGCTCGGCGCCGAGGTGTACGTCTTCTGGGGCGGGCGCGAGGGGACCGAGGTCGGCGTCGCCAAGGATCCGCGTGACGCGCTCGAGCGCTACCGCGAGGCGATCGACGTGCTCAGCGACTATTCACTGAGCCAGGGATACGAAATGCGGTTTGCGATCGAGCCCAAGCCGAACGAGCCGCGGGGCGATCTGTGGCTGCCGACCGTCGGACATGCGCTGCACTTCATCACGACCCTGGCGCACCCCGAGCTGGTCGGGGTCAACCCCGAGGCGGCGCACGAGACGATGGCCGGCCTGTCGTTCCACCAGGGGGTGGGCCAGGCCCTGTGGGCCGGAAAGCTGTTCCACATCGACCTCAACGCCCAGCGGATCGGCCGCTACGACCAGGACTTCCGATTCGGCGCCGAGGACCTCAAGGAAGCGTTCATGCTGGTGCGGCTGCTCGAGCGCGCCGGCTATGGCGGGCCCCGCCACTTCGACGCGCACCCCTACCGCAATGAGGACGACGACGGCGTCTGGGAGTTCGCCCGCGGCTGCATCCGCAGCTACCGGGCGCTGGCTGAGAAGGCCCAACATTTCGACTCGCTGCCCGAGGTCGCCGAGGCCCTGCAGGCGGCCGGGGCCGACGAGCTCGGTGTCGCCACGATCGACGGGGCGGTCGATCCAGCCGCGCTCAAGTCCGAGGCGACGACGCTCGACGTGCTCGCCGGGCGCGGCTACGGCAACGAGCGCCTCGACCAGCTCGTCGTCGACGTACTGCTCGGCCTGCGCTAGCCGCCGCGTCCGCCGCGGTTGGCGGTGGCCGGCTCGGTCCGGGGTCCTTCGGCGAGGCTGCCAGGTTCCCAGGTGATGCGGCTCAGAGCGATCGGAGCCGGCGTGCCAAACGGGGTCGCAGACGGCGCCGGCCCAGTTCGACCGCGATCTGGCTCGGTCAGAGGGTGTCGCACAAACCTGGTTCGACCGGTTGGCGTCTTTTGGGGGCTGGAGCATCAAAAGCCGCCACATTGCATGTGCGCGGGTCGAACTTGGGTCGCAGGGTTCCGCACCCGGGTGCGACGCAGATGCGGCCCGGTCAGCGGGCCAGATCTGGGTCGGACCCCTGGGTCGGCCGCTCGAAACCGGGATTTGGCCCGGCTGCGGTATCCGGACCACCCGGCCCGGGTCAAAACACCGGCACCGGCACCCGGCCACTGGCACCGGCACCCGACCGTGCCGAGGTTTGGCGTTCTCGTCACTGCGTCCGTGACGGGATCGCCGATCCTGGGACGCCCGGAAGCACCGCGCCAAGCTTCGGGCTGGTCAGGTGCCGGCGAGCGCCGCGCGGACCTCGGCGGCGACGGCTGCGGCACCGGCCGCGCCGAGCGTGATCGTGTAGTGGTTGACGTCGGGCACCTGGAACGCACGGCGACGCTCAGGATCCTCGGCCGCCCAGGCGCGGACGAGCTCGAGCGGCTGCATTGGGTTCGGGTCGTTCACCATGCCCCGCGGCGCGCTCAGCAGTACCGCCGGGAGCGCCAGCCGGCGGGCGTCGTCGCAGCGCAGCACGTCGCCGCCGTCGGGCCGCAGCACATCGGCGTTGACCGACGAGCGCAGTGTCGGCGGCTCGCCGACGAGATCGTGGGCGACGTAGCCACGCAGGACGGCGGGGTCGATGTCCGAGCCGGCGATCGCCGGATGCTCACGCCACCACGCGACGTAGTCGTCGAGGCTGTCGAACGTCAGTTCCAACCGCGCCAGCGCCGGGCCTAGGAACGCACGCATGAACGGCTCGGGGTCGACGTCGGCGCTCCCCGGGATCGTCAGCCCCCCGTCGACCAGCACCAGGCGGGAGACCCGGTCGGGATGGCGGGCGCCTAGCCGCGCGGCGATGTAGGCGCCCATCGAGTGCCCGAGCACCACGGGCCGCTCCAGCGCCAGCTTGTCGAGCACCGCGATCAGGTCCGCGACATGGGCGTCGAGCCCGAACGGTCCGGGCAACGAGCGGCTCTCGCCCCGGCCGCGCAGATCGACCGCGATCAGCGAGACGTCGTCTCCCAGCGCGGCGGCCACCGCCAGCCAGGCGAAGCTCGACGCGGTGATCCCGTGCACCGCCAGCACGGCCGGCGCGTCTGGCCGCTCGGACCCGAGTCGGTACACGGCCAGGTCGCCGCCGGCGACCGGAACGTCGATCCGGGCGCTCATCTCGGCGTGGGCGTCGGTGTCTGCGTGGGCGTCGGTGCCTGCAGCGCGCTCGGCACGACGCTCGGCTCGAGCTCGTCGAGGGCACCCGGCGGCGGCCCGCACAGCAGCCAGCCCTCGGGCACCGAGCGGACGAGACCGTTGCGGCTCAGTTCCGACAGCGCGCTGGTGACCGTCGGGCGCCGCGCGGCGACGAGCTCGGCGAGGATGCTGTGGGTCAGCCGCAGCGGGACCACGATTCCGTCGGAGCGGACCTTGCCCCAACGGCCGGCGAGGTGCCACAACAGCATGTGCAGACGGACGTCGACCCGGGCCTGGTGGACGATCGCCATGTTGACGGCCAGCTGCCGGGTGCGCAGCGCGCTGCGTGCGAACAGCGCCCCGATCAGGGTCGGGAAGTTAACCAGCTGTCGCGAGAACCGGGCATCGAGCACCGCGATCCGGACCGGCTCGAGCACCAGCCAGTTGTGCGTGAGCGTCAGCTGCGAGCTGGCCCACTGCTCGTCGGCGCGGCGCAGCACGTCGCCCTCGCCGACGAGCTCGGCGCTGTGGCGACCGGCGATCCCGACTCGAAGCGCGAGCACGCCTTGCAGCACGAGCATGCCGATCCCGTCCAGGCCTGAGCTGCTGCCCGGCCAGGAGCCGGGCGAGATCTCGAGCTGACGGGCGACGAGCTGGTTGATCGCGGCCGACCGTTGCTCGGGGGCGATCATCTCTGCCAGCTCGGGGTCCTCCTGCAGCGGGTAGCAGACGTTGGCCTCGATCGCGGTCAGGGGCCTCATCGCGCGATCGTCTCAGCCTCTGCGGGCGCGGCGACGACCTTCCCGACCAGGTCGGCGATCGCGTCGGCGACCTCAGCCGGACGCTCGAGCGGAGACATGTGACCGATCCCCTCGAGCTCGAGCAGGCCGGCCGGCGACGGCAGCGCCTCGGCGATCCGGCGCGAATGCTCGGGCGGGGTGAGCCGATCCCGGTCGCCGACGATCACGAGCGTCGGAACCGTCAACTTCGCCAGCGCCGCGCCGAGATGCAGGTCGGAGAGCGCGATGCCGGTCGCCGCGCGGACATTGTTGGGCGTTTCGATCAGCATCCGCTCATAGAACGCAACCTCGGCGGCGGTCGCGCCCGGGCCGAACGCAGTGTGGCGGATCACCGCCTGCTGGACCGGCGTCGACAGTGGCGGCAGTGGCGCCGAGGAACCGAGCACCGCGCGGCTGAGCCAGTGCGGGTTCAACCGCTTGCCGAGCTCGCCGAGCACGAGCGCGCCGCCGATCAGGTCGTCGAGGCCGGTATCGACGAGCACCGCTCCCGCGATCCGGGCTCGCACATCGTGGTCGGCGGCCCACGCCGCGATCGACATGCCGCCGAGCGAGTGGCCGGCCACGATCACCTCGCCGGCCGGCGCATCGGCCGCGGCGAGCACCGCCTCGACGTCGTCACCGAAGCGCTCGATGCTGTAGTCGTCATCCGCGGCCGGGCCACTGGAGCCATGGCCGCGGAGGTCGTAGGCCACGATCCGCAGTCCGCGACCGCGCAACAGTCGGATCACCGGTCCCCAGAAGCTCAGCTGCTCGGTCCAGCCGTGGGCGAGCACGACGGTGGCGGTGGCGGCCGTGCCCGGCTCCAGCACGATCGCGTGCAGCCGGGTTCCGTCGGCCGAGACGACCGGCAGCTCGGTTCCGCCGAGCGGCTCGATCAGCCGCCGGTACTCGGGGTCTCGGGCCAGCGCCCGCGAGCGCCGGCGCTGCGCGACGACGCCGGCGGCCACACCTGCCGCCACACCCGTCCCGGCCAGCGCGACGACCCTAGCGCCCCGCCCGGATCGTCTTCGATCGGGAGTACCCCTGGACATCACTTCGCACCGTACCGGTCCACGCCGGCTCCGGCATCTTTTGAAGCTTTCTACCATCTCGCGCCATGCGCATCGGAATGCTCACCGGCGGCGGCGATTGCCCCGGCCTCAATGCTGTCATCCGTGCCTCGGTCCGCAAGGGGATCGACGGTCACGGCGACGAGTTCATCGGCTTTCGCGACGGCTGGCGCGGGGTGCTCGACGATGTCTCAGAGGTCCTGACGATCGAATCCACGCGTGGGATCCTGCCCCGCGGCGGGACGATCCTCGGCAGCTCGCGCACCAACCCGTCCAAACGCGAGAATGGCGTTGAGCTCGCCCGC
>Ga0302326_10025514_pt1 | contig 11984 bp, 7 predicted proteins | sample Palsa_T0_3_FD_202264 | JGI IMG/M metagenome (GOLD analysis project Ga0302326, IMG submission 202264) | Peat permafrost microbial communities from Stordalen Mire near Abisko, Sweden - Palsa_T0_3 | ecosystem: Environmental > Terrestrial > Soil > Palsa > Peat permafrost | place: Sweden: Abisko... | reverse complement strand
CGAGGTTTACGGGACGCTTGGCCCGCGGGATGCCGCATTCTGCGAGACCACGGCGTATGCGCCGAACAGCCCCTATGCGGCTTCGAAGGCGGCGTCCGATCACCTGGCTCGGGCTTACCACCACACCTGGGGTTTCCCTGTTCTCACCACCAACTGCTCAAACAACTACGGGCCATATCAGTTCCCGGAGAAGCTGATTCCTCTCATGATTCTCAACGCGCTTGATGGCAAGCCGCTGCCCGTCTACGGGGACGGCATGAATGTCCGCGACTGGCTGTTTGTGGAAGACCACTGCGCGGCGATTCGAGCGGTGCTCGCCAACGGGCGTGTTGGGGAGACGTATAACATCGGCGGAAACAGCGAACGCGCAAACATCGACGTCGTGAAGACGATCTGCGACCTTGTTGACGAAATGCGGCCTCGATCAGGAGCCAGTTCGCGCCGAGACTTGATTACTTATGTCAAAGATCGCCCTGGGCATGACCGCCGTTATGCTATCAATGCTTCAAAGCTATCTCGCGAGTTAGGCTGGCAGCCCGCGGCTGAATTCGAAAGCGGATTGCGCAAGACGGTGCGCTGGTATCTCGATAACTCCGCCTGGGTTGAGAACGTTCGCACCGGCGCTTATCTCGAATGGATCAACAAAAACTATACGGAGCGGGTCGCGCTATGAAGGGCATCGTTCTTGCCGGAGGCTCGGGCACGCGGCTTTATCCGGTAACTCATGTCGTCTCCAAGCAACTGCTGCCGGTGTATAACAAGCCGATGATTTACTACCCGCTCAGCACACTGATGCTGGCCGGATTGCGCGACATATTGATCATCTCCACGCCGCAGGATACCGATCGTTTTACCGAACTTCTGGGAGACGGCCAGCGCTGGGGAATCAACATCAGCTATGCTGTACAGCCCAGTCCAGACGGCTTGGCGCAGGCATTCATCATCGGGAAAGATTTCATCGCTGCCGATGCGAGCGCGCTCGTTCTGGGAGACAACATTTTTTACGGACAGGGATTTTCCCGCCAGCTTCAATCGGCCGCGGCGCTCAAACAGGGCGCGACGGTATTTGCTTATCCCGTAGAAGATCCGCAGCGCTACGGTGTAGTTGAATTCGACAAAGACGGCCGCGCCATCAGCCTGGAAGAGAAGCCCAAAGCGCCAAAGTCTCGCTATGCGGTGACGGGGCTTTATTTCTATGACAACGATGTGGCCGCCATTGCTTCTTCGCTTAAGCCTTCCGCCCGCGGCGAACTGGAGATTACCGACCTCAACAGGAAGTATCTTGAGGCAGGGAAGCTGAACGTGGAGATCATGAGCCGGGGCATGGCGTGGTTGGACACCGGAACCCACGAATCGCTTCTCGAAGCAGGGCTGTTTGTGCACACCATCGAGCGGCGCCAGGGACTGAGCATCGCCTGCCCGGAAGAGATAGCTTATCGGCAAGGCTTTATTACTGCCGATCAGTTGGAAGCGCTGGCCCAACCTGTCATCAAGAGCGGCTACGGGCAGTATCTTCTTGCATTGCTGCGAGAGCCTCACTTTGCCTCCAGGGACATTAAGTTATGAAGATTCTTGAAACCGAGTTACCTGGAGTTATGGTTCTTACCTCGCCGGTCTACCGGGATTCTCGCGGAGCCTTTTGCGAGACCTTCAATCTGCGCGATATTGAGGATGCGGGCCTCCCGACAGTATGGGTTCAAGATAACTTCTCCGTTTCGAGCAAGAACGTATTGCGCGGCATTCACTATCAGATCACGCAACCGCAGGGAAAACTCGTACGCGTGACTAACGGAGCGGTCCTGGACGTTGCGGTAGACATTCGACGCAGTTCCGCAACCTTCGGGAAGCATTTAGCCATTGAACTTAACGCCGAGTCAGGCGATATGTTATGGATTCCGGCCGGATTTGGGCATGCTTTCCTCGCCCTTACTGACCAGGTTGGCTTCGCATACAAGGTGACCGACTACTATTCTCCCGCAGGCGAAAGAACCATCCTGTGGAATGACCCGGAGATTGCCATTCAATGGCCCATTGATTCGTCCGCAGCGATCGTATCCGACAAGGATCGTGCCGGCGCGCTGCTCAGGGATGCGGAAGTTTTCCCCTAGGCGCGTGAGAGTGAGGCCAATTGCGCGTTGCGATCGATACCGGCGGAACCTTTACCGACTGCGTATTCCTGGCTGACGGGCAGTTGCTCGTGCTCAAGCTTTTATCCACGCCGCACGACCCTTCGCAGGCAGTACTCAACGGGCTAAAACAAATTGGCGGTAGCAGCCCGATTGACGTGCGCCACGGCACAACCGTCGGAACCAACACCATGCTGGAGCGCACCGGGGCGCGCGTGGCTTTCGTCACCACGGCAGGCTTTGAAGACACCATTGCCATCGGCCGCCAGACGCGCGCTCGCCTCTACGATTGGTTCGCTCCGATACCGGTCTGCCTGGTGCCCGGAGAGTTGCGCTTCGGCGTGCCGGAACGGGTGAGCGCCGAGGGTGAGATTCTGCTCGAGCCTTCAGAGGAGGAACTCGCAAACCTCGTAGACAAAGTGCGCGCCAGCGGTGCGGAGTCGGTGGCCATTTCGCTGATCTTTGGGTTTGCCAATCCTCGAACAGAGCAGCGGGTCGAAGCGGCCCTGCGAGATCTGCTCATTCCGGTTTCCTCGTCGCATCGGATTCTGCCGGAGTTCCGCGAGTATGAGCGAGCCTCGACGACTGTCGTCAACGCTTACTTGGCGCCACGCATTGCGAGTTATCTTCAAACATTGGAAGAGCGGCTGGCCCCGCAGCACAACGGCGGGCGCGTGGACCGCGTGGACGTGATGCAGTCCTCAGGCGGAATTCTTCCCGCGCGCGTTGCAGCGCGCGAGCCGGTGCGGACGGTGTTATCGGGCCCTGCGGGCGGCGTGGTGGGCGCCTGCAGAGTGGCGCGCTGGGCGGGCTTCGAGCGCATCATTGGCTTCGACATGGGCGGCACTTCAACGGACGTTTTTCTTGCCGATGCGGCTGCAGGCGGCGCACGCCTGACGCACGAGTCCGTCGTGGCTGGTGTGCCCATCAGCGTGCCCATGCTCGACATTCATACCGCCGGTGCGGGCGGCGGCTCCATTGCCCGCTTCGATGCCGGCGGCATGTTGCGCGTGGGTCCGGAGTCGGCCGGAGCGGACCCCGGGCCGATCTGCTTCGGCCGGGGCACAAGACCGACCGTCACCGACGCGAACCTGCTGTTGGGGCGCATGGATCCGGAGAGCTTTCTAGGCGGCGCCGTGCAACTGGATCGAGATCGGGCGAAACGCATCACGGACGAACAGAAAGGCCAGTTCGCGATCGTCGAGGAATTCGCCGCCGGCATTGTTCGCGTGGTGGAGTCGGCGATGGAGAAGGCCATCCGCGTCATCTCCATCGAGCGCGGCCACGACCCGCGTGACTTTGTGCTGGTCGCGTTCGGCGGCGGCGGCCCGCTCCACGCTTGCTCACTGGCGCGTGCTCTGCGCATTCCTACTGTGATGATTCCAGCCATGCCGGGAGCCCTCTCCGCTGTGGGCATTCTGCTCGCCAATACGGTACGGGATTATTCACGCACCGTGATGCTGCCCGGAAATGCGTTGGATAAACTGAGCCGCCATTTCGAAGAACTGGAAGAGCGCGGACGCACCGAGTTTGCCGCTGAGGGGCTTGAAGGGACCGTTGAGCGCAGCGTCGATGTGCGCTATGCGCGCCAGGGCTACGACTTGAATTTGGACTGGGACGAGCAGTCTCCACAAGCCGCCATCGATGCCTTTCACCTGCTTCACAAACTGCGTTATGGGTTTTCCGACCAGGCGCGGCCCATCGAGGTCGTCAACCTGCGGTTGCGTATGATTGCCGAGGGCGAGCCCTACACACCCATGCGCCGCGATCCTGTTCCCGGTAACGGCGACGCGGCCTGCTACGCGAAACGCGATGTGTTCTTTAACGACCGCTTCCTCAAATCGCTCTTCTATAGCCGAGACAAACTCGCTCCCGGCGACGTGATTCGAGGCCCGGCGATGATCACCGAGTACACCGCAGCCACGGTCATTCCGCCGGGCGACACGATGCGGGTAGACGGCTTCGGAAATCTCGTCATCTCCATTGACGACGGAGGCGAATGTGAATCCTGACCCGGTGGAACTGGCGATTTTTCAGAGCGCGCTGCATTCCATTGCCGAAGAGATGGGAGCCGCCTTGCGGAGGACTGCGCTTTCTCCAAACATCAAGGAGCGGCGCGACTATTCCTGCGCGATCTTTGACGGCCTGGGCAGGGTGATCGCCATGGGCGACCACATGCCCGTGCACCTTGGCTCCATGCCCCTGTCGGTGCAGGCAGCCGTTGCGGCCATCGCCTTTGCACCCGGCGATATCGCCATTCTCAACGACCCGTACGCGGGCGGAACCCATCTGCCGGACATCACCATGGTGCTACCGGTCTTCCTGCCCGCAGGCGCCAAGCCGGCCTTCTACATTTCGAATCGCGCACACCATGCCGACGTAGGAGGTAGATTCGCCGGCTCAATGGGCCCGGCGGAAGATATATACCAGGAGGGCATTCGAATTCCTCCGGTGCGCATTGTCCGCGGCGGGCAGTTAGATCGCGAACTGCTCGATTTGATTCTGCTCAACGTGCGGACTCCAAGGGAACGCGAGGGCGATCTGGATGCGCAGATCGGAGCATGTCGGGTGGGCGAGCGGCGCATTCTTGAGGTCGCGGAGAAGTATGCGGAGTCGGGGCTCGAAGCGATCATCGACGAGTTGCTGGATTATTCAGAGCGCCTGGTGCGGGCTGAACTACGCTCCATGCCCGCAGGAGAGTACAGCGCCGAGGACTGGCTGGACGACGACGGCGTAACGGATGAGCCGCGAAAAATTGCTGTACGGTTGAAACTCAACCCCGAAGCGGGAGAGATACATGCTGATTTTGCTGGCTCCTCGCCGCAGGTTGCAGGCAGCGTGAATGCTGTGCGCGCCATTACGCTGTCAGCGTGCTTTTATGTTTTGCGCTGCCTGCTCGACGAAGATGCGCCTGCGACCGCGGGAATCCTGCGGCCACTCACGATCTCAACTCCTGGCCGGAGTATCGTCGACGCGTCGCCTCCGGCAGCGGTGGCTGGGGGCAACGTGGAAACATCGCAGCGGATTGTCGATGTTCTGCTGCGGGCGCTGGCGAAGGCCATTCCAGAGCGCGTTCCGGCCGCCAGCGCTGGCACCATGAGCAACCTGACGATCGGGGGCGTTGACCCGCGCAGCAATGAGCCCTTCACCTACTACGAAACCGCAGCTGGGGGCATGGGTGCGCGTCCTGGCCTGGATGGGGTATCAGGCGTGCAGACGCATATGACGAATTCTCTGAACACGCCTGTCGAGGCGCTGGAATATGCCTACCCGTTCCGCGTCAGGCGTTATGGATATCGCAATGGGTCGGGTGGCGAGGGACAATTTCGCGGGGGCGATGGCCTCATTCGCGAAGTGGAGATGCTGACCTCAGCGACTTTGACGCTGCTCGCGGACCGGAGGCGATTTCGCCCCTATGGATTGCAGGGCGGAGAGGAAGGCGCCGCCGGCGCGGCATCGGTGGTGAAAGCTGGCGGAGCTATAGAGAGCATCTTGCCTGGGAAATGCAGTGTGCAACTCACCGCCGGGCAGGCCGTACGAATCGAAACTCCGGGTGGAGGCGGCTGGGGAAAGAAATAAGAACAGGAAACAAGCGGCGAGAAGCGTTTGTATTTCTGCTCATTGAGCGAGGCGGATTTACACTCTGCGTAACTGTCTTAAATGATGCGCCGGCAAGGCGGACTTTTGGCAGCAAGGCCGGATCAGTAAGCTCTGATCTCCCCCGCGGATGCGTGGCGATCAATATGCGTCCGCATTACCGGATGAATGATGGCATTCTCGGATCCAGTCCTGCTGGGCACGACAAGCGTCTCTGCATGCTGCTGTGCCCACGACTCGAAGAGTCCTTCGATAATCGAGTCGTCCCAGCGGCGCAACACGCTGTCGACAATCAGCTTGAGGTCGGAGATGAACGTAGCGCTGACCATGTAATCCTCGTCGAGCTGTTGCTTGGCGGGAAGAACAACGGAGTGATAGAACGACTCCAAAAGATGCTTGGGAACGCGGTCGAGGACCGATTCTTCGCGAGCGAATGCAATCGTTGCGGCGCCGGTGATTCCGGCCCGGCAAGGTACGTTGGAAATGGCGTGCGCTGGCAATTTGGGCCGGGGACCGACCAGGCTCATGTGTCCCGCCAACACATTGAGGAGCTGGGGAACCTCGTCCAGCTTATAACGGCGCAGAAACGGTCCGACAGGCGTAAAAAGCTGATTGCACGTCGTGCTGACAGGGTGGTGGGCTCTGTCTGAATTGTGGATCATGGTGCGGAACTTGAAGATTGTGAATTCCCGCCCGTGACGACCCATGCGCTTCTGCAGAAAAAGCACCGGACCGGAAGACGTGATCCGCACTGCCAAGCCAATGAGCAGGAAGACGGGTATCAAAATAGGCAACATGGAGATCACGCAGGCACAATCGAAAAAGCGCTTGGCGCCCGATTGAGACCAATCGCTGAGATGCTTCCCAGGTGAGGATTTCGATGAATTCGAGACGATCCAAAGCTTTCTGGAAGGCAGAAGCTCGGGCTGTTTGTCGACGACCTGCGAAGGAATCCGATGCGAGGATCGATTGATCCTTGTCGATTCAGATGCCTCGGGAACATACGACTTGGTGCTCACAATGACCCTCCACAATTAGACAAATACGATCGGGTTATAAAGCGGCGAAGTCAAACACAGTAAATCTGACAATAGAATGATGCTTTGGTTACTATCTTAGGTTTCCTACTGCCCGATTCACGCGGGTTTGTACCGAATGCTACTTCCTCTACAGGGGCCTGTGCATGAAGATGTACCGATCAGATGAGCAACGGAATTGCGACAAAGGAGGGGCAGTCAAAAATGCATTTGTCCGTTTAACGTGACCTATTGTTTGACAGTGCATATGCAAAAAGTCTAGCAGATTGGATTCAGGAGAAGGGGAAAAACTGATTGACAACCAGCACATTCGCCCATCGCATGCACCCGGCCCCGAGAGCCTTATTTATAGATGAATCAACAGGCGATGCGCGTTGCTTCATGACTTCAGGAGTGCTTTGTAGTGCATGAAGCAACCGAGCCGTTCTCGGCTCAGCCCATTTCCATGGGACTCGTGAAGCGAGCCGGACACGCATGGAGAAGGGGCCGAAGAAAGGTCTCAGCTTTGGGGTTGAATTCCCTTGCCCGTTAAGGAAAAAGTTCCATAGTAACTATTATAGTAATATAATAGTTACCATCTATCTAATAAACTAAATTGCCGCCGGATAAGACACTCGATTCGTCCGGGGAGAGACGCGCGCGCTCGACCGTCTGAGCCCGCTTGCCTGCACATCCGAATTCACAAGATTGGCCCGTCCGGCCATCGCCAAAGCCGGGCGCCGCTCCCCAGGGAACTCGCGTCATGTCTGGAAGATGGCAGATTGCCCGTGGTAGACTCTGCACATATGAATCGTCGCCGGTGCGGAATGGATATTGTAGTTTGCGATACCCGTTTTGCCCCAGATCGATCCGCCGGCCGGTTTCGTAAGACCAGGCGGGTTGGACTCCTCCTCCTGGCAGGGTTTCTCGCCGCTGCAGGTTACTCACAGAATACAAATCCGGGCGCAACGCAGGCGCCGACAGTCCAGGATTGCGCCGACCCGTTAATGGCCAGCTCGCCGGAGTGTTCAGGGCAGAATCAGCAGGAAGTCAATCCAATTGCAAATCCTCAAACGCGGCAGACTCCATCCCCGGCGAACGGCAGTTATTCCGATATCGAGCAGTTGTCACGGCAACCCGGGACGCGAACTCAGAACCAGCAGCCAGTGCTTCCGCCGGAGCCGCCGACCGAATTTCAGAATTTTGTAACCTCAACCACCGGCCAGAATCTGCCCATCTATGGGGCGAGGCTCTTCGGTCCAGTTCCTTCCACTTTTGCGCCGCTGGACATGGCTCCGGTGCCGGCCGATTACGTGATCGGGCCGAACGACGAGCTGCGCATCCGGGTTTGGGGCCAGGTCAATTTCCCGGCCAACGTTCGGGTGGACCGTTCCGGCGACATTTTTCTTCCGCAGGTAGGCCCGGTGCATGTGGCGGGGTTGCCGTTTTCCGAGCTCGACGGACACCTGCGGAGCGCTATCGGGCGTGTTTACCACAACTTCGATCTGACCGTGGACGTGGGTCAAATCCGCGCCATCCAGGTCTATGTTTCCGGCGAGGCGCGCCGCCCAGGCGTATACACGGTCAGTTCGCTCAGCACGCTGGTCGACGCTCTGTTTTCGAGCGGCGGTCCCTCGGTTCAAGGCTCGCTGCGCCACATACAACTGCGCCGCGGCAGCAAGGTAATCACCGACTTCGACTTGTATAACCTCCTAATCGATGGAGATAAGTCTAAAGATGTGAAGCTCGAGTCGGGAGACGTCATTTTTATTCCCCCGGTGGGAGCGCAAGCGGCAGTCACCGGAAGCGTCAGGAATCCAGCGATCTACGAGTTGCTCGCTGGCGAATCGCTCGCCAGCCTTCTCGCCAACGCTGGAGGAGTGTCGACGGTCGCCTCAGGAGCCCGCATCTCCATCGAGCGCATCGATGAGCATCGCGACAGGCAAGCGATGGAAGTGGCCGACGACGCGAGTGGACTGGCGACAGCTGTGGCTGACGGCGACCTGGTAAGGGTCTACTCCATCCTGCCGAAGTATCAGAAGACCGTGATTCTGCGAGGGAACACCGCAAACCCGGGCCGTTTCGCATGGCACGCGGGGATGCATGTGAGCGACCTGATCCCCGACAAGGATTCACTGATCACGCGTAATTACTGGTGGCGGCGGGCGCGGCTGGGGTTGCCGGCGCCGGAAGAGTTGGACGCACCCACCCCGCCTGTCTTGCACATTGGCCAGAATCAGGAAATAACGCTTTCCCAGAATCCGGCCCAGTTTCAGACCCAGGGACAGTACCAGTATCCGTACCAGAATCAAAACCAGAGCCAATTCCCCAACCAGAATCAAAGCCTGGCTCAGAATCAGAACCCGCTGCAATACCCTTTTGTTTACCAGAATCAAAATCAAGATTCGAATCCGAACCCCAACCAGAATCAGTATTCGAATCAATCCCCAAACCAATATCCGAATCAGCTTCAGAACCAGAACCCCAGCGCGCAACAACGGACAGGCGGGTCATCGCTGGCTGCGGCCGAAAATGTCCCTGGGGCTTCTCGAGGCTTCTACCTCGGACCAAAGAACGTGATTCGCGAACTGGCCCCGGAGATCGACTGGGATTATGCCGTGATTGAACGGCTGGACACGGATACGCTGAAATCGATCGTTATTCCGTTCGACCTGGGCAAACTGGTGTTGCAGCACGACACGTCTCAGGATCTTGAATTGCAGGCAGGAGACGTTCTCTCTATCTTCTCGCAGGCCGATTTCCGCGTGCCCATTGCTCACCAGTCCAAGCAGGTGACGCTGGATGGCGAGTTTCCCCATTCCGGCGTCTACACAGCCCAGCCGGGCGAGACCCTGCGTCATCTGGTGGAGCGTGCCGGCGGACTCACCCCCAACGCTTATCTCTACGGGTCGGAGTTCACGCGCGAGTCGACCCGCGCCGTGCAGCAGGCCAGAATCGACGAATACGTGCAAAGCCTGGGCATTCAAATCCAGCGGGGCAACCTGGCGCTAGCGGCATCGTCAGTGAGTTCAGCGTCGGACCTGGCCAGCGGCGCGGCGGCTCAGACCAACGAGCAGGATCTGCTGGCAAGTTTGCGCCAGATCCGCGCGACCGGCCGGATTGTTCTGAGGTTTGCGCCGGAAAGCGAAGGCATTAACACAATCCCAGACGTTCCATTGGAAGATGGAGACGTCTTCCTGGTGCCGCCGGTTCCCGCCAGCGTGAACGTGGTCGGCGCGGTCTACGATCAGAACTCCTTCTTGTTCGTGCACGGGGCAAGGGTGGGAACCTACCTGCGCTATGCCGGTGGACCGGACCGGGATGGAGATCGCAAGCATGAGTTCATCATTCGCGCCAACGGCGACGTTGTGAGCTACGACAGAAACAAAGGCGTGTGGGGCAGCGACTTCAATACCCTGCGCATCAGTCCCGGAGATACGGTCGTAGTTCCGGAGAAGACCTTCAGGCCTTCGGGCTTGCGTGCTTTCATCGACTGGTCACAGCTATTTTCGCAGTTCGCTCTGGGCGCGGCGGCATTGAGCATTCTGAAGTAAATGGATGACTATGGTTGGTTCCGTGCAGAATGCGGGTTGGAATATTCGCAAGCTCACAATCTGTGACAGGAAGCGATGACGACAGAAACACTGAATTCCGTGCCGGTTGAGAAAGGCGAATCTCTCGGAGAGATGCCTGCCCCCCGAAGTCACGCACTTGCGGAAGAGGAAGTTTCTCTGCTCGATGTGCTGATTGTGGTCGCGGCGCGGAAGCGGTTCATTTTGCTAGTCACTGCGGTTTTTGCTGTACTCGCGATTGTTCTTTCCCTCGTTTTGCCGGTGCGCTACACCGCGGCGGTCACCTTGCTGCCGCCCCAGCAGAGCACCTCCATGGCCTCCATGCTGACCTCGCAACTTGGCAGCATGGGAGGCGTCGCCGCGCTAGCGGGCGGAAGTCTGGGCCTCAAGAATCCTAACGACCAATATGTCGGCATGTTGCGCAGCCGCACCGTCGAGGATGCGATGATCCAGCACTTTGGGCTCATGCAGGAGTACCAAAAACGGTTTCTTTCCGATGCTCGGAAAACCTTCGAGAGCCGCAGCACTGTGGACGGAAGCGGCAAGGACGGACTGATCCACATCTCGGTTGAGGATTCTGATCCGGACCGGGCCGCGGCGCTCGCCAACGGCTACGTTGAGCAGTTTCGAAACCAGTCTCAGAATATCGCCATAACCGAGGCCGCCCAGCGCAGAGTCTTTTTTGAGCATGAGCTTGAAAAGACAAAGAACAATCTTGCAACCGCCGAGGAAGCGCTGAAACAGACTGAGCAATCCACTGGAGTGATTTCGCTCGATAGCCAGGCACGTGCGCTTATCGAGACGGCTGCAACCTTGCGCGCACAAATAGCCGCGAGGGAAGTGGAGATTGCGGGAATGCAGACCTATGCAACCGGAGAAAATGCCCAACTGGTGCAGGCCCAGCGGGAACTCGATGGACTGAGGGCGCAGTTGGCTAAGCTGGGCGGATCTGAGAGTGCCGGCGCCGGGGAAATCATGGTCCCCAAAGGGCGAGTTCCCGAGGCTGGTCTCGAATACATACGCAAATACCGCGACGTTAAGTATTACGAAACCATTTTCGATATTCTTGCGCGGCAATTTGAGATGGCCAAGCTCGATGAGGCAAAGGAAGGCGCGCTCATTCAAGTTGTGGATTCTGCCATTCGACCAGATAAAAAATCCTCTCCAAAGCGGGCACTTATCGTGATCGCCGGAACTTTATTTGGTCTCTTCGCAGGGATACTTCTTGTGGTGATTCAAGAAAGCATTGCGCGCCTGACGGCCGACCCGGCAACTGGCGCAAAGTTGCAATCTCTCAGGGGTGAGCTGTCGCTTCGAAAGCCGGGAAGAGCCATCGCCGGTACGTCCGAAAAATCGCATCGAACACCTTCGTAGGTGCGGAAAGGGTTGCGCTTTCTCGTATATCTTCCAGGGTCCATTTGACCACTAAACTCCTCTCTTGGATTGCATCAGCACGCCGGTTTCCCATCGCCGTGAAGCTTCTTCATTTCAAGGAGATGCTGTCCTGAGACACGTCCGGTGAATCCTCAATGAAGGACGTAGTGACCCTCATGTCGGCTGCGAGAAATCGAAATTGCTCGGTCTACTTGCTGATAAGCTCAAAGTCGGACTGAACGAGACTCTCGCGCTTGCGGATTGCGGCAAAGGCGGCAGACATTCTTCTGCTAACGGCC
>Ga0302326_10025513_pt1 | contig 11984 bp, 10 predicted proteins | sample Palsa_T0_3_FD_202264 | JGI IMG/M metagenome (GOLD analysis project Ga0302326, IMG submission 202264) | Peat permafrost microbial communities from Stordalen Mire near Abisko, Sweden - Palsa_T0_3 | ecosystem: Environmental > Terrestrial > Soil > Palsa > Peat permafrost | place: Sweden: Abisko... | reverse complement strand
TGCCGTACGCGCCCGTGACGATCAAGACCGCGGCGGGGCGGGGGGTGCTGACCGAGCTCGCCGAGCGCCAGAACGAATTCCCCGGCGTCACCCAGCAGCCGATCTCGATCCGCTCCTATCCGTACGGCGAGATGGCCGCGCAGGTGCTCGGCTACGTCGGCCAGGTCTCCAAGGGAGAGCTCGAAAAGCCCGCCTTTCGCGGTGTCAAACAGGGGACCGTCGTCGGCCAGGAAGGGCTCGAGTACTTCTACGACCGTTACCTGCGCGGGCGCGACGGCGAGCAGCGCGTGCAGGTCGACTCGGCCGGCTATCCCGAGCCCACCCGCCTGCAGCCGCAGCTCCCGAAGGCCGGCTACAGTCTCGGCACGACGCTCGACCTCGGCCTCCAGCGGGAGGGCGAAAAGGCGCTGCTGGAGGGGATCGAAAACGCCCGCGCGGGCGGCAAACCGGCAGTGGCGGGGGCCTTCACGGCGATCGACCCGCTCAACGGGGAAGTGCTCGCGATCGGCTCCTATCCGAGCTTCGACCCGAACAAGTTCGCCAAGCCGCTGACCGAAGGCGAATACAAGTCGCTCGAGGGCAAGTCAGGCGGCGAAGAAACCCCCTCGCGCCTGGTCAACCGGGCGGTCAACGGCGCCTATCCGACTGGCTCCACGTTCAAGCCGATCACGGCGATGGCGGCGCTCGAAGGGGGCGTGATCAACCCGAGCGAGGATCTGGGAGGAGGCTCCTGCATCGAAGCGATCGGCGGCGGCGGGGAGCTGTTCTGCAACTCCGGTCACACCGACTACGGCGCCGTCGGGCTCGTCGAAGCGCTGAAGGTCTCCTCCGACACCTACTTCTTCACCGTCGGCGAGCTCGCCAACTCCCACGGCGATGTGATCCAGAACAAGGCGCGCGAACTGGGGATCGGCGAGCAGACGGGGATCGACCTGCCGAGCGAGCTCACCGGGACGATTCCCAGCCGGCAGTGGCTGGCCGAACAGAACAAGGAAGAAGCCAAGTGCACGCGCGAACACCACGGCCACCCCTGCCAGATCGTGGCCGAACCGGGCGAGCCCTGGACCGTCGGCTACAACATGGACCTCGCGGTCGGCCAGGGCAGCCTGCAGACCGATCCGCTGCAGATGGCGGTGGCCTACTCGACGCTCGCCAACGCCTACGTGCACGGCGGCGAAGGGGAGGTCGTCACGCCCCATCTCGGCCGCCAGATCGACGAATCCAGCGGCGGGCTCGTGCAGAGCCTGAGCCAGAACTTCCCGCCCAAACGCCACGTGCACCTGAACTACTCAGACCTCAGCGATGTGATGGAAGGCATCCACGAGGCCGCCTCCGAGCCGGGCGGCACCTCCGCGGACGTGTGGGCGGGCTGGAACCAGTCACAGCACCCCGTCTACGGCAAGACGGGCACAGCAGAACGGCTGGGGCACGTGGAACAGTCGTGGTACATGTGCTACGTCGCCGATCCCAAGCGCCCGATCGTGATCGCGGTGACCGTCGAAGAAGGCGGCTTCGGCGCCGAAACCGCCGCGCCGATCGCGCGGTTGATCGCGTCCAAGTGGTTCGGCCAGCCCGAGAAGTTCGTGGTGGGAACCTCGAAAACCTTCTGATCGACGATGCCCTCCTCGCTCGCCAGTCCAATCAAGCCCGCCGCCGAAGAGTCGCAGGCCGCTCCCGGCACGCGCACGCGGCGCGGCCTGCCGCTGGATCCGCTGCTGACGCTCGCGGTGATCGGGCTGGGGATCGCGTCGGCGATGACGCTCGGCGCGGCGACGCGCGAAGCGGTACCGGGCGACCCCAACTACTACGTCACCCGCCAGGTGGTCTACCTCGTGATCGGCCTGATCCTGATGGTCGTGCTCGCACGGTTCGACTACGCGCGCCTGCGCCGGCTGAAGTACGGCATCTATGCACTGCTGATCCTCAGCATCCTCGCCGTCCTCGGGGCGGGTCACGAAACCAAAGGCTCCACGCGGGCGATCAGCCTGCCGTTCTTCTCCTTTCAGGCTTCCGAGCTCGGCAAGGTGCTGTTGATCCTGGCGCTGGCGGCGTTGATCGTCGACCGCGCGCGGCGGCTGCGCGAGCGCGACACGATCGCCCGCGTGATGCTCGCGGCGCTGGTGCCGGCGATGCTGGTGATCGCCCAGCCGGACCTCGGCTCGGGGATGGTGTACATGGCCGTCGCGTTCGTGATGCTGCTGGTGGCGGGGGCTCCGTGGCAGCAGCTGGCTGGACTGCTTGCGCTCGTGTGCGTGTCCATCGCGATCGTGCTGGTGGCAGCTCCCGCCGTCGGCGTGCATGTGCTAAAGCCCTACCAGACCGAACGGCTGACGGCGTTCCTGCACCCCTCCTCGAACTTCGAGGAAATCAAGGAAAAGGAATCCAAGACCGGCGAACCCGATCCGCGCTATCAGCTCGCCCAGTCGAAGATCGCGATCGGATCGGGCCAGAAGACCGGCCGGGGCTCCGCCGGCTCCACCCAGATCACGGGCAACTACCTCCCCGAGGACGACACCGACTTCGTGTTCGCGGCCGTCGGCGAGCAGTTCGGCTTTCTCGGGGCCGGGCTCGTGTTGTGCCTGTACGGGCTGTTGATCTGGAGGACGTTGCGGATCCTCGTGATGTCCAAGGACCTGTTCGGCTCGCTCGTGGCGGGGGGCGTAGCAGCTATGCTGATGTTTCAGGTGTTCGTCAACGTGGGAATGACCGTTGGGATCATGCCCATTACCGGCGTCACGCTGCCGCTCATGAGCTATGGCGGCTCGTCGGTGATCACCACCCTGTTGGCGGTGGGCCTGCTGCAATCAATTTACGTACAGGCGCGCGCCTCGGCCGCATTGAAGGGCCGCGTACCGATCTATTGAAGAAACCATCCACAACCCCGAGCCTCCTCCTCACCGACGGTGGGGACGCGAGCTGCGGAGTTGCGGATCGATACCAAACACCAATGTCCGCCGATTACACCCGATCGCCAGCTGCGAAGCCGCCGAGGATCTCCCTCCGGCCTTCGCCCGCGCGGGACTCGGCCGGCGATACCGAAAGACTGGATCAAATTGAAAAAGCAAGTGCTTGTCAGCGTCGATCGCGCGGAGACGCGCGTGGCGCTCTTAGAGGCCTCCGGAACCCCCGGCGCCTCACGTTCCGCAGCCGCCTCCAAATCGCGCAAGCGCGCGAGCGGCGCTCCGGAGGCCGGCTATCGGATAGCTGAGCTGTACCTGGAGCGTCGCGGCGGACGCTCGATCGTCGGCAACATCTACAAGGGCAAGGTCGACAACGTGCTGCCCGGTCTGGAGGCGGCGTTCGTCGACATCGGCCTGGAGAAGAACGGGTTCCTGCACGTCGACGAGATCGTGCTGCCCGGCGTCGAGGCGCCCAAGCGGGGACGCGGCAGCGGCGGCAGCGGGCGCAAGATCTCAGACCTGCTCGGCCCCGGGCAGGAGATCGTCGTGCAGGTCGTCAAGGACCCGCTGAAGACGAAGGGCGCGCGGTTGTCGATGGAGCTGACGATCGCCGGGCGCTACATGGTCTACGCGCCGACGGGCGAGGGGATCGGCGTATCGCGCCGCCTGGAGGATCGCGAGCGCGAGCGCCTGCGCAAGCAGACCTCGGGCCTGGATCTCGGGGACGGCGGGGTGATCGTGCGCACCGCCGCGCACGGCGCCAAGCGCGAGGACTTCGAGCGCGAGCTGAAGTACCTGCACAAGCTGCACGAGGTGCTCGGCAAGCGCGTCGAGGATACGGTCGCGCCGGATCTCGTCTTCCAGGAGGCCGACCTGTCGGTGCGCGTGGTGCGCGACATCTTCTCTGCACACTTCGAGCGCGCGATCGTCGACGACGAGCAGCAGTTCAAGCGTCTGGTCTCGTTCTTCACGCGCACCGCCCCCGAGCTGGTCGAGCGCGTCGAGCTGTGGGAGCAGAAGGAGCCGCTGTTCGAGGCCTACGGCGTGGACAAGGCGATCGCCGGCGTGCTCTCGCGGCGCGTCGATCTGCCCAGCGGCGGCTACCTCGTGATCGACTACGCAGAGGCGCTGACCGTGATCGACGTCAACTCGGGCTCGTTCATCGGCCGCGGCAAGGGCGCCGCGCTGGAGGACACGATCACCAAGACGAACCTCGAGGCCGCCGAGGAGGTCGTCAACCAGTTGCGTTTGCGCGACATTGGCGGGATCATCGTGATCGACTTCATCGACATGGCGCGCGCGCGCAACCGCGACGCGGTGATGAAGACGCTCCGCAAGACCCTCGACGAGGACCGCACGAAGACGTTCACGGCGGAGATTTCAAAGCTCGGCCTGGTCGAGATGACCCGCCAGAACGTGACCGAGGGCGTCAGGGAGATCATGAGTCGTCCCTGCCCCACCTGCGACGGCGAGGGCGTGATCCGCTCGGAGGAAACCTACGCGATCGAGTTCGAGCGCCGCCTGCGCGACGTGGCCGCCGAAAACCCGGAGGAGGCGTTCCTCGTGCAGATCAACCCGCGCGTGAGCACCGAGTTCACCGGGCACGGCTCGCGCGTGCTGCACGCGCTGGAGAAGGAGACCGGCAAGTCCTTCCTGTTCGAGGGCTCGGAAGGGCTGACGCTCGAGCACTTCGCGATTACCTTCCAGGGCACCCGCGCGGAGGTCGAGGAGCGCGCGCTGCCGTTCCGCCAGGGCGACGAGGTGCTGGTCGAGATCGTCGAGCCGCACATGTACGACGTCGACGACGCGGTCGCGAAAATCGACGGCTACATCATCTCGATCGCGGGCGCGGCGCCGTGCGTCGGCGAGAAGCGGATGGTGCGCATCGACCAGGTCGGACGCACCGCGGCGAGCGCGCTGCTGCTCGACGAGTCCGGCGAGGTCGTCCGCCCGACGCCACGTTCGACCGGCCCACGCAACGCCGGCGCCAGCCGCGAATCGCGTCGCTCGGGGAGCGGCTCCTCCCGCGACGGGGAAAAGGTGCCCGCCCGCCCCGAGCGCTCCAAGAGCCGCTCGCGGGGCCGCCGGGCCTCTGCCGACAGCGTGGATGCACATGCGCGCCGCGAAGCGGGGCTGAGCGAGTCGCCGACCGCGATCGACGCCGAGCCCGAGGAGGAGCAGGCGCTCGACGCGCAGCAGGGCGCCGAGACTGCCCTGAGCATCGCCGATGACGCTCCGCCAAAGGCCGCGGACGGACCCGCGCAGGATGCCGCCGACGAGCCGGTGCAAGCCGACGGTGGCGAGGAGCAAGCCGAGGGTGGCGAGGATGTACAATCCAAGCCTCGGCGTCGTGGCCGCAGGGGCGGGCGACGCCGTTCGGCTGCCAAGGCGCAATCAAGCACCGACTAAGTGGATCGGGATCGACCAGGTAAACCATGTACGCAATCGTGAAGACAGGTGGCAAGCAGTACCGCGTCGAGCGGGGCCAGACCCTGCTCGTGGAGCGCCTGGCCGTCGACGAGGGCGGCAACGTCGCGCTCGAGCCGATCCTGTATCGCTCCGATGAGGCGGTGTTCGACGCGGCCGGCCTGAAGAAGGTCAAGGTCACGGCGAAGGTCCTCGCCCACGAGCGCGGCGAGAAGCTCAGGGTCTTCAAGTTCAAGCCCAAGCGCGGCTACAAACGCCGCACCGGTCACCGCCAGGAGCTGACGCGGATCGAGGTCACCGACATCTCGCTCGGCGCGGCTGCGAAAGCGGGCGCTGCTAAAGCCACGGCCAAGCCCGCTGCCACGGCCAAGCCCGCAGCGGCAAAATCGTCAAAGGCCGCCGCATCGAAACCCGCCGCCAAACCGGTCGCCGCCGCTTCGGGCGAGGCCGCCGCATCGAAACCGGCCGCCAAACCGGCCGCCGCCGCGTCGGGCGAGGCCGCCGCGAAGGAGACAGAGAATGGCTCATAAGAAGGGGCTCGGATCCAGCCGCAACGGGCGCGAATCGAACGCGCAGAGGCTCGGCGTGAAGACCTTCGCCGGCGAGACCGTCAGCGGCGGCGAGATCATCGTGCGCCAGCGCGGCACCAAATTCAAGCCCGGCGAGGGCGTCGGGATCGGCAAGGACGACACCCTTTATGCGCGCGCCGCGGGGACGGTGCAGTTCTCGACCAACCGTCGCGGGCGCGTCGTCAGCGGTCTCTCCGGCGAGTGAACCCGCCGCGCGAGCGAGCGCTTCTGCTGGGCGCGCGAATGGTCGCCAGCCACCGCAGGGCGCGGGGATGAACCCACGCCAGGGCGCCCGTGCGCTGGCGATCGGCCGCGCCGCGTTCGGCGCCGCGCTGCTGGTGGCGCCGGAAAGGGTTGGGAAGGGCTGGCTTGGCGAGTACGCCGAGCGGCCGGCGGTACACGCCTTGATCCGCTCGATCGGGATTCGCGATGCGGTGCTGGGGATGATCGCGCTGCACACGGTTGACCACCCCGAGGTTGGGCCGCGGTGGCTGGCGACCTGTGCGGCGGTCGACAGCGTCGATCTGGTTGCGACCGTCGCCGCGCGCTCGGATCTGCCGAAGGCGGGCGTGGCGGGAACGGCGCTGGTGGCCGGTGGCGCCGCGGCGGCGGGCTTTTACCTTGCGCGCGCGCTCAAGCAGGGCTGAGCAGCCAGACCCTGGCCAATGCAAAGCACGCACGGGGCGTTCCGTTTGGGCGCGTCCCAGGTTCGATCCCTACTTTAGAGACTGCGTGTAACCATAGTGTTACGCACTCTTAAAAGTAGAACATGGACCCTGCCCCTTTATCTTTCGACCACACCTCCCCGCCAATGGAGAGATGATCCCGCCGCGGGGAGCGTGAGGCTGTCACGATGGCAGCGGATGCTGCACGACCACGCGAGAATCCACCTGCAGGCCGGCGCCGGCGGGAACGGCTCGGCGAGCTTCAGGCGCGAGGCCCATGTGCCGCGCGGCGGCCCCGACGGCGGTGACGGCGGGCGCGGGGGAGACGTGGTGCTGCTCTGCGACGACTCACTGCGCGACCTGCAGAGCTTCCGGCGCAAGGCGGTCTACCGGGCCGGTCAGGGCGGCTACGGAGAAGGCTCGCAGCGCCACGGCGCCGACGGCGAGACGCTGACGATCCGGGTGCCGCCGGGGACCGAGGCGATTGGCCAAGCCGGGCCGGCCGGCGAGGAGGGAGACCTGGAGGGGCGCCGCTGGGAGCTTTTGAAAGACGGCCAGCGCGCAATAGTCGCGAAGGGCGGCCCGGGAGGGAAGGGCAACAAGCGCTTTGCGACCGCCACGCGACAGGCGCCGCGCTTTGCCGAGCGCGGCCTGCCGGGCGAGGAGGGCTGGCTCGAGCTGAAACTGAAGCTGCTGGCGGATGTCGGCCTGGTGGGGCTGCCGAACGCGGGGAAGTCGTCGCTGCTTACGAGGCTGACACGGGCTGCGCCGAAGGTCGCCAACTATCCGTTCACGACGCTCTCCCCGGTGCTGGGCGTGCTCGACGACGGCGAGCGCCAGCTAGTGGTCGCCGACATCCCGGGGCTGATCGAGGGGGCAAGCGTTGGCGCCGGCCTCGGGCACGACTTCCTCGCCCACGTGGAGCGCACGCGCCTGCTCGTGCACGTGCTGGACGTGGCGCCGGAGATCTCCGGCGGCGAGGACTCAGACGCCGTGGGCAACCACGCCACGATCGAGCACGAGCTGGCGGCCCACGACGAGCGGCTGGCGCGGCTGCCGCGCGTGCTCGCGCTGTCGAAGGGCGACCTCGTGACCGAGGCGCGAGCGCGAGAGGCCGCGGCGGAATGGGAGGGCCGGCTGGGAGAGAACGTCCCGGTGATCGTCACCTCGAGCGCCACCGGCGCGGGGCTGGATCAGCTGGCGGGGGAGCTGTCGCGGCTCGTCGCACCGCGTGGGGCGTCCGAGGGGGATGGCGTCATCGACCAGGCCGGCGCCGGCGGGCCGTCCTCCACGAGCACGGCGGGAGCGCACGCCGAGGAAGACCTGGCCGAGTACATGGTGTTCCGCCCGGCGGCCGGGAAGGGCTTTCAGATCGAGCGGACCGGAGAGGGGTCGTTCGCCGTCAAAGGCAAGGGAATCGAACGGCTGCTGCAGCGCTATGACATCGAGAACGAGGACGCGATGGCCTACCTGGAGGAACGGCTGCGGCGGATCGGCGTGCTCGGTGCGCTGGAGGCGGAGGGGTTTCAGCCCGGCGACGAGCTGGAGGTCGCAGGGGTCACGTTCGAGCTGGATCCCGACGCGCCGGCGTGAGCGGTCCCGCATAAGCTCCCAGGCATGAGACGCACGGTAATCAAGCTCGGGTCGAGCATCGTCGCCGAGGACGACGGCGAGCTGCGCGCAGACGTGCTCGCGCGGATCTGCGACGCGGTCGCCGCCCTGCACGCGGCCGGCGAGGAGGTCGTGATCGTCTCCAGCGGAGCGATCGCGCGGGGCATGCGCGTGCTGGAGCTAAAGGCGCGCCCGGCGGCGATCGACGAGCTGCAGGCCGCGAGCGCCGTCGGGCAGGGCAAGCTGTACAGGGTCTACGACGAGCTGCTGCGCGAGCGCAAGGTGACGAGCGCGCAGGTGCTGCTGACGATCGGCGATCTGAGCGCGCGAACGAACTACCTGAACGCCCGGCAGACGCTCAGAAAGTTGCTGGACTGGCGCACGGTCGCGGTCGTCAACGAGAACGACACGACAGCGACCGACGAGATCTCCTTCGGAGACAACGACTTCCTCGCCGCGCAGGTGGCGCTGCTCGTCGGCGCCGACCTGCTGGTGCTGCTGACGGACATCGACGGCCTGTTCAGCGCCGATCCGCGCGTCGATCCGGGCGCGACGCTGGTGGAGGAGGTGAGCGACTTCGATGCGCTGCAAGAGCTCGAGATCGGCCACTCGACCTCACCGCTGGGGTCCGGGGGGATGCGCTCGAAGGTGGTCGCCGCCGACATGGCCACGGCCGCGGGGGTGACGACGGTGATCTGCAACGGCCTGCGCGAGGGGGCGCTCGAGACGGTGCTCGGCGGGGGACGCGCGGGGACGCGGTTCGCGCCGCGCGAGGCCGGCCACAGCTCGTTCAAGCTGTGGCTGAAGTACGCGAAGCCCGCCCACGGCACCCTCGTGATCGACGATGGCGCCGCGCGGGCGCTGCGCGATGGCAGCGCGAGCCTGCTGCCGGTCGGGATCGTGGACGTGCGCGGCGAGTTCGACGCGGGCGACGCGGTCGAGATCGCCGGCAGGGCGAGCACCGGCACGATCGCGAAGGGCGTCTGCAACTACTCCGCGCAGGAGCTGCGCCGCGTGATCGGCATGAAAACAGAGGCGGTGCGCGAGATCCTGCCGCACGCGACCGACGAGGCCGTACACCGTGATTACCTGGTGGTCGGGTAGGGAGGAAGACCTTTTGGGAGACAAGATCGGCGGTCTCCCGTACACAGGTCCGTGTCACCGGTCACCGAGGAAGTTGGACGAGCCCGAGCGAAGCAGCCACCGTACGACCGGCCTGTCGTACCCTTAGACGATGGCAACGGTGACGAGCACGGTCGCGGATATCTGCACAGAAGCCAAGCGTGCGGCGAAAGCGCTCGCGCGGGCGGACACCGCGACGAAGAACGCCGCGCTCGATCAGATCGCGGCGGCGCTCCAGGAGCGCACGGAGGAGATACTGGAGGCGAACGCGCGCGACATGCAGGCCGGGCTCGAGGCCGAGCTGAGCGGGGCGCTACTCGATCGGCTGCTGCTGGACGAGGCGCGGATCTTTCAGATCGCGCGGGCGGTCAGGCAGATCGTGGCGCTGGGCGACCCGGTCGGCGAGGTGATCGACGGACACCGCCTGGAGAACGGCCTCGACGTGCGCAAGGTCAGGGTCCCCTTGGGCGTCGTTGCGGTCGTGTACGAGGCGCGCCCGAACGTGACGATCGACGCCGCCGCGCTGTGCCTGAAGTCCGGCAACGCGATCGTGCTGCGGGGATCTTCCTCGGCGCTTCACTCGAACGCCGCGCTCGCGCGAATCGCGGGCGAGGCCGCGGTCGCGGGTGGGTTGCCGGAGGGCTGCGTGAGCCTCGTCGCCGGCGGCGGGCGCGAGGAGCTCGCGGAGCTGGCGACGCAGAAGGGGACGGTCGATCTGATCATCCCGCGCGGCGGCGAGGGGCTGAAGGCGGCGCTCGAGGCGGTGGCGACGGTGCCCGTGATCTACGCGGCCTCGGGCAACTGCCACGTCTACGTGGACGCCCACGCGGACTTCGACGAGGCCCAGGCGATCGTGTTGAACGCGAAGACGCAGCGCCCGGGCGTGTGCAACGCGGCGGAGACGCTGCTCGTACACGAGGACGCGGCGGCCGAGTTCGTGCCGCGGATCGCGCGAGCGCTCGGCGAGGCCGGCGTGGAGCTGCGCGGCGACGAGCGCACGCTGGAGCTGGCGGGGGCCGGCACGGGAGGATCCGGCGCGGGCGAGGCGGCCGGCGCGGTCCCGGCGCTCGACCGTATGGCCGGCGACGCTCCTACGGACTCGCGTGGGGGCATCGCGGCCGCGACGGAGGAGGACTGGGGGACGGAGTACCTGGCGATGACGCTCGCGGTGAAGGTCGTGGACTCGACGGAGGAGGCGATTGAGCACATCGGGCGCTACGGGAGCGGGCATTCCGAGGCGATCGTGACCAAGAACACCGACAGCGCGCGGGCATTTCAGCTGGGTGTGGACGCGGCCTGCGTGTACGTGAACGCCTCGACGAGGTTCACCGACGGGGGCGAGTTCGGGATGGGCGCGGAGATCGGCAACTCGACGCAGAAGCTGCACGTGCGCGGGCCGATCGGGCTGCGGGAGCTATGCACGTTCAAGTACCTGGTCGAAGGTGACGGACACGTCCGCGCCTGACGAGCCGCCGCCTCCGGCCGAGGTGCCCGGTGCATGCGGGAGATCGGCGCCGGTGGGCGCCGCACAGGTGGCGTCCACCGGCCGGCGGACGCAGGCGCAGACGCAGACGCCGAGCGCGGCGATCGGCATCCTCGGCGGGACCTTCAACCCTCCCCATCGCGGGCACCTGGCCCTGGCCCGCCACGCGCGGGCCGAGCTGGACCTGGATCGAGTGCTGTTGATGCCCGCGCACAGCGCGCCGCACAAGGGAGACGAGGAAGACCCCGGCCCGCGGCGTCGCCTGGAGATGTGCCGGCTGGCGGTGGGCGGTGAGCCGGGCATGGAAGCCTGCGGCCTGGAGATCGAGCGCGGCGGGCCGTCCTATACGGTGGATACCTTGAGAGCGATCAGACAGAGCGACCCGGAGGCAGAGCTGACGTTCATCCTCGGAGCGGACATGGCGCGCACGCTCCCCGCGTGGCGCGAGCCGCTGGCGCTGGTGCAGCTGGGGGGACTGGCGGTCGCCGAGCGCGAGGAGGCCGGCCGCGAGGACGTGCTGCGCGCGCTGGCCCCGCTCTCGGCGGACGTCGCGTTCCTGAAGATGCCGCTCGTCGAGATCTCCTCCTCGATCGTGCGCGAGCGGGTCCGCGACGGCGAGTCGATCGAAGGGTTCGTCGAGCCCGCGGTCGCGGAGTACATCGCCGAGCACGGGCTGTACCGCGCGAGGGTGGCCGCGGGGACGAGCGCTGATGGCAAGGGGCAGGCACCCGCTGTAGAGGCGGATACAGAGGCGCAGGCGCTCGGGTCAGAGGCGACGGCGAAGGCTGGGGCGAAGTGAGCCCCGAGCAGCTGCTCGGCGAGATCGCGCGCTACGCCGCGGACAAGAAGGCCGGCGAGATCGTCGAGCTCGACCTGCGCGGCGTGCTCGGATACACCGACTACTTCGTCGTCTGTACGGGCAACACCGAGCGCCAGACGAAGGCGATCCACGACGGCATCCTCGAGGGCTGCAAGCGCGAGCACGAGATCCAGCCGCGCCGCGTCGAGGGCCTCAGCAAGCGGGACTGGATCCTGATGGATTACCTCGACGTCGTCGTGCACATCTTCACGCCCCAGACGCGCGCGTTCTACCGTTTGGAGCAGCTCTGGGGCGAGGCGCCCGCGCGGGTGGCCGTCGGCGAAGAGGGGTAGGCGCAGCAGCCGCCAGCTGCAATTGTCGGTCCACTCGGCGCCTGAGCGCGACTCG
>Ga0302326_10025512_pt1 | contig 11984 bp, 8 predicted proteins | sample Palsa_T0_3_FD_202264 | JGI IMG/M metagenome (GOLD analysis project Ga0302326, IMG submission 202264) | Peat permafrost microbial communities from Stordalen Mire near Abisko, Sweden - Palsa_T0_3 | ecosystem: Environmental > Terrestrial > Soil > Palsa > Peat permafrost | place: Sweden: Abisko... | reverse complement strand
GCTTGGCCGACAGGCCTTGTTGGGCCAGGCGTTGCACGGCCGCGTCCACCGCCGCCGTGGGACCAGAGATGACGACCTGGTTGGGGGCGTTGTGGTTGGCGATGCGCACGCCGTCGCCCGGTGTGAGGGCCCGAGCGACCGCGTCGGCCGGGGCGGAAACCGCGGCCATGGTGCCCGGGTCGTCGCCTGCTGCACCCAAGATGGCAGCGGCGCGAGCCGCGCTGAGCGCCACCAGGTCGTCGTGGTCGAGGGCGCCCGCCGCGGCCAGGGCGACCACCTCGCCGTAGCTGTGCCCACCCGCCAGGTCGGGGTGCACGCCGACGTTGCCCAACAACTCGTGCATGGCCAGGCCGGCCACGCCCAATGTGGGCTGGGCCACCCGGGTGTCGGTGATGGCGGCCCGCTGGCGCTGGGCGTCGTCGCGGGTGAAGGCGGCGGGCGGGAACATGACCGATGCCAGGTCGCCCAGGGGTGCGAGGTGGTGGCGCAGCCGGGGGAAGGCGACGAAAAGGTCGGACAACATGCCCGGGGCCTGGCTGCCCTGGCCCGGGAACAGGAAGGCGACCTGCCCCGGGTCGTTGCTGTCGCGGGCGATGAAGACGCCTGGGGTGAGGGTAGACGTGCGGGCGGCGGCCAGCTTGGTGGCCAGGTCATCCAGGTCGGTGGCGACCAGCGCCACCTGCACCGGCCCAGCGGCGCCCATCCGGGAAAGGGTGAATGCGAGGTCGCGCAGCCGCCATGGGTGACCGGCGCCGTCGTTGGCCGCCATCAACTCGGCCAGGCGCTGGATCTGATCGGCGCTGCGGAAGCAGAACAGCTCGGCCGGCCATTCTTCCAACCCCTGCTCGGGCTCGGGACCGCCGTCGTAGGCGCTGAGTACGGCGTGGAAGTTGGTACCGCCGAAGCCGAAGGCGCTGACGCCGGCGAAGCGCTCGCTGGCCGGGGCGGCCCACGGCCGGGCGGCGGTGTCGAAGAAGAACGGGCTGGACTCGGCGTCCCAGTACCCGTTGGGCTGGTCGATCTGGCCCGTGGGCGGGCGAACCCCGCTGTATAGGGAGCGGGCCACCTTGATGATCCCGGCCAGGCCGGCGGCGCACTTGGTGTGCCCGATCTGGGACTTGACCGAGCCCAGGGCGCAGCCACCGGCCGCTGCCCCCGACTGGGTGAACATCTCGGTCAGGGTGGCCAGTTCGGTGCGGTCGCCCACCACCGTGCCGGTGCCGTGCGCCTCGACCAGCGAAACCTGGGCCGGGGAGATACCGGCCATGTCGTACGCCCGTTCCAGGGCACGGCGCTGGCCCTCGGGGCGGGGAGCGGTCAGGCCCAGGCTGCGCCCGTCGCTCGAACCCGCCACCGCCTTGACCACGGCGTACACCCGGTCGCCGTCGCGCTCGGCGTCGGCCAGGCGCTTGAGCACCACGCACGCCACGCCCTCGCCCAGCGCGATCCCGTCGGCCTTGGCGTCGAAGGTGCGACACCGTCCGGTGGGCGACAGGGCGTGAACAGAAGCGAACAGCAAGAAATCCTGCAGCCCGTTGTGGACATCGGCGCCGCCGCACAGGACCATGTCGCTGGTGCCCGCCGCCAGTTCCTTGCACGCCACGTCGAGTGCGGCGAGCGACGAGGCGCACGCCGCGTCCACGGTGTAGTTGGAGCCGCCCAGGTCGAGGCGGTTGGCGATGCGGCCGGCGATCACGTTGGACAGCACGCCGGGGAACGAGTCCTCGTTGAGCGCCGGCAGGTGCGCCTCGAGCTCAGGGGTCAGGGGCCCGATGTAGGACTGGTGCAGGGCCCGGAAACCGTACGCCCCGGCCAGGTCGGTGCCCGCCTCGGCCCCGAACACCACCGAGGTGCGTTCCCGGTCGAAGCGCCGGCTGCGGTAGCCGGCATCGCTCAGCGCCCGGGCCGCCACTTCCAGCGCCAGCAGCTGCGTCGGGTCAATGGCGCTCAGCGATGCCGGCGGAACCCCATAGGCCAGGGCGTCGAAGGGGACATCGGGCAGGAAGCCACCCCACTTGGACGGCGTACGGTGACCCGCCCCGGTGGTCACGGCCGCCGGGTCGTAGTAGGTGTCGGGGTCCCAGCGCCCGGCCGGCACCTCGGTCACGGCATCGACGCCGCCCACCACGTTGGCCCAGTACTGGTCGGTATCAGAAGCGTCGGGGAAAACGCAGGCCATGCCCACGATGGCGATGTCGAGCGGATGGGCCGTCTCCTGCGGGACCGGGCCCAGTCGGAGCTCTGCCGCGCGAATGTCCAGGAATTCGGTGGCCCCATCGCTGACCTGGCGGTGCAGTTGGGCGACGGTGGTGGTGGTGTCGCGGAGGGTGGCGACGTCGCCGATCATGACCATGCCGTGGCGCCGTTGTTCTTCCTCGTTCACCACGACGAGCCCGCCGCTGCTGGTGCCGTTGGTGCCGCTTTCGGGGCGGCGCACGCCCTTGCTGGCCAGGCGGAGGCGGCCCAGGTTGAGTTGCTCCAACTCGGCCCACATCTCCTGCTGGCTGGCGCCCGCCTCTTGCAGGCGGCGCTTGGTCTCCCGGAACGCCTGCACGTACTCGGTGTCGACGCAACGGGTGGCGTGGCCGGGCGAGGTCTCCAGCAGCACGGTGCTGTCACAGGCCACGGCGGCCGCCTGGAAGCCGGCCACGATGGCACCGCTGGCCACCGCTTCGGTGGTGAACAGATAGGCCGTTCCCATCAGCACGCCGATGTGGGCGCCCTGTTCGGCCAACGGCCCAGCCATGGCGGCCACCATGGCGGCCGAGCGTTCGTCGTGAATCCCGCCCGCGAACAGCACATGGACCTCGTCCAGATGGCCGAACGACAGCAGCTGCTCGATCTGGGACTCCCACAGGGCGAAGCTGGAGCGGGGGCCGACATGGCCGCCGCATTCCCGGCCCTCGAACACGAACTTGCGGGCCCCGTCGCGAAGGAACCGGTCCAGCAGCCCGGGGGAGGGAACGTGCAGGAACGTGTCGATGCCGGCGGCTTCCAGCGGCGCCGCCTGGGATGGACGCCCGCCTGCAATGAGGGCGCACGGGGGGCGGATGTCGTGGACCACGGCCAGCTGGGTCTCCCGCAGCTCGGCTGGCACGAAGCCCAGGATCCCGACGCCCCAGGTGCGATTCCCGAGCAGCGCCGAGGTTTCCTCCAACAAGGTGCGGACCTCGTCGCCGCTCATCAGCGACAAGGCGAGGAACGGCAGGCCGCCCCCCTCCGCCACGGCCAAGGCGAACGCCGCCCGATCGCTGACCCGGGTCATGGGGCCCTGCGCCACCGGGACGGTCAGGCCTCGGGCGGCGGCGAAGGATGATCCGCTGCCCAGGGGCTGGGTCCGCAGGGCTGCCGCCAAATGGTCGGTGATCGACTGACGGATGGCGGTGACGACCGCCCCGGCGGTGGTGTAGCGGTCAGCCAGGGAGCGGGCGAAGGCACCGTCTTGTCCGATGGGCAACAGCTGCGTGCGCAGGTCGGAGGCACCGAAGCTCATGTCGGCGGCGGCGGCGCAGGCACCCGTTTCGTCGTCGCTGCCGGAGTGTGCGACGGGCAGGTCGGGACGGGTGTACACCCGGTGGCCGTTGACCACCGTGGTCTCGCTGCCGTCCATAGCGCCGATTGCGGCTTGGATCTCGGCCGGCAGATCGGACTCGGCCACCAGGGCCAACTGGGCGTCGAGCACCACGCCCGCAGCGCCGCCCGCCATGGCCGCGGCCGCGGTGTGGAGGCCGATCCCTCCCGCGCACCACACCGGCGCGTCGACGGCGGGGTCGGACAGAAGTTGCTGGAGCAGCACGAAGGCGGCGGTGGTGCCGACCGGGCCGCCCGATTCAGAGCCCTTGGCGATCAGACCATCGATGCCCCGGCGGGCCAGCGATCGGGCTTCCGCCACGCTGGTGACCTCGGCCAGGACCACTCGGGTGCGCAGTGCCGGGTGGTCGGGAGACCACGTGGAGCCCACCCCGAGCACGACGGTGTCGACCTGGGTCGGCAACTCGCCCGCACCCAGCGGGCAGCCGGCGGGGACTCGCACGCCGAACGAGCGGCCTCGCGACCAGCGGGCCGCGTCGGCCAGGGCCCGGCGGTTGGTGGCGCCGTTGCCACCGAGACCGAGGATGCCCAGGCCGCCGGCCCGCTCGACCGCCAAGGCCAGCCGGGCGTTGGGCTCGTCAAACGGAGTGACCCCGAGTACTGCATCGCGGTTGGGGAGCGTATTCATTTGAGTCCGAGCTCCTTTGGTCGGCTGGCGTGACACGGAACGAGCCACCTACCAGTCGCTCAACCACCGCTGTCCGGTCCAATGTCCTGGCATAGCTATCGGACTTCTCAGGTGATGAGTTGAGGGCAGATTGACCGATTTAGGCCGTTTCGACGCATGCTTAGGGACCATTTAAGTACGAATTAGGGGTGGTTCTTGACTGCGCAACGGCCTTGAGATCTGGCCGAATCGGCCAAAAGTAGGACTCGGTGACCCCTGGTTCAGCGGCGCGGGCGACCGGTGAGGGCGGCGTCCAGACCCAGCCCGATCATGACCACGCCACCCGTGCCGCCCAAGCACCGCAAGCGTTTTGGCGATCGGGCAAACCAGTCCCGGGCCGTGCCCGCGGCCAGGGCCCACGCGCTGTCGCACACCAAGGCGATGAGGACGAACACCAGGCCGCGGACAAGGATCTGGTCGGGGACGTGGCCCTGTGAACGGTTGATGAAGTCAGGCGGGCTTTCAGGCGGCGGGCCAGCCCGGGCCGGGCCGGGCCGGGCTTTCAGGCGGCGGGGCCCGCGATCAACGTGACGGTTGCGGTGTGGCTGGCCCCCGAGGGGTCGACCCAGCCGACGATGACCTTGTCGCCCCCGTGGTGTTGCTGCATGATCGCGGTCAGGGCGTCCGCTGAGTCGACGGCGTGGCCATCGATCGACGTCACCACGTCACCATCGGCCAAGCCTGACTTGTCGGCCGGGGTGCCGGGCAGGACGCCGGACACCGCGGCCCCGGTCACCGAGCCAGGATTGGTGGGATCCACGGACACGCCGAGGAAGCCGGGCAGACCGATCTGGATGGTGACGCTGGCATGGCCGGCCGCGATCTGCTGGGCGATGGACACGGCCCGGGTGATGGGGATGGAAAAGCCGATGCTCCCGCCCGTTCCGAAACGGCCCGAGGTGGATGCCGCCGTGTCCATGCCCACCACCTGGCCGGCCGCGGTGATCAGGGGGCCGCCCGAGTCACCCGGTTCCAACGGGGCGTTGATCTCGATCATGTCGGTCAGTTGTTCGGCGTTGGCGCCGCCGACGTCGCTGGCCGTGACCGACTGGCCCAGGGCGGCGACGGTGCCCGTGACCACGCTGGGCGTACCTCCCACACCGCCCGCGTTGCCCACGGCCACGATCGGCTGGGTCGAGGTCAGCTTGGACGGGTCCCCGGTGGTGCATGGCGTCAGGCCACTGGCGCCCTGCAACTGAAGCAGGGCGACGTCGTCGGTTGGATCGGTGCCTAGCACCTTGACTGCGTACGGCTTGCCGCCGATCGGGGTGGCGGTGATGCGGGTGGCGCCCGCGATCACGTGATTGTTGGTCAGGATCTCGCCGCTGCTGGTGAGGACCATGCCGGTGCCCGCGGCGGCGGCCTGTTGATACCCCAGTTGGGAGTCGATGTCGACCACGCAACGGTCGACCACCGCCGCGATGGCCTTGGCCTGGGGGGCCGGAAGGCCGCCCCCGGAGGAGGCGACGCCGCCCGAGGTGGAAGGGAGCTGGAGGACCGTGGCGTGCCTGGTCTGGAGCTGGCTGCCGATCGCCAGGCCGACCGAGGCGGCGACCAGCACCGCCACCAGCACGATGGCGCCGATGACGCCCCGCCGTCCCGTCGGGGCGCTGGGCGACGGCAACCAATCGGGTGATCCCGGTCCCCAGGTGCCGTAGCCGGGCGGCGGAGGCGGCGGCCGCCAGCCACCCGACCACCCGGGAGCGGGTTCGCCATAGCCCCCGCCGCCGCCCGGGTAAGCGTACGGATCGCCGTAGCGGGGGCCACCGCCATAGGGAGGTTGGGCGGGCCCTGCGGAATAGCTGCCGCCGTGGTTGGCGGGCACCCCGGGATAAGCGGGTGCACCGCCGCCGGGATAGCCCGGCCCGCCGGGGTAAGCGGGTGCACCGCCGCCGGGATAGCTGGCCCCGGGATAGGCCGGTCCGCCCGCTCCGGGTTGGGTGGCGCCGGGATAGCTGGCGCCGGGGTAGGCCGGCCCGCCGGGGTAGGTGGGGCCGGCCGCTCCGGGTTGGGTGGCGCCGGGGTAGGTGGGGGGCGAGCCCACCTTCGGGGGCGGGGCGGAGTAGTTCGGCCGACCCGGGTACGGGGGCGTGAAGGGGGCCGCAGCGGGCGTGGCCGGGGCTCCGGGATACGTCGGAGCTGCGGGGGGCGGCAACGGCGCACCCTCTACCCCACCAGGAAACGGATAGCTGAAGGGCCTGGTCGCCTGCCCCTGGCCCGGGTAGGGCTGGCCGGACCCCGGTGACGACCAGCGTTGGCCCAGTGGCGTCGGCGCCGCCGGGGGCACCCAGGGCGCATCGGCGTCTACACCCTCGTCGGCTGCGTCGCGAGAAGCGCCCAGCCGCCACCGTCCCGGTGGGCGCTGTTCATCGTCATGCTCGCTCATTGCCGCCGCTCCTACGTCGGGCAACTGCCTGGCACCAGTTAACCGCACGCCACCGCCATACCCCTGAGCCAAGCCTGTGAGTCAGCTGAGACTTGCCCGGAGTCCGCGGTGGCCCATGGCCAGCCAGGACCCACCCAGTCCTAGTCCAAATGGATCTTGAACACGAGCTCCAGCGCATCCTCGGGCGCGCCCGCCGCTTCGCCCGACGGGAAGCTGGCCGGTTCGTAGTCCGCGGTGGTCCAGTTGTACAGGGCGAAGCTCCATCGGTCGGGGTTGCCGAAGTAACGCAGGCGGCACAGGTGCACCGGCGTCTCGGCCAGACGATCCCGGTATTGCTCACGGGTCTCGTCGCTGTCCTCGGCCGACCACCCATCGGGCGACGGTCCGGGGTCCTGGTACAGGTCGAGGTAGCAAAGGGGGCCCCGGAACCACACCCCCAGCTCGCGGAAGCGGCCCGAGAACCGCTCGTGGGCGAACACCCGCAGCCGCTCCTCGGTCCGACGGGCGATGGCGTCGGAGATCATGACGCCTCCGCGGTGGGCGTCATACAGGTACGGCATGGCCCCAGTCTCGGGCTCGGGCGGTGGCGGGTGGTGGACCCCCCGGCGCGGCGCAGCGCTCGCGCCGTGCGCCGTTCTCCCGGCATTCACACATCTGTCATTCCACCGTCGCCTGCCCTCCGTAGCCTGGGTTGTGTGGCCAGTGTGAGCGAGGTCAAGAGCCTGCTGGTTGACACGACGATGCCACAACGGGTGATCGACGACTTACTCGACCAAGCCTCCGCCCTGTGGCTCATGAGCGTCCCGGCCGAGGTCCTGGCCGGTGACCTGGTGTTGTGCCATCCCGCCCTCGGGGAACACGAGGTGCGAGCGGCGGCCCATCCAACCGACGACGGCGGGATACGACTCACCGTCGTGGCGCACGATCGGCCCGGCCTGCTGGCCGACACGGCGGCGGTGCTGGCGGCCGAAGGTCTGTCGATCTCGGCCGCCTCAGCCATGAGTTGGACCGGCTCGGGTCTGGCGCTGCATGCCCTGACCGTGACCGACGCGGCGTTGACATCGGCCCGCTGGGCTCGTCTGGGCGCACGCTTGCAGGGGCTGGGCACCGAAGCGCCGCCTACGGTCGACTTCACCCCCATCGGTCGGGCCACCGCTACCTCGTCGCCCTCGGGCATGGGTCGTTGCGTGGTGACCGTCACGGCGCCCGATCAGGTTGGCCTGCTCTGCGCCATCTGCCGGTGGTTCGCCGAGCACGGCGCGAGCATCGAAGCGGCCCACGTCGGGGCCACCGAAGGCGAGGTCGAGGACCACTTCATCGTGGTCGGCCACCCCGATGTCACCGGGCTGGCGGCGCGCCTCACCGGGACGCCGGAGTCGCTGCCCGAGGTGTTCCGCGACGCGGCAGACGCCTTTGTCGGGGTGGCGGCCGGCTTGATGCGCCGCGTCGCCCGACGCTGATCCTTTCAGGTACAAACAAAGGCCGGGGATTCGGACGACTCGTACCATTGAACGTGTGAACGGAGATGCTGAGTTTGCTGCTTTCGCATCCCTGTTGCGCCGGGGCCAGGACATTCCCGACCTGGTGGCCGATCTGGCACAGCGTTTGGAACGGGCCATCCCCGAGCAGGTCGACACCGAGCACCGGGGCGTGCTCAGGCGGGTGAGCGGCTTCACCGTCCGCTTCGACCCCCAACAACTGCGAATCGAGCTTCGGGGACAGCGAGCCGTCCCGTTGGTCGATCACGTGGTGCGGGGCATCTGCGTGCGCTCGGAAGAGGTGGACCTCGACGACTGGCTCGACCGATTGGGCCGGGCGTTGGAGGACGAGGCGACCCGGAGCACCGCCGTCCGGCTGGCGCTGGAGGAGGCACTGCAGTGAGCGCGGGATTTCGCAGCCTCCTGGCCGTGTTGGAATCCGGCTTCGAATCGGGCGGCATCGTCATGGGCGCGGCCGGGTTTCAGCTCGTACGGCCGTCCAGTTGCATGACGTTTGGGACGGGCCGAGAACCCGTCCTGTATCCCTACTACGAGGACTCGGTGCGCAACGCCTGGCGTACCGCCATCGATCGGCTGGAGGCGGAGACGGCGTCCATCGGCGCCCATGGCGTGGTCGGTGTTTCCATCTCCAACCAGTCCGACCCCAGTAATTCCGTCACCCAACTGTCGCTCTTGGGCACGGCGGTGCGAGTGCCGGGGGCCGAGCCGCTCAGCCGGCCGTTCCTGTCCATGCTGTCCATGGACGACACCTTGAAGTTGCTGCTGCGGGGCTGGGTGCCGTGCGGCGTGGGCGTCGGCTTCTCGGCCATCCACGTGCACGGTTACGCCGCATCGCCGATGTGGCAGGGCAACCTGACGACCAACGCCGAGATGGAAGTGCTGACCGACGGGGTGCAGATTGCCCGAGGCCGAGCCGAGGAGAACCTGCGGGAGTCGCTCGGGCCCCTACAGGCGGCCGGTGCCATCGCCTCGACGCTGACTTTGCAACGCTTCGGCCAGAGCTGTGGCAAGGGACAAGGGGTGTTGATCGAGGGCCAGATGTTGGGGACAGCCGTTGTCCAGTATCGAGAGCCGGCCGTGAGTGTCTCGGCCGTCCGGAGCGTCACCCGAGGGAGATCGTCATGACCGATCGCGTTCGCACCCAAACACCAGAGGAAAGCCTTCCCGCCGAGGCCGTGACCCGCCTGCGCCAACTGGAAGGCGGCGACGGGCAGGCCCCCATGTTCACCAGCGACCTCAGCGTGAACGAATTCCTGCTGATCGAGGACTGTGACTTCGAACCGCTCGGCCTGGTGGTGGGAAGCTCGATTTATCACGTCGGCATTCAGGTGGTCCGCTGGACCGCCAGCCAGGAACTCGACATTCTGTCCCGGGCCATGTACCACGCCCGTGAGCTGGCCATGGCCCGGATGGAGGCAGAGGCGGAGGAGCTGGGCGCCGACGGCGTGGTCGGGGTGCGGCTCGACATCCGCTTCTACGAATGGGGCCAGAACCTGGCCGAGTTCGTGGCCATCGGCACGGCGGTGCGCCACAAGGTGGGCGGCTCGTGGCGTACCCCGGCCGGCAAGCCGTTCACCTCGGACCTGTCAGGCCAAGATTTCTGGACCTTGTTGCAGACCGGGCGCCGGCCCGTGGCCCTGGTAATGGGCAACTGCGTATACCACGTGGCCCATCGCCACATGCTCAGCGCCATGGGGCAGGCGTACCAGAACCTGGAGTTGCCCAATTTCACCCAGGCGCTGTACACCGCCCGGGAATTGGCTATGGAGCGCATGCAATACGAAGCCCGCCAGGTGGGCTCCGAAGGCGTGGTCGGCGTGCAAATTACGGAGAAAAACCACATCTGGGGCCACCACGCCATTGAGTTCTTCACCATCGGCACCGCTGTGGTCCGATTCCGCGACGGCGGGCTTGCCATCCGTCCGGGCATGGTGCTGACACTCGACGACTAGGTTAAGAAAGGGCGGAGGGAGTGGGATTTGAACCCACGGGGACTTGCATCCCAAAGCTTTTCAAGAGCTTCGCATTCGGCCGCTCTGCCATCCCTCCCGAGTAAGACCCTAACTACCTCCCCGGATCCGGCCCCGCAAGCCGGTGATCCATTGGTCGGCCGCGTACCACGCCGCTTCCGCGTCGCGCCGCCGTTGCGGCCCGCTGGCCCCCGCCGCGGGATACGACCCCAGAAACTTCAACCGGGGCAACGTGGCGTGCAGGTCGCGCAGGCAATCCGCCACGATTTCGTCGTCCACGTGGCCCTCCAGGTCGATGATGAAGCAGTAGTCCCCCAGCCCCTTCTTGGTCGGGCGGGACTCCAACTTGGTCAAGTTCAGGTTGCGGGCGGAGAACTGGCCCAGGATGCCGTGCAGGCTGCCCGGCTTGTCGTCGAACTGGAAGCACACGATGCTGGTTTTGTCATGGCCACTGGGGGCGGGGATCCCGTACTCGGGGCGGGCCACCAGCACGAAACGGGTGGCGTTGTCGTCGTGGTCCTCGATGTCGGTAGCCAACACGTCGAGCCCGTAGTGGGAGGCGGCCAACTGGGTCCCGATGGCCGCCGTAGCGGCCGGGCGGTCCTGGCCCACCATGCGCACGCCCTCGGCCGTGGATGCCGCCGCCACCTCCTCCACCCCCGGCAGGTGTCGGCGCAGCCAACCCCGGCACTGGGCCGTGGCGTGGGGGTAGGAAACCACCCGCTTGATGTCCGCCAAAGCGGTCCCGGGTGGCGCCAGCAGGTTCTGCTGGATGACCAGCACCACCTCGCGCACGATGAGCAGGTCACGCTCGAACACCAGGGCGTCGAGGTTGGTGTTGACCGTCCCCTCGATCGAGTTCTCGATGGCCAGAAAGCCCAGGTCGGTGTCCCCGCTCTCGACCGCCGCCACCACGTCGGAGAACGTGGCCAGCCCGACGACCACGCTTGCCGCCAGGTCGGGCTCGGACAGCAGCGCCTCCTCCGAGAAGGTGCCGGGGGGCCCGAGGAAGCCGATGCGCAGGGGCCGGGAGGCGCGATCGCTCATGGTGCGGGCAGGATAGAGCGGTCATGGACGAGGCTGCCCTTCGAATTCTGCTCGACCAGGTGCGCTCGGGCGCCCGCAGCCCGGACGAGGCGGTGCGGGAGTTGCAGCGCATGCCGTTCGCCGATCTGGGCTACGCCCGCGTCGATCACCACCGTTCCCTTCGCCAGGGTCTGCCCGAAGCGGTCTATGGGAGGGGAAAAACACCCGCCCAGTGCGCCGGAATCGTCGCCGAGATGTTGTCCGTGCCCCATGGGGGGCCGGTCGTGCTGACGCTGGTCAATGACGAACAGGCCGGTGCCGCCCTGGCGGCCAACCCAGGCGGGCAGCGAAGCGGCTCCACCGTGGTGTGGCGCCCCGCCTCCCGCCGGCCCGAGCACGTCCTGATCATCACCGCGGGCACGGCGGACCTGCCCGTGGCCACCCAGTGCCAAGCCACGCTGGCCGCCTTCGGCTTCAAGGCGGCGCTGGTGGCCGACTGCGGCGTGGCTGGCCTCCACCGCCTGGTCGACCTGCTGGACGATCTGGCCAGCGCCGATGCCGTAGTTGCGGTGGCGGGGATGGAAGGGGCTCTGGCCAGCGTGATCGGCGGCCTCACCGGGGCACCACTGATCGCCGTGCCCACCAGCGTGGGTTACGGCGCGGCGTTGGAGGGTGTCACGGCGCTGCTGTCCATGCTGGCCTCGTGCGCCGCCGGCCTGGTGGTCGTCGGGATCGACAACGGCTTTGGCGCCGCCTGCGCGGTAGCCCGAATCCTCGGCCCCGGTTCGCAGGAACCGGCGTGACCACGGCCCGGGCCGAGCCGTTCGATTTAAGGAGCCAACATG
>Ga0302326_10025511_pt1 | contig 11984 bp, 10 predicted proteins | sample Palsa_T0_3_FD_202264 | JGI IMG/M metagenome (GOLD analysis project Ga0302326, IMG submission 202264) | Peat permafrost microbial communities from Stordalen Mire near Abisko, Sweden - Palsa_T0_3 | ecosystem: Environmental > Terrestrial > Soil > Palsa > Peat permafrost | place: Sweden: Abisko... | reverse complement strand
ATTGAGCAGATCAGCGGAGACATTCTGGCCCTAAACCAGGGCACTCTCTATCCCCTGCTGCTCAAGCTTGAGCATGAGGGCTCCATCGTTTCGCAATGGGGTGCATCGGAAAACAACCGCCGCGCCCGCTTCTATCGCCTTACCGTGACGGGCCGCAAACAGCTGCAGACGGAGACCCGCGACTGGAAGCAGACCGCGGCCATCATCGCGCGCTTCTTTGAGGTCAAAGCCGAGGACCTGCCATGAGATTCCTGCGCCGCTTCTTCATTCGTCTCTCGAACTTCACCGCCGGAAGGCGCGCCGACCAGCGTGTCCGTGAAGAGATGGCCGAGCATCTTGCCCTGCAAACTGAAGAGAACCTGCGCGCGGGCATGTCGCCCGCCGAGGCGCGGCGGCAGGCCGCACTGAAGCTTGGCGCGGCCCAGGCTATTCGCGAGCAACACAACGCCGAGCAAGGTCTTCCGCTTGCTGAGAATTTTCTCTTCGATCTCCGCTACGCTTTTCGAATGCTGTACCGGTCTCCCGGATTTTCCCTCATTGTCATCGCCACCATGGCCCTCGGCGTCGGAGCCACCACCGCCATCTACAGCGTCATCGACGCAACCCTGCTGCATCCTTTGCCCTACCCCAACCCGAACGAAATAGTGCGAGTTGAAGCCAACCTGCCCGGCGTGGGCGCGCACGACGTCGGCTTCTCCATCCCTGAGTTGAGAGACCTTCAGAACTCGGGAATTTTCCAATACGTGTCCTTCTGCTTTTTCGGTTCCGAAAATGTTACCGGCAGCGCCCAGCCCACGCACATCGCCGGAGCGACGGTCTCACCGAGCTACTTCGCGGTGCTTGGCGTGGAGGCAGCGTTGGGCCGCACGTTCGACCCGCACGACGCCTCACCCGGCTCCAACGGCGAAGTCATCATCAGCGATGGGCTCTGGAAGCGCGCATTTGGCGCCGACCCGCACATTCTCGGCAAGAGTCTGCGTCTTGACAACGATCTCTTTCATGTTGTCGGCGTCATGCCCGCCAGCTTTCGCGACCAGGGCCAAACCAGGGAGGAGGTCAATACCGAATTGTGGGCGTCGGACGGATTTTACGGCGACGACGCCTCGCCGCCGATGCGCAGCACGCGTACCGGCTACGAGACCATCGCGCGCCTTCAGCCTGGTCTCTCGCCTGAGGCCGCGCAGAGGCGACTCGAAGCCCTCGTTGCCTCGTTGAAGAAGCAATATCCGGCTGATTATCCGCCCCAGGCCGAATGGACTTTCCACCTCACTCCCCTGGCCGAGACTCTTGTCGGCAACGTTCGCCAATCGCTCATTCTGCTGTTCGGCGCGGTGGGCCTGGTCCTGCTGATCAGCTGCGTCAATGTCGCCAATCTGCTGCTTGCCCGAGCCAGCGCGCGAGGACGCGAGATGGCGGTTCGCCAGGCATTGGGAGCCGCAAGAATGCGCCTCATTCGTCAGCTCCTCACCGAGAGCTTGCTGCTCTTCGTGCTTGGCGGCATCACCGGTTTCGCGGTTCTCTTCTGCGCCCGGAAATTCCTTCTGCAATTTGTTCCGGAAAGCCTGCCGCGCCTCAATGACATATCTATCAGCTGGGGGGTGCTGGCGTTTGCCATCGTGGTCTCCGTCGCCGCCGGAACCATCTTTGGGCTTGCCCCCGCGTGGCTCACAAGCCGCCTTAATTTGACGGCGACGCTCCGGCAGGAAGGTCGTGGCTCTAGCGGTTCCCGGCGGAGCTCGCGCTTGCGCCATGTTCTGGTGATTGGTGAATTAGCCCTCTCCCTGGTGCTGATGGTCGCCGCCGGCCTTCTGCTGCGCAGCTTCTGGGACTTGTTCAAGGTGCAGCTCGGCTTCAATCCCACTCGAGTCATGGCAATCGAGACCACGCTGCCGAATCCCAACGATCCCAACACCGACATTTACCGCACCGCCACACAGGAATCGGTGTTTCTGCGGGAGGCTCTCCGTCGAATTCGGACGTTGCCGGGCGTGGAAGAAACCGCGGTCAGCGATCGGGCGGCTCTTCCCCTCGGCCATGGCCAGATCGATCTCAGGCAGCGGCCATTGATCCGCGAGGGCCAGGACGTGCAGAGCAGCCAGCCTCCGCTGATCGATACGTCGATCGTCTCACCGGAATATTTCCACGTGCTCGGCATGACTCTCTTGCGTGGACGCCTCTTCGCCGACCAGGATCTTGAAGCTACGCCTTCGATCGCGGTCATCAATCAGGCCGCGGCTCGCATGTACTGGCCCGGCAAAGATGGGAAGGGCGAGGATCCGGTCGGCAAGCGCGTCAGCGTCCGGTCGAGGACGGCCAAGCCGGGCTGGACCACCATCGTCGGCGTCATTGCCGACGCGCGCACGGAATCGCTCGCGGACGCCGGCATTCCGCAGATGTACTTCGACATCTACCAGCGCCCCGCCAAGTTTCTTGCGTTGTACTTGCGCGGACAGGTCGATCCCGCCACCATCTCCGCGCAGGTGCGGACGCAGGTCCAGGCCGTCGATCCCGAGATTCCCGTCTTCCACGCGGAGACCTTGGACGACGTTCTCTCGTCTTCGCTTTCCGTACGGCGGTTCTCCATGGAAATGGTGGCGCTGTTTGCTGGCACTGCCCTGCTGCTCGCGGGCCTGGGAATCTATGGAACCATCTCCTTCCTGGTCCATGAGCAATCGCGCGAGATCGCCATTCGCCTCGCGCTAGGCGCGCAAAGGAGCAATATCCTCAGGATGGTTTTGCGCCAGGGCCTCACTCTGGCCGCCGTCGGCGCCGGCGTAGGCCTCGTTGCCGCGTTTATTGTTTCTCATCTCATGGCCGGCCTGCTTTACGGTGTCTCGCCCTACGATCTCTCCACCTTCGCCGGCGTAACCGCCGTGCTCACCGCCGTCGCCATCGCCGCCAGTTACGTCCCTGCGCTGCGCGCCATGCGCCTCGACCCAATCACGACACTCCACGCCGAATGACCTTTGGCACTGCTCGAGACTTGTCCTTACAAGCTAACGACTATTCGCTCAAGTGATGAGAGTGGTTGTGGAGTGCCCGCCTCTCCACGACGCCCTACAGTCCACAACTTCGCCGCGAGAGCAGTAAGATTGTCGGGGCGAGGACAATATGCCACGCTTTTGCGAGAGCCTGCTGGACCTGCGTAAGATCGTCCGCAACGGAGTCATTCCGCTAGCCTGCTGCGCCTTCACTCTTACCGCCCCGGCGCAACAACCGCTGAGAACGCTTCTCGTCGGCGTCGACCATAGGGCCGTCACCTCTCTCAACGGCGATTGGCACTACCTCGTCGATCAGCCGCCCGCCGGCAACCTCTACACCAGCGACGGCACGGTCCGCGACAATGGCTACGCCCTCAACACCCACCCCAACATCGACTCCGGCCCGCACAATGCGGAATACGACTTCGCCACTGCGCCCACTCTCAAGGTCCCCGGCGACTGGAACACTCAGGAGCCGACGCTCTTTCGTTTCGAGGGCGTCGTCTGGTACCAGCGCGACTTTGACTTCCAGCCCAGGCCCGGCGGCCGCACCTTCCTCCACGTCGGTGCGGCCAACTACAAGTCCTATGTCTGGGTCAATCAGAAGCGCATCTGCGATCACGAGGGCGGCTACACCCCATTCGACTGCGAGGTGACCACGGCCTTGAAACCCGGCAGCAACTTCGTGGTCATCGCCGTCGACTCCACGCGCCAGGTCGATGGCATTCCTTCCGTCGGAATCGACTGGTTCAACTACGGCGGCCTCACTCGCGACGTCTCGCTGGTCACCCTGCCGCAGCAGTTCATCGACGACTACGACGTTCACCTCAAACACGACGCTATATTCGCCGCCACCGACGCTACCACCCTTGCGGGCTACATCCACGTTGAAGGCGCAGCAGCCGGAACCCCGGTCACGCTTCGCATCCCCGAAGCCGGCATTGACGCCAAGCTCCAGACCGACGCCGAAGGCCGCGCACCCTTCGAGGTCAAGGCCGCGAAGCTCGATCTATGGTCGCCGCAGAATCCCAAGGTCTACAAGGTCGAACTCGCCTCCGGTACCGACCACCTCACCGACGACATCGGTTTTCGCGACATCCGCGTCGACGGCACTCGGATTCTTCTCAACGGCAAAGCGATCTTCCTTGAGGGCGCCAACATGCACGCCGAAGCTCCCTACCGCACCGGCCGCGCCTGCACGGACGAAGACGTCAAGAACATCTTCGCCTTTCTCAAGGACCTCAACGCCAACTTCGTCCGCCTCGCCCACTACCCACATGACGAACGCATGGAGCGCATGGCCGACCGTCAGGGCATCATGATCTGGTCCGAGATACCGCTCTGGCAGCGCATCTCCTTCGACAAGCGCGAGGTATACGCCAAAGCCAGCTTCATGCTCGACGAGATGATTCGCCGCGACCGCAATAAGGCCTCGGTCATCCTCTGGTCGGTTTCCAATGAAACCGGCAACAACCCCACCCGCACCGAGTTCCTCACCAACCTGGTCAACGAGGCCCGCAGGCTCGACGCGACCCGGCCCATCACTTCGGCCCTCAACAGCGCGCACTACAAGGCCGATGAGAACACGATGATTCTCGACGACCCCTTCGCCAGTGTGCTCGATGTCGTCGGCGTGAACGAATACATCGGGTGGTACACCTTGCGCCCCGAAGAGGCCGACAACGTGAAGTGGATCCTACCCCAGAAGCCGGTGCTCTTCTCCGAGTTTGGCGCCGAAGCAAAGTACGGCAACCACGGCGGCCCGGATCAGCGCTGGGCGGAAGAGCAGCAAGTCAACGTCCTGGAACACCAGTTCGTCATGCTCAACAAGATTCCCCAGCTGCGCGGAGTCGTTCCGTGGATCCTGATGGACTTCCGCTCCCCTGGCCGCAACATCCCCAAACTGCAAGATGGATTCAACCGCAAAGGTCTCTTCTCCGAAAAGGGCGAGAAGAAACAGTCCTTCTATCTACTGCAAAAAGTCTATGCCGACCACTCGGTGGGTAAAGCAGATTAAGACGGATCTGAATGAGCGCATTGCCTCAGGCGTCAACCGAGCCACTTCCTGAGCCAGAGCGGCCATGGTGCAGCCGTCGCCTGGATTGTCCCGATGCCAGGGGCTAAGATAGCGATCAGTCGGTCATCGAGGAGGAATCATGAAGCTCGAAGGCAAAAAGGCTCTCATTACCGGAGGCAACAGCGGGATCGGCCTAGCCACAGCCCGCCTTTTCATCTCTGAAGGCGCGGAAGTCGCAATTACGGGTCGCGATCAACAGACACTGGATGAAGCGGTCGCCGAGCTGGGATCGAAAGCGCACGGCTATCGCGCCGACGTTACGGTTGCGGAGGACCGCAAGAAGCTCTTCGCTGAACTCGCCAGAGACTTTGGCAAACTTGACATCGTCTTCGCCAATGCAGGCATTTCTGGCAGGACGCCGACTGGCACGACCGACGAAGCCATCTTCGAGAACGTAGTCCGCACCAACCTCAACGGTGCTTTCTTTACCGTCAATTCAGCCACTCCTCTCATGAACGACAACGGCAGCATCATCTTCAACGGATCGGTGCACAATTATCTCGGTCAACCAGGCGTGGCTGCCTACGCTGCCACGAAAGGCGGAATCGTCTCGATGGCGCGATCCATCGCCGCAGACCTTGCACCGCGCAAGATTCGCGTGAACGTGGTGGCCCCGGGAGCGACGAAGACTCCCATCTGGAAGCGCGGGGCGCGCGCCAATGCCACGGCAGAGGAATCCGCAAAAGTTTCCGACTTCTTCTCTTCCACGGTTCCACTTGCCCGTTGGGGCGAGCCGGAAGATCTGGCCAAGGCTGTGCTTTTTCTTGCCTCGGACGATTCGTCGTACATCAACGCGGTCGAGCTGATGGTGGATGGCGGACTGACGGGCGCTCCTTTCGGAGCTCCCATTCTTCGCGGCTAACCGCACACGGTTAAATCCGCCGCCTCATTCCTTCGTGGATAGAACCGCGACGGCGATCCCCCACAGAACACAGGAGGTAACCATGAGCACCAATGAAGTCCGTAGTAACGACGCAGCAAGAGACGCGGGCGTCGCGAGAATTGACATGAAGCTTGAGGTCGTCGTCATCCCTGTTTCGGATGTTGACCGCGCGAAGGAGTTTTACGAGAGGATCGGATGGCGGCTCAACATTGACCGCTCCGCCGGCGAAGATTTCCGCTTGGTCCAGTTCACGCCGCCGGGCTCCTGCTGCTCGGTCCATTTCGTCAAGAACGTCACGTCGGCCGCTCCCGGTTCGGCCAAGTCATTCCTGGTCGTTACCGACATCGAGGCCGCCCGGAACCAGCTGGTCGCCGCGGGCGTCGAGGTCGGCGAGTTCTTCCACGACGGCCCGGAAGGCCGGGGCAGCGGCCTGCATCCCGAGCGTCTCTCCTACCGCTCGCGCGCCTTATTCAGTGATCCCGACGGCAACAGCTGGCAGATGCAGGAGGTCTCGATCCGGGACCCCAGGCGCGGCTAACCTGGCCCGACTTCCTTCGGCTCCGCAAGCGACTTAGCGAGCGCGCTTCGGCGTGCAGCCGCTGCTCTCGGCAAGCGCGAGAAGCGCATCGGCGAGACAGATCCGAACTGGCCCGACAATCATGAGGGCGGCACGCGCATCTTTCGCCGCCCAACACCATACGTGTCGCCGTATTTAGCCGTGAAGGAGTTTTGAACGCCAACACTAAACGAAGGTGGCTCGGTGCTAAGATGTTCGCCATCGAGGATGCCAAAGCAGAAATTCGGCTGAGACCGAAAGCTGTAATGGCTGTTTCAAACTTATGCCCGCACATGAGCATGACCATCATCACGACCACCAGGTTGTTCCGTCCGATCCGGCGCTGCGAACCAAGGCACTGGAGTCGTTGCTGGTGGAAAAAGGCCTGGTAGATCGGGCCGCATTGGATGCGCTGGTAGACGCTTACGAAAACAAGATTGGACCGCGCAACGGCGCTCGCGTGGTGGCGCGCGCCTGGGTGGATCCGGCGTATAAGGAACGGCTGCTCAACAATGCCCCAGCGGCAATTGCCGAGCTGGGCTATGGAGGGGCACAGGGCGAACACATGGTCGTGCTCGAAAACAGCCAAGGCGTGCATAACCTGGTGGTGTGCACGCTCTGCTCCTGTTATCCCTGGCCAATCCTCGGTTTGCCACCCGTCTGGTACAAATCGGCGCCGTATCGATCGCGCTCGGTGATCGATCCACGCGGTGTGTTGCGCTAAGAACACGTTCCTGGCATCCTGCTCGAAACTCGAGCAGCGCATGACCCTTGCGGTGGACTCGGAAGAGGATTTGCCCGCAACGACCGCCACGCCTGAGTCGCTGTTGATCGGGCGTGCCGGCATCGATGCGGTTCGACGCGCCATGGAGGAGCTGCCAATCATCTTTCGCGAAGTCATTTTGCTGTGCGACGTTGAAGAGGCGTCTTACCGGGAGATTGCGGAAATATTGTCGATCCCGGTGGGAACCGTCATGTCACGCCTGGCCAGAGCCCGGAAGATGGTTCGCTGCTCACTCGGCGGTGGTCCTGGTGCCCCCCAACCGCGAGCCTTTTCGCAGCAGGAACTTTTTTAAAGAACAAAATTTGCATACGGGGAGCCAGATTGGCGGTTAGCGGAATCAGAGAAATATCGTTTCATTTAAGGAGTCAGGTCACGGATGTATCCAACGTACGCCCTGATTCGTGATACATGATATATCACTGCGGGCGCCCACGGGCATTTGCTGCGCCGAAGCAGAAGAGGGTCCTCCCTTTCTGAACTCCGGCCCATCGCGGATGGGAGTGTTTGAATGCTGGAGCGAACTGTGTGTAACCGGCGGTCTTTGCCCGCCGAACCGTTGTGGGTCCAGCAATCCGATCTACGAACGCTGGAGCCGCTCTCCGCTCTCAGCAGGATGGTCGCCCTCATCTCCCACGATCTTCGCCATCCTTTGACCGCCATCCTGGCAAATGCGGAATTTCTTACGCAAATATTAGCGGGATGCAAAGGAACGATCTTTATGAGGAGGCTCTCAGTGTTGACACACCCTAGTGCACCCGATGGACAGGAAACATCCAGCCCTCCCTGGTTGGGGAGGGCTGGTGTCCAGCTGACCTTCAATAAGCCGGGTGCATTTCTGTCTGTTGCTCCGAGGTCCGTGAGCTCCAGCATGATGATCAGGCGCAACCAAGTTACTAGCCAGCTGTCTGATGCGAAATGCCACCATTGTTGCGTAGCCTTGGTGGTGCAACTCGCAGCAAGCGAACGGAATCCATACGAGAGCGGCCAAGTCGATCTATTTGCTCCCGGCACTCCCTGACGCAGCCGTGGTGTCGCGTTGTTTCGCGGCGGCCTCCAGCACGACCGATCGAGATACCGAAAAGTTATAGACATAATCTGCGGTCTCAATCGCGTTGAGGAAGTTCTGGCCTCCAACCTTGTGAAAACTCAGGCTGGGCTTGTAGGTGGCAGCTGCTTCCATCTCGACAGGGCGGATAAACACGCTGTCACCATTGACGCTGCTGGTAAGCAGCAATGCGTCAAACGGTTGCGACGATAAACGGCTTACCGTGTATTTCCCGGCGGGCAATATCTTCCCGCCGGCTACAAACCCGAAGGGCAGCGTTACAACCGCCACGCTGCGAATCTCAGCGTTGGCAGCCACACTTAACCCAAACAGAAATGTGACTGCGACTATCACTCTTGCGTACTTCTTCATCATGTTTCTCCTCTTTAAGATTTAAGTTGTCGTTGCTGATTTGGCGGCACCCGGCCTTCGGTGATCGAGGCATAGCGCTGAGCAACCCGTTCAGCGATGATTCTTATAACGTTGCAGTGTTCCGCACTTATCGTAACTACGCTGAGTGGTTATTTATTCCAGCGAACCGGCGTTATTGTAACTACTATCGCGTGCCGCCGCCGTTCCTGATTAGCGTTGATCGACCGGTGTGCTTGAACAACTCACGGCTTGTTTCCGCCCTAAACACACGATATCGCCTCAAACGCTAAAGAATGTCACGTGGAGGTCACAGATTTGTGATTTATTCGTCATTCATCATCTCGGGGGTCTCAGCATCTTTGACTCTTCCCTGTATTGCGGCAGGTCTTGGAATAAAACCGTCTCTCACCAGTTCTAGTAATTACGTGGCAGAGCGTAGGTGCCAATCCGATCGGAGTGCCACCTATTCGAGAGTAGCCAGGTAACTGTGGAGCGAGCAGCCAAGGTGGGTGTACCAGGGCTGCTCCACTCAAAAACGAAAATGACAACTGACTTAAAGGAGTGCTATGCGGAAATCAGAGGGTTCGATCAATCGTCCGGTGAATCGCCGGTCGTTTCTAAAAACTGGAATGTTGGCTGGAAGTGCAGCCACGTTAGGCGCGGGATTGGTAGGTAGTCTCAAGCCGGCGTTCGGCCAAAGTAGCAGTCTAACCAAAGGAGATGTAGCCATTCTGCGTATGTTGGCTGCCGCCGAGCTCATCGAATCGGATCTGTGGACACAGTATGCGGAACTAGGAGGTATCGGTGACAATCCACCCATTGAGGTAGCCCCGAACCAACAGAACAGCTATCAGGCTGCCCTCTCGAACCTCGACCCCGACGGCCCGCAATACATCACCAGCAACACCCTTGACGAAGTGAGCCACGCCACCTTTCTCAACGGATACCTGGAGTCCAAGGGGGAACGGCCGGTCAACTTCGACGAGTTCCGCACCCTGCAAGGCAGTACGGCAACCGGAGCGGACAACATCGGCCGCCTGACCTGCCTCCGGCACCTCAACGTCGACACGAGCTGGTTCATCCGCTATCGCAGCAAAACCAACCCGGACTTCGGCGCCACGTTTCCCCAAGCCGTTACCATCACAAACCGCACCGCTATCCCTATCACCGATGCAGATCTCAATGGCTCCGCTGCCCACATTCAGGTGATCGCCAACACTGCAGCCTTCCACTTCGGATACATCGAGCAAGGCGGCGCCAGCCTCTACGCATCTATGGGCCAGAAAGCCTCCAGCGCGGAGGTCCTTGAGATTATCTTCGGCATCGGGGGAGACGAGGTTGCCCACTTCCTCGAATGGGTCGATTTTGCAGGCAACGGAGTTCAAGCCCCTGTCGCACCCGTCACGGACCAAGGGCTGACGTTTCCTAATTTTTTCGCCAGCCCCTTGGGTGCACTCGTCCAGCCCAGCCTGATCTTCCCTGTTCCGTGCGAGTTCATTAGTCCCAGTCTTCCTCATTGTTCCGTGATTCGTCCTCTGACCGACAAGTTCGGCGGAGGCGTGGCTACGATCGCAAGCTTCACCGCCGATGGTCTCTTCTATGGCCAGTCCAAGGAGTTCTTGAATGTAGTCAACCAGATTGCAGCAGAGGCTGATGCGGCCGTGCGGCAAACCTAATCGCCATCAGCCGGCGTCAAAGCAGGACCAGGGAAAAGGGGACGGGTGCGCCAGGTACGCCGGGGCACCCGTCCAGGTTGCTAACTGGTCCTGCTTTGACACACACTCCGCCGGCCATCGCCGGAGAAACCTACCAGGATCTCTCCGCCTACTCTACAACCACTTTGCCGGTCATATTCGGATGAATCGAACAAGAGTATGAGTAGGTGCCGGGCTTGGAGGCCGTGAACGTGAACTTCTCGCCCGTTCCAAGCACCTTGGACTTAAAGGCTTGGTCACCACTAACAACGGTATGGGGGATGTCATCGCCGTTCGTCCAGGTGATCTGTGTCCCTGCCTTCACCGTGAGGGCTGCCGGCGAGAAGCTGAAGTTATCGATCTTGACCTCGGCCTTTCTCGCGGCTGCCGGTGCGGCGGCCACCCCCGATGGCACGGCCTGAAAACTAATCAAAGCTGCCATCACCCAGGATGCTAAACAAAAAATCCACTCAGTCCTTCTCCGGCTGGTCTTACTCGTCCTGATTCCGATCATCTCTGCTCCTTTATTTCTAGTCTGTGGGAACGTTCACTCCGTGTCTCAGTGTGCAGAACTTGCCGGCTGCAGTTTTATTCCAACCGATTTCTCCACTGAATGACAATTTTCAGAGCTGTGCGAATAAAACCTACGCCAGGCAGTTTACTGCTATGTGGGTCCCGCAGAGGCATCGCCACTGGGGTCGTTTGAGAAGCCGGCGCTCCCTCGCGGCTGACCCCTATAGTCGGAGATCTGCTACAGGAAACCCCAAGACGGCCCGGAGAATGGCAGTGGAGAGCATAGGTTGGACCCAGGATGGTTCCCTGATTCGCGAGGCGCAAGGCGGCAACCAGGCCGCTTTCGCGCAATTGATGCAGACCTACGATCAAGCCGTTTTACAGCTCGCGTTGCGGCTCACTGGGTCAGAGCGCGATGCTCAGGAAATCTATCGAGAGGCATTTCTGAAGGTTTACAAGAAGCTGGATCGCTTCCGGTTCGAGTGCGCCTTTGCTACCTGGATTTACCGCATTGTCACCAACGTCTGCCTGGATCACCTGCGGAGGAATAGGGGCCGGTTGAACGAACTGTCGGACGTCGGACCAGGTAATAACCCGGGGCTACGACTACCAGACCAGGAGTTGAGTATGCAAATACTCCGGGCTCTGAAGAGACTTACGCCGCGGGAGCGCATGGTTTTCGACTTGAAGCATTTCCAGGGCCTCAAGCTGCAAAGCGTGAGCGAGATTCTTAATACTTCAGAAGCGTCGGTCAAGATGATTTTTTTCCGGGCCTCGCGGAAGGTGCGTTTCCAGCTCGGTAGCTACGCGGAGAGGACAAGATCTTCGATGAAGCAGTGCTGTGATAAAGGAGTGAATCAAGGGCAGAAAGCGAAAGGACTCGTGTTAACCACCACCTTGTTAGCAGCCGTGAACAATCCGCTGTCTGAACCGCCGCCGGCCACCCTGGATCGAATTTTGATCATAGAGGCCAATGGCGCTTTGCAGAGGAGTCTGCAGGAGCTTTTCTGCTCGGAAGGATATGAGGTTGATCTCGTCCCGGATGGCGTGGCTGGTCTGGAGATGCTTCGCCAAAGACC
>Ga0302326_10025510_pt1 | contig 11985 bp, 10 predicted proteins | sample Palsa_T0_3_FD_202264 | JGI IMG/M metagenome (GOLD analysis project Ga0302326, IMG submission 202264) | Peat permafrost microbial communities from Stordalen Mire near Abisko, Sweden - Palsa_T0_3 | ecosystem: Environmental > Terrestrial > Soil > Palsa > Peat permafrost | place: Sweden: Abisko... | reverse complement strand
CGCATTTCGCGCTTCCAAAAAATACCAAACAAACCGAATGCGGCGAACGCCCACACAGCGGGACTGGCCGCCCAAATATCCTGGATGGTGGAACTGAGGTTTTCGAGGCCTGTGGCCAGCGGAACCCGCGAGGCATATTCGCGGGCATAGGCGAATGTCCAGAACCAGAAACTGGGTAAGACCCTGGCTCGCCAAAGAATCAAGCAGGTGACGGCGTATGGCGCGGCGGTCGCTCCGGCGAATGTGGCGAGCGTGCGTGGCTTCGAGCGGTGACGAATCAAGTAGAGTGCGCCAAACAGGGCAAAGAAAATGCCGTGCTGCTTCATGAGGAACGCGATTCCGTAGAGTACGCCGGGCCAAAATGCAGCCTCCGGACGCCGGATCAGCAGCACCGTCGCGGCCAGCGCGAACAGCGTGACGAAATGGGTAGCGTGGGAAGCGGTTCCGCCAACGTCCGGGCTAAGCGAGAGCGAAGCGTAAGCGGCGGCTGCGGCAATTCCGGCGGCGGCTCCGAACAGACGCCTGCCGAGGACAAAAACCAACAGTATGGTGGCGGCGTTGACCAACAAAAGCCCGAGATGAATGCCAACGATGGTTTGGCCGAAGACGGCCATGATCACGGCATGCGCGGCATAAGTGCCAGGGAGCTTCATGTTCGAGGCCAAGCGGTACGGTGGAATGCCTTGCAGCATGAGTTGCCCGGCATAGGCGTACTCGCCTTCGTCGCGCTCCAGGGGGATAGGCAGCAAGCGCAGGCGCACGAGCGCCGCCGCCAAGAGGATGAGAGCCAGGACGATTTGAGTAGCGGTGACGCGGCGCACGAAGTCTCTGGTTCGAGAATAGCAAGGCGAATCCTGAAGCAGATTTCCGGCAACTTCTATTGAGGCCGGCGCCATTTACGCCCTATACTGAACCACGTGGCGCGCCGCCGAAGAGTCGCATGGTACGGATTAGCGGCATTATTCGCGTGTCTGCCCGGTACGCTGCGCGCGGGGAGCGAGGCAGCGAGTGGCTCTCCGGATCGGGATAGCCGCTTTTACACTCTCCATCTGCCCAGTGCCCAGCCGGTCGCGAAAATTGAATTATCGGTGACGCGGGCTTCGCCGGAATGGGAAGTCACAGCCGATTACGATCCCGCGCTCTGCGAGATTCACTGCTCCTGGCGGCGAAAGCACGATGAGTTTGGACGTGCGCCGCTGAAATCCCTGATGCAGCCGCCGATCGCGGCCATCCGGATTTTCAGCAACTATGTCTCATTGCCGGCGATTGCGACCATCAATCCCGCCGGACTGGGGCTGCCGGAGGCGGCAAGACACATTCCCGTCACCCGCGAACCCATCTTTCTATCCGCGCGAAGACTCTTCGTAACCGCTCTCGCCCGACGCTACGATTCCGGCGCTGGCAGCGTGTCCCACACGCATTTCTTTTCCCAAATCAACCCGGCCGGCGGCAGGGTTGCGGCTCTACCTCTGCGTATCTAGAACTGCTCTCCAGCATTACTCAGACAGATCAATCGATCCGAAGGGAGAGATATATGAATTTGCAGAGGATGGGCTGCGGCCGCGTGCTGTGTCTTCACGCCGCGGCGAAGCGGCTTCAGATTCCGGAACGTACGCTGCGTTATCAGGCAAGCCACGGACGCATTCAAGGCGCGTTTAAGGAAGGTAAGCTGTGGAAGTTTTCGCTGGCCGGGCTTGAGAGCGCAGACAGGAGAAAACATGGTGACGCGTAGAAGCGGAATTCTTTTGGGGGTCTCATTGGCGGCCGCGGCCGCGATGGCGGCGGACGGGAGCGCGATAGGTCCGGGCTTCCACTTGAAAGATGCCAGGGGCGGCCTGGTAGACCTATCCCAATACAAGGGCAAAGTAGTTTTGCTCAATTTCTGGGAGACCACGTGCGGAGGGTGCAAGATCGAGATCCCCTGGTTCATCGAGTTCGAGAAGAGGTACAAGAGGCGCGGATTGGCCGTGATCGGCGTCGCGCTGGATGAGGACGGTTGGATACCGGTGAAGCCGTTCGTCACGAAGAAGAAAATGAACTACCGGGTGGTGATTGGCAACGACGGCCTGGCCCGATCTTATGGAGTGGAATCGCTGCCGGCCACGTTTCTGATCGGGCGCGATGGCAGGATTGTCTCGGCGGACGTAGGCCGTCTCGTGGATCGAGCGAAGTGCGAGATCGCGATCCGCGCGCTGCTTGCCGCAGGCTCGGCCTACCTCGCGGGGTCGAAATAAGTCTGCGCCAGCTCCGGCTTCTCGCGAATGGCGCGGCGCCAGCAGGATTGCGCTTCGTCGGGCTGGCCTAACGCCATCATCGAATGGCCCAGATTCAGCAGAGCCTCCGCGAAGCCGGCGTCTTCCTGCAGGGCCTGGCGGTAGTACACGGCGGCGTCATCCATCTGTCCGCGCTTCTGGCAGATCAGACCGGCGTTGAAAAACAGCTCGGGGCTGTGGTCGCCCATTTCGATAAGCCGTTGGTGCATCTCGAACGCCCGGTTGTAATCCTGCTGTTCGAGGGCTAACGCGGCCAGCCCGCGCGCCGCGTCGGCCGAATCCGGCCGGATCATGTAGGCTTCCGTGAGTGCGCGGCGGGCTGCCTCTCCATCTCCCAGGCGTGCGTAGGCGATGCCGGCATTCAAGTACGCTTCCGGCCACTCGGGGCGTTTGGCGATGCAGATTTCAAACGCGGCAGCGCTCTTGGCGTAGTCGCCGCGCAGCAATTGCAAGTAGCCCATGCGGAAGCAAGCGTCGCAGCGTTCGGGGGCGGTCTCCGGAATTCTTCCGTAGAGTTTCTCCGCCCACTGCCGTTCGCCTAGTTGTTCGAGCGTGAGGGCCAGGTTCCAGGCGGCCGAGGTGCAAGCCGGGTCGCAATCGAGCGCTTTCTCGTAGGAGGCTCGGGCCGCCGCAAGATCGCCCATCTCCTGATACACCACGCCTAAATTGAGATTCGCTTTGGTCGAAGACGGATTGATGACCGTCGCCCTCTTGTAAGCCTCCGCCGCTTTGCTGCGATCGCCCATCTGCTGATACGCCACGCCCAGGTTGCACCAGTTTTCGAATTGATCGGGCAGAACGCCGGCCAGATTGCGGCATTGTTGCGCGGCGGCCGGAGCATCGCCTGCGGCGAATGCCAGCGCGGCCAAAGCTTCCATCGCCATGGCGGCATCCGGCTGCACTTCAAGGAGCATTTCCGAATAACGCTTGACGGATTCGGTGTCCTTCTTTTCAAGAAATATGGAAACCACGTTGGAGAGGGCTTCCACGTTCCGTGGATTACGCGCCAACGCCTTGCGGTACAGTTCCACCGCGGCGCCCGTGCTGCCAGATTGCTGCAGTGCGGCGGCTTTGGCGAAAAGCGCCTGCTCGTGATCGGGAAACAGAACCAGGTATCTCTCCAGCGGCTCCAGCGCCTCGGCTCCTTTTCCAGCGTGCAACAAGCTGACTCCCAACCCTAAGGCTGCGTCCGTGCGCGCGCCGTCGGCAACTGCGGCTGCGCGGAACGATTCCGCCGCGGCGCTCCATTGCTCCAGATTTGCCAGACAGACGCCCAGATTGAAATGCGCGGTGCGGTGCGCCGGATCGATTTCCGTCAATTGCCGGTAGACGGAGGCAGCGGCATCGTGATCGCCCTTCTCCCAGTAGAGATGACCGAGGGCGGAAAACGCGGCCGGGTCTTCCTCGCCATCGTGAATGGACTTAACCAGCACCTCGGCCGCGCCTTCCCGGTTGCCCTCGAGATGCAGCGACACGGCTCTGGCGAGCGTGCGGCCGGCGCGTTTCTGGCGCTTGTCGTCAATTACCGAAATAGTTGGTTGTGATTGTTCGTTTCCCATAATTCAACCCCGGAGGTAATAACATTGCGAACGCGCGAGAATTATCCGTGGATCCGGAAAGGTACGCGCAGACCTTACCCAAAAAATCCTCGTTTTTGGAAACCTTCATCCAGTACAGCCGCGACTTTGCGCCAGCCTCGCTGTAGAATCCCACGCCGCCGTTGGGGATCCGGTCTTCCACCCACCGGTCTACCTCTTGCCCCTCGATCGAGGTGACGATATGGTTGCCTTTGACGGCCACGGCCACATGGTACGCGGTGTTGGCGTGCACCATCACCTCCATCAAGGGCGTCTCGATGGGCTTGCCCGGGTGCCCATCCGTTACCGGATAGTGCACCATGGCGATGATGGGGCGCAGGCCGCCTTGAATGACGGTGAACTTCATGGCGTAGTAATTCTTTGGGTCCTGCGCCCGCACGGCCCATCCCATACTTTTGGACTCGATTTGTCCGAAGAATTCCAGGCGGTAGTCGCTGAATTTCATCGAGGGCTGGAAGAACGCCAATTGGCCCGGCTGCACGTAGCCTTCCGCATGACGCGTCCATCCCGGGGCCCATGATCCGGCTTGCCCCCAAGCTTCCATGCCGTGCTTGAACGCATCGCTGACTTCCACCGCCGCGCGGTTGGAGATCGCGTGGCGAACCCTCTCCAGCGGGCCTCCCACTTTAGTCGCTGGAGCGACAGCGGCGACGGCATCGCGCTTCACGTCCGGCGTTTCGGTTCCGATACGAGTGGCGAAACGCGCGCCGTAGCCGATCAAACTGGCTAAGAGGACTCCGGCGGCCGCCAGCTGCATCATACGCGCGGGTACGCGGTTGCGTAGGGCTTTGGGCTTGGCAGCCGGAAAGAATAGCAGCGTCTCTTTTTTGGCCGGCAGGTCTTCCAGCTTGTCCTCGGCCACTTGCATCTCGAGCTTGGGCAGGGCGCATACGGGCGAGCGCCAGGTCCATTCGAGCGTAAGAATGGGGGCTGCGCTCGGGCGCTCGCAGTAGTATTCGAGAGCAAAGAAACCGGCTTCGGCAGGAACTTGGTCCGCGGTTGGCGCCTCCTCGACCGGACTGAGCGCCAGCGTTGCCGGCAAGGAAAGCGCAGTGGCTTGTACAGCGCTGACCGGGACCAATGCTTCCAGGACCGGCTGACATACGCGATCAGCGGCTTGAAACGGAAGCGCCATGGGAGCGGAGCCGGGGTCGGTATCGATTACCAACGGTAAGCCCGGCGCGGCGAGCGCATGGCCGGCGGCGAATTCCATTGGGGCTAGATCGGCGCAAGCGGGGACGATGTTTTCCGCGGGCGAGATCGCCGTAAATAAATCCGCGACGCCCGTCTGGTATTCTAGCTCCACAAAATCGCTTGCGGGGGCCTGCGCCGCGAGTGGCGCCTCCTCGACTGGATTGAGCGCCAGCGTCGCCGGTAAGCAAAGGGCAGCGGCGGGAACGGCGTCCGCCAGGACCAATTGGTCCGGAACCGGCTGAAATTGGCGATCGGCCGCTTGCAGCGGAAGCGCCATGGGAGCTAAGCCGGGGTCGGTATCGATTACCAGCGGCAAGCGCGGCGCGGCAGGCGCATGGCTGGCGGCGAACTCCACTGGGGCCAGGTCGGCGCTGGCGTGGACGATGTATTCGGCGGGCGGGATGGCCGCAAATAGGTCCGCAACGCCGGTGTAGTATTCGGGAGCAACGAAATCGCCTTCCGGCGAAACTTGCGCCGTGGCCAGCGCCTCTTCGACCGGATCGAGCGCCAGCATTGGCGGTAGGCCGAGGGCAGCGGCTGACGCGGCGTTGGCCGAGCTGGCGGCGAACTCCATTGGGGCCAGATCGGCGCTGGCGGGGACGATGCTTTCCACGGGCGAGATCGCCGGAAATGCAAGGCCGGCGCCGGAATCGACAGTGACGAAATCGGCTTCCGGTAGAACCTGTTGCGCCTCTTCGACCGGATCGAGCGCCAGGGTCGCCGGTAAGCAAAAGGCGCATACGGCGCCGGCCGGGACCAATTGGTCCAAGACCGGCTGAAATTGACGATCGGCTGCGCCAAATGGAAGCGCCATGGGAGCGAAGCCGGGGTCGGTATCGATTGCGAGCGATAACCCCGGCGCGGCGGCCGCATGGCTGCCGGCGAATGCCATCGGGGCCAAATCGGCGTAGGCGTGGACGATGTTTTCCGTGGGTGAGACCGCCGTGAATACGCCCGCAATGCCGGTGCGGTAATCGGGCGCGACGAAATCGGCTTTCGGTAGAGCCTTTTGCGCCTCGTCAACTGGATTGAGCGCCAGCGTTGCTGGTAAGGAAACACCAGTGGCTTGCACAGCGCTGACCGCGACCAACGGATGCAGCACCGGCTGAAATTGGCGATCGGCCGCTTGCAGCGGCAGCGCCATGGGAGCGGAGCCGGGGTCGGTATCGATTACCAGCGGTAAGCTTGGCGTGGCGGCCGCATAGCCGGCGGCGAACTCTATCGGGGAGAGATCGGCGCAGGCGGGGACGATGCATTCCGCGAGCGAGAGCGCCGGGAATCCGCCCGAAAGGCCAGTACAGTAATCGAGTGCGGCTAAATCGGCGTGCGCTGGAACTTGCGCGGCGGTTGGCGCCTCTTTGACTGGATTGAGCGCCAGAGTTGCGGGTAAGCAAAGGGGAGCGGTGCGCCATGTGGAAGGGGCCAATGGGTCCAAGACCAGCCGAAATTCGCGATCGGCCGCGTTGGGAGGAAGCGCCTTGGGACGGGAACCCGCGATCGCGTCGATGGTCAGACAGAGACGCAGTGGGGCGGGCCCGTGGATGTTGCTCCATTGCATCGGGGCCAGATCGGCGCAGGCGTGGCCAAGGCTTTCCGCGGGGTTTCCGGCGGGCGCTATCGTCGTGAAGAAGTCCGCGACGCCGATGGCCTGCAGATCCACCATCACGCCCGCCTGATTCAGCGCTTTTTTCAGCCGCACCCGATACAGTTGGCGATGCCGGTTGGTGCAGAATTCGTTGTCACGAAGTAATCGTAACGGACCGATATCTTTACCGCACAGCATGCATCCCATGTTCGTCGGAATTACCCTTTAGGAGTCTCATAGAGTGACAGCGGCGGCTCCACAACCGGCGCTTCGGTGAAGGCTCTATAATAGTCCTGGTACCATCATACGGTCGGACTTCTTTGTTTGACTGATCAATTACGAGGATAGTAGTTCATAACTAAGGTTAGTATTTTCGCCTCTGTCTTACTTACACTCGGCGCGGCAACTGGCGCGCGGGCGCAGCGTAAGCTGTTCAGCCCGGACGATCTGTGGCTGTGGCGCAATATTTCCGAAGTGCGGATTAGTCCGGATGGACATTGGGTGGTTTATGCGGAGAGGTGGAACGACCGCAAGGCAGATTCGGTCTACTCCAATCTTTGGCTGGCATCTTCGGATGGACGCGAGCGCCGCCAACTGACGGATGGCGCGTGGCGGGACTGGGCGCCGCGCTGGTCTTCCGGCTCCGAGGCCATCGCTTACGTTTCCAATCGTACCGGCAGCGCTCAGATACGCGTGCGCCGGATGGCTACAGGTCAAGAGTCGCAACTCTCATCACTTACCGAGCCACCCATCGCCCTGGCATGGTCACCCGACGGCAACGCCATTGCGTTCACGGCCGTCCGTCCCTCCCAAACCACGGCGCCATGGGCTCCGGAAGCCATCGTGCGATTCCTAAAGGGTCGGGAGGCGCATCCTCAGCTCTTCCTGATTCCGGTATCCGGCGGGAATGCCCGCCAGATTACCGTCGGCGATCTGAACTGGCTGGGCGAGCCGGCCTGGATGCCGGATGGCCGCACGATTCTGTGCGCCGCCGCGGCCGATCTCGGGCCGGAACATCCGCTCGAAGGCAGCGAAATCTTCAGCGTCCGTCCTTCCGATGGCGTAATGAAACAGCTGACCCAGCACGAAGGGCCCGACGAGCTGCCTATGCCTTCGCCGGACGGTACGCGGATCGCATGGGCCTCGGCCGACGCAAGGGCGCAGAGCTATACCGTGCGCCACCTTTATGTAATGAATTCCGATGGCAGCCGGATCACGCCGCTCACCGGCGCCTTCGACCGCGACGTGGCCAGGCCCCAATGGAGCTCCGATTCGCGTACTCTCTACTTTCTGGCCGAGGATAGCGGCGCGGCTCATGTGTATGCGGCGCGGCTCAACGGCACGGTGATCCAGGTGACCAAGGGACAGGAGCGGCTGCGCGATTTCTCATTGGCTGATAATGGGCAGGCCGCCGCTATTCGGTCGAGTTCCACGGAGGGCGGCGACGTAATTTCCTTCGCCGCCGATCTGCCCGGTGGAGTCACCACTCTAGCCGCGCCCGACGAACACTTGTTGGCGGAGCGCCACATCGGCGCGGTGGAAGAAATTCACTTCGATTCCAGCGGTCACTCGATTCAGGGCTGGCTAGTCAAACCTCCCGGCTTCGACGCGTCGCGGAAATATCCCTTACTGCTCGACATACAGGATAATCCGCGCGCTATGTACGGATATGAGTTCCAACTTAGAGCGCAGATCTTCGCCGCCGCGGGTTATGTGGTCTTACTCGCGAACCCTAGAGGATCGCCGGGATATGGTGAAGAGTTCGGCGACTTACTCAAGTCCCGCTATCCGGGAGACGACGCCGACGACTTACTCCGCGGCGTGGATTACTGGATATCCAAGGGTTATGCCGATGGGCAGCGCCTGGCTGTGTCCGGCGGCCTGATCGCCGCCTGGATCATCGGCCATACGGACCGGTTTTCGGCAGCGGTGCTGCGCGATCCGGTTGCCGATTGGCTGACAGATATCGCCACTCGGCCGGATGGCTTACGCCGCGCGGTCTCCTGGATGGGCGCCCTGCCTTGGGACGACCCCGATCAATATGTAAAGCATTCGCCGGTTTACTTCGCGGGGAACTTCAAGACGCCCACGCTGGTGCTGGGCAACAGCGCCGAGAGTGACGAACTCGATTTCGCCTTGAGGACACGCAAGGTGGATTCGGCGCTGGTACGCTTGCCGATCGGGGGTGGCCCCGGCGTGGACGTTTTGGAACTGGAGTCTGAATTGGCATGGCTCGGGCGGAAGTGAACGTAGCGCGGACACCAACGGGGTCCTTGTGCGATAGACCAATTGCCGGAGCCAGAGTCAGACGTTTTTCAGGGCGAAAGCGCACAGATCCACTACGCAACACTCGCCGCAGTTTGGGCCGTTGGTCTTACAGATCTCTTTTCCGTGCTGGCGAAGTAGTAAGTGGGCGCGAGTCAGCGATGCGGCGTCGCGGGGTAACTGGCCTTCGAGAGCCTTTTCGATGGAGCGGTACATGGCGCCGTAGTTCTTTTGCTCGCGGCCGAAGCCGATCCGAGTCAGCACGCGGCATCCGTTCGATTCGAGCGGCAGACCCGAGGCCATGCCGCATAACATGAGAATTTTTTCCGCGCCCGGCTCACCGATGTTGGGAAACTGACACAGCGCCTTCTTGGCCTTGGCATACGGCTCATCGAGGATGCAGTCCAAATCGCCATCGAATTGATCGAGGGTGATACGCGCGATTTCGAGCCAACGGAAGACCCGTGTTTCGGGACGCATGCCGCCCATCGCAGCGAGCTCGTACAGCGTACTGCGGTCGGCGGCGCGGATCGCGCCGGCGTTCAACCCGACACGCCGGCGCAAACCTTCGAACACGGCGGCGCGGCGCGTGTCCGGCAGCAGATAGCACGCATTCTCCCAAAGAACCAGCTCGAATGGACCCTCGGCCGGCGGCATGCCGGGCTCGCCATAGTGGCGCTGGAGGCGCGCGGCGAGCCTCTTGAAATCGGACACGCCTCTTACTTTACTTCAATATACGGCAGTAAAACCGCGGAAGACCGCTCGCATTTACTTTGATTTTTTATCCTTGGGGACAGTCAACTTCGGAATATCGAAGTGGCCGCCTAGCTCCGCCAGCCCTTCCAAATCGACAGCGCCAACGATATTCACCACGGTCAACTCGCGCGGCTCGCCTTCGAGGATGGCTATGCCGGTATTCTTGCCGTTTTCAACATGCAAATAAATCTCGGCGTTCGATTTGTCTTCGCCGCTCTTGACGCCGACGATGCGCTGCCATTCGGGCGCGTGGAGCTGGCCGCGGACGCGGTCGAGGTCGCCCTGGGTCCATTCGCCATCATGCTTGAATTCGAAGTGCTTGATGTAGATGCCTTGTAGCCCTTCGATAAGCTTCTTGATCTGGGCTTCTTCGGGATCCCCCCCATCCAGGAACTTGGCGGCGAAGCGTAGCGTAGATCCACTGAGCGAGAGGTCGACCGCGTTCGACGCCTTGGCCGCCAGGTTGTCGAGATCCAGTTGGAACTGCTGCGGCGCGGCCCATGCCATCACCGCGGCGGCCAATACCAAAAGATTCGTTTTCATCGGAGCACCTCCGTTTGAATGTGGTTCACTTTCGTCGCCGTGATGCGGAACGCCAGCAGCACTTCTTGTTTCGCTTCCTCCCCTCGCCGGCACCGGTATCCGTAACCGGCGCCGGCGATTGCCAGCACAGCTGCCGCCGCCACAGCCCAGCGCGGGAACTGGAGCCGCCAGCCCTGGGCAGCCCGCGCGATGGTGCGCGCAGCGAAGCCCGGCGGCGGTTGCTGGCGCTCGAAGGCGCGTTTTAATTCGTCGTCCAGCCAATCCATTTACAATCTCCTATGCAGCTTGGCCCGGTTACCCCAGGCCGCGGCGCTCGATCTTTTCCCGCAGCAGCGCCAGCGAGCGCTGCAGGTGGCTCTTCACCGTCCCCAGCGGCATACTCAAAGTCTCGGCGATTTCCGAAGGATCCATATCCTCCTGGTACCGCAACACCATCACCATGCGCGGCGCTTCCGGCAGGCTCGCTACCAGCCGCCGCAGTGTCTCCTGCAACATCGGGTCGCGCGCCGGCTCGCCGGCCGCGGGCTCCGCCACAAGCTCCAGCGCCACGCGCGGATGCCGCATCCGCCGGCGCCCTTCGTCAATCGCTCTCTGCGCCGTCACCTTCCGCAGCCAGGATACGGCATGCGCGGGCGATTCAATGCTCCGCAGGTTCCGGTGCAGGCTCAAGAACACTTCCTGCGCCACTTCCTCGGCCAGACCTCGGTCGCGGAGAAACCGCCAGGCGATGCTGTAGACCATGGATTGGTGCTGTCTCACCAATTCGCCGAAGTCCAACCCGATCTTTTGCGCCGCTACCAAGCCGATCACTGTTTGTCGACGTCAAATGCCAAAGTGCTGACCACGTCCGTGCGCCGGAAGTCCCTATTCTTGAGGTTCACGGAGATGGTTCTCTTATAGAAAAATACCGCACGCACTTCGAATTCGCCCCCGAAGCTGGCGGGGAACCAGACGCCGTCGGGCATGCGTTCATAGCTTAAGGTAAAACCCACGCCGCGCACATTGGTTCCGAGCACGGTTCGTACGGCAAATGGGATATCCCACGCAAGATCCGTGGTGATTTGCACCGGTTGAAACTCGGCCGCATCGATGAGCGCCTCGCCTTTCCAGGAGCCCTGGTCCCCGTCCTTATCGCGATGGTGATTCGGCCGGAAACTGATGCGATAGACCGTGCGCCCATGGTAGGTCTCACTACCCACCATTTTGTAGCTGTATTGGAGCTGCTCGCGCGCCGTCAGTGGGAACAGATCATGGGGGATCCCGTCGCTGCTGTCGTCCGCGAAGGCAGTTACCAACCCGGCGTCGATGTCGATACTTTTCTTTTCAAATCCAGGGCGATAGTAACTGGCCAGTTTGCCATGATCGTCGTACCTGCCCTCAAAGGACGTCATGCGCTTGCGCTCGCCCCGCGCATTGGGCGTGACCGAATATTGACGCTTCTCCTCGCGCGCCAGTTTGCCATTCGAGCGGTGCAAGCGGACCAGTTGCTCCTGCTCATACACATAATGTTTGCGCGCTTCCACCGACTTCGCCTGGTTAGCTGCCACGCGCGCCATGATTTCATCGATCGGCGGGATCTGGGCTAGAGCCGGCAGAGCTGTCAAAGCCATCCATATCACAAGCTTCATACCGGTAATACGCGGGCCGGCAAGGCAAAGGACGCACTTTTTGCGCTTGCTGCGTTTGTGGGCGCCCGCCGCTGCGCGAAGCCGGTCCTCCGCGGCTCCATTCCGCAAAGAGTGGTTCCCGCCCCGTTCCCACGCGTGCTTTG
>Ga0302326_10025508_pt1 | contig 11986 bp, 10 predicted proteins | sample Palsa_T0_3_FD_202264 | JGI IMG/M metagenome (GOLD analysis project Ga0302326, IMG submission 202264) | Peat permafrost microbial communities from Stordalen Mire near Abisko, Sweden - Palsa_T0_3 | ecosystem: Environmental > Terrestrial > Soil > Palsa > Peat permafrost | place: Sweden: Abisko... | reverse complement strand
CTTCGCGACTCTTAAAAATTGGCGGCGGTGGGACAGCTCGCCAATAATGGTTAGCGGTTCATGGACGAGCGACTTCAACGACTTTCTGACAAAGCCAAAACGCTTCCCAAGGCGCCGGGCGTCTATCTCATGAAAGATGAGAAGGGGGACGTCATCTACATCGGGAAGTCGGCTTCCCTGCGCGAACGGGTCTGCAGTTATTTCCAGGAGGGGACGAAGCTGGAGTACAAGAAGGCGCCGTTGCGCGATCTTGTGGCCGATTTCGACGTGATCGAGACCGACAGCGAAGTCGAAGCGCTGCTCGTCGAGAATCGGCTGATCAAGGACATCCAGCCGAAGTTCAATGCCCGGCTGCTGGACGACAAGACGTACCCCTATCTGATGGTGACCACCGACGACGAATTTCCCGGCGTCTATGTCACGCGCGAACCCCGCACTGCGGGTGTGAAGCTGTATGGGCCATTCACCAGCGTCTATGCGCTCAAGGAGGCGGTGACGCATCTGCAGAAGGCGTTTAAGTTCCGCACCTGCCATCTGGAGATTCACGACAACGACGACAATCGGCGGTTCTTTCGGCCGTGCCTGCTCTATCCGATCCATCAGTGCACTGCTCCCTGCGCCGCCAAGATTCCGCGCGACGCGTACAACGAGGACATCTCCCGCCTGATCAAGTTCCTGGAAGGGGGCAAGAAAACAGTGCTCGCCAACCTCGAACGGGAGATGAATGACGCATCGAAGCAATTGCAGTTTGAACGGGCGGGCCGTCTGCGCGATGAGATCAAGGCGCTGCAGGCATTGGGCGCGCGGGCCCGCCGCGGCGATCAGGAATACTGGCAGCCCGAATCGTTTGTCGTCAATCCCAAGGAGGGCGTGACGGAGCTGCAGTCGGCATTGGGGCTGAGCGAGCCGCCGCGGATTATTGAAGGGATCGACATCGCTCATCTGCAGGGCGGCGAGATGGTCGGCAGCAAAGTCTGCTTCATCGACGGCGTGCCGTTCAAAGACGGTTACCGGCGCTTCAAGATCAAGCACGGGCAGGGGAACAACGATTATCTTTCCATCCAGGAAGTCGTCTCACGGCGATACCGGGAAGCCGGCACGAGCCAGGAACTCTACCCCGATGTCATTCTCATCGACGGCGGCCTTGGACAGCTCCACGCCGCGATGGAAGTATTCTCGCAGATGGACGTGAAGCCGCCGATGGTCATTTCGCTGGCGAAGAAGGAAGAGCTGGTTTACACGCAGGCGAGGAGCGAGCCGATCCGGCTCAAGCGAAATCATGTGGGTTTGAAGCTGCTGCAATACGTGCGGGACGAGGCGCATCGATTCGCGCAGCACTACCACCACATCCTGCGGCGCAAGGCGCAGCTTGAGGAAGACGTAAAGCGCGGCCGACGTCCCCCGCGCGCGAAGAGCCCGCTTCAAAAACCCTGACCGCGTCGATCGTTGCTTAAAAGCGGTTTCAGAACCCCACCGGTTGGCCAGGTAAGGGTTCAGGGTGTCAGGGTTCAGGGTTCAGGCAGCAGAATTCTTCGCTGAACCCTGAACCCTGACACCCTGAACCCTGAACCCTCTTCGGGTTTCTTCGCGATTTGATCGTTATTCGTAAGGACGCGCCGTTGGCCGCTCGTCCCTCCGGGACGCCGCTAAAAGAGATATGAAATGCCGCTCTTAATGGCAACGCGTGTCGTGTTGCCGGTTCCGATAAGGCAATTGCGTCTGGCAGAGCTGGTTATTTCTGGCGGATCGGACGATATGTTCTGGTGCTCGCAACATTCGGTCGCCTGCGATTGATCTTGCTGAGCTCGCTGGTCTTGGTGCTGGCATCCAGCACCGCCCGAGCGCAGAGCGGGGCGGGGCTGCTGCTCAAGCCCTGGGCGACAGATCAGGCCGTGGAGACAACTACCGACAGTTACTTTCTGAATGCCGAACATTCCGGCGGGGGGGACAGCCTCCAGCTGTCGGACTATGAATCAACCGGCCGGTTTCGGCTTCAGCCGGGCAGCCTGATCAGCCCCCGCATCGGATATGACTTCACTTTCCTCAACTCGAGTTCTCGCTTGGGCGTGGTCCCCAAGGATCTGACCGATTTGTCGATCGGAGTCGGCACGGCCGTGGGACAATATAACGGCTGGGTTGCGGGGATGACCCTTGGCGTCGGATACGCTGGCGACACCGCCTTTTCCCGCGGCTCAGGCTGGTACGGCAAGGCGACTTTCGACGTCGGCAAGCCGATCAACGACCATGATTCTCTCGCGCTCCTGGTCGACTACGACGGCAATCGTCCCTATTTCCCCGACATCCCGCTGCCTGGCTTTGCTTACCGCCACAAAATCGATGATCACATTCTGCTCGTGGCCGGTTTGCCCTACAGTTCGCTCGAATGGACGCCGACCAGTAACTTGAAGATCGAAGCAAGCTATCGTCTTCTGTCGCAGGTCAAGGCCCGGGTGGGGTACAGGGTACTCGAGCGGCTCTTTGTCTACGGCAGCTACACGTACGTTCAGGACGCGTTCCACGTCGATGGCCTCGCCGCCGACCACCGTCTCCTGTTTTCCGACGAGCGACTCGAAGGAGGCGTCGAATATTCCCTGGCCGATCAACTGATGCTCCGCCTCGGCGGCGGCTACGCGTTCGACAATCGCTTCGCCAGCGGCTTCGACTACGATCACACCCACCACGTTTTGAGTTTTAGTGACGGTCCGTATCTGCACTTGGCGTTTGAGCTGCGGTTCTAACAGCTTTGAGGGGGGTAATCACGCAGCCGCTACGCCGGCTGCAACTCAATTCCTCCCTTGGTCATCCGTTCGTCGTCTGTCGGCGGCGTTCGGCCGTCGAGCATGCAACTGACATTCACGTCGCCCATCATGTTGATGACGGTTCGGCTTCGATCCAGAAACCAGTCCACCGTGAGCAGCATGCCGATGTATTGCGGAGGCAGGCCGACGGCGCTGAACACGAGCGTCATCGTTACCAGTCCGGCTTCAGGAATGCCCGCCGCGCCGACGCTGGCGAAGACGCTGGTCAGCACCACCAGCAACTGCTGCCAGAGACCCAGATGCATTCCGATCAATTGCGAGACGAACAGGGCGGCCATTGCCTCGTAGAGCGCGGTGCCGTCGTTGTTGAAGTTGGTGCCGACCAGCGCGCCCATGCGGGCCGATTCCTCGCGGATGCCGACTTTGTCTCGCAGGCAGGCGTAGGTGACGGGCATCGTGGCGGTTGAACTGTCGGTGGAGAAGGCCATTACGATGGCGTCTTTCATCCCCGCCAGGACCTGCATCGGCCGGACCCAGGTTCCCCAGCGGATGCGGGCCAGATACCAGCAGAGCTGAAGGAACAAGCCGATCAGAACGGCCAGGACAAACGCACCCAGCGCCTTGAACGGCGCGAATCCTTCCGTGCCAACCACGTGGCTGACAATTCCAAAGACGCCGATGGGGACCAGCTCGATCACCCAGTGGAGAACGATGACGATTGTCTTGAAGCCGGCGGCGACCATCCCTTCGGCCATCGTCCGGTCGGTCGGCGGAAGACGCCGCATCGCGACGCCGAACGCGATGCCGATCAGAATGACGCCGATCACATTGTTGCTGACCAGCGGCTCCAGCAAGCTTTCGGGGACGTTCTTCAACAGTTCCGCGATCGGATCGACATGTTGATCTTCTGACGCCGCCGGCGTGCGGCTCGGCAGATCGATTTTCGACCAGGCTCCCGGCCGAACGACGTTGGCGACGAGAAGCCCGATAAGGATCGCCACCACCGTATTGAGCACGAGCAGAAATGCCATTCGCCGCGCGACGCCGCTGCCCAGGCGGGCGTTGATCAACGTGTCCAACAGTGCCAGAAGGATCAACGGCGGAGCCAGTGCTCCCAGCACCTTCAGAATCAGCATGCTGGCCTGATACAGCAACTCGAGCAGCAGACTGTTTTGAGGCGCGACGCCGTAAGCCTGGTTGTAATGCCGCAGGACGACGCCCACGAGCGCGCCGAGTGCCAGCCCGCAGAGGATTCGCAGATAGAGCGGCGAGCCTGTCCACCACGCTAATGCCGGCCGGTCGGATTCTCGCGGCCGCTCGGTATCGAGAGGCGTCTGTTGATGTGACATGCGATGCGCTGCCGCGATGGCGTACGTGCAGCATCCCCGCGATAGCAGCATGTCGCAAGGGGAATGCGACAACGATCTTTGGCGGCCTGCGTGATACTTCAGGCGGATATGCAAGGAACGGGAAGAGCCAACGGATGGCCATCCGTTGGCTTTCGGGTAAACTTCGGCGGTGGCGATCGATTCCACCTCCCGAACTGATGATGATGTCAGCCACCAAGCATCCATTGCGTCAGAGGCTCCGGCATTCCCGGCGCGACCACTGGTCGCGGCTTTACAGGTTGCTGCCCGTAAATTTGGCGCACCCTGCCCGAATGGCCATCTCCTCGTGCGTGGCGCTCCTGGCGGTCGTGGGTTGCACGGGGGGCAGATCCTCGTCGGAACCGGCTGGCGGTCGGCCGGCGTCCCCATCGCATGACGCCTTCCCGTTCAGGATCGCGTTCGAGCGAGGGGCCGCCAAGTTTGAGCCGGGAGATCAGATCACGATCACGGAAGTGCGCGGCACCAGCGGCGACATGCAAAGCGGCATCTGCCGCATCTCGGGGACGTACATACTTGCATCGCAGGATGAAGCGACATTAGCCGCATCCGTAACCGCCCGCGATCCAGCCGACGGGCGCGGCCCGTGGAACCGCGCGCAGACGATGACGATTACCAAGGGAACGGGCACGTTCACGCTGCTGCTTCCCATCAGCGTGGATGGTTGGCCGCATGTCAGTTTCTATGGGAAGTCGAGCGCCTTCGGAGGATGCTACATCGGCACGGGCGAGTCGGTGCTGCGCCGCTGGTGGGGATCGTGACCACTGCGGTTGAACCCGCGTGTGCGCATTTGTAGCCGCATTCAGAGCCGGCCTCTGCAAAGAAGCCGCGACGCGCAGCGGAGCGAGTCCAAATGCGTGTTCTGACGAATCGCACTGTAACGGCGGATGACACTGCTCGACGCGCTCGGCTGCACGTCGCGGCTACTCCTCTTCGCCCGGTCAAAGCTCGGAGCGGCGAACAACTTACCCCCTCTCCCGGTACTCCGGGAGAGGGCAGGGGTGAGGGTGATTTCGAGTACCAGCGACACTGGAATTCCAAATCACCCTCACCCCAACCCTCTCCCGGAGTACCGGGAGAGGGGCAGAAGGAGACGCGGGCATCAGCCGCGCGAAGAGGATTGAACTCTGAGATCCGCGCGGGTTGTAGGGACTGAAACCGCTTCCGGCGCCCCCTCGATAATCTCAGGCTTTGAGCTAATCTGTTACTGTGGCCGACGAGTTCAGCATTGATATTGCGAACGTTTCCAAGAAATACGGCTCGCGCGTTTGGGCGCTGCGCGATCTGAGTCTGCAGGTTCGTCGCGGGGAGATTTTCGGATTGCTGGGGCCTAACGGGGCGGGGAAGAGCACGCTGGTCAAGATCATGGTCAGCGTGGTTCGTCCGACGCGCGTGGCGGGGACGATTCTCGATCATCCGGTGGGGCATCGGCCGACTCTCGCAAAGATCGGATATTTGCCGGAGAACCATCGGTTTCCGCGGTATCTCACGGGGCGGCAGGCGATCGAGTTCTTCGCCGCGCTCTCGAAGGTGGATCGTCCGACGCGGAAGCGGCGGACAAACGAGCTGCTGGAAACCGTCGGGATGGGGCAGTGGGCGGATCAGCGCGTGGGAAGCTATTCGAAGGGAATGATGCAGCGCGTGGGGCTGGCGCAGGCGCTGGCGGCTGACCCGGACCTGGTGATCCTCGATGAGCCAACCGATGGCGTCGATCCCGTCGGCCGGCGGGACATTCGCGGTGTGCTTGGCCGACTGCGCGAGGCGGGGAAGACGGTTTTCATCAACAGCCATCTGCTCAGCGAGTTGGAAATGGTCTGTGACCGGATCGCGATCCTTGTCAGCGGCCAGGTGTCTCGGCAGGGGACGCTGCACGATCTCACCGCGGCAAAACAGCGTTTTGAGATCGAACTCGCGCCGGGAACTCAACCCGATTTGCCCAACGGCTCCCAGCGACTGCTCCTGAAGCTGGCGACAGACATCAAAGACGGAACCCGCGGCACACTTGCCGGCGGCCAATGGATGAGCGCCACGGATCACACGCTGCGGGTTGGCACCGACGACCCCGCGGTCATTCAGCCGATCCTCGATGCGCTGCGGGCCGACGGGCAGACGATCGTGCGTGTGCAATCGGTGCGTCCCTCGCTTGAGGATTTATTCCTCGAAACCGTAGGCGATCAAACGAACGTGGGGGCGAAGCGCACGTGATTCAGACATGGGCACTGCTGCTGGATGCTTATCGCGAGCTGAACGCGAAGAAGCTCTTCTGGATCACGCTGATTCTCTCGGCGCTGGTCATCGGCGCATTCGCGCTGGTCGGCGTCACGCCGCGCGGTCTGACCCTGGCCGGGACGCAGTTCGATCTTCCGGGCGCGCGGGGGCTCTACAAGTCGCTATATAGCCAGTTGATCATCGGCTGGTGGCTGACTCTCGGCGCGATGATCCTGGCGCTGATCTCCACGTCGAGCATGATTCCCGATCTGATCGTCAGCGGTACGATCGACCTCTACCTCTCCCGGCCGATGAGCCGGCTGCGATTGTTTCTCACGAAATACGTGTGTGGGCTGCTGTTTGTTGCCGCCCAGGTCGGGGTTGTGGCGGTGGGGAGTGTCGCGATCGTCCGTTGGCGCGACGGAGAATGGATTCCGTCGCTGCTGCTGTCGGTCCCACTGGTTCTGCTCGTCTTCAGCTATGTCTTTGCAGTGGCGGTGTTCATCGGCGTCTGGACGCGCTCGGCGATTGCCGCCATTTTGCTCAGCATCCTCGCGTGGGGGTTTTTCTCGGTGACGCAGTTTACCGAGCGGAGCTTGTTTATCTGGCAGTCCGCCACGCACACCGCTCTGGTGAGGGCGAAGGATGAGATTCACGATTCCAACGCCGATCTGGACCGCTTCGCCAAACATCCGTTCGATGATCCGCTGGGCGTCCGGGCAGCGATGGCCCGATCCCGCATTAAGGATGCGACCGCCGAGCTGCCGCAATTGGAACACGACACGCATCTCCCGGCGACGCTCCACAAGATTTCGACCGTTCTCTGGCTCGTGGTGCCCAAGACTTACGAAACCGGCAACCTGATGGATCGCTACCTTCTCACCGACGACGAGGCTGCACAAAGGCCGCAACAGCGGGCAGCACGGGACGAAGCGCGCGGCCGACCCGATCGGGAAGACATCGACAGCGCGGCCGTCGAGCTTGTCGAGGAGCAGCGGCACCGCTCCGTGCCGCTGATTCTCGGATCTTCCCTCGCGGTGGAAGCGGCGCTGGTCGGTCTGGCGGCATGGATCTTCTGCCGGCGGGATTATTAGGGATGTTCCCCGTGTAGCCGGCGAGCATGCTCGCCGAGCCCGTGCCCCTACATTCCGCCGACCGCGTGTATCACAAATCGCAGCAGAAGGAACTCGGCGGACAGCAGAGCGGAAGTCAGCAGGATGATGCGGGCGGTGCGGGAGCCGGCATTTGTGGGCTTAACTCTTGTCTGGGGCGAACCGCGTCTGGTCCCCTCTCCCGGTACGCCGGGAGAGGGATAGGGTGAGGGTGATTTTGGGTTGACGAAAGTCATTCGACATTCCAAATCACCCTCACCCCAACCCTCTCCGGGAGTACCGGGAGAGGGAGCACTGGCTGCAATTCGCTGGAAGTGAGCCTCGGACCGGACATTTGCCGAGGGAGTTGGAGCCGCTTGTTGTAGCGCACGGTGCTGAACGGTCGCGATCAGCAGATTCGCTTCAAACCGCGCTATTCCCATTCGGTCGGCTGCGCGGATGAGCTGGAGACGGTCGGAATAGTGCAGGATGTTCCCATCGAGGGAATCTCGAACCTGGCGGAGAAACGGGCGGGCGTCGACTCCGGGCGCAATGTGATCGACGGCTACTCTCGGCGATTGATTTTGTAACCGCGATGCATCGAGCGCCGCCTGCCGCGCCCGGATCGAGGGCTTGCTTGTTATGGGGACTCTTCGGGATCGGACATTGGACGGCACACGCCGAGTCTACCGCGTGGCCACTCCTTCGCCGGTATGAATCGATCGTGCGCGACAGGCGGCGGATCGATCGCGGCCTGGTAATAACGACAGTGCCGGTTGTACCGGCTGGCGATTCAACCCGGACCACGCCGAGTCTGAGGTACTCCGAAGGCTCGGATTCCGCATCAGGGAGACGGGGAGTCCAGGACGGGGGGAGTTGGGGATTGGGGATATTGGGGATTGCAAATTTCAAATTTCAAATTTCAAATTGAAAGGCGGGAAGGCTCCGCATTCCCAATTTGCATTTTGCAATTTTCAATTTGCAATCCCCAGCTCCCCCCGTCTTGAAACCCCAGCTCGCGCGGCCCCCCGAATCCGAGCCTTCGGAGTACCTCAGACTCGGCGTGGCGCGCAAATGTAGTGAACGGTCGTATCAATCCATCTTTCAGCATTGATGTCACTTCTGTGACCGGCTGCTAAAGTGGCTGGCACATGAAATGGATCCGCCGGCTGTTGCTCTGCGTGCTGATCGCCGTGCTGCTGCTGCTGATCGCGGGGGGGGTCGGATATCGGATGCTGCACGGCCGGCCGGACTGGTACATGCAGGAGACGATCGATCCGGTCCTGCGTGAGCAGATGGCCAAACGCGTCGAAGATAAGCTCACCGATGCGAGCAACTGGACCCAGTCGGCATGGCTGGCCAGGCAGCATCCGGCAGCATCCACGAAGCCCGCGCCGTTGGAAGTCTCGCTGACCGATCAGGAAATCAACGCGTTTCTTTCGAAATGGGAGAACGTGCCCAGCGTCGACGAACGCGTCGGCGGCGCTCTGTCCGATCCGCAAATCTCATTCAATGACGGCCAGATCATTCTCGCCGCAACGGTCAGGGAGATGCACGCTGTTGTGAGCGTGCATCTGGCTCCGCGCATCGATGAGAAGGGACTGCTGCACGCCGACATCATCAGAGTGATGGGCGGCCGATTGCCGTTGCCGCAAGGGGTGTGGAACGTCTACGCCAGCAAGCTGGCGGCCAAAGTTGCGGCACAGATTCCCCAGACCCAGCAGAAAGCGAAGCTGTATCCCGACGGCTCGGCCAACGATCAGATGGTTTCCGCCGTGTTGGCAAAAATGCTGGTTCAATTTCTCCATGGAGAATCGGCCGACCCGGTTGTTTTTTTGAAGTTCCCGGCCCGGGACGAGTTCCGCAATCTGCCGGTGAAGATCACCTCGGTGAAGATCGCGGACAAGACCTTGACGATGACGTTTGAGCCGCTGGGGGCGGGGGAGAAGATTGGGGAAAGCTCGAAACCATAGAGCTTAAAACCCGAATGACGAAACCAGAAACCAGAATCAAATTCGAATGACGAATGTTCGAATGACGAAACGGGGAGTTGGACGACCGCTTCGGACTGGCATCTCATGGATTGAACAAGCGGTATGGTATGCCTGGCAGTCGTCATTCGGTCATTCGGGTTTCACCTTGCGGGCGCGGAATCTGCCGCCGGCCGGCGTGAGTTGCGCGAAACAGTTCGAGCGAAACGCATTTGTCGAAGCGACGGAGTCCGGGAAAAAAGGCCGTAACTTCCATCAATCTCTGCGATTACTGGCACCTGCGCCGGGACATTGCGTGAAATCCGCGCGCATGGCACGGGGCTTGTATTGGCAAGCACGCCGCCACCGCACGGTCGCCGGAACGTGGTGTGTGGCGGCGGGCAAAGAGTGAACGAATGGCAGCGATGCGATCGGCGGAGCCGATTGCCGTGCGGCTGATGCCGTCGCGGGCTCTTCACGGATGAAGCGCTGCCGGTGGCGGCTGATCGTCCTCTCGGCGATCGTCGCGGGAATCCGAAGGGGCTTCCGCCAGGCGTGGCGGGAGCCCCTCGGAGTTATTCATCATGATCTACGGACTCTACCTCTCGGCGACGGGGATCCTCGCCAACTCTTATAACGTGGACGTGCTGGCCAACAACCTGGCCAACTCCGAAGCCGTCGGGTTCAAGCGCGACATGACCCTCTTCCGGCAGCGCCTCACCGCGGCGGAGCAGTCTCATCGCGCCGGCGACTGGAGCGATCCGATCCTGGAGAAAATGGGCGGGGGGTTGGCCGTCAATCCCACCGTCATCGACACCCAGCAGGGCGAGCTGGAATCGACCGGCAATCCCCTGGACCTGGGCATCGACGGCAAGGGGTACTTTGCCGTCAAGGATGCCAGCGGCACCCATCTCACGCGAGACGGGCGTTTCATGGTCGACCCGAATGGCAACCTGATCATGAGCAACTCGCGCGGCAGCCAGGTGCTCGACGATCAGCAGCAGCCGATCGTCCTGAGTTCGGGAGCAACCGCGTCGGTCGGAACCGATGGCAGCATCACGCAGAACGGCGCGATCGTCAGCAAACTCGGGCTCTTCGATGTCCCCGACCAGGCCAAACTCACCAAAGACGGCGCCGACGAGATGAATTACCCCGATTTGACCGACCTTCGCGCCGGCACCGGTCAGATGCGCAGTCAAACCATCGAACGGGCCAACGTCGATCCGACCACCGAGCTGGCCCAGTTGATGGAAGCCCAGCGGCAACTCGAAGCCAACGCCAACATGATTCATACCCAGGATGAGACGCTGCAGCAGCTTGTGCAGGATGTTGGGAAGATCAGCTAAGCCGCGGACAGCGGAGCCGTAAGCGGAAATCCGAATGACGAAACCAGAGCCGCAGGCGGAAACCCGAATGACGAAACCAGAAACCAGAATCAAATCCGAATGACGAATGTTCGAATGACGAAACGAGGAGTTGGACGACCGACTTCGGACTGGAACTGAACAAACGGTGTGGTATGCGTGACATTCGTCATTCCGTCATTCCGGTTTGATTCTGGTTTCTGGTTTCGTCATTCGGGTTTCCGCTGAATCGTGATGTCCCGACGGTTTCAAGTAGATGATCTCCCGCGTCCGATAACGAGCTTTGACGGGTTGAGGACGAACCACCATGGCGATTGCGGCATTGCACTCGGCAGCGACGGGACTTCGAGCCCTTTCTACACAGATTGACGTAGTGGCCAACAATTTGGCGAACGCTGAAACCAACGCCTTCAAACGCAGCCGCGTGAACTTCGAAGATCTCATGTACCAGGTCGTCCGCGAGCCGGGAACACAGGACCAAACCAGCGAGATCTCCCCGTCGGGAGAATTTGTCGGACTCGGCACCCGCATCAGCAACACGCAGCTCGATCTCTCGCAGGGGAGCCTGGAGAGCACCGACAATCCCCTGGACATCGGCATTCAGGGCAATGGGTTCTTCGCCGTCAAAATCCTCGATTCGCTGGGCGGGACCGGCTACACGCGCAACGGCTCATTTTTCGTCAACGCCAACGGCCAATTGGTGCTGGGAATGGGCGACGGATATCAGCTCATCCCGCCGATCACGCTTCCCAGCGGCGTCACCGATATCGAAGTAAGCCAGGACGGGACGATCCAGGCGATTAAGCCCGGGTCGAACGTACAGACAAAAGTGGGACAGTTTCAGCTCACCCAGTTCATCAACCCGCAGGGATTGAAACTGCTGGGCGGAGACATTTACACGGCAACCGAAGCGTCCGGCAAGCCGATCACGACCGCGCCAGAGCAGCAGGGCGCTGGTCAGCTCATGAGCGGGTTTGTCGAAGCGAGCAACGTCGATCCCGTCAAAGAGCTGGTCACGATGATCCAGACGCAACGTGCCTTCGAACTCAACAGCCAGTCGATTCAGACCGCCGACCAGATCCTGCAGACCGTCGGCAATCTGAAGCGATCGTAATCAACTGGCAGTGCATTGGCCCCGCGACACGGAGGTCGCATTATGAACGGCAGACCGCTTGGAACGCGGAAAACAATCCGCCTCTTGATTGGCCT
>Ga0302326_10025507_pt1 | contig 11986 bp, 10 predicted proteins | sample Palsa_T0_3_FD_202264 | JGI IMG/M metagenome (GOLD analysis project Ga0302326, IMG submission 202264) | Peat permafrost microbial communities from Stordalen Mire near Abisko, Sweden - Palsa_T0_3 | ecosystem: Environmental > Terrestrial > Soil > Palsa > Peat permafrost | place: Sweden: Abisko... | reverse complement strand
ACATCGGCTCGCCGGCCTTCAGCGCCGCGTAGCTGGCTCCGTGCAGAACCAGCATCGACACACTGACCACGCCCGCCAATAGCGCAAATGGCTGCAGCAGGCTGAAGAAGCCAGCGGTGTAGACCGGCCGCATCAGCTCGTCGAAGTGAAACGCTATGCCGAGGAACAGGTTGCCGAATGCGACTCCGAACAGCAGCGCCGGCAGCGCAGCGGCGAGCAGCAGCGTCCAGTCCCAGAAATTGCGCCAGCGCGCATCCGGCAGTTTATTGCGGAAATTGAATCCCACCGGCCGCAGGATCAGCGCGATCAGGATCAGGAACATGGCGAGATAGAGGCAGGAGAACGATGCCGCGTACAGCAGCGGCCAGGCGGCGAACACCGCCCCGCCCGCGAGGATGAACCAAACCTGATTACCCTCCCAAACCGGCTCGATGCATTCCAGCAGCGCGCGGCGCTCCTCATCGGTGCGGCCGACGAAGCGGAAGATGATGCCCACGCCCAGATCGAAGCCGTCGGTGACCGCAAACCCGATCAGCAGCGTGCCGAGGATCAGCCACCAGATCACCCGCAGTGTTTCGTAATCGGGCATCGTGATTCTCAGCCCTGGGGCGGCCAGTAGCCCAGTCCGTCGGGTCCGCGGCGGATCATGCGCACCATCAGGAACACTTCGACCACAGCCAGCGCCGAATAGAACACGACGAAACCGGTGAGCGAGGCGATTACATTGCCGGCGGCCCTGGTCGAGACGCCCAGAAAAGTCGGCAGCACACCGTCAATGGCCCACGGCTGGCGGCCATATTCGGCGACGATCCAGCCCAGCTCGGCGGCGATCCATGGCAGCGGCAGACTGACCACCGCCAGCCGCAGGAACCAATGCGTCTGTTCAAAGCGATGGCGCGTCGATAGATAGATCGCCACCGCGAACAGCAGGATGAAGAACAGTCCGATGCCGACCATGATTCGGAAACACCAGAACAGTACCGGCACATTCGGCACCGTCGACCACGCCGCCTGATCGATCTGTGCGGGCGTGGCTTCCGACGGGTTCTGGACGTAGCGCAGCAGCAGCAGCCCGTAGCCCAGATCCGCCTGGTGGGCTTCAAATTGCGTCTTCGCATCGGTGTCGGCGGGATTCGCACGCAGCAGCTTGAGCGCCGCGTGCGCCTGAATACCGCTGAGTATCCGAATGCGCGCGCGCTCCACCAGATCGTAGATCCCGAGTACCGGCTTGTTGATCGAACGCGTGGCGATAAGACCAAGCAGCCATGGAACTTTCACCGCGGCGTAGGTCTCGCGCGCCTGGACGTCAGGAAAGCCGAACAGCGTGAAGGGCGCCGGCGGCGTCTCGGTGTGCCATTCGGCTTCGATTGCGGCAATCTTCATCTTCTGGTTCTCGCTCGCCACGTAGCCCGACTCGTCGCCCAGCACGACGACAGACAGTGAACAGGCAAGCCCAAAACTCGCGGCCACGGCCATGGAGCGCTTGGCGACCTGTGTATTGCGACCGTGCAGCAGATACCAGGCGCTGACCGCCAGCACGAATATCGAGCCGACCACGTAGCCGGCGGCGACCGTATGGACAAATTTCGCCTGCGCGACCGGATTGAACAGCACGCGGCTGAACGAGGACAGTTCCATGCGCATGGTCTGGTAGTTGAAATGCGCGCCGATCGGGTTCTGCATCCAGGCGTTGGCAATCAATATCCATAGCGCCGACAGGCTGGAGCCAAGCGCCACCAGGGCGGTAACGACCAGATGTCCGATTTTCGACAGCCGGTCCCAGCCGAAGAAGAACAGGCCGACGAAGGTCGACTCGAGAAAGAAGGCCATCAAGCCTTCTATGGCCAGAGGGACGCCGAAGATGTCGCCCACGTAGTGCGAGTAATAGGCCCAGTTGGTGCCGAACTGGAACTCCATGGTGATTCCGGTCGCGACACCCATGGCAAAATTGATGCCGAATAGCAGGCCCCAGAATTTAGTCATGCGCTGCCAGATCTCGCGACCGGTCATGACGTATACGGATTCCATGATCACCAGGATCATGGACAGGCCGATGGTCAGGGGAACGAACAGGAAATGATAGAGGGCAGTCAGGGCGAACTGCAGGCGCGAGAGCCCCACCACATCAAGGTCAATCACCAATTCACCGGGCGTTCACGGCGCCGATGCCGCGACGGCGAGCTGCCGGCTAGCGGTCGACGCATCTACGGGAGATTGATGCGCGCTCGAAAAAAACATCAACCACAGCAGTCCGAGCGCAGCGAACTTTACCGCCAACAGCCAGGCGAGGTCGCGCCGCAGGTGGTGGCGCCGGGTAGTCGCTGCCCTCGCTGTCTGCTTCATCTGCAGACTTTACTCCGGCGGCCGACCGAAGTCGCAATTTAGAAGCGGTCGGGTCCGTGGTTGGTCTTCAGATATTCCCGCAGGCTGCCGCAGCTGGCCTGGCCGTTGCCGGCGGCCTTCAGGGCCGCGCCTTTTCCCGGCGCAGGGCTGTCACCGGTCAACGTCGCGGTGTTGAACTTGCCTTTCGCCGGCTTCGGTCGGGCTTTCACGCTAATGGTCGCCATATACTCTCCTGTGAAGCAATCTCGATGCCCCAAGGGCAGTGGTACGCAGTGTCGAAACGTTGGCGCGGCCACGATAGCCGCAGTGCCGCGCGCGCTCTGTGCGCTATCGCACGTAGCCGCTGCTATCACTGAAAAACTTCCTCAACCGGTTCGGCGGCGTGTAAGCCGGCGGGCATGGCCGCGATCGCGCCGTCGGGCGTATCGCTAGCGGCTCCGTCTTACAGACTGCGGTGTTGCAGCAGCGTAGCGTCCCACTGGTACTTAATAAGGAGTGGGACCATGGATTTGCTGATCGTCCTGATTGTCCTGTTGCTGCTGTTTGGCGGCGGCGGCGGTCTGTATTGGGGCATGGGCGCGGGTTGGGGAATTGGCCCCATCGGCCTGATTGTCATAGCCATAATCGTGGCTTACCTGCTCTATGGATATCGCGGCAGACGGGGTCCTCCGCTGTAGAAACGCCGGTAACTCATCGGCCGCGCTGACATCGGCGCTTGCCGCGCCGCTGCCGACAGCGGTGTCACGGCTGATGGCGGCGCTACTGTGAGCAGCTTCCTACGGCGCATGCCGCGCGCTGCCGACTCTATGGCGGTCGGGGAAGTGGAACGATCCTCATCAACCATCGACATGGAGTATTACAGTGACCTACCAAGTCCGAGCATTTGATCTTTCCGGCGTGCAGGGCCTTTCGAAGAAAGCCATCGACCTGCATCTGGGCCTCTACAAAACCTACGTCGAGCAGCTGAATAAACTGCTCGAGCAGCCGCCGCAGGCGCCGCCGGCAGCCGCGCCGCTGGCCCTGGATGGCTATAACCGTCGATTTGCATTCGAGTTCAACGGGGTGGCGCTGCATGAGCTGTTCTTCGAGCAGCTGGCCGGCAAGCGCAGGCAATCGAACTCAGATAGCGACTTCGCCGACGCCATCCATGACGATTACGTCGACTTCAGCGGCTGGAAAGCCTCGATCGAGGCGCTCGCGAAAACCCGCGGTGTGGGTTGGGTGCTGACGCTGCGCGATCGCAGCCAGGAGCGGCTGTATAACTGCTGGATCGACCTGCATCACCTGCACATGCCGGCGAATTGCGACGTGATCTTCGCGCTCGATCTGTGGGAGCACGCCTATATGATCGATTTCACCCCGGCGCAGCGCGCCGACTACGTCAAGATCATCTTCGAAAACGTCGACTGGGCGGTGGTAGAACAGCGCTGCAAGGCGCTCAAAACGCCGCAGGCCGCGCACGCCTGACAGCGGGCCGTGATGCCCGGGACGGCGACGACGCTCACGCGGGCGCGATGGCCTTGTGTTGACTTACGTTCGCGCCATCGTTGCTCTTCAAGGTGCGAAACACGGCCGTGGAGAGGATGGTGAATGCTCCAAGCACCAGAAACGCCTGGTGAAGGCCGTGAATAAGCTCGCCCGGACTGGATCGAGAGCGATCTGGAACGAAGAATGCGGTGGCCAGGCCCGCGGCGGCCACGCCGAAGCTGATGGACATCTGCTGCATCGTGCTGGCAATGGAACTGGCGTCGCTGGTCTGCTCATCGCTGATATCGGCATACACCAGGGTGTTCATGCTCGTATATTGCAGTGAAGTGAACGCGCCATAGCAGAACGCTTGCAGGGCGATGAGCCAGACCGGTGTGCGCAATCCAACAGTCGCGAACAGCAGCAGCATTACCCCGAGTGTCACGGTGTTAGAGATCAACACTGCGCGATAGCCGACCCGGGTCAATAGCGGCCGCATCAGGAACTTGGTGCTCATTGCGGCCAGCGCCTGGGGCATGATGAGCAGGCCGGATTGAATGGGTGTGAGCCCGAGGCCAATCTGGTAGAGCAACGGCAGCAGGAATGGGACACCGCCGATGCCTATGCGGGTGAAAAAACTGCCGCTGACCGCCGCGCTGAACGTGCGGATGCGCAACAGGCCGAGCTGCAGCAACGGGTATTTGATGCGCGTCGCATGAAGTGCGTAGCCGCCGATCAACGCCAGGGAAATCGTCAGCAATCCCAGAATCTCGGCCACGCTCAGTGTGTGCTCGCCGAATATCTCCAACACATAGGACAGCAGTGCGACACCGGATCCGAACAGGATCAGGCCGACGATATCGAGCGGCCTGGGGTGCTGGCGCCGGTAATCCGGAAGATGCAGGTAGACCATCAGCAACCCGACCAGACCGATCGGTATATTCACGAAGAAGATGATGCGCCAGTGCAGGTAGCCGACGATCAAGCCGCCGGCAATGGGCCCGAGCATCGGCCCCACCAGACCCGGAATGGCCACGAAGCTCATCGCGGAAACCAGTTCAGATTTCGCGAACGTGCGTACCAGCGTCAGCCGGCCTACCGGCACCATCATGGCTCCGCCGCAGCCCTGCAGGACACGGGACGCGACCAGCAGGTGAATGTTGCTCGACAGGCCGCATAAAAAGGATCCGAGGGTGAACAGGCCGATAGCGGAAGCAAACACCCGTCGCGTGCCGTACCGATCCGCCATCCAGCCGCTGATGGGAATGAACACCGCCAGGCTCAGGGTGTAGCTGGCCAGCACCGATTTCATGCTCAGTGGCGCCACCTTCAGTGCGTCCGAAATAACAGGTACTGCCGTGTTCAGAATCGTCGTGTCGAGCGATTCCATGAAGAACGCCACTGCGACCAGCCAGGGTAATAGCCGCTTGCTCGAGTCTGCGGGTGCGGACGCCGGCGAAGCGGCGCTGCCTGAGCGCGCTGGATTCGTTGATCCCTTGGCGGGATTCAACCGCTTCTGCCCCAACGTGCGGCGATGCCGTGCAATGCCGTCGAACCTTACTTCGGCGCCGGGCCCTGAGTCACGCGCACCAGGTCGTCAGGGCGCAACCACTTCTGGAACGCCGTTTGCACCTCGGCCGGCTCGAGGCCGATATAGCGTTTGGCGGCGAGAATCGGCTCATCGAGCGGCAGATTCAGGTCGCGTCGATGGATGAAGCCCTGTGCAATATCGTCGATGCTCGCCTCGCTGAGCGGAATTCGGCGCAACAGCAGCGCCTTGACGCGCTGTAATTCATCGGCGCCCACCGGCTGCGACTGCAGCGCCTTCAAATCACGGATGACGATGTCCTGCGCCTTGACCACGTTTTGCGGATCGCAGGCATAGCGCACCAGATACACGCCGCGCGTCCTGCCGACCTGAAGCTGGGATTCCACCGAGTACACCAGGCCGGCATTCTTTCTCAGATCAATACTCAGCCGCGTCGAGTAGAAGCCTCCGCCCAGAACCGCGCTGCCAAGTGCCAGGGCGTAGTAGTCGGGCTGGCTGCGGGTCAGGTCGAGATTCTGCGCCAGCAGTACCTCATCCTGAACCCGGCTGGCGTCGGGAACCGCGATGCGGGCCGCCTGATTCGGCGGCACCGCCGGCAGATCGATTGTCGGTGTCGGGCCGTTGGCACTCCAGGCGCCGAAATGCTTCTCGATCGTGGCTTGTGCCTGCTGCGCTGTGATGTTGCCGATCACGACGATCGTGGTCAGGTCGGGGCGAAAGGTGTCGCGGAAGTAGGATCTGACATCCTCCAGTGTGAGCGAGCCGACGGTCTCCGCGGTGGCCTCGCGCAGACTAGGGTCGTCCTTGGGAAACAGCGTCTCCCGCAGGGCATGCTGCGCCAGGTGGCCAGGACTCCTGTTGCGAGCCGCGACCACCTGGGCGACCTGCTGGCGCACGATGTCCACGGCTGCGGCCGGCAGGGCCGGGTGCAGTTCGTTGTCCGCCAGCAGCTCGACGCCGCGTTCGAAATCCTGGCTCAGCACCTGCACCGAGAATTCCGTGCCGGCGCGTTCGCGCGCGCCAATCGCATCCAGCGCCTGCTCGTAAGCCATCCGATCGAGTCGCTCGCTGCCGTAGGGCAGCAGCAGATCGAGCAGCTGCGATATCCCCTGGCGATTCGGAGGCGCCTGCACCTCCGGCCGGTTTCTTATATAGCCGTAGACACTCACGGTATCGCTGACGTTCTCGGGTTGAACGATCAGCGTCAGGCCGTTAGAGAGCGTGGAGACGACCGGATGCGTGGTGGAGTCCGGCACCGTCAGCCGATTCAGAGCCGCCTGCGCCCAGTCCGGCAGCTCGGTCGCCTTGGCCTCTCCGAGAGCGATGTTTTCCGGTCCGCCAAAACCGCCGCCGGAGGCAACCGGTCGGCCTGAACCATGCGGTACCATCACGGCCGTCACCGCACGGTCGAGGTCGAGATAGCGGCGCGCCACGCGGTTGACGTCGGCCACCGTTACCTTCTCGATTCGCGCCAGATCGTCATCGGGCGAGTTCAATCCGTACAGCGTGACCGCGTCGGACCAGATCTCGGCCGATCCGGCGATCGAATTCTTCTGGAATTCCGCCTCGCTGCGCTCTTGCAGCTTGGCGGCCTCGACCAGTTCGGGCGCCACCCCGTCGCTGACGACTTTCTTCAGAATTTTTCGGACCTCGGCCTCCAGCGCCTTGGGATCGCTTCCGGCAGTGAACGACAAAGCGGCAAACGCAAGACCGGCGTGCGGCAGCGGATCGAGGGAAAACTCAGCCGCGATCGCCTTGCCTTCCGGGACTAGGCCATAGAGATCGAAACGGTGACTGCTGAGAACGTCAGCGAGCACCTCGAGCGCCGGAAAATCCGGACTGTCGAGGCCCGGCATGCGCATCGCGATCATCTGCGTGCCGACCGGCTGGTCGGTATCGACGCTGAAGGACTGCGCCTGCACCGGGCGCAGGCGCAGCGCTGGCCGCAGCGGCAAGGGCCTGGGTTTGATTACGCCGAATAATTCCCGTACCTTGCGCAGCGTCGGCTCGAGTTCGACGTCGCCGACGATGATCAGTACGGCATTGTTGGGGGCGTACCAGGCGTCGTGAAAGCGCTTGAGCATCGCAGCGGTCGTCTTATCGAACGATTCGCGCGTGCCAAGCGCGTCGTGCGCATACACCGTGCCGCCGAACATGATCGATCGGATCTTCGCGTACAGCACGTAGCCGGGATTGGAGCGATCCTGCGCCACCTCCTGCTCGATGGCGCCGCGCTCCTGATCCCAACCCTGCGTGGTATCGAGCACCCCCTGCATTCGCAGCGCCTCGATGTGCAGCGCCACGTCGATGTCCTCGGCCGGCACGGTGAACAGGTACTGAGTAATGCTCTCGCGCGTATTGGCATTGAAGTCGCCGCCCATGACGGCACTGATATTGGCGAGCTGCTCGGTGGTAAGGCCGGGGCTGCCCCGGAACATCATGTGCTCCTGCGCGTGCGCCATGCCCGGGAATCCGGCGGCTGCCTCATCCGAGCCCACCAGGTAATTCACCGAGGTCGCGACCACGGGGGCGAGCGTGTTGCGTACGATGATGACGCGCAGGCCGTTTGCCAATGTCGCGCGCAACACGTTGTTGTCGGCCGCAGTCGCAGTCGCAGTCGCAGTTGATGTCGATGCGGTGGCCGCAGGCTCGGTGGCGGAGGCGGCAATGCCGGCCGTCGCCAGCAGTGCACATACGGCGCTGGCAAACACTCGACAGCCAGGGTTCATAGCGGCGAGGATCATGAGGTGTTCCGTGTGGGTTGCGGCGCGATGATAACCGATCGACGGCGGCTGCCGGGCGCCGGGTTTGACGGCTGTTTGAGCGCTGGCATTAAATAGAATCAATTCCCGGTCCGGGACGGTCATCCAAATGGTGCTTGCGGCGTTGGCATGTCAGTGGCAGCACGGAACCTGGCTGGCCGGGCGCGTGTCTGACGGTAGGTTCATTGGTGATAGTCGGCTCTTTAATGTGGAGGTATGAGTGCGCAGGAGCATTGCAACACTAGGATTAGGTCTCACCGGGATCGTGTCCACGGCCGCGATGGCCGCCGGCGGCTATGGCTACGGGTACGACAGTGGAACGGATTATTACGGCGATGGATTCTATGTCGGCGCCAGTGCCGGTGAGGTGTTTTATAAGGAGTCGGGGCTGGATACCATCGTACCGACGGTTGTTTTCGCGCAGGTTGGCGACCAATTCAATCGCTACCTGGCCGTGGAGGGGCGCGTGGGTGGCGGAATAAGCGGCGATCAATTCGGGTTTTTCCACGTGGATGTCCCGTTGGTGTACGGCGGCTACGTCAAGGGCATACTGCCCGTGACGCCATGGTTTTCGGCTTATGCGATTGCCGGCGTCGCCGGCGTGCAGCTGCGTCGCAACTACCCGGAATACAATTCCAACGATGTGGGATTTTCCTTCGGTATTGGCACCGAGGTGACTCTATTTGGTGGCGGAAGCGTGCACGCCGAATTCGCCCAGCTCGATCAAGGAAACAATGACGGCTACCATTACAACGTGGACCAGTTGTCCGTAGGCGTCAGCTGGCGCCTGTAACTGTAAAAAATACAGCTGACGCCGGCGCCTGCCGGTCGTGTTACCGACGGTTGGCACCGATTTCGCATCTTCTGGCTGGCGGTTCTTGGGAATCGCTGGTCCATGCCCGCCGAAAGGGATTTGCCGGCCCAAACTGTGATGCGTTCCACCTAAACGCACCCTGATCGAGGCGCCGCGATGAATCCACTGGCAGGCATTGGCCGGCAACCGATTGCCGCACGGCAATCGGAAGGTGTGGTCAATTCGGCGGAGCGTCTATGTCAATTGCATCGATCGGCAATGCCAGCTTCTGGGCCAATCAGATTTCAGCACTAAGCGCGCAGCGAGCGCTGCCGCCGAACGCAGTTACGGCGCCCGGCGGCGCCTCGCCCGGCATTGCCTCCGCAGCCGTTACCAGCCGCGCCCAGATCGCCCTGGATCTGCAGAGTTTTACCCAGTCATTGCAGCAGGCCCTGGTGTCGAACCAACCGGCGGCTACGCAGACTGGCGGTGCCGCCAGTGCCGCCAGTGCCGCCAGTGCCACCGGCGCCGGCAGCGCGCCCGCGAGCGTAGTGCCGCATGGCCACGGGCATCATCATGGCGGTGCGCGCAGCAAACTCGAATCTCTGATCAACACGCTGGACGGCGACCCCAGCACCACGGCTCCGACCGGCGCTGCAACCGGATCCGCCAGCGGCAATGTCGCCAATCTGAACGCCAGCTTCAACAAGTTGATGACTGATCTCGGCGCCAGCGCCAGCACTGCCGGGTCAAGCGGCGTTGCGGCAGCGGGCAGTGCCGCGGGCGCGGCCGCAAGCCCCCAGTCGAGCGCGGCGCTGCAGGGCCTGCTGCAGGGCATGCTGCAGCATCTGCAGCAGCAGGGCGCGCGAGCCGCCTCGCTCGGCCAGGGCCTGCACGTCGTGGCCTGACGCCGCCGTAACCTGGAAATCACGTAGACCTTGCTTCCGTGGCAGCGCAGCTGTCGCGGAGTGCCCCGTTTGGCGGCGCACAGGGTAACTTGGCGCCAATCGCCAAGTGGAATGACCTAAAATCGCGCTATCGCCAACGCGTCACAGCTGGCTCAACCCTCCACAGCGCTATCATGAAATTCATAAGTTTCCGCCATAAAGATAAGATTGCAGCCGGCATGATCGTTGCCGAGGGCGTACTGGATCTGGCGGCGGCTGGAAGAGCCGCCGGGGAGAGCACGGATCTGTCGTCGGTGCTGGCCATCATCCGCGGGGACGCGGAGGCCCTGGCCTGCTGCCGCCGGCTTGCAGAACGCCCCGCCGCGAGCGGCGATGCGTTGCTGCCCGCGACGCAGGTGCAGAAGCTGGCGCCGATTCCGCAGCCGGTGCGCAACGTATTTTGCGTGGGCCGCAATTACGTCGACCACGTCAAGGAGGGGGCAGCCGCGATGCGCGCTGATCTGAAGCTGCCGGTGGCGCCGCAGTTCTTTACCAAAGCAACACTGACCGTCATCGGGCCGGGCGCCGACGTCAGGCTGGATCGCGAGCTCACGCAGAAGCTCGATTACGAAGTCGAGCTCGGACTGGTCATCGGTCGCGGCGGACGCGACATCCCGGCCTCGGCTGCGTTCGAACATGTCTTCGGCTATACCATCGCCAACGACGTCACCGCGCGCGATTTGCAGCGCCGACACGATCAGTGGTTCAAGGGCAAGTCGCTCGACACCACCTTGCCGCTGGGGCCATGCATCGTTTCGAACGATGAGATCGGCGACCCGAAAATGCTCGAGCTCTCGCTCACCGTCAACGGCCAGGAACGGCAACGCGCGCGCGTGGAACAGATGATCTTCGATATACCGACGATCATCGCAACGCTATCGGCCGGCCTGACGTTGCTGCCTGGGGATATAATCGCCACCGGTACGCCTTCCGGCGTGGGCTTTGCAATGACGCCACCGCAGTACCTGCACGATGGTGACGAGATGGTCGCGCGCATTGATCGCATCGGCGAGTTGCGCAACCGCGTGGTGGAGATTTAGGTCCCAGCGCCCCCGTAGCTCAGTGGATAGAGCGACCGCCTCCTAAGCGGTAGGTCGTCGGTTCAACTCCGGCCGGGGGCGCCAGCATAAACCCTTAAGATATCAACTAATTGAGTTGGCAAGTTTTCTGGCTCCAGCGGCCGCCTTCGTGGCACGCTCGAAGTGCGCGTCGACGTCGTCCACATACGCGTACAAGTTTTGCGTCACGTGGCCGAGCCGCTTCGGGAATTGCGTACGCCGTCTACCGACACAGGTTAACCCCGACGTTACTTACCGTTAGAAACTACCTCTACCGCCTAACTTCGTCCACGCTCCTCGGACGCTGGCGATACCGGCATGGGCCTTCAACCAATCTGGGGGAGAACTGTCATGAAAATCTATCCCGCTATTCTAAAAAGCACTCTAGGTCTGTTGTCCGCAGGTTTGCTCGCCATAAGCGTGCCGGTCTATGCTGAGGCCATCTCCGGCGCGATGGCCTTAACGGTTACGAAGCAGGAGGTGCTGCCGGTCACTGCTCAAAGTGGCGACCTGCTGATGCTGGTGGAGACCCACGGCACCAACAAGAGCAGTAATTGGATGGACGATGCCCAAGTCGTCAACAAAGAGATCGACTTCCTGCTCCAAGGCAACGGGCCGCAGCACGGCTACATCACCTTCGCCAAGGGGGAGGATACGGTCGACGTCAAGTGGAGCGGGATCGTGAGTACCACGTTGGCCAACGGTCAGCCGCAGATTAGCTTCCATGGCACCTGGGAACAGTTGAAGGGAACTGGAAAGTACAAAGGGATTCAGGGTAAAGGCAGTTACAAGGGCCACTTTATCTCGCAGACGGAGTATGTCGTCGACTGGGTCGGTAATTCGAGTGTGCCTGCGGCCAGCAAGTAATGATGATTTCCAACACACATCGGAAGTACTGAGTGAGCATCTGTCAGAACGTGACGTACTGATGGGTCGTTCCGGTGTTCATAGCTGGAAGGGTAGTTTTATCGCGCCCTGCTGATGAGGTAGAGGTGACAAGCCATGAGCGCAGTCATGAAACTACGTGAATTTACCAGTTACGCGGCTAGTTCCACGCTAGATGCACC
>Ga0302326_10025506_pt1 | contig 11987 bp, 8 predicted proteins | sample Palsa_T0_3_FD_202264 | JGI IMG/M metagenome (GOLD analysis project Ga0302326, IMG submission 202264) | Peat permafrost microbial communities from Stordalen Mire near Abisko, Sweden - Palsa_T0_3 | ecosystem: Environmental > Terrestrial > Soil > Palsa > Peat permafrost | place: Sweden: Abisko... | reverse complement strand
ATTCCAGTCGAAGAAGAGGCTGATCTCCGCCGAGCCGCGGCTGGTGTTGCTGCGCACGGTGACCAGGCCGGGAACGCTGTTAATGGCATCTTCGATTGGCTTGGTGATGGTGACCTGCATCTGCTCCACCGGCATGACGCCGTTGTCTACTCCAATCACCACCCGGGGAAAATTGACTTCGGGAAAAACCGAGATCGGCAGCTGGAAAGCGGTGTAGATGCCGGCCAAGGTCAAGAGTGCGAGGAAGAAGAAAATCGGTTTGGCTGCGGCCGCAAGCCAGAACGGTGCTTCGTCCATCAATCTTTTTCTCCTCCGGCATCCGCAGGAGCCGCCCCCACTTTGACCTTCGTTCCCTCGTCAAGCCCGTAGCCGCCCGAGGTGATAACCGAATCGGCTGGGCTGACACCGCCCAGAATCTGGGCCGATTCGGAGTTCCGGATGCCCAGGCTCACGGGCCGCTTGGCGGCGGTTCCGTCGGACTTGATGACCAGAACAAATTTGCTTTCGCCGTCCGGCCCGGTCTGCACCGCTTCCACGGGGAGGAGCAAAGCGTTAGCAGCGGTTCGGCCAGTTAGAGTCGCGTGGACGGGCGTGCCCGCCTTCAATGCTCCTTTGGGATTCTCCACCCGCAGCCATACTTCGACCGTCGTGCTTCCCGGGTCGAGCGCGGGGCTGATAAGCGAGACTTTGGCCGGTAGCGGATCGGCGATCCCGGCAACGGTAATGCTGGCCGCCGCGCCCTGCGAAAGCTGCTGTGCCTGTAACTGTGACAGATGAAGTTTGGCTAACAAGCCTGACGTGTCCATGACGGTAATCACCGGAGTGCCGGCGGCGGCCGTCTCCCCGGCAAAGAGTGGCCGGTCCGTGACCACGCCGGAAATAGGGCTGCGGATCTCGGTGTAGCTCAACTGGGCTTGGGCGCCCAGATACTTTCCCTTGGCTGAAGTGAGTTGTCCTTGTGCGCTTTCGAGTGCAGCTTGACGGCTGATCTTCTGTACTGCTTCGAGATGCTGGCTGGCAATCTCGTGCGTGGCCTTGGCCTGCACCAGTGCCGCTTTCGCAGTATCCAAGTCGCGCCCCGGGATCGCGCCCTGGGAAAACAGTTGCGCCCGGCTGTCCACGATGCTCTGCGCCAGGTTAAGGTTGGCGGTTGCCTGGTCCAGGTCCAGCTTCGCCTTGGCTGTGTCTTCAGGCACGGTAGAGCCAGTAGCAATGTCGTAACTGCCCTGCGCCGCCTTATAAGCCCCCTGGTTGTCGAGTTCCGCAGCCGCGAGGTCGGCGTTCTCGAGCGTCACCAGAAGCTGACCGGCTTTGACCCGAGAACCGCGCTGGACATAGAACTTCTTGACCGGCGCGGTCACCTTGGGAGAAATGGCGGCTTGCGCCAGCGGCGCCAACGTGGCGTCAGCGGTGATCTGCTCGGAAATTTCGCCCTTTTGCGGATGGGCAGCCTGGACGTACACCTCACTGGGGGCCGTCTCCGCTGTCTTGCTGCAGGCTGTGACTAGCAGGGATACGCCGCACAGGATCAGGGCAGTTATTCGGGGCATGGTCAAATTGCTCCCGTCAACAGTTGCAGATTCGTGAGCGCCAACCGATAGCGGACGGTACCGTCCTCGCGGGCGATTTCTGCCGCGGTTAAGGAGTTTTGGGCATCCACCACCTCCAGCACTGTCGCCTCGCCAGCGCTATAGCGCAAGCGCGTGAGCCGCATACTATCGCCCGCGGTCTGGACACTCTGTTCCAGGGACTGAAGCTGGTCGCGCGCAGTGGAGGCCTCGGCATAGAACTCGTCTAATTGGGCCACCAGCCGGCGCTGGGTCGCGGTCAGCGCGGTGCGCGCGGCATCCCGCAAGATTTCGCTCTGGCGTACCCGGTGCTGGGTGGAGAGCCAGTCCCACACCGGGATATCGAGCGTGGCGCTGGCGGAGTAGCCCAGATTCTTCACCCCATCGCCGCCATTCACGGCGAACTGCACCGCGTCGATACCATAAGCAAAACTGAGACCGAGGTCGGGAAGATAGGCAGCTCGCGCCGCGGTTACGTCCAGGGTGCTGACGCGCAGGGAAGCCATCGCTTGGTGCAGCTCCGGATTGAGCCGCATGGCGGCCTCATCGACATCGGCCCGGGCTGGTAGAGCCGCCATCGGATCGGATGCCAGGGTACACGCCGTGCGAGGGTCAGGGAACAGCAGTACAGCCAAGTCCAGGTGCGCCTTTTGCGTGTCCAGCAAGGCTTCGGTCAGGTCGCGATCGCGCTGCTGCTGCTGCAGCTGCGCCTTCACCACATCCGCATGGGCCGCCTCGCGGGCAGTTTCCCGCTGCTGCGTAAGGTTGGTAAAGCTCGAGGCTTCGCCCGCAGCTCGCCGCGCCACGTCGACCTTACGATCCGCGGCTAAGGCCTGGTAGAAGAGGCTGGTCACGGTAGAAACCAGGCCGCGGCGGGCGATTTCCAGCTCCGCCGTCGCGACCGCATCCGCGGCGGCCGCGCGCGAGACTGCCGTCACCTGGCCCAGACCGAGGGTCTCGTTGACAACGCCTTGGCTCGCATATTCGCGTACCGCATTGTTGGCAATGAACCGCGGCGCTGATTGGCTGCCTACCGGGCCGCCGCCATTGCGCGCGCCGTTCGGTTGGGTATAGAGCACCTGGTTGTGGTAACTGACGTTTGGCAAGAGGGCTGCGCGCGCGATGGAGTGGTCAAGCGCGGCCACACGTTGATTTGCCACCGCGGCGGCGAAGCTGGGCTCGTTTTCCCGCGCCCGGGCAATAGCCTGCTGCAAGGTTATCGGAGTTTGCGGTGCTGGCTGTTGCGCAATCGCCGAGGTCAACAACAGCGCGAAGGCTAGCAAACAGAATCTAAGCATTCACCGCTGCCCCACCACCAGAATCGTGAAGCTGCCAGGGACAATCGCCGGCCGCGGACGTGGGTTCGCTGCGGTCGGCGCAGGCCGCTCGCCGAATAACGCCGTGGCCAGGTAAATCCGGCCTGTAGTCGTGTCCAGGGTCATGGTTCTGGCACCTCGTTGGGTGGGGAGGTTCTGCACTACGGGATAATTATCTCTGCCGGCATCGATGATAGTCAGCGTGCCTCCGCCATTGGAGGAAAAAGCGAGCTTGCGCTGGGGATCGTAGCGAGCCGCATCCGGACCATCGCCGATCGCCGGATTAGCCAGCGTCTTCCCGGACTTAGCATCCACCACTGCCATCTTGCCCCCGTCGCACACGGCGAACAGCCGCGGTCCGGTGATGTCGATGGCCAAGCCGGAAGGCGAATCGCAGTTGTCCACCGGCCACGCCCCGGTGATGGTCTTGGCCGTCGCCGAGAAGCGGACAATCTCGTTTTTGCTCTCGATATTGGCGAAAATGGTGCCGGACCCGTTTGCGACCGGGAACTCGGGCTTGCCGGAAAGTGCGATAGTGGTTACGGCTTTCCGCTGTGCGGTGTCAATCACAGTTACATTATTGCTGCGGCCATTGAAGGCCCAGACGGTTTTGGTCACGGGTTCAAATACAATCCCATCCGGGTTCGTGCCCGCGGGAATCGATGCAACGGTGGCGAAGGAGGTGCGGTCAAACACCACCACGGCGTTGGCGCCCCCATCGCTTATGTAACCGTACTTGCCGTCGTTGTCGAGGGCCACACCATGGGTGCCCTTCAGCCCGGTGATGCTGCCCACAACTTTGCCAGAATCGGTGTCCAACACCTCCACCCGCGGTCCGTGGGTGACATACAGACGGTGTGCCGCGGGGTCGGATGTCAGGTAGTCCCACCCGCCCTCTCCGCCAATCTTCCATTGGGTCAGAACGCTGTACGGCTTCTGGGCGGCGGCGACGGACGCGAACAGAATCAGCGTCGGTAAGAAAGGGCGAATGCGGTTCGATCTCATGAGTTCAATGTCGCACGGCAACCTTAACAGAAGCTGAAGGCAGGCACACGAGTGCCCTGGTGCCGATCCCTAAATCGCTGGTGATCTCGATCGTTCCGTGCCACCTGGAGGCGATTGCCTTGCAGATGGCGAGTCCCAAGCCGGTTCCTCCGGTCTTTCGGCTGCGCGAGGGATCGCCGCGGTAGAAACGGTCGAAGACGTGGGGCAGATCCTGGGGGGCGATGCCCTCGCCATCATCCTCGATGGCCAGCTCTGCGCGCGTCCCATCCTGCGTCACCCATGCGCGTACGGGGAAGCCCGCCGGGCTATGCTGCAGGGCGTTCAAAAGCAGGTTTCCACACAACAGTTGCAGCTGCTCCGGCTCTGCTTCGACCATCACCGGGCCATCGCCCATGACAAAGATTTGCTGGCGCTTGAGTTCCGCAATCGATTCAAATTGCTGTGCGGCCTGGCGCAAACATTGGTCCAGGTCAGCGACGGCGCTCGAAGGCGTGGTATTCGTCTCCGCCCGCGCCAGGGTCAGCATTTTGGCCACCGTTTCCTCCACTCGTTCGCAATCCAGCTGGCAGCGCTCGAGGCCGCGTTCATACTCAAGCGCTGTTCTTTGCTTGAGCGTGAGTAGTTGCAAGGATGACTTCAGAACGGCCACGGCAGTTTTGAGTTCGTGCGCGGCATCGCCGACAAATTGACGTTGCCGCATGAAGGATCGCTCAAGCCCGGCAAGCACCGTCTCCAGCGCGGCCGTGAGGGGCGCAAGCTCCCGGATCATGCGCGCGCGCTCAGGAGGAATGAAGTTCCAGGATTCTACCGAGACGCCAGCTGCTTCCGAGGCCAGCTCGCGCAACGGAGCGAGGCCGCGATTCAGAAGCAAGAAAATCAACATGCCAGAAATTGCCAGCAAGCCTAAGCTGGTCGCTGCATAAAAGGCGACTGCTTCCCAAATTTCTGACCAGACGCGCTCGGTCGGGGCGCCATAGAAGATGGTTACGCGGCGGGGAATGCCGCCCCCTTTATCTCCCGGATCGACCACCCTGAGACCCTCGATCCTAAGCGCTCGATAATGCTTGCCGCCGGCCGAGGCTCTGAAAAACTTGCCCGTCGGGCTAGCCGGCATGCCGGTCCAGTTTTGCGAGTGGCCCAACACGCGGCCGCCGGCGTCCTCGACCTGGTAGATATCCTCCTGCGGAAGACTGGCCTCGGTCCCGTCGAGCATCACGTTGTCCGCTGTGTCTTCCGCGTCCTGTACGGCGCCCAGCAGGGAATCGGCCCGGCCGCGCAGCATAATGTCAAAGGAACGAAACCGCACGTGCCGCTCATAGAGCATCGCCGCTCCCGATATCGAGACCGCGGCGACCAGTTCCACCAGCAGAACGGTGGTGATGAGCCGGTGGGTGATGGAGTAGGGCTTCACAGTAGGCGGTATCCTCGTCCGCGAATGGTTTCAATGCTGGGCTGTTGCGTGGCCGCCTCGAGTTTTCTACGCAAATTCGAAATGTGCGCTTCGATCACGTTGGAGTGATGTTCCCAGTTGTAGTCGTATAGATGTTCGAGCAGCTCGCGTTTGGATACGATGACGCGCGGCCGATGGATCAGGTACTCGAGGATGCGGTACTCCGTGGCGGACAGGTCGACGGGCTTGCCGGAACGATGAACACTTTGCTCCACGGTGTTGACCTGCAGGTCAGACAACCGAAGGATAGGATCGGCAGCGCCTTTGCCGCGACGGATGAGCGCTTTGGCCCGGGCGATCAATTCTCCCAGGTCGAATGGCTTGGTGAGGTAATCGTCGGCGCCGGCATTGAGCAGCGCGATGATGGAGCCGGCCTCGCTTTTGGCAGTCAGAATAAGGACCGGGGTTCGATCGCCGCGCGCTCTCACCTTCCTCAGCACGCTCATGCCATCCAGTCCCGGCAGCATCAAATCCAGGATGATCAGGTCGTAGCACGGGTTCTCAGCAAGATGGAGTCCGGTCAGCCCATCTTCCGCGCAGTCGACGGCGAAGATGGGGCCCTCACGGAGTGCGGATGCCACATTTTCGGCCAGCCGCACCTCATCTTCTACGAGCAGCACCCGCATAACGGAAGTATCCCCTGATCAACATTAAGCCATGCTGAATGTGGGAATGTGCGCCAAGAGGGACCTGTGCGGGTACACCTCGATTCCCCAAAGTTTCTCTGCCTACCACGGCATCCCACCCACATCTCACAAAAGCGCGAGATATGGGGCACCCATCATTTCTTACCCGTAAACGAATCCGTCGTGGGAAAAACAGGGGGTGGCCCATATCTCGCGCTTTTGCGAGATGTGGGTGCGAAGCTGAGGTACCCACAGAACTTCGGGGAATTGAGGGTACCTTTATCTTTCTCCGGGCGGAGGGGCGTTCTGGCTGGCCCCGGTTTTGGGAGGCTGCCACCCGTCATTGGAGGGGCCGTTTTGGAAGAAAAAGGAATCCTTGCTGTAGGGTCCGGTCGCATACATCGCGTTGGCCTGGCCAAAGATCTTGCCCGCCCGGAGCGTGTCCGCGCGAACTTTGTCCACTAGCTGGTGGTAGCGCTCGTCGGTCTGGGCATATCCAGAGAACCAGCTCAGGTCGTTGTTGCCGATAATCACCACATCTATTCCCGGAACCGATGCGATGTCGTAGGCATTGGCAACTCCGGTTGGCGTCTCGATCATGACCACGACCAGCATGTTGTCGTTGAAGGTGTGGTGATAGTCGATGCCGTTAATTCCCCAGATCGTGGGCGCCTGGCCCTGGCCGGTGCTCCGCCGTGCAACCGGAGGATAACGGGACCACTTGGCCGCTTCCCGCGCCCGGTCAACATCATCGACGGTCGGAACGACCACCCCCAGCGCGCCAATATCGGTCGCGTGCTGGATGTGCCATTCCTGCGCGTCGGGCAGCCGCACCATCGGAGTTGCCTTCACCCGCGGGCAGGCGGCAATCATCTTCTCGATATCCGCAAATTCGAGCGTGCTGTGCTGCATCTCAAACCACGTGAAATCGTAATGCTTGGCCCGCTCACAATAGTCCGCGATATCCATCTTCGACTGGGTGAAGCTGAAGACCTGCTTGCCGTCGAGAAGCTTTTGCCTGGCGGTGTTGTATAGCGGGGCCTTAGGGCTCTGCGCCGCCAACGGCAGAGCCAAAAACCCGCAGAGCAGTGCGGACAAAATCTTCATCAGTGTCAGCCTCCGGTACAGCCATCCTTTATAAACCTAAAAGCCGCCTTACGCCCATGGGGTATAAATATCACCGTAGATCGGTTCGGGAGATCCGCTATGCTCACCCGTTTGCTGGCAACCACCTTACTCCTCGCTTCCGTTGCGGTGGCGCAAGAGAGCCTCACCATTGACCTGTCGCAGGTCAAAGCCAAGGTGAGTCCTCAGCTATACGGCTTGATGACGGAGGAGATCAACTACTCCTACGACGGAGGCCTCTATGCCGAGTTAGTGCGAAACCGCACTTTCCAGGATCGAGGCAAGGTCCCGCCCAGCTGGTTTCTCTACACGCTAGGCAATGCGGAAGCTTCCATGGTTGTCGATCGCACCACCGGACCAAGCAACGCCTTGCCCCTCAGCCTGCAACTTACGGTCAAAACCGCCAGTGCACATGACCACGCCGGGATCACGAACCTCGGCTACTGGGGCTTTCCCGTAAGGCCGCAAACCACCTACGATGGTTCGTTCTATGCCAAGGCGAGCGATGCATCGATCGGGCCGGTGACCGTGAGCCTGGTTGAGGACGAAACCGGCAAGGCATTTTCGACCACCGTACCCTCGCTGACCTCTGCCTGGCAGCAGCACGACTTCACCCTGCATTCCACTGCTGACAAGGAGTCCTCGCACTATCACCTGGTGCTCTCCGTCGCCAAACCGGGAACCGTGTGGTTCAGCCTGGTTTCGCTTTTTCCGCCTACGTACCACGACCGGCGCAACGGCAATCGGATCGATTTGATGGAGAAGCTGGCCGGGATGAAGCCTGCGTTCCTGCGCTTTCCCGGCGGCAACTATCTCGAGGGCGACCACATCGACGAGCGCTATGAATGGAAGAAAACGATCGGTCCCTTAGTGGACCGCCCCACCCACCCCAGCCCATGGCGTTATCGCTCCAGCGACGGCATGGGGCTGCTCGAGTTCCTGGAATGGTGCGAAGACCTGAAGATGCAGCCCTTGCTGGCCGTGTACGCCGGCTATTCCATGCAACAGGAATTCGTAAAGCCCGGTCCAGCTCTTGACCCGTACATCGCCGACGCGCTGGAGGAAATCGAATACGTCACCGGCGATGCCAATACAAAATGGGGAGCGGAGCGCGCTAAGGACGGCCATCCCGCGCCTTTCAAGCTGAGCTACGTCGAGATTGGTAATGAGGACTTCTTCGACAAGTCCGGAAGCTACGGCGATCGTTATGCCCAGTTCTACAAAGCCATCAAGGCCAAATACTCCAACCTGCAACTGATCGCGACCACGCCCGTCACTACCATCAAACCCGATGTGATTGACGATCACTTCTACCGTCGAGCGACCGAGTTCTACGACGACGTGCACCACTACGATCAGACTGATCGCAATGGGCCCAAGATCTTCGTAGGCGAGTGGGCCACCCGTGAAGGCCTGCCCACGCCCAACTTCGGGTCGGCGCTGGGAGACGCGGCCTGGATGACGGGCATGGAGCGAAACAGCGACATCGTCATCATGGCCAGCTATGCGCCGCTGTTGGTCAACGTGAACCCGGGAGGCATGCAGTGGGAGTCTGATTTAATCGGCTACGACGCCATCAGCAGTTACGGTTCGCCCAGTTACTATGCCCAGGTCATGTTCAGTAACCACATCGGCGATCAAATATTGAATGCTAAATACGAAGGTACAGCGCCCAGGCTGTTCTATTCCGCCACCCGCAATTCGAGCGATGGCACCGTCTATCTCAAGTTGGTGAACGGCAGTTCCACGCCGCTGCCTCTGCATATCGAATTCACGGGCGGAAGAGCAATCAGCGGCGGGAAGCTCATCACCCTAACCGCCAAGACCACCGCCGCGACCAACAGCATCACCCAGCCCACGTTGATTGTGCCGGTAGAGAGCGGACTGCACGATCTCGCGTCGCACACCGTTCCGGGCTATGGAATTCAGGTTCTGGAGTTAAAGACACAATGAGGCCACTGCTCTGGTGCGTCACTCTCTTTCTTCTGCCGGCTGCGCATGCGGCCATCAATTATCATCCCGAGCCAAAGGTCTGGGTGCTGCAAGCCGGCCCAACAACCTACGCTATGGGATTGAACGAGCGCGGCGAGCTGCAGCCGATCTATTGGGGTCCGCGGGTCGCACGGGATGCAGACTTCTCCCCCGCGCACAGCCGCGGTGAAGTGGCGTCCTTTGACGTCTCCACCACCACCACGCCGCAGGAGTATCCCGGCTGGGGAGCGGAACTCTACAACGAACCTGCGCTGAAGGCCACCTATGCTGACGGCAATCGTGACGTGGTGCTGCATTTCGTTGACCAGCACATTGATGGCGACACCCTGGAGATCCAGCTGAAAGATGTAGCCTCAGCGCTTCAGGTTCATCTCTATTACCGTGTCTTCGAGGACACAGGCATCATCCAGAGGTGGTCGCGTATTGACAACGGAACCAACCAGGCCATAACCCTGGAGAGCGCGCAATCGGCCGCCTGGACACTGCCCCAAGGGGAGGGCTACGGCTGGCACTACCTTACCGGGCACTGGGGGGCGGAGTGGCAGCTGCACACCGAGCCGCTGCAGACCGGAGCGCACGTCATCGAGAGCCGCCGCGGCAGCACCTCGCACCAGGCGAATCCGTGGTTCGCCATTGATCGCCCTGACCAGACCACGGAAGAGAGCGGTCCGGTATGGTTCGGCGCCTTGGGCTGGAGCGGCAGCTGGCGTATCACCGTCGAGCAAACAGCCATGCAGCAAGTGCGGGTCACCGGCGGATTCAACCCCTTCGATTTCGGCTACCGCCTGAAGCCAGGGGAGCAGCTGGAAACCCCGCCCTTCTACGCCGGATACACCAGTGGCGGCATGGGCGAGGCATCGCGGGTTCTGCACCGCTTCGAGCGCCAACATATTCTGCCCGGAGGAGAGAGCGCTCGCTTGCGGCCTGTCCTCTACAACTCCTGGGAAGCGACCGAATTCAGCGTCAGCGAAGAAGGGCAATTGGCCTTGGCGGAAAAAGCCGGCAAGCTGGGCGTGGAGCGCTTCGTCATCGATGACGGATGGTTCGGCCAGCGCAAGGATGACCACGCCGGCCTGGGCGACTGGTATGTGAATAAGGAGAAATTTCCTCACGGCCTCAAGCCGGTGATCGACCGCGTGCATGCGCTGGGCATGGATTTCGGCATCTGGGTAGAGCCCGAAATGGTGAATCCCAACAGCGACCTGTACCGCGCTCATCCTGACTGGGCGATCAATTTCCCGGGCCGCCCGCGCACCGAAGCCCGCAACCAACTGCTGCTCAACCTGGCTCGCGACGATGTGAAGGATTATGTCTTTAACTGGCTCGACCAACTCGTGAGCAACAACGACATTGCTTTCCTCAAGTGGGACTACAACCGCAACTGGTCAGAACCCGGTTGGGATGCAGTTCCGGTGGAGGAGCAGAAGAAGATCTACGTAGCCTATGTTCGTAACCTCTATGACATTCTCGATCGGCTGCGCGCCAAACACCCTAAGCTCGAGATCGAATCCTGCTCCGGCGGGGGTGGCCGGGTGGACTTGGGCATCCTCAAGCGGACGGATGAAGTTTGGCCCTCGGACAATACGGACGCCCTGGACCGGCTCACGCTGCAGGACGGCTTCAGCCACGCGTACACTCCGGGCATCATGATGGCTTGGGTTACTGATGTTCCGAGTGGCATCGATCACCGTGTCGTTCCGCTAAAGTTTCGCTTTATGGTGGCCATGAGCGGCTCGTTGGCATTGGGCGGCAACCTGAACAAATATTCAGCAGAAGATTTAGAGGCCTCGACCCGGTTCGTTTCCTTCTACAAGCGAATTCGGCCTACGGTGCAGAGGGGAGCGCTCTATCGCCTCATTGCCCCCCAGGGCAGCGAGGTTTCCGCCACCGAGTATGTTTCCCAAGACTCGCGCCAGGCGGTGCTCTTCGCCTATCTTCATTCGCAACAGTTCGGCACACCGTTTCCAACCGTCTTCCTGCGCGGCCTGGAGGAAGCTGCCCTCTACAAGGTAGAGGCCATCGATCCCGGTCAAGTGGAGGATGTGGGTACCGTAAGTGGCGCTTACCTGATGCACCATGGAATTGGTCTCAATCTGCACAGCGACTACGACAGTACTGCTGTCATTCTGGAAAAGCAGTGACCAGTGTTGTTCTCCCTGCCTTCGCCCAAAAGGTTAAGTCCACTTAAGAACTTAGCCGCGCATGAAGGGTTAGCATCCAAAGGGCTGGGGGAATCCGATGACAGATAGGGCAAAATCCGGTCTACTACCCGTGATTGCGCTGGCAATCGTAACCGTGATGGCCGGTTGCCACAAGAACGATGAGGTAGATGCCGCCGCCGCCAACGGAAACCTTGCTCCGGTCAGCGACAATGGTGGGGCTGCTCCGGCGAATCAAAGCGAGGCTCCCGCTCCGGCAAGTGCACCGGCTCCTTCGGCCCCGGCTCGCCAAGCTAGTCCTCCTGCGCAAAGCGCTCAGCAGTACCCGCAGCAGGAGCAGCCCCAGTATCAGGATCAGACTCAGCAGTATCCTGATCAGGGGTCCCAGGACTACGACCAGGTTGCCGATTACGCGCCCGAGCCTCCTCCTGCCTTGCCGGAATACGAGCAGCCGCCCTGTCCCGAACCGAACTATCTCTGGACGCCTGGCTACTGGTCCTATGCTTCGGCCGGCTACTACTGGGTTCCTGGAGTCTGGGCTGCCCCACCTTACGTAGGGGCTTTATGGACGCCCGGTTACTGGGGCTTTGTCAGCGGGCGCTATGGATGGCACCGCGGCTTTTGGGGTCGTTACATCGGCTACTACGGCGGGGTGAACTACGGCAACGGATACGTGGGCCGTGGTTATTACGGTGGCTATTGGAACCACAATCAGTTCAATTACAACCGTAAGGTCACGAACGTGA
>Ga0302326_10025504_pt1 | contig 11987 bp, 10 predicted proteins | sample Palsa_T0_3_FD_202264 | JGI IMG/M metagenome (GOLD analysis project Ga0302326, IMG submission 202264) | Peat permafrost microbial communities from Stordalen Mire near Abisko, Sweden - Palsa_T0_3 | ecosystem: Environmental > Terrestrial > Soil > Palsa > Peat permafrost | place: Sweden: Abisko... | reverse complement strand
GTGCTTTTTGCCGCCACCAGCCATCCGCCTCTGACGACGATACGTCAGCCGCTGCGCGAGATGGGCCAACTTGCCGCCACCACACTCCTCGATCTCATTCAGGGCACAAGCGAGCTCAAACCGGGATCTGTCATCACCGTCTATCCGGAACTGATTCAACGTCGTTCCACCACACGCTTCACCCCACATACCTTAAACTCCTGAGGCGAAGAAGGAGCGAATTACCCCCGCCGTTCAAGACTATCCTGCTCACACAGAAGAGGTGAAGCATGGATAATCTTGCCTTGGCAAGTGGCGCGGAATCCGTCACAGTCGATCTTGAAAAACCTCTTGACGAAGCGTTTCTAGATATTGCTGTGAGACTGACGGTGCTTCGACTTCAACTTGACGCAAAGCAGTCTGGTATTTCACGTACACTTCCGGATACGAAGTCTGTAGCAGCCTGTCTCCGGCGTTCACTTGGCGTTCTAGCCTAAAGAGCAAACCTTCCATCGATTCGAGGGCTAGGTACAGTGCTTTTTCAGCTTTCTCATTCATTTGATTCTCGATTCCGCGCATCCTATGCGCCGTGTAAGAATTGTTAGACAAGATTGGCCTGACGCCGGGCGAAATCCCGCGCCGACCATGTACAGCCCGGCCCCGTAAGAGGCTGGGATTGCGAATGAGTAGGCCCTCTCACTTTCACGGCGAGGAGGGCCTTTCTCTTTTTGAGAATAGCAGACACCGATTCTCTTTAAATGAAAGAAAATAAAGCACTTGTCAAATAAACTCGCATAAGATGCGAGAATCTTTTACTAAATAAAAATGCGCTATGATGAAGCCATGAAGGAACAGCCCAAGACAGACAAAGCGGAATTCGAGCGGATCGTAGGCAATCTGCTCGCCATGCCTCCCAAGCCGCGCAAGGAAGCAAAAACTGGCCAGCCCAAGGCTACAGGGAAGATTATCCCCGATCCTAAAACACATCCTCAGGATCAAAAGTAAGTTTGGCGTATGGGAGCGGCGAAGCCGCACCAGCGCGTTTTACCAAGTCTTCAAAGCGTGTCTCAGACTTCCGCTCATTGAACCTGTATTCAAATTCGCTCAGGTATCGGCTGAGGTGCTTTGCGCTGATTTTGTGGTAGCTCCCAACAATTCCCCGCTTGAGCAAGGAAAAGGCAGACTCTACTCCATTCGTGGTCACGTCTCCATCGACAAAGACGCCTTTCGAGTGATTCACACGCTTGTGCTTAGAGCCGTGTATTCCAGCTTCGATGAACGCCTTAGGATACCCACCTGCTTCATCGGTTACGACTACATCCACATCCCCGCTCACATTCTCTTTGATGTACTTGGCCAAGGTTCCAGATTTTACGTCTTCGATATGGAAGAAACGGAGTTCTCCATTCTTCTGCTTAATGCCCAGGACAGTCTCTTTAATGCGGTGGGAGTATCCTTGCGGTCCTTTGCCTTTGGCGTAGCCGCCAAGGAGTGTCTCATCCATCTCTATAGAACCACCAAGCAGCGCTTTAGCCTCCGATGGCTTCGCCATCGCCTCTCTGATCCTGTGACACATGTACCAAGCCGTCTGGTAGCTTCCTTTATGGTCTCCCCAAAGGCTGCGCTTTAATTGCATCGCGCTCATGCCTTTCTTCGCTTCCATAATCAACTGAATCGCAAGGAACCACGTTGTCAACGGGATACGCGAGTCATGGAACACCGTCCCACTCGTCACGCTGAACTGCTGTTTACAAGTAGGCTCTAGGCACTGGTAGAGGCTCTTCCTAACGTTCTTAGTAGCACTCTTGCGTGTGATCCTACTAATCCTGTCACACCCGCACACAGCGCAACGTACTCCCTCAGGCCACCGCATTCCCTCTAGGAATGCAAAGCACTCTTCCTCACTCCCCAAGCTACGCATAACCTCTAGCAAATTCATACCCTTAACCACTCCCGTCTCGCTACCCTTACATCCCGGATTTCTGTGTGAATGAGATAGTCTTGCCGGGGGGGGGTAATTCCCCGTTTCTTCGCCTGGCATCGAGGCGACAGACGCAAGAGGAGTCTGGCAGCGAGATCGCGAATGTACGCTCAACTCGCTTTCCCGGGCACGGCATGAGCATCATCCTTGACGCCGCTGCGCCGTTCGCGTTACATTCCAGCTACACGGGAAAGGAGGATGATCCAGCCTATGAAATCAGACAGTTGTTCGTATCACAGTAACGATCAACGTGAGGTGACTGAGGCCTAGGGCATCGCGCCCCAGCCCCAGTAGAAGTCCCGGTACAGAAGTTGAACCTGCCGGGCCACTGGCAATCGCTTGAAGTGCGAGTGCCTTAGTCAAGACCGCCAATCCCAACAGTTCACCCTGCAACGGCCTGCGCATACCAAATGCCAGGCCGTTGCTGCGTTTGTCCGCCCGGAAGTGTAGCTGCAAGCCTTGAAATCTGACCTTAATTTATTTGTTGGATGTTGTATCTTTCTGTAAGTTGGATTTGCCGGTAATTGCAGCGATTTGTGCATTGGTCGAGCAATCCGGGATATCCCGGATTAATCTTGCTTCAAGGGCGCATGAGCACGCATCGCCAGCGTCAGCAGAATAAAATCAAAAGGATATTCGAATGAATCACTCGAAACTCAGGTTTGCATGGACGGCCGCAGTTGGGGCGATTCTGCTGTTGTGTGCCTCCATGCGATCGGTGGGCTTCGCGCAGGACGCGACTTCGAAGACCGAAGAGATCGAGTGGACATGGGAGGTCCGGCCTGCACATGCGGATGCAAAGCTTCCCAATGTTTTGCTGCTTGGCGACTCCATTACCCGGGCCTACTTTCCCGAGGTTCAGCGGCAGCTCGATGGCGTGGCGAATGTCTACCTCATGGCTAGTTCGACCTCGGTTGGCGACCCTCGGCTTGCGAGGCAGATCGAGGAGTTTTCGTCGGCTGAGGGAGTCACGTTCAGCGTGGTGCATTTCAACAACGGCATGCATGGCTGGGCCTACTCCGAGAAGGAGTATCGGGATGCGTTTCCTGCATTCCTTGCGGAGATTCGCGCGATTGCGCCCAAGGCCGCGCTGATCTGGGCGACTTCGACTCCGGTGAAGAAGGAAACCGAGCCGGGACCAACCAATGCGCGCGTTGACGCGAGAAACGCGATCGTGGAATCGATCGTGAAGCCGGCTGGAATCGCGATCGACGATCAACATGCGCTGATGGCGCAGCACGCCGATCTTTACCAGGATGGGGTGCATTTCAACGATCGGGGAACCGTCTTGCAAGGGAAGCAGGCCACTGAGATGATTCGGAAAATTCTAACCCATCCTCAAGAGTAGAAGTTATATAAGAGCGCGTTCTGTGTTGGGTTTGAGAAAAGGCAGACCGTGTACTGAAAGTGAGACCAGTTTGGGAATAAAAGAAATATTGTAGCTGCTCAGTGAGCCTAACTAGCTTATAAAAGCCGATCATGAGTGATTGTGGGTGACTCAATGACTGGAATATTTACGGGATTACGGCACCACAGCGAAAAGCCTGCGAATGGGAAGTCAGAGCATGACACGAGCGAATCCGATGCGCGCGGACTGGTGGCGGCAATAGACCGGTCGCTGGCATTGATCCGGTTTTCTCCGGATGGCACGATTCTGAGCGCCAACGATAACTTTCTCAACCTGATGGGTTATCGTCTCGAGGATATTCAGGGGAAACACCACAGTATCTTTGTGGACGCCGACTATGCGCGCAGCACGGAATACAAAGAGTTCTGGGCCGCGCTGCGCAAGGGAAAGTTCGATTCAGCCGAATACAAGCGCTTTGGCAAGGATGGCCGCGAGGTCTGGATCCAGGCAACGTATACCCCGGTCTTCGACAGCAAAGGCAATATGCGCGAAGTGGTAAAGGTGGCCAGCGACTTGACCGCGCGCAAGCTGGAAGCGGCCGATTACTCCGGACAGATGGCAGCGATCAAGAAGGTTCAGGCGGTGATTTCGTTTTCGATGGAAGGGACGATTCTTGACGCCAACGATCTGTTCCTGAATGCGGTGGGGTACTCGCTGGCGGAGATTTGCGGCAAGCATCACAGCATGTTTATCGAACCGGGAACGGAGGGGAGCGCGGAGTACCAGCAGTTCTGGCGCGGCCTGCGCAGTGGGCGGTCCGACTCGCGGATATTCAAGCGCTATGGGAAGGGAAGCAAGGAAGTCTGGATTCAGGCTTCGTACAATCCCATCCTGGACCTGAATGGGAAGCCCTTCAAAGTAGTGAAGTTTGCTACCGACGTGACCGAGATGGTACGGCTGCGGAATGCAACCTGCATGGATGCAGAGACTGTGGCAGCGGCGACGACCGAGTTGTCTGCCTCGATAGCGGAGATCAACCGGAATATGGCTGCTTCTCTTCATGCCACGGAAGTAATTTTGCGGACTACCGCAACGTTGGAAGAGGCAGCAGCCAAGCTGCTGGGATCGATGCAGTTGATGGAGACAGTGGCTTCGCTGATCCGGGAGATTTCAGGCAGGGTGAATATTCTGGCGCTGAATGCGGCGATCGAAGCGGCGCGGGCGGGCGAGGCCGGCAAGGGGTTCGCGGTGGTAGCCTCGGAGGTAAAAAATCTCTCCAGCCAGACCGCGTCGGCTACTGACAAAATTGTTGCCGAGATCGGCACAGTGAATTCGATCGCGTCGCAGGTGGCGGGGAGCGTCCAAGAGACGGTCAAAGGCGTGAGGCAGGTGAACGACTATGTGCAGAGCGTGGCGGCGGCGATGGAGGAGCAGGGCGCGGCAGTGCGCGAGATCTCGGATCGCTCGACGCAGACCTCGGTGGCGATTGAGAAGATTATCGACACGGGCCACCGATAAAACCCAGCACTCCAAGCAAGCGCGGCTCAGACAGTTTCGGTTGCCTCGGCCAAGTTGGATTCGAGGGGTTCGACGCGAATTTGCTTGATCCTGCGGCCGTCCATTTCTGTAACGGTCATGCGGCGGCCTTCGAAGACGATGCTTTCGCCGCCGCGGGGAATTTTGCCCAGGCGCATGAGCAGGAAGCCGGCCAGGGTTTCCACGCCTCCGTCGCGGGGCAGGTGCCACTGCATCTGGGTTTCGAGGTCGCGCAGGTTCACGCTGCCTTCCAACAAGAGCGCGCCCGAGGCCGTGGTTAGAACTGGCCTTGCTGGGTCGTCGAATTCGTCGTCGAGCTCGCCGGTTAGCTGCTCGATGGCGTCTTCGACCGTGACCAAACCGACGGTTGAGCCGTATTCATCGACGACGATGGCCATCTGGCGGCGGCGCTGCTGGAATTCTTTGATGAGGTCGAGCACGGTCTTGGTGTCGGGAACGACTAAAACGTCGCGCATGACCTGGCTCAGGCGCAATTCGATAAATGGCGCCACGGCCGAGCGCGTGCCGGCGGTGCGGCGGAAGTGCATCAGGCGGGCGAGGTCCTTGGCGTAGACGACGCCGATGATGTGCTCGGGACCGCGAGTTTCGTCGTACACAGGAACTCTGGAGTGCTGATGGTCGATCACGCTGGCGCTGGCGGCTTCGATGAGCGTGTCGGCAGGCAGGGAGATGATCTTCTGGCGCGGGGTCATGATCTCGCGGACGGGGATTTCGTCCATTTCGAGGGCGCGGTGGATGAGGTGCTCCTGAAACTGCGGCAGGACGCCCATTCTTCGTGCGGCGGTGGCGATGAGCTTGAGCTCTTCCGGCGAGTGGACGGACGCTTCATGCGTCATGGGGACGCGGAAGAGATGCAGGACCACGCGCGCGGAGCCTTGCAGGAGGCGCACTGCGGGCCGCGTCACGGTCATGAAGAGCAGCATGGGCGCGGCGACGGCGATGGCCATGTTTTCCACGCGGCGCAGGGCGAGCGATTTGGGAACCAGCTCGCCAAGCAGAACATGAAAGTAGGTGATGACGCAGAAGCCAAGCGTTACGGCCGCGATGTGGGCAAAAACGATGGCGTGAGGCAGGCCTTCCAGCCATCCATAGAAGATTTCGGCAGCGACGGGCTCGCCGATCCAGCCGAGGGCGAGGCTGCAAAGGGTGACGCCGAGTTGGACTGCGGGGAGGAAGCCGTCGAGGTCCGCTTGCAGGCGGCGGACGGCGCTGGCGCCGGGAACGCGGGCGGCGATCAACTGCTCAATGCGGGTGTCGCGCATGGAGACCAGCGCGAACTCCGCGGCCACGAAGAAGCCGTTGGCCAGAATGAGGATAGCTACGGCGACGATTTGGAGCAGCGGCAGACCGTGCATGACACTCGCTTTACCGGTGAGTCTAACATTTGGCAGTTTGCGCTGCGTTTTCCTCGATTTACCGGATTTTTATTCAACTCTGCTTCCCAGCGAAACCTGGGCCTGGAACCAAACTCCGAACCGGAACGTATGACTCCCCAGTGGCTCAACCGCGCAGATCTCGGGGCCGGTTGGAAACCATAGATTTTCGAACACCAGTGGAGGCCGTAAGTGGCAGCACGAAAGAAGGGCCGTCTCTGGCTCTGGATCAGCTTGGTTGTCCTCGTAGTTCTAGTCGGCGCGGGAGTCGGCATTGCTCATCTTGCCTCTGGTTCGGGGATCGACCCCAACAAGATTGCCAAGGTCAGCCGCGGCGATGTGGCTCGCTCCGTGGTGGCCACGGGCAAGATCACGCCGATTACCCAGGTCGAAGTGAAGTCGAAGGCCTCGGGCATTGTGGAGAAGCTCTACGTGGACATCAACAACGTTGTCCACAAGGGCCAGCCGTTAGCTCAGCTCGATCAGCAGGAGATTTCGGACCAGGTGGCCGCGCAACGGGCGCAGCTTGCGGCGGCGCAGGCCAATGTGACCAACTTCGATGCGGCGCTGGAACAGGATAAGGTCAATGCCGCGGCCCCGGACCTGCCCATGTACAAGGTCACGCTGGACCGCAACACCGAGATGGTCAAGGAGGGCCTTGTTCCACAGCAAAACCTGGACAATGCCAACCGGGATTACCTGGCAGCGCTGACCAAGCGCGACTCATCCAAGGCCCAGATCGGCGTGGATAACGCCAAACTCAAGCAGGCGCGGGCCCAGGTTGCCCAGAGCGAAGCCAGCCTGAATCAGTTGGAAGAGCAGCTCGGCTACACAACCATCATGGCTCCGATGGACGGCGTGGTTCTGTCTCGTGACGTAGAAATCGGCGACGCGGTCAGCTCGATCCTGGTGCTCGGCTCGACGGCGACGCTGGTGATGACGGTGGGCGATACGACTGAGGTCTATGTGAAGGGCAAGGTCGACGAAGCGGATATCGCCCACGTTTACATGGGCCAGCCGGCGCGGATCAAGGTGGAAAGCTTCCGCGACCGCTACTTCCAAGGCAAGGTGACGAAGATTTCTCCGATGGGCGTCGAAAAGGACAACGTGACGACCTTTGAGGTTCGGGTCTCAATCAACAATCCTGGCGGCGAACTGAAGGCGCAAATGACGGCCAACGCCGAAATTCTGCTGGACGAGCACAAGAATGTGCTGACTGTGCCGGAGAACGCAGTGGTTTACGACAACCAGAAAAATACGACTGTGGAGATTCCCGACAAGAAGGAAAAAGAGGGAAAGCGTAAGATTCCAGTCAAGGTTGGGCTCTCGAATGGGTCGGTGACCGAGATCGTCAGCGGATTGAAAGAAGGCGACCAGGTGGTTCTACAGTAACTCGCCATTCGCTAGATTTGGAAGATCCCAGGATGTTCGTTTTCGGACACCGGAATTGCGAATACGGACAAAGGGCTCAACCACGGAATGTCCTGATTCAGCTATCGCTTGTGGATTGAGCGTCTTACATCGGTCGACGTTTGGCACTTGGGATGCTATCTGTCAGGCGGGTCCTGATGAAACTTCAGAACGGCGTCAGCCGCTCTACGGACAGCAACAAACCTGTGAGGAACGATATGAAGCATTGGATCTCAGCATGTACAGTACTTCTGGCGCTGGGCACGCTGCCTGCGCTGGCCTCTGAAGCTACCTTTGAACGGACGCTCTCGGTCTCGGGCGCCGTCACGCTGCACATCTCCACCGGCTCGGGCTACATTCACCTCAAGCCGGGATCGGATAACCAGGTGCATATCTTCGGCAGGGTCAAATCGAATGGATTTGAGAGCCGCGAAGACCGGGTGCGTGAGATTGCCGCCAACCCGCCGATCGAGCAGACGGGCAGCATCCTGCGTGTGGGGTCGCATCAGGAGAACATGCACAACATCTCCATCGACTATGAGATTCAGGCGCCGGCGAAGACCTTTCTCGAAGCCAGCTCCGGCTCGGGCGATGTGACCGACAGCGGCGTGGGCGTGAATGCCCGGCTGAATACCGGTTCGGGCACGATTCACGCCACGGGCCTGCAGGAAGGCTTCTCTGTCGAAACCGGCTCCGGCGACATCTACGTCGAGCAGAATGGCACCGGCGACGTGAAGGCCGAGACCGGATCGGGAACGATCGAGCTGAAGAACATCTCCGGCGGCCTCAAGGCGCAGACTGGGTCGGGCGATATCAAGCTCAGCGGCCAGCCCAAGGGGGATTGGCGCGTGACGACTGGTTCCGGCAGCGTGGAGTTGTGGCCTGACCGGTCTGGTTTCACGCTCGATGCCTCGACCGGCTCGGGCGACATCAAGACGGACCGCGAGATGCTGGTGCAGGGATCGATCGAGAGCCATCATCACATCATGGGCAAGATCAATGGCGGCGGACCGACGGTTCGCGTCGAGACGGGCTCGGGAGATATCCGGGTCCACTAAGAATCCTGGGATTGGCAGGGCCGGGAGTCGAATCCCGGCCTAAACAAGTGTTCCTCGGCGAGGTCTGAAAGGCTCCACGGGACGGGCCTCGCCTTTTTTTAAGAAACATTTCGGCTGGCCAACCGTTCTACCGGCAAGTCAGGCGAACAGATCTTTAGAGAACTACTTTAATTCTTCGATCTTTTGCAGTTTCTAATCTGAGATTCAAAGCATTGCTGGCCGATTTCGCATCCGGTTCAGAATCCGGATTGCCAACCGAGCCTTCCTTGGCGAGGTCTGAAATGCGCTCCACGGGACGGGCCTCGCCTCTTTTTTCGCTATCTTACATCGAGTGGCCAATCCCTGGCGGGAAATCTTTCGAGTGGCGACGGATTCCCGGCTTCGAGAGATGGACTAATTCACGAAACAGCTTCAATCGGATACAGGCAAGGGCGATTGTGCCGGTTGCAATCGTGGCTTTTTCCTCAGGACGGCCGCGGAAACCAGCGTAATGATGAGCCCGACCGGAAATGGCTCGATGAAGGTGTAGGCCATGTTGACGAGGGGGTTCTGGTAGAGCTGCTGAGAGCGCAGTATGGCAGCGACTTGCGCGGCGGCAGCGGCGGGGGCAAGTCCCGAGGACTGGACCTTGGCTATCTGCGCGGCGAAGTAGCTGTCCATGAAGTGGGGCATGAAGTTGAAGTAGAGAATCTCCCACGAGGCGACGTAGCAGACGGTGGTGATGAGGGTGATCAGGATGCCGCAGGCGAAGGCGCGGCCGAAGGAGATTTGGCCGTCGAGGGTGTTGTCGCGGTAGCTGCGGATGCCGAAGTAGATGAGCAGGAACGACGCCACCAGGATGGTGTAGCCGAGAAGCAGACTGTGGCTGGAGCCGATCTTGTCGGCGAGGAGAACCGAGGCGTCCATAAGGACGGACATGATGAGGCCTGAGATGAGGCCGAAGGTGAGAACGATTTTCTTCATGGCTGGCTCCCTTTTTCGAGTGAGGTGCAAGTGAGGATGGAGTCACAATGCGGTGTAACGGGGCCGGATGTCGTCACCCTTTCGGGTGATTTTAGCCTCGATAGAGAAAAATCATCCGTTCGCATGAGTGGAACCGATCCAAATTCAGGAGGCAAGGTTCAGGGAAGCAGGCCGAGTTGCTTTCCGAGCAGCACTGCCTGCGTCCTTCGCCGGGCTCCTAGCTTGTCAAAAGCGCGGCCGCAATGAGTTTTGACCGTGTTTTCACTTACATAAAGCTTCGCGGCGATTTCGCGGTTGCTCATGCCCTGGGCTACAAGTTCAAGAATCTCAAGCTCCCGTCGCGTGATGCCAAGGTGCTCTCGCTTTTTCTCGTCGGGGATGAACGCGACAAGCGGCTCCTCAGCCGGGACCGGAACTTCTTTCACCACGATCCTCTCCCGCGCTCGAGTCAGCCTGAGGCCGAGCCAGATGCCAAGAACCGCAAAGGTGGCCGCGATCAGTCCACCATAGATTTCGAACGAATGCTCGATGACCAGGAACCGGTACTCACTCCACTTGAGCACGGTAATCAGGACTCCGCCGATGAACCCGTAGATCAGGACGTGCCGCTTCATAAGTTTCGAAAGAAGGATCTCAGGTCGGGACGGTCGCGCCCGTGGTGTTGTCGATCATACTCTACCGCAAAGGAAGGCAAGCGCCGTAACCAACTCCTGACCAATATTGCCTGGGTGACGGGTAATCCGGAAGTAATCTCAACTTCCCAATTGCCGACCATCCACCCGGAACGCCACAAGGTTCTCTGTTTTGGGCGCTCAATGAGTGACTCTGTCTGATCTCGACGAAGACCGCTTACCCTGGCAAGGACCGCCCTTCTGCGGAAACGAGCGCTAATGACCAGACTTCCGAGTTTCGCCGTGGCCAACATAGTTTCGGTTTGGCGGCTCACTGACGAACGAGGCCATGGGAGAAACGAATATGAGCGAAACGGTATGATGAAACGGATTGTAGAAGCGTCACCCCGTTTCAAGGCACGGATGGCGGGTGTTTCCTTTTTGCTTACCATGCTGACGGCAGCATTTACCGAGATCTTCGTTCGCATGAGCGGCAGATTGAATTTCGCAGTGGACCTCGCGGCGGCCTTCGTCGAGATCTCGGGCATGGTTGCGGTGACGATACTCCTCTATGCCATCTTTAAGCCGGTGAACAGGAACCTCTCTTTGCTGGCAGCATCCCTCAACCTCGTGGCACTCACTCTTGAGGCTTTTCAGGTCCTGTATATCGGCCTGGTATTTCACGGATTCTATTGTCTCCTGATCGCCTACCTGATTTTCAGTTCCACCTTTCTGCCTCGAATTCTGGGCGCGCCGATGGCGATCGCGGGTTTGTGTTGGCTCACCTTTATGCCAACACCGCTCGCAAGCTATCTGTCCCCCTACAATATGGCCTCCGCCCTCCTCGCAGAAGGATTGGTGATGCTGTGGCTCCTCGTGATGGGCGTGAACGTTTCCGACATGCGAAGAGAGAGCAATCAGCGTGGCCAATCGAGCGTAATCATGTAATTGCGCCGCGCGACTGGACGTGCGTGCATGTGAGGCATTCGGAGCCGTCGCTGAACCTCATCTTCAACAGATCAGTTGGTGTAACATCGCCGAGCCCGTTAATCCAACCTCTCGGATTCCTGGATAAGCCCCTGTTGCGTGTTCCGTTCCCGCTGGTAGACCTGCTCAAGGTGAGCGAGACCGGCTGACATGGCACTGAATTTCTGCCTGATGGAGTCACAGCGCTCTCAAGCCGTACACAGGCCGCATTGACGTTTTGAACTTCCGCCCGGGTGAGACTGCCGGTGTTCTGTGACAGAGCGCGACATTGCTGCGCCAGAGTTGCCGATTCATCCGCCATGGGCTTCACATCCATTTTGAGAGACGATAGGAGCGACTCCCCCTGATTGTGCATTTGCTCCGTTTGAATCGATGCCTGATTTGCGGCAACCGAGAGTTGCCCACGTGCGGCCGCTCCATTTGGATTCCCGGCGAGTTGACGCTCACGTGCGACATAGGCGGCTACCTTTGCGGTGATTCCCTCATAGCCCTTTTCCGCAGCGGGGAACCTGCCCAAATGAACATCTGCCTGTGAATCGAATTGCTGCATCCTACCCACGAGCAGGTCAATCTCCGCGACGTATTTCCGTTGTGCCTCCAAAGTTCTCAGTTGAGTTTGAGCAGCAGCCTTCGCCTGGGAAATCGTCTGAGACCGGGCATTCAACTCAGCCACCTTTGCCTGAAATTCGGCAGGGGTGGAGCGTGTGAAACTGAGAGGGA
>Ga0302326_10025502_pt1 | contig 11988 bp, 12 predicted proteins | sample Palsa_T0_3_FD_202264 | JGI IMG/M metagenome (GOLD analysis project Ga0302326, IMG submission 202264) | Peat permafrost microbial communities from Stordalen Mire near Abisko, Sweden - Palsa_T0_3 | ecosystem: Environmental > Terrestrial > Soil > Palsa > Peat permafrost | place: Sweden: Abisko... | reverse complement strand
TTACAAAACCGAAATCGAGCGCGTGCGCCGCGACGAGTAAGCGCCTTCGCGCCCGCGCGTTTAGCGTCGCGGCGTTCGTTTAGCCGGTACGGCCGAGATAGGCGAGTGCGTCGACGACGGTCGTGCTCTCGCGAATTACTTTATGCGGAAGGTCAAGGCCCGCGAGATGAGGTTGCCGACGATATCGGCTGTCGCTGACGATGCGGGGGCAGCAGACGGGGTTGCGGCCGCGGCCGTCACCGGTTCCGCCGCAGCGACGGCGAGCTGTGCCTCCCGGGCAACGGGTTGGCTTGCCGCGTGTTCGTCGGACGCGGGCTCGTCTGCGACGGGCTCGTCTGCCGCGGGCTCGTCTGCCACGGGCTCGTGCGCGATTGGCTCGTAGGCGACCGGCGGCTCTTGTACGGCGGCGGCTTGCTGGGAGCCGGCCGAGTCGTGTTCGCTTGCGATCGGTTCCGCAGGCGTCGTCACCGGCGCCCAATTTAAGCGCGGCGGATCCTCCGGCGAGAACGAGAAGGAGATGCTGCCTTTCTCTTGCGGTGGCGGCGTCCCGAAGACGTCGTCGTGACCGGCGTCACTGCTCGAATGCGACGATAACCGGATCGATATCCCTTCGGGGACGTCGTTCGATGTGCCGTCATCAGCGTGAACCGGCGCGGATTCATCGACGCTCGTAACAAGCGACATCGGTTCCCACGAGAGCGCGGTCGCGTGGCCATTGGTGGGCGGCTCAGATTCCGGTTCCGCGTGTTTTCCGAACGAGAACCAAACGGGATGCCCTTCGCTCGCCGCGTCGGCGACGGGTTCCGCGGCATGCTCCTGGGTGTCGAGGCTCGATTCCGGCGGTTCGGCCGCGCCGAGGGAAACAAGACCGGCAACCGCCTGCGCCGCGCTCACGGGATCGTCGTGATGCTCCGCGACCGCTTCTTCATCATGCTCCGCGACGACTTCTGCGGGGTGCGCATCCGCATCTCTTTGATACCAGGGCACGGCTTCATCGTGATGCTCCGCGACGGCTTCATCGTGATGCTCGGCGATGGCTTCATCGTGATGCTCGGGCGCGGAGATTGCAGAGTCCGATGCGTACGCAGGCGTGGCGTCGGGCGTTGCGGCTTCGGGTTGTTCCGCGGCGACGGGTTCGTCGTGGAGTACCGGGACGTCGTGCAGGTCGGCGACGTCGAGCGGCGCATGCGCCGGCGTGTCGTCGTGCTCGATCATCCAGGCTGGGACCGTGTGCTCGTAACTGCCGAGCGTATCGGACGCGGAGAAATGGTCGCCGTGGGTTTCGGGGGCGGTGGGCGGCGCCGCAACAGCAACGTGCGGAGCTGCGAGGCCGATCGAGCGCCGATACTCGTCGAGCGTCATCGAGACGACCTGCACGAGGCCCGCAGCCTGGCTTTCTTGGACGAAATCGAGCGCCAACTCGATATCGATCCCGCCTGCCAGGGCCGCATCGCGGAGTTCCGTCTTTCCGTCGAGCGCGTGTAAGAATGCCCATTGCCAGGCGCGCAGCTCGTAGGCGGCGGCCCGATCCTCGAAATCGTCGCAGCGTGCGATAACGTCCAAGCCGGACAGGGTCATGATGCGATCTCCTTGAGCATTTCCGGATCGAACGTCGGCGGCTCTTTCTCGTCTTTCTTGAGGCACAGGATCAGCGACGAGCGATGGCCGTTCCACAGGATCGGAATGACGAAGGCGGGCGCGTCGTGTGGGAAGCGCACGTCGTCGGCGCGTCCGCGAAACACGACGGGAACGGAGATCATGAAACCGGGCCCGAGGTACTCGCGCGCGTTGCCGGAGATCGTGTTCGCGATCTCTCCGACGCAATCGGCGTAGAGATCGTCGCTTGCCTCGGTCTCGCCGTAGTGGGTCACGAGTTCGCGGATCATCTCGCGCGGCGCGCTGTAGTAGACGCAGCCGCGCTGCGTTCCGGATATCCCGATCACGGCGGAGAAATCGTCGATTACCCGATCGGCGGCTTCCTTGATGAAGGGCGTGCTTACTTCGGCCCGCGTCGAGGTGACTTGCAAGAAAAAGTACTCGGTCCCCTTGACGAATACTCGAAGATCGTCCTCCGGCATCGATGCCATTTCTTTGCTGGCTGATGTGGTTGTCATTAGGATAAACCCCGATCCGTATTCAATCGACGAAAAGCTCGGTAATTTCGGTGGCGAGAGTTTCGCTCGTGAACGGCTTCAAGAGGAACCCTTGGGCGCCGCGCTTGACGGCTTCGACGGCTGTACCTTTATCGGCGAGCGCCGAAATTACGAGAATCCGCGTATTCGCGTTCTTCTGGAGGATGTGCTCGACGCACGAAAGTCCGTCCATGTTCGGCATCGTGATATCCATCGTGACGATATCCGGATTGAAATCGTCGAATACCCGTAATGCCTCGACGCCGTCGCAGGCCGTTCGGATTTCGTGGTTGCCCTCGCCGATCTCACGTTGAATCGAGCGCCGGATGATGTTGGAATCGTCGACGATGAGAAGTCGCATGTCGTATGTATCGTCCTGCGCTTAGCGGTAGGCCAGAGCCGCGACGGCGCCCGTCGACGGTTTCTGGTCGGCGGGTTTGAGTGGAATTGTGAACGAGAATTCGGTGAACTTGCCGGGCTCTGAGTTGAGGCCGAGGCGGCCGCCGAGCTTATCCACGATCGCTTCCTTGATGACGTTCATGCCGATCCCGCGGCCCGCGTCCGTCGTCGTTTCCTCGGCGGTGGAGAACCCGGGGCGGAAGATCATGGCCACGATTTGCTCGTCGGTCATCGATGCGGCGGCATCTGGCGCGATGAGCCCCTTGGCGACGGCGCGATCCCGGATATGCGAGGGATCGAGCCCGCGACCGTCGTCGCGGAAGGTGAACACGAACGAGTCGGACGGCATCTGCGAGAGGCCGCGGATGGCGAGGGTTCCCACGCGTGGCTTGCCCATCGATTCGCGCATGTCGGCCGGCTCGATGCCGTGCGCGACGCTGTTGCGAGCCAACTGGATGACGACGTCCTTGATTGTGCGCTGGATCGGGTCCGGCAGAAGTTCCGTATCGAAGCCGTCCGAGATCACGCGGACTTCCTTGCCCGTCTTTTCTGCCATCTCTCTGGCGAACGCGTTGACGTTCGTGACCAGGTCGTTCGTTTGAACGCCCAGGCGAGCCGCGAAGACTTCGCGCGGCGGCATTCTGTTGCTGCCGATGCCGACGAAGCGTTCGCGCAGCTCCTGGAGTTCTTCGAGATCTTGGCGGAGTTCGGCTTGCGCCATCACGATCGAGAGGAAGTCGTCGCCGCCGAGCGCCCGCCGGTCGCGGAGCTGGATGATGCGGCTTTCGAACGAGTCGCATACTTTCGTGAAGTACGCGAGCTGAAGCATCGCGGCGTTGCCCTTGACGGTGTGCACGGCGCGATAGACCACTTCGAGGCGTTGGCGCAGCAGGTCCATACGGCCGGCAGATGAGGTCGCGAAATCCGATGCGCGCAGCGCGTCGTTCATCACGCTTACCTGTTCGCCCGCGGTTTTTAGGAAGTCGTCCAAAGCCTTGGGTTCTACGTGCAGCACGCCGAGCAAGAACTCGAACTGACGCTCTTTGCGCGCTTCCGATTCGCGCAGCTGGCGTTCGAGCCGTACGCGATCGGTGATGTCGGAGACGGCGACGAACACGCGCGTCACCTCGTTGCCGGTGACGATGCGCCGGAACGTGAAATTCAGGAATTTCGTATCGAAGCCGCCGGCGGGGTTGGGGAAGTGGGCTTCCACTTCCGCGAGCGGGTTCACGCGGAGCACGGTGCGCTCTTTCTTCGACTTGTCGAAGAGCAGCGCGAGATAGTCGCGCGAGATATCGAACATGCGCTCCGTGAGCAGCCGCTGCAGGATGTTGACGAAATTGTAGCCGTTGAGTTCGGGCGTGCGGAAGATGCGCTCGAGTTCGCCCGAGTATTCACCCATGATGCGGTAATCGCCGCCGATGAGGAACAAGCCGCGGTCGACGGTCGACATGATGAGGTCGGTGCCGGCCTTCGCGTCGGCCAACAGGCGCGACGATTCGACCGCTTCGTGGCTGCGCTTCTCGAGCGTGTCGGCGTATTTTTGAAGGGTCTTACGGCCGCGGTCGACGCTCGAGACGAGCGTGAAGACCATGGCGAGCACCATGACGATCGCCAGGAGTTCGAGCAGGTCGCGCAGTTTGTTCTGCCCGGTCCCGAAGGTCGAGGCGTTCGTATCGGTGATCAGAGCGTTGAAATTGTCGGAGATCTCCGGGGCCGAGACGGAAGCTTGGCGGCCCGCTTCATCGAGGCTGGCTTTGGATCCGTGATCGGTCGCCGCTTCGATCGCGCTCTTTAGGGACGTCCAAGAGCGGTCGGCGGCATCGAGGCTCTGCACCGCGATCGGCGAGGTGAGCGCCGGAATCGCGATCGGTTGGCCCGAGAGGTCGGTGGTCTCGCCGCCGTTTTTCATCGCGTTCAGCGTGGTGCCGAACAACGTGGCGGAGGCGGCGAGATCCTTCGCCGGGACGGCGTCGCGGATCTGGTCGAGCGGCGAAACTTCGATCTGCGCTAGGTCGGCGGAGATGCGCTCGATGAGGGAGACTTGCCGGCTGCCGATCTTCGCGAGGCTCAGTGCCTGCGCGTTGGCTTTCGCTCCAATCGAATCGGTGATGGCAAAGCCGATCACGGCCGCGATGAACACGGCGACTTCGAGAAAGAGCGCCATCATGAGACCGACGTTACTACGCGGCTTCGTCTGTTGCAGCGGCTCGACTGCTTGATCGGTCATGTACGGTGCGTACCTCGCGGGTGAAAAAGAGGCTGGAAAAGCCTCAGGTACTTACCGTATCGGCGTTTGCGTTCAAGGACTGAAGCGAGCGCGCCGCCCTACGTGCCGGATAGCCTCGTGCCGACAATAGAATTGATAGTGCCTTCCTTTTTCCATTTCCCCGAGGATTTGATTCTGCAATGAAGCGTACGATTGTGGTCGTCGCCGGGATTCTCACCGTGCTCGGCCCCGGCGCACTTTACTCATTCAGCCTCCTGAGCGGCCCGGTTGCGGCCGCGTTCGGGTGGTCTCCGAGCGAGGTGACCTGGGCTTTTGCCATGGCGAACTTCTTCTTGGCTTTCGGCGGACTCGTCGGAGGTGTGATCGCCGATCGCAGGGGACCGCGCCTCGTGAGCATGATCGGCATCGCCTGCTGGTCGCTTGGCTTTGCCGGCTGCGGTCTCTTAACGCAGAGCCGGAACATCGAAGTCTTCTACCTTTGTTACGGCGTCATCGCCGGCTTCGGAGCCGGCATGACGTATATCGCAGTGCTAAGCGCCGTGATCCGATGGTTCCCCCAAGCGCGGGGCTTCGGCGGCGGCCTGCTCATCATGGGCTTCGGTCTCGGTTCCTTCGGTTACAACGCGATCGTGAAAGCGTGGGCGCCGTTCGCCGGGCTGAACGCCGCCACGCAGAGTTATACGGCGGCAGTCACGGCCGCCCTGAGCGCGCACCTTCGGTTCGATCCGACGCCCTATATGTTGCCGCAGATCCTCGTCGATGAGCTCATGAGCATTTTCTTGGTCTCGGGGGCGGCGTTCGCGGTTCTCGGCCTCGCCGCATCGTTCTTCGTTGCCGCGCCGCCGAACGATGATCCCGAGTACGCCGCTCAATATCAGGCCGAACAATTCACGCTGCCCCGCATGCTCGGGGACGCCCGCTTCTACATCTTATGGGCGACCCTGTTCCTGAGCGTGTTCGGCGGGGTCACGATGATTTCGAACATGGTACCGCTGATGCGCGAACTCACGGGCATGTCGACGACCGATGCCGCCGGCCTCTACGGCGTGCTTGCCTTGTGCAATGGCCTCGGCCGCTTCCTGTGGGGCGCGGTTTCTGATCGCATCGGGCGCCGCGCCACGTTCGTGATTCTTTTCGGCGGGCAGGCGCTCGCGTTCGTTTCGCTCGGCAACAATCACGAAGTCATTATCGTCGGCATCTCGATCGCGGTTCTGCTGTTGTGCTACGGCGGCGGCTTCGGTGTGATGCCCGCCTTCAACGCCGATTTCTTCGGCACGAAAAACTTCGGAGCGAACTACGGCATGCAGCTCTCGGCCTGGGGCCTCGCCGGCGTGGCCGGCACCGGCATTGGTTCGTGGCTGAAGGACTTAACGGGCTCGTTCGCCGGAATGACGCAGCCGATCGCGGTCATCTTGCTCGTGGCGATCTTCTTCCCACTGATCCTGGGAGAAGCCCAGCGCCAAGCACTGGAAGTCGCTTAGAAGGCCCGCGTCCAGCAGGCCCACGGGTGCGGGACCTAGCTTCTCAGGTACTGCTAAGGCGCGGAGAATATAATCCGGGCATGAAATCTTCTATCGCATTGCTCGGCTTCGCGCTGGCTATGAGCCCGGTGCTCGCAGCGGCGGATCAGAGCCCCACTACCGACGCGGCGGGTAGCTTTCCGCGTCCCAACTTCGCCGCGATGCAGCAGATGCACGCGCAACTCGAGCAGATCCACAAGCAGGCACGTCTCCAGCTGCTGGCGTCGTTGACGCCCGCGCACCGCACCTTGCTCGCGAACGTCGTCGGGCAATTGGCGATTTCGCCGAATCCCGACCGGGCCGTGGCCGCGCGTTCGTTGGATGCCGCACTGAGCCAAGGCGAGCAGCGTTCCGTTCTCAGTGTCGAAGCGGCAGCTCGCACCCAGTCGCACAATCTGATGGAAGCCTCGCGCGCCCAGTTCGAAGCATCGCTCACCCCCGATCAGCGGGCGGCCATGCAGACGCGCATGGAGTCGCGTGCGAACGGTCACGAGGGAATGCAGGCGCAGCGTACGCCCGATCCTGGGATGATACTCCTCGATCTCGCCGGCGGCGAGGGGCACGAGCATCACGGTTTCGGCCCGGGCGGCCCGATGGGGATGCCTCCGCCGCAGTAGCGTTCGGGTGGTGAGCCGAAGCCGTCTGCGATGCCTGAGGCGGCCGACTCACTCTACGCGCGCGCGCAACGGCTCGCGGCGACGTATCGCGAGCAAAACATAACGCGCATCCTCGCGCTTTTGGAAGAGGCGGCTGCCTTCGAGCATGCGGACGCCTTGTTCGAACTCGGAAGCTGGAGCCATCACGGCATCGGCTCGCTGCGCGACGAGGCCCGTGCGGCCAGCCTTTGGGAGCGCGCCTCCGAGCGCGGGCACCTCGAAGCGCGCTTTGCGCTCGCGGTCGCCTGCGAGCGCGGCGCAGGTGTCGAGTGCGACGCTGCGCGCGCCTTTGACCTGTACGACTCGTGCGCGAGCCGCGGCCACCTGGCCGCCCGCTACGAAGTCGGCCGCTGCCGTTACTACGGCATCGGCACCGCCGCCGATCGGGCGGCGGCCGCAAAAGATTTTCTCCAGGCGCGCCGCCACGGCCATGCGGAGGCAGCTTGCGATGCGAGCGAACCCGACGGACCGCGGCGCATGCCGCCGCGGATCGCGTGATCGTCGGCATCGTCGGTGCCGGAGCCGTCGGCACGTTGCTCGGCGCGACGCTCGCTCCGCACGCCGACGTGCGCGTGCTGTTTCGAGAGAACCGCACGGCTCGCGAGGTCGCAAGCCGCGGCGGGCTCGTGCTCGACGACGGGCCGGCACGCCGGGTGACCGTGTCCGCCGAACCGGACGTGCTGTCGGGTGCGGAGATCGTCCTCGTAGCGGTGAAGACCTATGACACGGCCGCGGCGCTCGAACCCTTGCGCGGAACCCCGCTCGCGCACGTTCCGTTCGTGGCTTTCCAGAACGGGCTCGAATCGGTCGAGCAGATCGAGTACGTGTTTGGACACCATTGCGGAATCGCGCTCGCGCCGACGACCGAGGCCGTGCTGCGGGTCTCGGCGGGGGCGGCGCGCCGCATGGGGCAGGGTTCCACGCGCATCGGGTGGGCGAACGGCCACGCGGGCGATGAGACCGCGCTCGACGCGCTCGTGCGCGCGCTCGGGGGCGATCTCTCGATCGATCAGGTTGACCCGGTCGAGCCGTACGTGTGGGGGAAACTCGTCGCAAACGCGGCGATCAATCCGCTGACGGCGCTGGCTGGGATTCGCAACGGCGAGCTAACCCGTCGCCCGGACCTGCGCGAACGGGCGGCGCGCATCGCGCGCGAGGTCGCGAGCGTCGCCGAGCGTAGCGGGGTCGAGCTGCCGTTCGGCGATCCGGTTGCCTTCGTCGAGGACGTGGCGCTCATCACCGCGAGCAATCGCTCCTCGATGCTCGAAGATCTCGAGGCGGGGCGTCCAACCGAGATCGAAGCGATCGTCGGTGCCGTCGTCCGCCGGGCCACCGCTCTCGGCGTCGACGTGCCGGAGTGCAGCCGCGTGCGCGACGAGGTTCGCGCACGGCAGAAGGCGTAGCGCGCTCCATGGCAACCGTACGCCGTCTCACCTCCTCGGCGATTCGCAGCCGCAAACACGCCCGCTTCGCCGTCGTCACCGCCTACGACGCGCCGTTCGCGCGCTGCGCGGAAGAGGCCGGCATCGACGTGCTGCTGGTCGGCGATTCGATGGGCAACGTCGTTCTCGGATACGAATCAACGACGCCGGTCGAACTCGGCGATATGTGCCGGGCCGCGGGTGCCGTCGCGCGGGGCACCTCAAAGGCGCACATCATCGTCGATCTTCCGTTCGGATCCTATCAGGCGAGCGACGAGGATGCGGTTCGCAGTTCGATCGCACTGGTCAAAGCCGGCGCAAGCAGCGTGAAGCTCGAGGGTGGGGAATCGGCCGCGCCGCGTATCGCCGCGATCGTGCGCGCCGGTATTCCGGTCTGCGCGCACATCGGCGTGTTGCCGCAAACGGCCGCCATCGGCGCCGGGTTTAAGCGCAAGAGCGATACCGCGCGACTGCTGGCCGACGGGCGCGCGGTCGAAGCGGCGGGGGCGTTTGCGGTGGTGCTCGAGATGGTGGATCCGGCCGCCGCGGTAGAGCTCACGCAGGCGCTTTCGATTCCCACGATCGGAATCGGCGCCGGCGGCGGGTGCGACGCACAAGTGCTCGTGATGCACGATATGCTCGGCCTCTTCGCGCACGCACCTCCGTTCGCGAAGCGCTACGCCGAAATCGCGAGCATCGCGACCGAAGCTTTCCGCACCTACGCGCGTGAGGTGCGTGAGGGAACCTTCCCGTCGCGGACGACGGCTTCCGAAGACCGTGCCGCATCGAACGCCGACGCACCGGTCTACGCAATCTCGTCGGCGTCGACCAAGCCCACTGCGTGAGCGAACGCCAGATCGTCGCCGCCGGCGGCGCGTTGCTCCTCGACACCGGTCCCCTCAAACTCGAACGCTACATCCTGAACGCTACCGGCAAAGCGAAGCCGCGCATCTGCTTCGTACCGACCGCAAGCGGCGAGGATCTGAGCTACGTGAACCGCTTCTTCGAATCGTATGCGCGCTTCGGGCTCGAACTCGAGGTGCTGCGGTTCTTCCGCCGCACCCCCGCCGATCTGCGCGACTATCTGTTCGGTTTCGACGTGGTGCAGGTCGGCGGCGGCAATACGCGCAGCATGCTCGCCGTGTGGCGCCACTGGGGTTTTGATGCGGTGATTCGTGAAGCATGGGAACGCGGCATCGTGCTGTGCGGTTCGAGCGCCGGGTCCATCTGCTGGTTCGAAGAAGGCCTCACGGATTCGGTTGCCGGCGAGTTGATTTCGATGGACTGCCTCGGCTTCGTCGCGGGCAGCCATTGCCCGCACTACGACGCGGAGAAAGAGCGTCGACCGTTCTATCAGCGACTCGTCGGAAACGGCTCGATTCGCGCCGGATACGCGTGCGACGATGGTGCGGCGCTCCACTACGTCGGCGACCGCCTCAGCACGATCGTCGCCGCGACCCCGGCGGCGCGCGCGTATCGCGTCGAGCCGTTTGAAAACGGCGTTCGCGAAACGGTCCTCGACGCCACCGTTCTGTGAGGCGAGCGTCGGCACTCGATCAGGCGAAGATGATCGTCGCGAATTCGCCGACGCGCTGGAATCCGACGCGTTCGTAGAGGGCGATTGCCGGCGCATTGAAATCGTTGACGAACAAACACAGCGAGGGGTAGTCGTCGAGCAGATGATCGCAGATGGCCGCGAGTGCGCGTGTGGAGTGCCCACGGCCACGCATGTCCGGCGGTGACCAGACGCCCTGGAGTTGCGCGGTGAATGTGCTCGCGGACCCGACGTTGCACATGAAAGCGAGTTCGCCGAGCACGCGATAACGCCACCACCAGCCCGCGTCGATGATGCGGGCGGTGCGGCCGCGAAAATCCGGGTTCGAGCGTCGCGGATCGGTCCCGGTTTCGCCCGCGATCATGTTCGCCGAGTGCGGGACGATCTCGTCGAGCTCGGCGCGCGTGGCGCGAGCGACCGTTGCGTCGTGCCGCCCGCCCTGCAGCGTGCTGCGGGTGAGCGCGTAGAGCGGCTGGCTCGCGCGGACGATTCGCGGCGGCCCGAGTGACGGCCGTACGAGCGGCCACAAGATATCGACGTCGCGCCGGGAGCCGACGATCATGCGCGGCGGGACCGCGCCCTTGGCATAGTCGGCAAAGGCGGCGATCGCCTCACGTCCGCACGCGCTTGCATCGTCACTCGCGCACGGAACGATCTGCGTGCCGCAAAAACAGAACCCGGCGATCGCACCGGAATCGTCGCGCCAGGTCAGGCCGGTGCCCGCGCCACGTTCGATCTGTTGCGAAGCGATCAGCCACGTCACGTAGACGTTTTCGTACGGACGCCGATCGAGAAACGCGATCGTCTCGGAGGCGAGCGCCGGGGTGAGCCGTTGCAACCGGCCCATGGCGCGCGTGCGCTAGGAGAGAGAGCGGACGAAGGCGGGCGTCGAGGTTGGCGCTTTGCTTCCGCCCACGGGCTCGACGCTAACGGCAACGGCCGCGAGGCCCTTCGCGGATTCCGGCAATTCGACGAACGCGATGCCGCCGGGTTCGGGGGCGAAGGTGACGCTCGGTGTCACGGCTTTCGCGCCTGCGCGGAGCGTCCAGGCCTGATACACTTTACCGGGCGCCGGCTGCGTGAGGCGCAACGCGAGATACACGTGTCCGCCGCTAGTCACGATGTCGCCGCTAGGGACCGCGAAATGCTTGCTGCCGGGCGCAGTGAGCGCGGCCAGTTGGCGCACGGTGACGCTTTCGCGAGCGCTCTGCAGGTAGAACTGCGACTGGAGTTCTGCAACTTGTTGCTCGTATCGGTCTCGTTGCGAGCGCAGCGCTGCGAAGTTCACCGAGGTGAGGATCGCGATCACGACCGCGGCAGCGGCCAGGACGTACGGGATCCAGGCCGTCCGCGAGCGCAGCAGCCTCGGCGCGGCGGCGGCCGCCGTTATCGCCTGGCCGGACGACGCGGGACCTGGCACGGCGGCGCCGTTCGCGCGGACGGCGTTCATGACGCGCGCCTTCAACCGTGCGGAAGACAGTTCGTCGAGTTCCCCCACGCGCAATTCCGCGGAGAAAGCCACCGCGTCGGCGGCGACGCGCAGCTTGGTATACTCCGCGCGGCACTCCGCGCAATCGCGCGCGTGTCCGGCGAGGTCGCGCCCTTTATCCGCGGGCAACGCGCCGAGCGCGAGCAATGCGATCGTATCGAGCGTTTCCTCGTGTCCGCCGTTCATCGGACCACGCTCGTTTCGAGCGCTGAGCGAAGCTTGCGCAGACCGGCACGGATGCGCGTCTTCACCGTGCCAAGCGGAGTCTCGGTGCGGCGCGCGATCTCTTCGTGGGTGATGCCTCCGAAGAAACCGAGTTCGATCGGCTGGCGCTGCTCGTCGGGCAGGTTAGCGAGCGCGTTACGAACGCAGTCGCCGTCGATCATCGCGAACACCGTATCGTGCAGCGCTTCGTCGAGCGGAACGTCGAGCGGCATCTCACCTTCGGCGCGAAGGCTCCGGCTGCGCAGCATATCGAGTGCACGATTACGCGCGACGCGTGAAATCCATGCGGCGAAGTTACCGCCCGCGAAGGTATCGGGGGCGCTCCATACTTTCAAGAAGACCGCTTGCGTGAGATCTTCGG
>Ga0302326_10025499_pt1 | contig 11989 bp, 7 predicted proteins | sample Palsa_T0_3_FD_202264 | JGI IMG/M metagenome (GOLD analysis project Ga0302326, IMG submission 202264) | Peat permafrost microbial communities from Stordalen Mire near Abisko, Sweden - Palsa_T0_3 | ecosystem: Environmental > Terrestrial > Soil > Palsa > Peat permafrost | place: Sweden: Abisko... | reverse complement strand
GTTCCGTCCACGATCAGGGTCTCGCGGTGATCTGCAAGATACTCGGCGTAGGGTTGAAGATAGATCCACGCCAGCAATCGATCGGAAGAGCTCGCTTCGTGCGAATCGCCGGCGTGCACGTCTTCCGCGGGGTCAACGGGCGCGGCCAATTCGAGGTCGCCGTGCCAAAAATTCTCTATCGCCTGCTGCCATCCTGCCGGACCCTTCTGCGCCAACTCGGTGGCGGCCTCCGCAAGCGGCGCCGGTGCGATCTGCTGGATTAACGACAGGAATCCAGAAAAGTGGGGCAGCAGCAGGAAAAGATCCAATTCATCTCGTAGTGGGCGCGCGGACGAAATCTTCGGCGAGTCCGCGAGTGATTTCTGGATTTCCGCGTAGAGGCCTTTCTGGAATGTCGCGACGCGCGTGTAAAAGCGCAGTCCTTCGGCGGCGAATGGATATGTTGAGGTTAATTCAGTGGCGCGACGGATTCGACGATCCCACTGCGCAAGGATCATTGTTGGGGTCGGGATCTGCCGGTGACCTCGTAATACCAGTTGCGATGAAACGTCCAGGCCCAGGCGCGCGTGACCGTGCCGTGCACCATCGAACCGAAACTCCCCTCTTCCATAATCGTGCTCATGTACACGTGAATCAGGAAAAGGCCAATTGTGATCATCGCCGCGCTGGCGTGTACGAGGATCGCGGTATACCGCAGAAAGCGCAAGCTCCAGGGAAGCGCTTCCGTATACCACAACCCAATGCCAGAGATCAGCAGAAGAATCACGCTATAAACCATTCCCCAGAAGTAGAGTTTCTGACCGAAGTTGAAGCGGCCTACCGGGGGGAGTTTTTCGTCCTCATTTTTAATGTAGTTCGGGATTTCCTTCGCCCATGCGCGATCGTTGTCCTCCACAACCATGTCCCGTCGCCACTGTATGAACGACCAAAAAAGTGAGGCCGAAAAAAACAGGCCAACCCAGGGATGGCAGAATCGCGCCGTGGGGCCGCCACCGACAACCGCGGCCATCCAAAACAAATAGGGCGACCAAAACGCCAGCCCGGTGATCAACAAGTAGGTATATGCGAGCGCTCCAAACCAATGATTCGCACGCTCGGCAAACGAATAGCGCGTGATCATCTCCTGGTCATGGGGAACGGCGCCAGCAGTTCGCGTAACCGCGTCGGTGTTCATACGCGTCTCTCATCATCGGGCGGGATCGGTTCCGCTTTCTTCGGGCCGTATCGCATGTAGTGCCAGGCGAGGCCTGCCAGGCCGCCGACTATTGCCAAATTCCCGAGCCATTTTAGCGGCGCTTTCCACAAGCGGACCGAGTACGGAATGTGCGGATCCTTCGGGAGGCCACCGTAGAGTTCGGGATTTTTCGCATCGTGCAAGACGTAAATCACATGAGTTCCACCCACGCCGGGCGGATCGTAAACTCCCGCGTCGGCGAAACCGGAAACATCGCGGAGTTGCTCGGCGCGCGTTTCCGCGAGCTCCTTCATTTCCGATTTGGTGCCAAAGTGCAGGCAGCCGGTCGGACACGCCTTGATGCAAGCCGGCTCGAGGCCCACCGCAACGCGGTCGCTACATAGCGTGCACTTGAAAACTTTGCGTGCCGTCGGACTAAATTTAGGAATATTGAAGGGGCAGCCCGTGATGCAGTAGCCGCAACCGATGCAATTCGCTTCCTGGAAATCCACGATCCCGTTGGCGTATTGCACGATCGCTGCATCCGCCGGGCACGCCGCCAGACAGCCCGGGTCCTCGCAGTGCATGCACTGATCTTTGCGCATCAGCAGCATCATGCTGCCGTCTTCGCGCTCGTGCTCGTTGAACTTGATCAGGTTCCAGTAATTCCACGTTGTTTCCGGCATCGTCTGGTAGCTGTTGTCGAACGTGGTTTCGCTGAATGTGTTCCCGTTCCATTCCAGGCAGGCCACTTCGCAAGCTTTGCAACCGATGCACGTGGTGGTGTCCACGAGCTTGCACACTTGGAATTCCCGATTCAACCCAGCACCGGGCACGGAGCCGGCGTGACCTGAAATCCGGACGATTTCTGTTGAGGCCTGGCTCATCTTCGCTCCTACGCCTTCTCGATTTTCACCAGGAAGCCCTTGGATTCAGGGGTATGGGCATTCGGGTCTGTGACTGCGGGCGTGAGCAAATTCGCTGGCGTCCGCGCATTTCTTTCTTCGTCCTCGTCGATCCCGCGGAAGCCCTGGTGAATCGGCAATCCTACCTGGTAGACCTTCTTGCCGTCGATCATCATCGGCCTCAGCCGCCGTGTCACGAAGGCTTTGGCGGTGTAGGTTCCCCGCGCACTGATCACATGGATCACGTCCGTCCCTCGAATTCCCTTCTCTTCCGCCAGCTCGACGGGAATTTCCACGAAGGGCTCCGGGATCAACTGGACGTTCATCGGATTGTTTTTCGTCCAGTAGTGATACTGCTCGGTCAATCGGTAAGTGGTGCAGACGATGCTGTACTCTTCCGGCGATCCGAACTTGTCGTAAGGCGTGTTGAACTTTTTCACCAGTGGATTATTCGACTGATCGGGGTGCAGCGGGTTCTTGATGGGGCTTTCGATCGGTTCGTAGTGTTCGGGGAACGGCCCATCCACGATCACGCCGATTGGAGCGAACAGCCTGCCGACTCCTTCCGGATTCATGATGAATGGCCCCATGTGGTCTTTGGGATGAGAGTCCGGTTTGAAGTCCGGCACGTCGTTGCCAACCCATTTTCCCGACGCTTCGTTCCACCAAATTTGCTTGCGATCCGGATCCCACGGCTTCCCATCGGCGTTGCAAGAAGCGCGATTGTAAAGCACGCGCCGGTTGGCAGGCCACGACCACGCCCAATTCGGATAAACACCCATTCCTGAGGGATCTTCCGTGCCTCGCCGCTGGATTTGCGCTCCCGCTTCCGTCCAACTACCGGAGTAAATCCAGTTGCCGCACATCGTCGTCCCGTCATCTTTCAGCCACGCAAATCCTGGCAATTGCTGCCCCGCTTTAATCACTTGTTTCGTCACGGGATCCGTCAAATCCGCGAGCGCCCGACCGTTCAGCTCCATGGCTACTTGAGTGAGCGGCGGATGGGCTGCGTCCGCGTAGGCCCAGCTGAGATTCAGAATGGGATCAGGGAATTTTCCGCCGTCGCTTTTGTAAAGGCCGCGCACACGCAGGAAAATCTCCGCGATGATGTCCTGGTCCAGGCGCGCATCACCCGGAGGTGGAACCGCGGCATACTTCCAGGTGACCCAGCGGGCCGAATTGGTCATGCTGCCGTCTTTTTCGGCGAAGCCGGCGCAGGGCAAGCGATAGACCGTCGTATTGATGTTCTTCTGCTCGTCGGCCGTGATTCCCGGAGCTCTCCAGAACTCGCTGGTCTCGTCCTGGTAAATTTCGCCCACGACCAGCCAGTCGGCCTTTTTCAGCGCGTTGATATTCTTATTGGTGTCCGGGCCGATCATCACTCCGTTCATTCCGAAGGCCATCATGCCCTTGATCTTGCCGTTGTACATGTCATCCCAAATGTGTGTCCACGAGCAATCCTGGCCGGGTTTGGGAAAGTAATCGAACGCAAAACCGTTCTCTTTGGTGGCCGCGTCGCCATACAGCGCCTTGAGTAGCGACACCATGAATTGCGGCGTGTTCTGGTAGTAGTTCATCGAGTCCCAGGGCGCCGGCTTCGACGATGTCGGAGTCGTGCGCTTCAAATAAACTCCCAGGTTCGTGTCATCGGGAACGGGGCCTTTCAGGTACCCGGGTAGCGACTCGTACAGCCCGGCCATATCCGTCGCGCCCTGAATATTCGAGTGGCCGCGCAGCGCATTCACGCCGCCGCCCGCCCGTCCCATGTTTCCGAGCAGAAGTTGAATCATCGCGGCGGTGCGGATAATTTGCGTCCCGAAGGTATGCTGCGTCCAGCCGACGGCGTAGATGATCGTTGCGACTTTTTTCATGTCGCCGTCTTTGCGGACCGAAGTAAACATGTCGACAGCCTTCAGGAACTGATCCTTCGGGATGCCCGTGATTCGTTCGACGGTTTCCGGCGTGTAACGCGAGTATTGCTGCTTCATCAATTGAAAGACGCAGCGCGGATGCTGAAGCGTGAGATCGTAGGCGACGTTTGGCGGCAGCGCCGGAGGTGGCGCCGGTCCGCCGGGATTGCCTGGCACCGGTTCAGGCGCGTGACCCGACGCAGCGGCTGCGCCGGCCTTGCCGCTGAAATCTCCGCCTCCTTCATAATTCCATGTGGTTTTATCGTACGTGGCTGATGCGGCGTTGAATCCGGAGTACAGGCCGTCGTCGGGAAGTTTGAATCCCTCCTTGACGATGAAAGCGGCGTTCGTGTAGTTGACGAGATATTCTTTGGCAATCCGGTTGTTCTCGATAGCGTAACGGATCAGACCACCAAGGAATGCGATGTCGGAGCCGGCGCGAATTTGAACGAACAGGTCAGCTGTAGAGGATGTGCGTGTGAATCGCGGGTCTACGGAAATCAGCTTGGCGTTGCGATTGCGCTTGGCCTCCATCGCCCACTTGAATCCGCAGGGATGGTTCTCGGCGGGATTTCCGCCCATGATCAACATCATGTCGGTGTTCTTGATGTCGATCCAGCCGTTTGTCATCGCCCCGCGTCCGAACGTTGGTCCCAAACTTGAGACCGTGGGGCCGTGTCAAACACGGGCTTGGTTTTCTAAATACACCAAGCCCAGGCCCCTCATGGCCTTCACGACCAGATAATTGAACTCATTTGTGTCCGTGCAGCCGCCGATGAATGAGATTCCTTCGCAGCGGTTTACTGTGCGGCCGTTCGCATCCTTCTCGACGAAAGTAGCGTCGCGGGTTTTCTTGGTCCAATGCGCTATCTCGCCGAGAGCGCTATCCCACGAAATGTCTTCCCAGTCCGTTGCGCCGGGACGCCGAACTTGCGGCTTCGTGATCCGCCGCGGGTTGAGCATATCCTGCTCGAGCGAAGAGCCCTTCGGGCAGAGCGTTCCGCGGTTGGTCGGATGATCGGGATCGCCTTCGACGTGGATCACTTGCGGCGTAACGTTCTTGGCACGGTCGCCAATCGTGTAGATGAGCACGCCGCAACCGACCGCGCAATACGGGCACGTTGACCGCGTCTCGGCCGCGCGCGCGATTTTTAGTTCTTTGAGTTGGGCGTACGCAGGCTTGAGATCGAATCCGAAGATGGTGGCGGCAACGCCGCCGACAGCTGCTACCTTGAAGAAGTCTCTGCGGGACGTCTGCATAAGAGAACCTCCCCGTTCGGGCGAGGATGTTACGTGCGCATTCCCTTAATGTCCAGCGATTGTGGAATTTTTTTCGACACTCTTTGTGTCGACGCTGTTGATCTACGCGGCCCGGGGGCAATCTGACGTCCACGGGCGCCCCCATACCCGATTCAACGCATTCGAGCCCAGGATCGATGGCGGCTCCGAGACGCTCTCTGGACTGTCCATCGGACCCTAAGCAGAGAAGGGAGATACCTGCAGGAATCCGCGAAGAAGGTCGGCAAGCTAGGTCCTGTTGACCGCTGTGGTCTCGAAAGCGCCCCGAGTAGGGTTCAATTCGAGCGGGTTAGGCAGAAGGCGAGGACAAGACCGAGCCTGCCAAACCCAACGGAACAGCGGGATCACGTTTCGAGGCTTCCGTTCCAAGCCCTCAAGATCAACTAAGTGCTTTTTATGGCGCCGCTTACACGGACTAGGCAGGCGATTCACGTCTCGGACTGGACTAAATTTGGACTCAAATCGGCCAGACAATGACCGCTCGCCTTGCGACGCCGAATGGCCCCCTTTCACGCGTCTGGGCACTGAACCGATGCACTGGACAATTGACCGGCTTGAGGCGCATAATGCCGTACCCGTGGGTGTTATCGCTTTGCACATTGGCTACGAGAATGTCCATTGCGGTTTGGTTTGCCAGTAGGGTTAGGGGGAAGTCGCTCGCCCGACCAGATTGATTTTGGTCGAAGTGTCACACGACGTAAAAATCCTTTTCGAGAAGGCTCATTTCATTGTGGTGGTATAACTTCCGCCGGTTCGTACGGTACCCGATGCAGGGTGCGGTACTTGCCGCTCTGACTCTGGCGCTCACCAGTTGCGCTGGCTCCCACCCCGTCAGCAGCGCCGCGCTGCCTTCTGTGCCCGCAAATGTCTCTGCGGTCGCTGGTAACACCCAGATCAGTCTTTCCTGGCTCGCATCAACAGACAGCCTGGGCGTAGCAGCTTACCTGCTTGAGCGGTGCCAGGGAGCCAACTGCACGGGATACGTGCAGATCGTGTCGTTAGGCGGGACAACCACCAGTTACACCGATAGCGGACTGAAGTCGAACACTGTCTACAACTATCGCGTTCGCGCTCAGGACGCAGCGTCGAATCTGAGCGCTTACTCGAACGTAGCGACCGCTACCACGGGCAGCGGCATCGCGCCGCCTGTGATCACCAGCAGTGGAACCGCCGCTGCGACCATGGGCGCCGCTTTCTCCTATCAAATTACGGCTACTAACTCTCCCGCTAGTTTCGGCGCCTCGAGATTGCCCACCGGCCTCACAGTGAATACCGCCTCGGGCTTAATCTCCGGGACACCTACGGGTGCGGGAAGCTTCACTATGACTCTGAGTGCCACCAACGGCGGAGGCACCGGCAGCGCTCCACTAAGTCTCGCGGTGACGGAGACGGTCGCTCCTCCTGAGATCACCAGCGGTAGAACGGCCAGCGGAACGGTTGGGACAACTTTCTCCTATCAGATCACGGCCACAAACTCTCCGACCAGTTTCGGCGCGTCGGGATTGCCCAGCGGCCTTACGGTCAATACTGCGTCGGGTTTGATTTCCGGGACTCCCACGGCTGCGGGAGCCTCCAATCTGACGCTGACCGCTACCAACAGCGGGGGCACGGGCAGTGCGCCCTTGACCCTGACGGTAACGGCAACCGTGGTTCACCCGGTGATCACCAGCGGTGGAACCGCCAACGCGACGATGGGGACCGCCTTTTCTTATCAAATCGCCGCTACCAACTCCCCCACCAGTTTCGGCGCGTCGGGACTGCCCAGCGGCCTTACGGTCAATACTGCGTCGGGTTTGATTTCCGGGACTCCTGCGGCTGCCGGAACTTCCAATGTGACGCTGAGCGCCACCAACAGCGGGGGTACGGGGAGCGCGCCCTTGACTCTGACCGTGACAGTGGCTGCGCCGGTGATCACCAGTAACGGCGCGGACGGCGGAACGGTAGGGACAGCTTTCTCTTATCAGATCACGGCCACAAACTCGCCCACTAGTTTCGGTGCGTCGGGATTGCCCAGCGGGCTCGCGGTGAACACGGCCTCAGGTTTGATTTCCGGGACTTCTGCGACCGCGGGAACTTCGAATGTGACGCTGAGTGCCACCAACGGCGGCGGCACAGGCAGCGCGCCCTTGACTCTGACCATGATCATGGCTGCACCGGCGATCACCAGCAGCGGCACGGCCAGCGGCACGGTAGGGACCGCTTTCTCATACCAGATTACGGCCACCAACTCTCCCACCAGTTTTGGCGCATCAGGATTACCTGCTGGCTTCACCGTGAGTACTTCCTCGGGTTTGATCTCCGGGACTCCTACGGGCGCCGGAACCTCCAGCGTGACGCTGGCCGCCACTAACAGCGGGGGCACGGGCAGCGCACCTCTGACTCTGACGGTCACCGTGCCTGCCCCGGTGATCACCAGCAGTGGCACGGCCAGCGGAACGGTTGCGGCAGCTTTCTCCTATCAAATTACAGCTACCAACTCGCCCACTGGTTTCGGTGCGTCGGGATTGCCCAGCGGTCTCGCGGTGAATACTACCTCCGGTTTGATTTCCGGAACTCCTGCGAGTGCGGGAACTTCCAACGTGACGTTGAGCGCCACCAACGGTAAGGGCACAGTCACTGCGCCCCTTACCCTGACGGTGACGGCGACGGTAGCATCTCCTGTGATCACCAGCAACGGTGCGGCCAGCGGAACGGTTGGGACGGCTTTCTCCTATCAAATTACAGCCACCAACTCGCCCACCAGTTTCAGTACATCGGTTTTGCCTAGCGGCCTTGCTGTGAATACGACCTCCGGTTTGATCTCTGGGACTCCGACAGGTGCGGGAAGCTCCAGCGTGACGTTGAGCGCCACCAACAGCGGGGGCACAGGAAGCGCACCCCTAACCTTGACGGTGACCGTGGCCGCCCCGGTGATCACAAGCAGCGGCGCGGCCGGCGGAACGGTAGGGACGGCTCTCTCCTACCAAATTACAGCTACCAACTCGCCCACTGGTTTCGGCGCATCGGGATTGCCCAGCGGCCTCGCGGTGAATGCTACCTCCGGTTTGATTTCCGGCACTCCTACGGGTGAGGGAACGTTCAACGTGACGCTCAGCGCCACCAACAGCGGGGGCACAGGCAGCGCGACTCTAACGATATCCGTTAATGGCGGCGGCACAGGGCCCCTGGTTTCTCACACGATTCAGATTTCCAATGACGCCGACGATGGTTATTACAACAGCCAAAATAACAGCGGTTGGCATAGCACTCCCGAGACCGGTGGAGCAGATACGGTGGGGAGTTGGGGTGGTTTGACAACTGCGTGGGTTACCGGCTACCGATTTCCGTCTGTCGGCGCCAACTCGGGTGACACGATCCAATCGGCCTATCTGCAACTGGTGAGCAGCGATGGCTCTGCAACCAGCGCTGCTTGTGGATCGCCACCCTGCAGCAATAGTATCTACACTTTCCGCGTATACGGAGTTGCGCAGGACAACGGGGCCGCTTTCAGTGGGGTGACAGGTAACACTCCTCTGGACGTGCCTTATACGACGGCGTACACGAATTACACTACTACGGGACCGGGTGATGACCATGGCAGCTGCCAGCTGCAAAACAACGGGCAAAACACATGCACTCACTTCATCGACGTTTCGAATATAGTCAGAGAAATCACTTCGCGACCGGGGTGGACGAGCTCGTCTGCTATGCGGTTTGTCATGTTGAGCGCTGATGGCACTGCTCCTAATGTTTATGCGGGTTATGAAGATTACTCAGCCGACGCCGGCAGAGCAGCCACGCTAGTAGTGAATCCTCCGATGCCCACGATTGTGTCTTCAGGTGCATGGGGGTCGAGCGCAAGCCTGATTTATCCAACGACGTATTCGTTAGGACCGTTCGTTTATCCGGGCGCCTCGACGCTGCTGCTGTTCCTTGGAGACTACTACAACTTTTACGGCCTGCCGATACCTCAACCCACCATATCGGATAGCTGCGGGAACAATTGGAACGTTCTGGCAGGGCCCTCCAACTGGGTGGGCATCTCCTACTTCATGAGGAGTACTGTCTACTACGTCCAGAATCCGGCGTCATGCCCTGCCGGCGCTACGATCACGGTCACGGCGGCTATTCAGGAGCCTATATTCCTGCATTTCTTAGCCATCGCGGGAGCAAACACGGCGAATCCACCCACCGTTTCGGCGATTTCCAGCCCAAGTCCTGGCACGTACACAACGAGCGCCAGCTCCAACTCGATCACGCTCACTCAGTCCGGGCTGCTTGTAAGTTGGGTCTTTGGTGACTCTGACGCCCCCCACGTGTTCACGCCGCAGGCAGGCTTTATTACGGATTTGAACTCGACGCCAAATTATCTGACTGCGGTATTCGAAAACGTGTTGTCGCCGGGTTCCTACCAGAGCCAGTTTTCAATTTCACCTTCGGACGGATGGCAAGCAGTCATAATTGGATTGCAGGCCCCGTAGTGCATAGCGCTGTGTCCTATGGCCGTCCTCGCAGTTCCGGGTCTCAATCGAGCCGTACAGCTAAGAATCGCGGGTGTGAATCGGGCAAAGAACCTGCGCGGGCGTCTCAACTGACGGAAAGCAGACGTCACTGAAATGGCGGAGAGGGTGGGATTCGAACCCACGGTTGAGTTTCCCCAACACTCGCTTTCGAGGCGAGCTCCTTCAACCACTCGGACACCTCTCCGCGTCGTAGCTTAGCAAACAGGCTCAGAGGTCACAACCCGCTTACGTTTCCTGTGCGAGACTCCGCGGTTCGGCCGCGCGGGATACCCTATTAGTAGTATCCGGATTGTATTGACACCGCAAGATCGCGCGGGTACATTTGCGTTGTAGTTCTTGGAGGAAACCGTGCGTTCCAACATCCTCTCCGGCGCCCGTTCGTGCGTTATCGCATTCGTTGTCGTTGGCATGCTGAACCTTCCCGTGATGGCGGCGAGCTCAAAGCCGCTGGGAATGGTTATAAGCGCCGACCACGCCAGTCTCGACAATGCCCAGGCTGCGGTGGGAGCCGACATTTACTCCGGCGACGCTCTGGCAACCGATGCGGTCGGCTCATTGCGCGTGAAAGTCGGACCTGGCCAGGTATATCTGTTGTCCTCCAGCGCGGCAACGCTCGTGCCGCTAGAGAACAAAACCCAGGCAAAGGTGGACCATGGAACGATGGGCTTCTCCACATCGTCTCCCGAACAGCTTGAGATCGGGACGCCGCTCGGCACGATCCGCGGCGCGGATAGCCAGCGCGTTTTCGGGCAAGTGGCTGTGCTGAGCCCCAGCAGAATGCAGATTAGCGTGTACGAAGGAACTCTTCTCGTTACAGCCCTCAACGGCGAACAAAAGACAATCGAGCAGGGCCAGACCTACGAGGCCACTCTCGCTGCGCCTGAGCCTGGCGGCGGTCAGAATCAGGCCGGCGTTGGCGGCACCGGGATTAATTGGAAGCATGTCGCTACCGTGGCGGTTGTTGCGGGAGCAGTGGGCGGCACAGCTCTGGCGCTCTGGATTGTAGAGTCAGAAAGCTGCTCGAACCCTCCTTGCAACTGATTCGCGAGTGATCGAGCTTGGCCACTTCGTGAGCTTCTAAATACCCCACTTGTCCTGACGACATCGAATAGCTGCTGGAAATAAAACCTCATCGGCTTCGTGATATCCCGCTAAAGGGTACGAAGCGCGGGACCTTTTTGCAGTAATCCTCGTACGCCGCGCCAAAACGCGCCCGCATTTCTTGCTCCTCAAACGAAATGGCCAAAAGCATCAGCACGAGCCACGTAAGCGCTGCCACCCACATGACGCGAGTGCCCGCCAGAAGGCACGCGCCGACAATTGCCAGGAACGACGCCGTATATCTTGGATGGCGGATTCGGGCGTAAATACCGCCGCGCTCAATCTCACCGGCGCCGGAAAGTTCGGTCTTCCCCACCAGGCGAGATGTTCCCAAATCGCGATGTACTCGCCAGAATATCCAGCCTTCGAAAACAATCAGCGCGAGTCCGAGCATGAGCATCCCTGCGGAAGGCCAGTTGGAGCGAAATAGCTGTCGATGAAATACGACCAATGCGATCGTGACCGGCAGCCAGGAACTCGAAAGTCCCACGATGTAAACAGCGCGCGAATGCTGCCGCCAGAACTTCACCTGTGGATGGACGACGAACCAGTACAGCGGAATCGGCAATTGCAGAAATAAAACAACCGCCGCGAGCCAGCCCGGTAGCGTCACCCACGCATCTTAGTCGAACCGGCGTGAAACGTCATGCCTCCAGCGCAAATCCTCCTCGCATGGATATAATGAGAGGCTTACTAAAATTGATTCCACTCGTCGGAGAAGGAATGAGTTGGGCGTGCCAGCATCGAAGACTTGGAACTGCGGCCGTATCGGGCGCGCTTCTGCTATTGGCGGCGCTGGCGATTCCATCTGCGGGCCGCGCGGACGAACCCTACGCTCGCAGCCGCGATTACGATCTGCAGGACATTCGCATGCACCTGTGGTTCGACGTAGAGCTGCGCCAGGTGCGCGGTGAGGTCACCGAGAGCGTCGCTGCCCTGCGCGACAATCTCTCCGAGCTCAAGCTTGACTCCGTCGGCCTGACGATCGATAGCGTCATGGTAGACGGCCGCACGGCCAAGTTCTCCGTGACGCCAGCCAAGCTCGTAGTGACGCTCGAGCGGGCCGCAGCTCGCGGGGATCACCATGAAATCCTGATC
>Ga0302326_10025495_pt1 | contig 11991 bp, 10 predicted proteins | sample Palsa_T0_3_FD_202264 | JGI IMG/M metagenome (GOLD analysis project Ga0302326, IMG submission 202264) | Peat permafrost microbial communities from Stordalen Mire near Abisko, Sweden - Palsa_T0_3 | ecosystem: Environmental > Terrestrial > Soil > Palsa > Peat permafrost | place: Sweden: Abisko... | reverse complement strand
GGCGGGCTGCGGCGCCGGCGCCTCGATCCCCCAGTCGGCCAGCACCTCGGCGGTGTGGGCGCCGATCGCCGCTGGCGGGCGCTGGATGGCGCCGGGCGTGGCGGAGAACCTCGGCGCGGGCGCCGGCTGGGTGACGCCGGCGACCTCGACGAAAGTCTGGCGCGCGGCGTTGTGCGGATGCAGCGGCGCCTCGGCCAGGCCCAGCACCGGGGCGAAGCAGACGTCGGTGGCGTCCATGATCCGGCACCATTCGTCCCGTGTCTTGGTCTTGATCAGCGCCGCCAGCTTCGCCTTCAGGGCGGGCCACTGGCCGCGGTCCATCTGGGCCTTGAACTCCGGGTCGGCGCCGGCGCCGGTCTTCTCCAGCAGCAGGGCGTAGAACTGCGGCTCGATGGAGCCGACCGAGATCCAGCCGCCGTCGGCGCACTGGTAGGTGTCGTAGAACTGGGCGGCGCCGTCGAGCAGGTTGGAATGGCGCTCGTCCTTCCACATGCCGCTGGCGTGCATGCCGTAGAACATCGCCATCAGCGAGGCGGCGCCGTCGGTCATGGCGCAGTCGATCACCTGGCCCTGGCCGCTGGCGCGGGCGTGGATGACGCCGGCCAAGAGGCCGAACGCGAGGTAGAGCGCGCCGCCGCCGAAGTCGCCCACCAGGTTCAGCGGCGGGACCGGCTTTTCCGCCGGACCGATGGCGTGCAGCGCGCCGACGATGGAGATGTAGTTGATGTCGTGGCCGGCGGCCTGGGCGTAGGGGCCGAACTGGCCCCAGCCGGTCATGCGGCCGTAGACCAGCTTGGAATTGCGCTTCAAGGCGACGTCGGGGCCTAGTCCCAGCCGCTCCATCACGCCTGGCCGGAAGCCCTCGAAGACGGCGTCGGCGCGCTCCATCAGCCGCAGGCAGGTCTCGACCGCGGCCGGATCCTTCAGATCCAGCGCCACCGAGCGGCGGCCGCGCGAAGTGATGTCGGTGGTCGCCCCGCCGCGCCCGCCGATGCGGTCGATCCGCACCACGTCGGCGCCCAGGTCGGACAGCAGCATGCCGCAGAACGGCCCCGGCCCGATCCCGGCGAATTCGACGATCCTGAGGCCCGAAAGTGGTCCCTGACGCATGGCGTGGCTTCCTGGTTTCGTATCCTTGGCGAGGAACTAGAGGCCGTGACCGGGCGTCAGGCAAGCGCGGGCGCAATCGGGCTTGGAACGCGAGGGCGGCCCGCGCTAGGGAGGGCCCCCGCTGCGCCGCCTGCAACCTGGGCGGCGCGTCATCCCTGGAGCGGTCATGGCTCGCTGGCCCACTCTCGCCCTCATCACCCTGCTGGCCGCGCCAGCGGCGGCCGCGACGCTCACCGGGCCGGCGGCGTTCGGCGACTGGCGCACCGATGCGCCGGGCGTGGCGCGCAAGATCACCGTCGCCGACCTGCCGCCGGACCGGCCGGCGCCGCTGGCGGTGGCGCCGCCGAGCGTGGTCCCGGCCCCAGCGGGCGCGCAGCTGCACACCCTGCCCGGCTTCACCGTGGCGCCGTTCGCCAAGCTGGAGGGACCGCGGCTGGTGCGCGTGGCGCCCAACGGCGACATCTTTGTCGCCGAGAGCCAGCCCGGCCGCATCCGCGTCCTACGCGCCGCGGACGGCGCGGCGCAGCCCAGCGACGTCGAAGTGTTCGCCGACGGCCTCGACCGCCCGTTCGGCATCGCCTTCTATCCGGTGGGGCCGAACCCGCAGTGGGTCTATGTGGCGACCACCAACTCCGTGGTCCGCTACCCCTATCGCAACGGCGACCTGAAGGCGCGGGGGCCGGCCGAGACCATCGTGCCGGTGCTGGCGTCCAAAGGCGGCAACCACTGGACGCGCGACATCGTGTTCTCGCCGGACAGCCGCACCATGTTCGTCTCGGTGGGCTCGGCCTCCAACGCCGGCGAGGATGAGCCGAAGAAGCCGCCCGCCGACGTCGCCGCGTGGCAGGCCAGCCATGCGCTGGGCGCCGCCTGGGGCCGTGACGAGAACCGCGCCGACGTGCTGGCCTTCGATCCGGACGGCAAGAACGAGCGGGTTTGGGCCACCGGCATCCGCAACTGCGTCACGATGGCGATCCATCCCGCCACCAACGCGCTCTGGTGCTCGACCAACGAGCGCGACCTGTTGGGCGACAACCTGCCGCCGGACTACGTCACCCCGGTGCGGCACGGCGGCTTCTACGGCTGGCCCTGGTACTATCTCGGCGACAACGAGGACCCGCGCCACGTCGGCGAGCGCCCGGACCTGAAGGGCAAGATCATCGTGCCGGACGTGCTGCTGCAGGCCCACTCGGCGCCGCTGGGGATGACCTTCTACGAAGCCGGCGGCGGCGCGGCCTTCCCGGCCGAGTACCACGGCGACGCCTTCGTGGCGTTGCACGGGTCGTGGAACCGCTCCAAGCGCACTGGCTACAAGATCATCCGCATACGGATCGCGAACGGGCGGCCGACGGGCGAGTACGACGACTTCGTCACCGGCTTCGTGGTCGACGACCGCAGCGTCTGGGGCCGGCCGGTCGGCGTGGCGGTGGCCCACGACGGGGCCCTGCTGTTCACCGACGATGGCGGCGACATGCTCTGGCGGGTGGCTCATGTCGGCCGCTAAGGCGCTGCTTCTCGCCGCGGCTTCGGGCGCGGTGGCGCTGGGCGCCCTGGCGGCGGCGGCCCAGCCGGCCGGCGATCCGGCCAAGGGCGCCGATGTGTTCAACGACCGCTGCACCGATTGCCACACCCTGGGCGCGACCAGCCAGGGCCCCGACCTCGTCGGCGTGGTGGGACGCAAGGCCGCCAGCCTGCCGGACTACCCCTACACCGACGCGCTGCGGGGCTCCGGCCTCACCTGGACCCCCGACAACCTCGACCGCTTTCTCTCGGGTCCGCGCCAACTCGTGCCTGGCACCGCCATGGACGCGATCGTACCAACCGAGGACGAACGACGCGACCTGATCGCCTACCTGGCGGCGGCGAAGAGCTGATCCGCGCCCGCCTGCCCGGTCGAACGGCGAAGCCGCCCAGCCACGCGCCTAGGTAGCGCCAGAGCGCGACCGGCAGGTTGACGCGCACCATGGCGGCGCGCTCCGGCGTCAGGTGGGATCGACGATGCCCATGCCGATCATGCGCAGCGCGGTCAGGCTGGGGATGAAGAAATAGTCCCCGCCGCGCGGCTCGACGAACTGGGGCATGGGCTGGCAGACGAACGGGGCGCCGGGCCCGCTTGGATCGACCGGGATGACGTACTTGGCCTGCGCATCGTGGTTGCCCACGATCGGGCAGGTGTCGCTGCCGACGTTGAAATCCAGGCCGTACTGCACCCACTGCTGCTGCACGAACTCGAACTGGCGGAAGAGGCTGGAGCAGAGCGCCTGGAACACGATGCCATGCTCGCCATCGTCGTCGGGATGGGCCGCATCGACGGCGCCGTAGGGGAGCCCGCGGCGCAGGATGCGGCGGCGGTTGTTCAGCGCCGACCCGGCCCGGGGGCGCCCAGCGCGCCCTGGGCCTGGCGCATCAGCCCCCGCCAGGCGGCGACGAAGGCCGCGTCGTCCGCAGGGATGTCGGCGGCCAGGGCGCGGATCGCCGCGGCCAGGCGCAGCGCCTGCTTGATGTCGCGCTGTCCGCTGCCGGGGGTGGCGTTGTAATAATAGTTGGTGTCGACCTGGTTGGCGCGGATGTAGTCCTTGAACGGCGTGATCGGGATCGAGTGCGGGTATTTGGTGCTGGAGTACCAGAAGAGGTCAAGCCCGCCGGGGATGCCGTCGGCGAAGGCGTCGATGTACTGGTCCCAGGTGCCGTTGAAGTTGCTGCAGAAGAGCACGTAGTCGTTCTTCAGCGGTTGCGGCCCCTGCCCCATCGCCGGCCACTGGCTGCGCTTGATGATCACCCAGCGGGCGAAATGGATCAGCGAGAGGCCCAGCAGCCCCGAGAGGGTGATGGGCAGCGCCCGCGCCACCATGAACAGCAGCCGGTTGATCCAGGTCCACGCCGGCGGAACCGGCGTGACGACGTTCATGGCGTAGGCCTTGCCCGCGGTGTTCGACATCGGCGCCCCCCGCACGCGCCGACATCGCCGGCCCGGCTCTCCTTTGGGTTGTTCTATCGGCGAAATCCTGAAGCTACAAAGGCTTTGTCGATCCGCGCCTCGCCGTGAGGCGCGGCGCCTGTTAGGCTCGCCGCCGCCCCGCCGGATGGAGATTGCATGCGCAGGCTCGCCTTCGGCTTCGCGGCGCTCGCGCTGGCGGCTTGCCAACCGCAGACCCCCGCCTCGCCGGCGGCCACCGCAACCAGCCCGCTCGCCGAGCGCGCCGCCGTCGCGGAGCAGGCGGCCGAACGTTTCGCGACCATCGCCCAGGGCTCGGAAACCAGCGGCCAGCCGCCGCGCCAGACCGATCCGAACGTGGCCAGCCTGCTCGACCAGGTGCTCGACACCAGCGCCCTGCCCGCCTCGCCCACCGCCGCGGACATCACCCCGATCAACGATTGGCTGCTCGCCGCCGTGAAGGTCAATCAGGTCTACGCTCTCGCCGGGACCGGCATGACCGATGCCCAGGCGACGCCCAGCGCGGCCGCCTCGGCGCGCGCCGACAGCAATCTCGCCACCTTCGCCCCGGAAATCGGCCGCGCCCTCGACGCCGAGGCGATCCTGCTGGGAACCGAAGGCGCCGCGATCGCCCAGGTCGGGGCGGGCGGCGGCGGGGATCCGGCCGCCTACCAGCAGGTTCAGAGCCAGGTGGCGCAGGCCTACGCCGGCAGTCTCGGCGTGATCGGGCGGCCCGAACTGGCCGACCCCTGGAAGGAGGCCCGCGCCAAGGTCCTGGTGTCGATGGCGCCGCGGGTCGCCCCGTTGCTTAGCCCGCAGGACCGTCAGGCCCTGCAGACCGCCGCCCGCCAGGTGGCGGCCAAGAACACCGACGCCACGCTGCAGGCCGAACTCAACGACTTTGCCGCCAAGATCGCGCCGGCGGCCGCTTGAGCGCCACGGGTCGCGGGCCTGTGGCAATTCCGTCCTTGGCTCGCGCCGGGTCCGCCGCCTAATCTTCGCCGCAAAGGATTTCGGTTGCCGATTCACGCTCGCATCTTGATCGTCGCGCGGGAGGACGAGCGCGCCGGGCCGCTGGCGGAGGGGCTGGACCGGCTGGGCTGGCGCACCGTCACCGCGCGCGGGCCGTTCGCCGCCATCGCCGCGCTGGGCGACCTGCAGATCGAGGCCGCCTTCGTCGATCTGATCGGCGCCGGCCACGAGGCGCTGTCGTTCGCCCGCCGGTTGAAGGCCGCCTGCGCGCCGCGGCGGCTGCCGGTGATTGCCATCGCCGACCCGGACCCCCAGATCGCCTCGCACGGCTTCGACCTGACGCTGGCGCCGCCGCTGCACCCGGCGCAGGCGGTGATGCGGCTGGAGAGCCTGGTGCGGATGGCGATCGCCGAGGAGGAGTTCGAGCTGCGGCTGGAGACCTTCACCGAGCGCGGCCGGCGGCTGGACCTGCCCGAAGCGGAAGGCGGGGCGCTGCGGGTGCTCTGCGTGGGCGAGCCGGCGCCGCAGTTCCTGGCGCTCTCCAACGCCCTGGCGCGCTACGAGGCGCAGGTGGTCGGCGCTTTCACTTCCTACACCGCCTTCGATTACCTGCACGAGCGCACCTTCGACGCCGTGGTGCTGTGGGCGGGCGAGAGCCCGCAGGAGGCGCTGTCGATCGTCTCCGGCATGCGCCGCAACACCCGGCTCTACCACATCCCCGCCCTGCTCTATCAGCGTGGCTCGCCCGACATCGCCGCGGTGGACGCCTTCAACAAAGGCGTCACCGATGTCGCCTCGCCGGAGGTGAACGAGAACGACACCGCCAAGCGGGTGCTGGAACTGGCGCGCAGCTACCGCCGCCAGAGCGCCATCCGGCGGGCGCTGGAGAAGGCCAAGAGCTCGGGCCTGATGGACGCCTCGACGGGGCTCTTCACCCGCGACCTCTTCGCCGCGCACTTGACCCGCCTGGCCGCCGCGGCCAGGGCGCGCAACCGGCCGCTGGCGGTCTGCGTGCTGAAAGTCTCCGAGCGGCCGGAGGTCACGGTGGCCCGCGCCGGCGGCTGGCTCGACCGCGCCATCCCGCAGATCGGCAGCATGATCGGGCGCCTGGTGCGCGCCGAGGACACCGCCGCGCGGCTGGGACCGGAGGTGTTCGCCCTGGCCCTGCCCGGCACCAGCCTTTCCGCCGCGCGGCTGACCGCCGAGCGCATCGCCGCGGTGATCGGCTGCACAGCGTTCGAGGCCGGGCCGGAGAAACAGCCGTTCGTCGCCGAGTTCGACATCGGCGCGGCCGAGGTGCGGGCCGGCGAAAGCGCCGCCAGGGCCTTGGAAGCGGCCGCCGCGCAGGCTAGCGAGCGTCAGGCCAGCTAGGAGATCCGCGGCATGTTCGGTTCATCGTCAGGTGGCGGCATGGTCTCCTACCTGATCCCGCTGGGGGTGGTGGCCCTGGTGCTGGTGCTGCGCAACAGCCGCCCGCGGCAGCTGAAGATCGACCGGCTCTGGGTGTTGCCGGCCATCTACATGGTGATGCTGATCACCACCCTCTACGCGGCGCCGCCGCCGGTGACCCCGCTCAGCATCACCCTGCTGGTCGCCGCCTTCGTGGTCGGCGCGGGGATCGGCTGGCAGCGGGCCCGGTTCATCCAGATCCACATCCACCCGGAGACCCAGGACCTGAGCTCGCGCGCCTCGCCGATCGGCATCCTGTTCATCTTCGCCATCCTGGTGCTGCGCTTCGCCGCCCGCGACCTGCTGGCCGGCAACGCGAACACGCTGCACCTGCCGGTGATCGCCATCGGCGACGCCTTCATCGTGCTGGCGGTGGCGATGCTGACGGTGCAGCGGCTGGAGGTCTGGCGCCGCGCCAGCCAGATGCTGGCGGAGGCGCAAAGCTCCCGCGGCCCGCCGCCGCCCTCCAGCCTGGTGAGCTGAGGCGGGGCCGCGGCGATGCCGGGCCCGACGATCTGGCTCTTCTCCTACGGCACCCTGCGCGACGCCAAGGTCCAGCTCGAAGTCTTCGGCCGCCGCGTCGCGGCCCATGAGGACGCGCTGGCGGGGTTCGTCATTGGAACCATCCGGATCGGCGCGAGCGACTACCTGATCCTGCGGCCAGGCCGGCCGGACGACGGCGTCAGCGGCGTGGCCCTGGCGGTCACGGAGAACGACCTGATCCAGGCGGACGCCTACGAGACCGCCAGCTATGTGCGTATCGCCGTGACGTTGCAGTCGGGACGCCCCGCCCAGGTCTACGTGGCCCGCGCGCCGAACACCCGGGTCGTCTAGGTCGTGTTCCCCCAAGCCGACCAGGGTCCGCTTGGCGGCGCGTTGGCAATGGTCGGGTTCGACGTCTTGGCGGCGGCGGCCGGCAGGATGGGCGACAAGCGCCTGGCGTGGCCGCTGAGGGCGTCTGGGCCGGTCCCGGATATGCAGGTAGCCGCGGACGGTCGCGCGAGAAAAATGCGCCCTCAAGCGGCGTTTTTTGGCGGTCCGTCAAAGCCCGAGAGGGCTGACGATTGCCGCTTTGCGGCGCAGCGTCAACTTATGACCACCCGAACGACGTTCACGCCGCCTTGGCGATGCGGGCGAGGTCCTTCAGCACCCGCTCGGCGGCGCCGAGACGTTGGGCGGGGGTCGCCCACTCGCCCTTGATCACCACCTTCTGGTCGGGGCGCAGGCGCCAGAGGTTGGCGTTCTTCTGGATGAAGGCGACCAGGCCGCCGGGGTTGGCGAAATGGTCGCCGCGGAAGCTGGCGACCGCGCCCTTGGGGCCGACGTCGATCTTGGCGACGTTGGCCTCGCGGCAGAGGCCCTTGATGGCCACCACCTTCAGCAGCTGGTCGGCCTCCGGCGGCAGCGGGCCGAAGCGGTCGATCAGCTCGGCGGCCAGAGCCTCGCGGTCCACGGCCCGCTCGGCGTCGGAGAGGCGGCGGTAGAGCGCCAGGCGCACGTTGAGGTCGGGGACGTAGGCCTCCGGGATCAGCACCGCCGCGCCGGTGTTGATCAGCGGCGACCAGCCGCGGTCGAGGTTCACCGGCTCGGCGCCGCCCTTGGCCCGCAGCTCGGCCACGGCGTCCTCAAGCATCTGCTGGTAAAGCTCGACGCCGACCTCGCGGATGTGGCCGGACTGCTCCTCGCCCAAGAGGTTGCCGCCGCCGCGGATGTCGAGGTCGTGGCTGGCCAGCTGGAAGCCGGCGCCCAGGCTGTCCAGCGACTGCAGCACCTCCAGCCGCCGCTCGGCCGAGGCGGTGATCGGCCGCTCGAACGGGGTGGTGAGGTAGGCGTAGGCGCGGGCCTTGGCGCGTCCCACCCGGCCGCGCAGCTGGTAGAGCTGCGAAAGGCCGAACATGTCGGCGCGGTGGACGATCAGCGTGTTGGCGGTAGGGATGTCCAGCCCGCTCTCGACGATGCTGGTGGAGAGCAGCACGTCGTAGCGGCCCTCGTAGAAGGCGGCCATGACGTCCTCGAGCTGGGTCGGGGCCAGCTGGCCGTGGCCGACCACGAAACGCACCTCCGGGACGTCCTCGCGCAGGAACTTGGCCAGCTCCGCGAGGTCGGAGATACGCGGGGTGACGAAATAGACCTGGCCGCCGCGGTACTTCTCGCGCAGCAGCGCCTCGCGCAACGAGATCGGGTCGAACGGGGTGATGTAGGTGCGCACCGCCAGCCGGTCCACCGGCGGGGTGGCGATGATCGACATCTCGCGGATGCCGGAGAGCGCCATCTGCAGGGTGCGCGGGATCGGCGTGGCGGTGAGGGTCAGCACGTGCACGTCGGCGCGCAGGGCCTTCAGCGCCTCCTTGTGCTTGACCCCGAAGTGCTGCTCCTCGTCGACGATGACGAGGCCGAGGTCCTTGAAGGCCACCTGCTTGGAGAGCACCGCGTGGGTGCCGACCACGATCTCGATCTCGCCTTTGCGCAAGCCCTCGCGGGTGGCGTTGGCCTCCGCCGTCGGCACCAGCCGCGACAGCCGGCCGAGGCGCACCGGCCAACCCTGGAAGCGGGCGGCGAAGGTGGCGTAGTGCTGGCGGGCGAGCAGCGTGGTCGGGCAGACGATCGCCACCTGGCGCCCGCTCATGACCATGACGAAGGCGGCCCGCAGGGCGACCTCGGTCTTGCCGAAGCCGACGTCGCCGCAGATCAGCCGGTCCATCGGCGTGCCGCTCTCCAGGTCCTGCAGCACGTCGGCGATGGCGTTGAGCTGGTCGTCGGTCTCCTCGTAGGGGAAGCGGGCGCAGAATTCGTCGAAGACGCCATGCGGCGGGTGCGCCTCCTCGACATGCTTGAGGGCGCGGGCGGCGGCGATGGCGATCAGGCCCTCGGCCATCTCGCGCAGCCGCTCCTTGGCCCGGGCCTTACGCGCCTGCCAGGCCGAGCCGCCCAGCTTGTCGAGTTGCACGTCCTCGCTGTCGGCGCCGTAGCGGGTCAGGAGGTCGATGTTCTCCACCGGCAGGTAGAGCTTGGATTCGGCCGCGTAGTGGATCTCCAGGCAGTCGTGCGGCGCTTCCTGCACCTCGAGGGTCTTCAGGCCGACGTAGCGGCCGATGCCGTGGTCGATGTGGACGACGAGGTCGCCGGGAGCGAGCGAAGTGGCCTCGGCGAGGAAGTTGGCGGCTCTACGGCGGCGGCGCGGGCGGGCCAGCCGGTCGCCCAGGATGTCGGTCTCGGAGATCACCGCCAGGGCGTCGGTCTCGAAGCCCGCCTCGAGCGGCAGCACCACCCGCTGCAGCTTTTTCGGGTCGGCCGCCTTGGCCGCCTGCCAGTAGGGCGAGAACGGCACGTCCTTCAGGCCGTGGTCGGCCAGCATGCCGGCCAGGCGCTCGGACGCGCCCTCCGACCAGGAGGCGAACAGCACCCGCTTGCCCTCGGCGATCATCCGGCGGGCATGGTCGGCGGCGGCCTCGAACAGGTTGACGCTGTCCTGCGCCCGCTCGGCGGCGAAGGTGCGCCCGAGCTTGGCGCCGAGATCCACCACCCCGGCCGCGGCCTCCTGCCGGAACGGCTCGAGGCGACGCACGGGATGGCCGGCCAGCCCTGCGTCCCATTCGGCGTTGGTGAGGTAGAGCGCCGAGGGTGGCATCGGGCGATAGTGGGCCTTGCGGTCTGCGCCAGCCCGGGCCTCGTAGGCGTCGGTGAGCAGGGCGAGGCGCTCGTCGCGGGCCGCGCCGGCCAGGTGGTCGAGGCCGATCAGGGCGTCACCGGGCAGGTAGTCGAACAGCGTCTCCACGTGGTCGTAGAACAGCGGCAGCCAGTGCTCCATGCCGGCGCGGCGCGCGCCCTCGCTGACCGCGGCGTAGAGCGGATCGTCGCCCGGCACGCCGAACGCGGCCACATAGCCCTTGCGGAACCGCGCCACCGCCTCGGCGTCCAGCAGCGCCTCGCTGACCGGCAGGAGGTCGACCCGCTGCAGCTGCTTGGTGGAGCGCTGGGTCTCGCGGTCGAAGGCGCGGATCGAGTCCAGCGTGTCGCCGAAGAGGTCGAGGCGCACCGGCTCGTCGGCGCCCGGCGGAAAGACGTCGATCACCCCGCCGCGGACCGCGAACTCGCCGCGCTCGGAGACTGTCGAGGCGCGGTGGTAGCCGTTGACGGCGAAATAGCGCTCGAGCACGGCCATATCGACGCTCGCCCCGACCGAGGCCGAATAGCCGGCCGCCAGCACCGCCGCGCGCGGCGGCAGGCGCTGGATCAGCGCCGGCGCCTGGGTGACCAGCAGCAGCGGCTGCTTGCCCCAGCCGCCGCGCGCCAGCCGGGTCAGGGTCGCCAGCCGCTCGGCCGAGACGCCGGCCGAGGGCCCGATGCGGTCGTAGGGCAGGCAGTCCCAGGCCGGCAGCCGCAGGATCTCCATCTCCGGCGCGAAGAAGGCCATGGCGATCTCGAACGCCGTCGCCCGCGAGCCGTCGCGCGCCACGAACACGTTCAGCCCGCCGCGGGCCCGCGCCAGATCGGCCATCACCAGGGCGTCGAAGCCCTCGGGGACGCCGGTCAGCTCCAGGGCGTCGCCGCCGGCCGCCACGCGCTTGATGTCTTCAGCCAGGGACAAGCTTTGCTTTCACTCTGTCAGACGCGGGCGCCGCCGCCGGCTTGGAAGGCGCGAATGAGGGCGAGGAGATCGGTCTCGAACGGCGCCGGCGCGGGCTCGGGTCCCACGATCCAGCCGTAGACGTCGTGATCGGGCTGATCGAGCAGCGCCTCGAAGGCCCCGACCTGGCTGTCGGTGAGCGAGCGGACATGGCTATCCGCGAACGGCCCCAAAATCAGGTCCGCCTCCCGAAACCCGCGCCGCCAGGCGCGGAACCGCAGCCGCTTCAGCCTCGTCTCATCCATCGCCGGAGGAGCGGGATATAGGCCGGTCCGCGGCCCAGGGCCAGGGGCGAGCGAGCGGGGCGATCTCAGTTGAAGCGCGGCTTCTTCAGCCGCGCGCCGCGGTCGACGCTGCGGATCTCGACGTCGAAGACGTCCTCTTCGCGTCGCAGCCGCAGCGGCACGGTGACGCCGGCCGGGCCCAGCGCCCAGAGCCGGGTGTAGAAGTCGGCCAGGCTGGCGACCTTCTTACCGGCTACCGCCAGGATGATGTCGCCGCGGCGCAGCTCGGCGCGCTGCGCCGGACCGCCCGCCGATACATCAAGCACCACCACGTTGCCGTCGAAATCTCCGGAAATCACCCCCAGCCACGGACGCGACGGGCGGACCAGCCGTCCCCGGGAGAGGTCGTCGAGGATCGGCGGCAACAGCTCGATCGGCACGCTCATGTTGATCAGCGGCGTCTGCCCGTCCGCCGACTGCTGGTTCATCTGCAGCGAGCAGACGCCCATCAGCTCGCCGGTTGGGCCGATCAGGGCGCCGCCGCTCCAGTGCGGGTGGCCCGGCTGGGTGAACAGGGCCTCCTTCAGCAGGTATTCCCAGTAGCCCTCGAACGGCGCGCGGGCGATCAGGCGTCCCGCCATGGCGTGAGCGAGGCCGCCGCCGCCCGCGAGGAT
>Ga0302326_10025494_pt1 | contig 11991 bp, 14 predicted proteins | sample Palsa_T0_3_FD_202264 | JGI IMG/M metagenome (GOLD analysis project Ga0302326, IMG submission 202264) | Peat permafrost microbial communities from Stordalen Mire near Abisko, Sweden - Palsa_T0_3 | ecosystem: Environmental > Terrestrial > Soil > Palsa > Peat permafrost | place: Sweden: Abisko... | reverse complement strand
TGGTTGTCATGTGCTGACCGAGGAAACGCAGCAAGGCCCCTTCTTCCTGGAGGAGATCGGGCGCAAGCATCCCGGTGCGCTCTACCGCTATCACCAGGAATGGGTGGAGGCGCTTGCGCGCGCGGCGGAGAAAGAAGCCACCAACGCGAAGGCCGGGGCCAAGCCCGCGGGCCGAGCTTTCGAGCATGAAGGCAGCCAGGAATCGACCTCCCGCTCAGACTATGTCTGCCCGCAGACGGGCCGACTCGGAACTTACAATTAGGGGACCGAAAATGAGAAGCCCAGTTTCGGCCGAATCGCTCGATCAGATATTCCGATCCGCTCGAACCTATAACGGATGGACCGACACGCCCGTCGAGGAGGGCATGGTGCGCGACCTTTACGAGCTCTTAAAGTGGGGTCCGACCTCTGCCAACAGCAGCCCAGCGCGGTTTATTTGGCTTCGCACTACAGAGGGCAAGGCGAAGCTCGCTGGGCTGGCGACGGAAAAGAACCGACCCAAAATCTTGGAAGCCCCTCTGACGGTCATCATTGGCAACGATCTCGACTTTGCCGACGCGCTGCCAAAGCTGATGCCCCAAAATGCTGAGGCGACGCAGAAGGCCTTCGCCCAACCGGGAATGTCTGAAGTGACCGCGATGCGCAATGGCAGCCTCCAGGGCGCGTATCTCATCATCGCGGCGCGCGCCCTGGGGCTGGATTGCGGTCCGATGTCCGGGTTCGATAACGCTGGCGTCGACCGCGCCTTTTTTGCCGGCACGCGTACTCAGTCAAACTTCATCTGCAGCATCGGTTACGGAACACCCGACTCAGTATTTCCGCGCAATCCGAGGCTCTCCTTCGAGGACGCCGGCCATTTCGCGTAGCGATGGAGAGTTGACAATGTCGATGAGCGAGATCGAAAAAGTATTGACCGTACTTCGAGGTATCGGAGCCAGGGATGCATACCTTGTAACCAAGTACATGAATCCGGAGAAATACGTACAACACAACCCGCATGCAGCCGATGGCGTTGATGGATTGAAGGAGTACATCAGTCAGTTGCCGCGTGAAAATCATCATTTGAAAGTCGTGAGGGCCTTCCAGGACGGGGCCTACGTTTTCACACAGGAGGAGGGGCTCGTCCTTGGCCAAAACGTCTTCTTCGAGATCTTCAGATTGGAAGACGGTCTAATTGTAGAGCACTGGGTCTTTTCAGCCCACGGGGCACCCCGGAATAATAGTGGGCATACTCAGACCGACGGGCCCACTCAGGCAACACTGTCTGAGGACACAGAGAAGAACAAGTCGATTGTCCGGGAGTACTACGAGACCATTCACGTCTCCGGAGATCACAGCAAAATCCCGCGATACTTTTCTGGAGATCATTGCATCCGCCACGAGCCCGGCGTCCGCGATGGAGTCACCGCATTCAAACGGGACTTGGAAGAACTCGTCAAACACCGGAGCATCGATGCGATCAAGTTCGTGTTGGGACAGGGAGACTTCGTTTTTATCGCCGCCAAGGGATCGCATGAGCGCAAGCCTTGCGTCTACGTCGACCTCTATCGAGTTGAAGACGGGAAGATCGCTGAGCGCTGGGGATTCCCTGAGGAGATCCCACCTCAAAAGGAATGGAAGAACACCAATAATATGCTCTAAACGGCCCCATCGGACCGTTTTCTCCCGTGCGGCCAATGCGAACTGGGTTCGCTCGCCGCTGCTTAACACCCCGCAAACACTTTCCGCGTTTAACTAAAGGAAACTCTCTATGAAATACGCCATTATTGGTTCCGGCCACGTCGGTACCGCACTCGCTCGCGCCTTCGCACATCACAATATCGAAGTGGCCATCGCCAACACACGTGGTCCGGAGTCAATTGCGGCCTTGGCGAAGGAACTCGGTCGAAGCATCGTTCCACAATCCTTACAAGATGCTCACGAGGCCGAGATGATCTTCCTAGCTGTCCCCTTCCCCGCTCATAAAGAGGTAGCGAAACAATTGAAGCATTGGAACGGCAAGATCGTTGTCGCCGTCACCAATACTCTCGATCTGAAACCCAAGGAGCGTGAGGATCAGCTGGGTGAGCAACTCTCTTCTGAGGTGGTATCGAAAGCATTCGTTGGCGCGCATGTCGTCAAGGCCTTCAATCACCTGACTGCGAAACAGCTGGGGACAAATCCTCATGTGAAGGGGCAGGAACAGGTGGTCTTTGTATCAAGCGACCATTCTGACGCCAGTGCAGCAGTTGCCGCGGTAACCGTCCAGCTAGGCTTTGCTCCCATCGAACTCCGAAGGCTCGATCAAGGTGGCGTACCCCTTCATACGGTGGACGGCAAGCCGGGCGCTCTTCTGTCTCAAAATCTAGTAAAGCTCCACTGATTGGAGCCGTTACCGGAACGGCAAGGTCATTCGACGGCCAACGGGAGGTACCACATTGGTCATGGAAATAGGACCTATAGGCGCCGCTACCGTAACCAGCCCATTTGGCCGCTATTTGATAGCCCCGGGGTCATGTCGTGGTCATTTCCGATATCCGAGGGTCGCCACACCATTCCTCGGCATCGAACTCTACTTGCGCCGGCTTCGGTACGAGCCGCTTCAACGCGAGCGTATGGGCTCGAGTCGCGGACACCGCATACATAAGTTTCATCGGAGAACATCATGAATCGATTCCAAGATAAAGTTGTCATCGTTACGGGGGCGGGCTCCGGCATTGGTGCCGGTACGGCACGTCGCTTTCTGAATGAAGGCGCATTCGTCACGCTGAATGGACGGCGTGAACACAAACTGCGGGAAACCATCGCGGGATTGGATTTTACCAAGTCACTCGTTCACGCTGGTGATGTGTCCGATGAGAAGTATGTAAAGCGCGTTGTTGAAGACACAATAACGAAATTCGGAAAGTTGGACGTGTTTGTCAACAATGCTGGGATGGCGATCTTTGGTCCTTTTGAGAAGACCACCACCCAAGACTGGCGCAAGGTGTTGGCCACTGATCTTGATAGTGTTTACTTCGGAGCACGCGAAGCATTACCTCATCTCCTGAAGACGAAGGGATCACTCATCAACGTCTCGTCCGTTTCCGGGTTGGGCGGAGATTGGGGGATGAGTTCTTACAATGCGGCAAAGGGCGCCGTTACGAACTTCACGCGCGCCTTGGCGCTTGAGTACGGCTCCCGCGGTGTGCGGGTGAACGCGGTGGCGCCGAGTTTTACATCCAGCGAAGCGACTATCGAGCTGGCGAAGAGTGAAGCCGTGAATTCAGCTTTTCGTGACCGCCTCCCGATCGGCAGGGCCGCCACGCCGGACGAAGTCGCAGGCGTCATTGCGTTTCTCGCCAGTGAGGACGCCCTCTTTATCAATGGTGTGAACCTGCCGGTAGACGGTGGTCTGCATGCGTCCAACGGGCAACCGAATTTCCTCTCGATCTTCGGGTAACTAGGAAAATTGGAATAGAACCAGGGCACAAGAGCAGACCCTCAAATCGTGCAATCGTTATTCACGATGTCTTTGATTGAAATTAAGGAGTCTTTTGATGAACGCAATACTTTCACAACGCTCAGCACCATGGTCCGCGACTCATCCCATCACCGCAGAAGACAAAGTCGCGATGTCGGCTCTGCGCGCGATGGTTGAATCGCTCAAAGGAAAACTACAGGGGACGACGGCCCGCCCACAGTTTGATGCCATCACGGAGCGTGTTACCGCGCCCAAGGACGTGGCCTTTGAGGCGGATACCGTAGGGGCAATCCCTGGATGGTGGTGCCGACCCCGCCAGGCAAGATCGGCCAACGCGATTCTTCACCTGCACGGTGGCTGGTTCAACTGGGGTTCAGCACAGGCATTCCGGCACCTTGTAGGCCACATCGCAGCGAGCGCCGGCGCCAACGCCTTTATTCCGAATTACCGGCTTGCACCGGAAAATGTATTCCCGGCGGCCGTTAATGACGTCGAATCCTGCTACGACGGACTGATCGAGCGGGGTTTCGCCCGGATCGCTGTTACCGGAGATTCAGCGGGCGGCACACTCGCGCTGGTTTTGTTGCGTCTCGTCACGGAGCGAACGCCTCCAGGGCGTGTCATTCCGGTCGGTGCGGTGGCGCTTTCTCCGGTGACCGATCTGACACTGACCGGACAAAGTTGGAAGACCCGGGCTGCGGCTGACCCTTATTTCATCGAATCGCAGGCGCGTGAGCTAGTCCGCTCCTATTTGAACGGCGCTGACCCGATGGCCCCGAAGGCTTCGCCACTGTATGGTGACCTCACTGGTCTTCCGCCGGTCCGCGTGCATGTGGGTGATGACGAAGTGTTGCTGGATGACGCGTTGCGCTATGTCGCGCGTGCCATCGACGCGGGAGTGGATGCGAGGGTTGATGTGTGGCAGGGCATGCCGCATGGCTTTGCATCCGGAGTCGGCAAACTCGCGGCCGCGAACCAAGCGCTGGCGGCCATCGGGGCGTTCCTGGCCGAGCGACTGGACGCGAGCATTGGCTGACATCGCGGGAATTGCCCGGACGCGGTGGGAATTTCCGCAGCCTCCGAGCCATCCGGGAGCGACTCCGCCCGACGTCTGAGGAGAGTTTCCCTGACGATCAACCGATGATCGTTGCATCTCTGTTGCCGATCACTTCTTCGACGAGGACTTGCGGGCGGCTCGCCTAGCTTTTTTAGGCTCCGTCGGACTGATTCCGATAAGTGGCCAAGGAATAGTGAAATCGACAACCTGCCTGGTCTTCGAGGTGCTGACGCGCTGAAGCATCGGTATAGAATTGCTGCAGACGAATGAAGAGGACCTGAACATGAAACTCCAAGATGCCATCGTACTCATCACTGGCGCCAATCGCGGCATCGGACTCGCCTTCGCCGAGGCTGCATTGGCGCGTGGTGCACGCAAGGTATATGCCGGCGCTCGCAGCCCATCTTCCGTCATCACTCCCGGCCTCGTCCCCGTGAAACTCGACGTCACCTCAGACCAGGACGTGGCCGCCGCGGCGCGCATCTGCAGTGACGCGACCCTCATTGTCAATAATGCGGGGATTGCACGGCCGGGTGGTCTGCTCAAGTCGGAGGCCAGTGAAGCCGCCCGCACGCAATTCGACACTAATGTCTTCGGGATATTGCGCATGACGCAGGCCTTTGCCCCGGTGCTTGCGAAGAACGGCGGGGGTGCTTTTCTCAACGTGCTATCCGCGGCCAGCTGGATCAACAGCGGTGCGATGACGGCATACGCCGTTTCCAAGGCAGCCGCCTGGAGTCTAACCAATGGACTGCGCAACGAATTGCGCCAGCAGGGAACCCAGGTCCTCGGGCTGCACGTCGGCTTCGTCGAGACCGATCTGACCCACGGGCTGGACGTCGTCAAGGTCTCCCCGCAGAGCGTGGTCAACGCTGCCTTCGATGCTCTGGAGGCCGGCGCGAGCGAGGTGCTCGCCGACGAGCGCGCCCAGGTGGTCAAACGGGGTTTGACCGCCGAACCACCGATCTATCTCTAACGAGTTATATCGTGACGGGCCTTGGCGCAGCGCCGCGTCGGGCGAGACGACGCGGATTTACTAGGAAGACGAGAAAAGACGCTGGCACAAACGAGTTGGACATGGTACCGATCGCCTCCAAAAACCATAATTGAAGGTAGACGGAACCAGCTGACCTTGAACATACGTTCAAGATGATTTGTCATGTGACCCGCTATGCGAAGTTTCGTTGGCGGTGCAGCAGTGCCTCGCAATGCAGCGCCCGTCTCATAGTAAGGACTTTGCGAAACGCCGAAGTGACCGCATCAACGACCGCGATCACTTTGACATCGAAAGCTTTGACCATTGCGTCTGAAAAAGGTGAATATGGCCCGGTTGCGCAGCAGGAATCTCATAAGCGAGAAATCCTGAGCTGAATCTCGTTCATCATGTGTTTTTCGATGTCGCTGATATGCGCCAGCATCGGCACCAACTCATTTCCTACCTTCAGAGAATCCTGCAGTAGTTGCGCCCTGGACGCGGACGATGAACGAATGTTCGGAGATTAACCGGATCCTGGGAGTGAGCACTGCACAACGGCATCAGATCGTCAGGTGTAAATACAAACGACGAGATCTGCCGTGCAATGAGCAGCCCTCCGCTGTATCGGTGTTGACCGGTCATTTTGCTGCGTCGCACCCGATGGATCGACTTGTGAATTCCAGTATCCGGACGGGCGCATTCAGATTCGCGTCGGCGGAGAGGCTCTGCCCTACTCGATCTACGACAAGCTCGGCGCGGTCGACCAGGGCGCGATCGTCGACAACAAACGCTTGGGACACGTGCTACAAATCGTGCAGCAAGTACAGTCCCAACGGGATAATCGCGCAGTCAGCGCTCCTTCAACCGCCCATCGAGCTGACGGAAGCATTGTCCCACGGCATAAGCTCGTCGGGAGCAAACGGCAGCGTGAACTCGCGCCTGAAGACCTGGAGTCAGCAACTCAATCAAAAGCATCTCTTGCACAGATGCGTCGACGGCTACGCGAAGCGGGACTACCAACGGTTTAGAGCTCGAGATTGCGGAGCTTCTGCCGCCGGTGGCGTCAGACTGCGCTGTGTCAGGCAATTCGAGAAGCAAATCAGGAGCAAACAAGACACAATATCAGCGCCCTCTCGCACGACATTTGTATCTGGCCAGGACCCCGACGTCTGTATCTGGCTGAAGCAAGTACTATAGCAGCCATTTAGAAGTGTCGGGTTCTGGATGAGTGTTGGAGCGCCACCTTGGGTTATCAAGTCTCAAAGCGATCCAAATCAGTGCGAGTAGCAGGCCGTGAGTAGCCAAGGTGAACGATATGCAAATGCAGTTTGGGCGGTTCAATCGCCGCGTTGTTTCAACGGTAGCGGCAGCCATATTTATGGTGTCCGTCGCGGGCGCCGCTGCCATGACTCACATGCAGGGGCACATGTTCATGACGACGCTGAGGCCGCTGCAGCCTGGCGATCAGAAGAGAGCGGATTCGATCGTGGTGGCTGCAAGGGCAACGATGGCGCCCTACGTGGATTATCGAAAAGCCCTTGCTGACGGCTATAAGATCTTTCTTCCAGACGTCCCACAATCCCAATACCATTTTACGAACTACGATTTTGCCAAGGGCGCGTGGTTGGCGTTCGATCCCAGCAAGCCGACCTCCCTGCTTTACAAGAAGACGCCCGATGGCGGATATCATCTGGTGGGCGCTATGTACACAGACGCAGTCAATGCCGATGAGGCGGAATTGAATTCGCGCATACCGTTAAGCATTGCGCGCTGGCACCAGCACATCAATTTCTGCAAGGCGCCTCCAGATCAGAAGGCGCTCTACTTTGGGCCAAATGCTAAATTTGGGCTTCTGGGCTCGATCGTCACCAAAGAAGATTGCGAGGCCGCGGGTGGGGAATTTCACCCGCACTTATTTGGCTGGATGGTTCATGTGTACCCCTACGAAACCGATCCAAAACTCGTATGGTCGACAGACGACGATGGTGAGGGTCACGATAATATGGATCATGACGCGATGCCAGGGATGAAAATGAACTAGCGTTGAAGGCGGACGATTGCTTTAGCGCCGCGTTCAGTGTGCCATCCGACTCCGAGGACTGTTTTGACTATTGCAAGGATTGTGACGCACAAGGTCCAGCCGCAACCGATGCTGCGGGGGCGCATGATCGGTGGAATGCACGCGGTCGGGCCGCGATAACTGTTTCGCGGAAACATTCCGTCTAACAGCGCTATTTCTTCGTAGCGGTTACTATAGCCGGCGTTGCGCGACCAAAGACTTTTTGTATGCGTGAGCCGATGCGTTTGGTAACCCCTGACACGACTTCCTTGCGTGACATGTCGATGCTGACTGGGCCTTCGAGCAATGCTCGGGGCGCAGATGGCCGACATGAAATAATTTGAGTCACTTACCGCATGAGCCACAGCGGCAACTGACTTCTCGGCATCGGTCTGTTGGGCCTCTTGTTGCGTCTTGAGCGATTGCGGACGCAATCATTGCGTATGATAACGGTAGATCCCCGCCCGATTGATCGACAACGCCACGCACGCCGGGGCGATGCCGATCTGGGGAGGAAGTTCCGCGAACGCTGCCATCAGTCCTTCAACTCCTGTTCCTCGGCCGTCGGCAGTCCGAGCAAGGTGCATAGTTTTTTTTGGACGTCGATGATCGCGTTCGCCCGTGCTAATTGCCGGGTGAGTCGCGCGATCTCACGGTTCAGCTGCTCGTCGCGCCGCTTCTGTGCCGTCGCGGGATTAATCTTCGGACCGCGGCGCACCGCGGGCGTTGCCTGATCGGTGCGCGCCAGCTGCTTGCGCCAGCCCGTGATCATCGAAGAATATATCCGCTCGTGGCGCAATAACGCGCGGCGCTCGCCGGGTTTCTTGCATCGGTCGTACTCGCGCAAGATTCGGCGTGTGTCGGATCGAGAAATCAAGCGACGGCGCTTGACGGCCACGACCTCAGGGTTGGATGCGTTGGAGGCAGATCTATGCGCTGACTCTGATCCATTGATAGATGAATTAATCGAATCTGCAGAAGGCTCAGACCTTCCATTTAGCGTCGATGATTGAACTGATGAACTCATGGGACAGTGTACCTGTATGCTCTTTAATTAGAGGGTACTCAGGTGTCTCAGGTCACATTGGCACAGGGGGGTGTGCCGAGCCGTTGTGTCGGGCAGCGAACAGATCGGAAGAGCCTTTGGGATCAGAATTACGGAGTTCTCAAGGACTAAATGTAAATGCGCGCACGATTAAAGACCACACCAAAGGCGTTGATACTTGCGTTCGCGCCCATGTGCGGATGGGCCTCGCAAGGTGCCCCGGCGGTCGATCCAGCTAGCGCTGCGGACGACGCGCTGCAGTTCAGGCCGTGTTCGCTGGAGCAGGTGCAATGGCGCAAGACGCTATCGCGGCACCCCGATATCAGCGGCGTGGCCACGCCCCTTCTCATTCATATCGTTATTCCCATAGGCTCGCAGCGATTAGTGCGAAATGGCGAGGCCATATCGTTTACATCCCGTAACGGCGAAGCGTTGGCGCAGGGAGCACCGCATTGGCTCTTGGAAACCGTAGATCCCGCGGGCCGACCAGCAACCGGCGCTACGACGCTTAGTGACGGTGATATGATCCGGCTACGCACAGCTGTGGCGAACTCCCGATCTGACAAGGACCCTCCGCTGGTCATCGTTAAAGCGGACGTGCCCGATCAAAATCGCCCGACGACGTGCGATGCGCAAATCAGGGACGGAGATTTCGTGTTCATCCATACGATCAGTCCTAGTGTTTGGCTCAATGCGGCGCCAGCCACCGGCAGACCGGTTCCCAGTGCTGAGGCACCTCATTCGCTGCTCGTTAACGGTTCGGAGGATCCGACTTGTGTGCAGGATCACGAGACTTGCGTAACCGATAGAGCCGGCGGGTTGGTATGTGCGTGGGCGCCATTTTGCGCTAGATGAGATCGACCACAGCGTTGCGCGTTTGAGACCCGGAATTTCACGGCGAGAAGAGTGTCCGCGCCGGTATCCATAAACTGAAGCCAGGATTCGACGTGATTGTCAAGGTGAGCTTGGCAGGTCTACAGGAGACCGAGGCCAGGTCGAATCTTCTTACGGTTGTAAATCGCTGACCGCCCGCCTCTTCAAGCTGATCGTCTACAAGTTCCGCGTTGATTGCGCGCCCGGTGTTGGAAGGCTCACGGCAGCTGTCCCATCGTATTAAGAACGTATGATCAGGGACTGCGCCTAGATAGGCTATGGTTACGACGATCTGATCTGTACGCGCGGAATAGTAGGCATGTACTACTTCATCAGCGTTAGCGGACTCACCCAGACAAGCGACCAAGGCGCCGATCATCAAGGCTATCAGAGTGTCGCGTGTTGCAGTCAAAAGAATGGGAGCTCGCTATTTCACGCTATAACCTCGGCCTTCAAGGCATGCCGCTTGCGCCCTCATGTAATCTGAACGCTTATTGGTTTAGTCAGGGGCCGCGGGATCGTAACCGCTTTGTGCGGCTGCCCAACTCCGACATTCCGTCTTATCCGTCGCTTGTTGTGCGTCGGATTGGCCGCTTTTGGGGTAGGCAATGAGGTTCGGGGATTGATTTGCAACCTGACGCTGCACATCGGCCGGGGGGCTTACGGTTTCATACTGGTTCGCGCCGCTTACCCACTGATAGTAGTTGTCATCGGCATAGTAATAAGGCGAGCCGTCGGCTCCCCAAAACGTCGAATAGTAAAAAGGTAGCGTCGCGTAATAGAGTCCGAGCCCGAGGCCAACGCCGCCCCAGCCCCAACCGCCGTAACCTCCGCGATATCCGTAGCCTCCTCGCCCTCCATAGCCACCCCGATAGCCCCCGTATCCTCCGCGACCACCGTACGCGCCACGTCCACCATATCCTGCGTGACCCCCGCCTGCGAAATGGCCGCCGCCGTCATGCGCGCCGCCACCACCTCCGTGACCCCCGCCACCGCCGCCGCCGTGACCTCCGCCGCCAGCGGCGAAGCCCGGCTCGCTCCAACTAAAGGCCACCAGCGAACTGAAAAGTAATACTGCTACCACTTGCACTGTCGTTCGGTTTTTCATGAGGTCACCAGCTAATTTATCGGCGCCGACGGAAATGACTCGGCGCTCGTTATCACCCGGTTAGCATGCGTACAATGCTATCGCTTGCCGATAACGTGTTTCGATTTATCTCAATTCTTTGGACCAGCACCTTCCATCATCTGTTCCGCGGCAACGCATATAAATTTAACGCGTGCGGAGCGCCCGGACAACAAATGGATGCGAACGGCTCCGTTAGCGTGCACGGACCGTGGCGATGACTTTCAACTAAAGAATGCGCGATCTATCCGGTCAGCGTCCGTTCAGGAGCGCACATAAACGCGTTCTCCATCTCAAGTGTTTCTCATCGCGTAGACGGAATCGGCCACGGCGAGAATCTCCAGACTCTTATTCAACGGGGGTCGGCGTTAATCCGTCCTCGAGTGGGATGCATTCAGCTTGACTGCGGTCGCGCTGTGTAGCGGCGGCGCATTTGTCGCCACAGGAACTACAAATGATGTTGAATGGCAGCTCCCAGAATCCGTCGCTCGGGTCTGGCCCGGAATAGCCGCAATGCTGGGGCGCACATTCGGTTGGCGTGGAGTGTTCATGTGACCTCGAGTTTCAGGGCTGCGCGAAGAGAAACATCAAATGGAATACCTCGTGGAGACTAGTCGATCCAGCTGCTCGATGTCCGTACGCTGCCGCACGCAATCGAAGATCAGTCGGTCGGGCTGTACCAGCCCTGCCGCATTGACTGCCTTGAGCATCAGGCTTTGCGGACCCTTGGTCGCAAAACGCATGGGGAGCTGCCATTGGCGGAAGCCTTACTTGCCGTGATTCGTCCCGCGACACCAACAGCTCGGCAAATCCTGTGTCGCCGCCAGGAATTCGGCAAGTTGCTGCCGGCCGACATTCTCCTCCAGTCCGTTCAAGATTCGATTTGGCTTCTGCAGTTTGCAGCCCGACCTCTTCAATCCGTTCACGGACGGTCAATTATGTGAATCGGTACGGTGAGCGGTAAAATGTCCACGCCTTCGACTTCTGGCCAAAATGCATCAGCTCGCGTTTCAAGTCATCTGCATCCGCGTTAAGTTCACCCGTGATCGCGTCTAGTTCTACTTCCTTGGCACTGTGCATGACCTCAAAAAAGAGAGCTTCTCCTTCGACGGGAAGTAGTTGTACAGCGTCGCGTCCAGTTGAAACGCGGGTCAACGCGGCCTATGTTGCCACCTACATTTGGGATTATCTTTATCGTGGAATCAACAATAGCCACGACAGAGTGGCGGGGATGTCGTCCAACGAACGCCGCAGATCGGAGCATGTCTTCTCGAGTCTTCAGGCAAGACGGTCGCGCGCGGACCGCGAATCGTACGCATATCTTCGTGTCGACAGTTCTACCAATGCGGTACTCCCTAGGATTCGTTCCGGTTGTTCCCAATATGGGAACGTGCTATAGTTCCAGATAATGCG
>Ga0302326_10025493_pt1 | contig 11991 bp, 8 predicted proteins | sample Palsa_T0_3_FD_202264 | JGI IMG/M metagenome (GOLD analysis project Ga0302326, IMG submission 202264) | Peat permafrost microbial communities from Stordalen Mire near Abisko, Sweden - Palsa_T0_3 | ecosystem: Environmental > Terrestrial > Soil > Palsa > Peat permafrost | place: Sweden: Abisko... | reverse complement strand
CGCTGCAGGCGCTGGTGTCCGAACCGGTCAAACCGGTGTTTCCCTGCGTGGTCATGTCGAACACCGTGCACGCCTATATCAGCCAGTCCGACAAGGGCGAGCTGGTCATCGGTGCCGGCACGGACGCCTACACCTCTTACACGCAGCGCGGTGGACTGCACATCAGTGCCCACGCGCTCGAGGCGGTGTGCGAGCTGTTTCCGATATTTCGCCGGCTGCGCATGTTGCGCAACTGGGGCGGCATCGTCGACGTGACGCCGGACCGCTCACCGATCATTGCCAGGACGCCGGTGCCTGGTCTGTACGTCAACTGCGGCTGGGGCACCGGCGGCTTCAAGGCCACGCCGGGCGCAGCGCACGTATTTGCCTGGACCATGGCGCGCGACGAGCCGCATCCGATCAATGCTCCATTCACGATCGAGCGCTTCCGTGACGGCCAGCTGATCGACGAGGCGGCCGCGGCCGCGGTCGCGCACTGAGGGAGCGCCGATGCTGCTGATTGCATGCCCCTATTGCGGTGCGCGCCCGGAACTTGAATTCGTCTATGGCGGCCAGGCGCATCTGGCGCGGCCCAAGGATCCGGCGGCGGTCGGCGCGCAGGACTGGGCGGATTTCCTGTATTTGCGCGACAACACGCGCGGCGTGCACGCCGAGCGATGGCGGCACACGCATGGGTGCGGGCGCTTCTTCAACGCGCTGCGCGACACCACCACCGACCAGTTCATCGCGATCTACCGCAGCGGTGAGCCGCCGCCCTCGCTCACCGCCGGACCCAAGGCGGTGCCGTGACGGGAAGTCTTCGCGCCGCCACGGGCGGGCTGATCGAGCGCTCGCGTACCCTGCGTTTCAGCTTCGACGGCCACGCCTTCACCGGACTGCAGGGTGATTCGCTCGCCTCGGCGCTGCTGGCCAACGGCGTGCACCTGATCGGGCGCTCATTTAAATACCATCGCCCGCGCGGGATCCTGGCCGCGGGCGCCGAAGAGCCGAATGCGCTGGTGAGCGTGCGGCGCGATGACGCGCGCTACACGCCGAACCTGCGCGCGACCCAGGTGGAGCTCTACGAGGGTCTCGAAGCCCACAGCCAGAACCGCTGGCCGAGCCTTGGCTTCGATGTGGGCGCCGTCAACGACCTGCTGTCGCCGTTGTTTCCCGCGGGCTTCTACTACAAGACCTTCATGTGGCCGCGCAGTGCCTGGAAGGCGCTCTACGAGCCCTACATTCGCGCCGCCGCCGGACTCGGCCGCGTACCGATGCAGCCTGATCCGGATCGCTATTGCGGGCGTTACGCGCATTGCGATGTGCTGGTCGTGGGTGCCGGGCCTGCCGGAATCAGCGCCGCGCTGGCCGCCGCGGCTAGCGGTGCCCGCGTCATTCTGTGCGACGAGCAGGCACAGTTTGGCGGCTCGCTGCTGGCGGAAGCCTCGGACGGGGATGGGCCGGCCATCGATGGCGAGCCCGCCGCCACCTGGCTGGCCCGCGGCATCGAGTCGCTGCGCCGCAATCGGCGCGTCACGCTGCTGACGCGCACCACCGCATTCGGCTACTTTCCGCACAACCTGATCGCTCTCAATGAGCGCCTTACGGATCACCTGGCGAGCCCGCGGGCCGGTCAGGCGCGCGAGCGCTGCTGGCAGGTTCGGGCGCAGCAGGTGGTACTTGCCACCGGTGCCATCGAGCGTCCACTGGTGTTTCCGGGTAACGATCGGCCCGGGATCATGCTCGCGGCGGCGGCCCGCGGCTTCCTCAATCGCTACGCTGTGATCTCCGGCACGCGCGCCGTGGTCATCACGGCCTGCGACGAGGCTTACCGCGCGGCGATCGAACTGCACCAGGCCGGCGTCGCCATCGCGATGATCGGCGATGTGCGGGCTCAGGCCGACGGCGCCTGGCCCGAAGCGGCGCGCCGTGCCGGCCTGCCGGTGCAGACGCAAACCACGGTGCTCGGCACCCATGGGCGGCTGCGCGTCAAGGCGGTACGACTGGCCCGCATGGACGCGCAACGACGGGTGATTGGCGGCATCGTGACCCAGGCCTGCGACCTTCTGCTGATGTCGGGCGGATTCACGCCTAGCGTGCACCTGCACTCGCAGTCGCGCGGCAAGCTCGCCTGGGACGACACCGTGCAGAGCTTCATCCCGGGGGAGCCGGCGGAACGTGCACGCTCGGCCGGTGCATGTCGGGGCGTGTTCCTGCTGGCTGCAGTGCTCGCGGATGGCGTCGCGGCGGGCGCCGCGGCAGCGCGTGATGCGGGATTCAGCGCCGCTGCCAGACCGATTCCGCAGCGCGACGGCACGATGGCCGGCGTTGCCGGCGCCCTGCCCCAGCCCGACACGGCGCAGGCTGGCAAGGCCTTTGTCGACTGGCAGAACGACGTGACCACGCGCGACCTCGCCCTGGCGACGCGTGAGGGATTCGTGTCGATCGAGCACATCAAGCGCTACACCACCGCCGGCATGGCCACCGACCAGGGCAAGACCTCCAATCTCAATGCGCTCGGATTCGTCTCGCGGCAACTCGACAAGGCGATCGCCGAAGTCGGTCTCACCAGCTTTCGCATGCCGTACACGCCCGTGACCTTCGGCAGCTTCGCCGGCTTTGCGCGTGGCGATCTGTTCGACCCGGTACGCACCACGCCGATCCACGACTGGGCCGCGCGCCATGGCGCGGTGTTCGAGGATGTCGGCCTGTGGAAGCGCGCGCGCCATTTCCCTGCAGCCGGCGAGGACATGCACGCGGCGCTGGCGCGTGAGTGCCGCGCGGTCCGCAGCGCCTGCGGCATCTTCGATGCCTCGACGCTGGGCAAGATCGAAGTGGTCGGCCCGGATGCCGTCGCCTTCATGAACCGCATGTATGCCAACGCCTGGAACAGTCTGGCGGTCGGACGCTGCCGCTACGGCGTACTGCTGCGCGAGGACGGATTCGTGTTCGACGATGGTGTCGTCGCGCGCACCGCCGAGGATCGCTTCCACGTCACCACGACCACCGGCGGCGCACCGCGCGTGTTGGCGGTGATGGAGGACTATTTGCAGACCGAATGGCCGGAACTGCAGGTCTGGCTGACTTCCACGACCGAGCAATGGGCGGTGATCGCACTGCAGGGCCCGCACTCGCGCCGCGTGCTGCAGGGCCTGATCGAGGACATCGATCTGTCCGCCGCAGCGCTGCCGCATATGAGCGTGGCGCGCGGCCGGATCTGCGGCGTACCGGCGCTGCTGTTTCGCGTCAGCTTTACCGGTGAGCTTGGTTTCGAGGTGAACGTGCCCGCGGACTACGCTCTGGCGGTGTGGTCAGCGATTTACCAGGCCGGTACGCCGCACGGCATCGTGCCCTACGGCACCGAGACCATGCACGTGCTGCGTGCGGAAAAAGGCTACATCATCGTCGGCCAGGAGACCGACGGCACCGTGACCGCGGATGATGTCGGGCTCGGCTGGGCGCTCGGCAGAAGCAAACCGGATTTTGTCGGCAAGCGCTCCCTGGCGCGGCCGGCCATGAGCGCATCGGATCGCAAGCAACTGGTCGGTTTGTTGACTGCCGATCCGGGCATCGTGCTCGAAGAAGGCGCCCAGGTCATGCCGGCTGCGGGGCTGCCGCCGCCCACGCGACCGATCGGACATATAACCTCCTCCTATCACAGCGCGATCCTCGATCGCTCGATTGCCCTGGCGCTCATCGCCGGCGGCCGCTCGCGCATGGGCCAGACATTGTGCGTGCCTACCGCCGCCGGCGAAGTGGCGGTCGAAGTGAGCTCGCCCGTGTTCTACGATCCGCAAGGGGCGCGCCTGAATGGCTGACCGGCCCACAGCGCGCTTGCCGCCGCCGGTTGCCACGAGCCCGGTCCTGCGGCTGTTGCCGCCCGCCGCGCGCCACATTCTGCGCGGTGCGCCGGCCGTGATGGCCGCAGCCGGGGAGGTGCTGGGCTTATCACTCTCGATGCCCGCCTGTCGCGCGTCGGTACACGGCGCTCGGGCAGCCCTCTGGCTTGGACCCGACGAGCGTCTGCTGCTCGCAGAGGAATTTTCGGGCCCCGACACTGCGAGCCGGCTTGCACAGGGGCTGCGCGGCGCGCCGCATGCGCTGGTCGATGTCAGTCATCGCCAGGTGGCGTTCGCCCTGGCCGAGCCGCACGCGGTCACCGTGCTCGCCGCCGGCTGCCCGCTGGATCTGCACCCGAGCGCATTTCCGGTCGGGATGTGCACGCGCACGGTGTTCGCGAAGGCCGAGATCGTGCTCTGGCGGCGCGCCGACGACAGCTTTCAGCTCGAGGTCTGGCGTTCATTCGCGGCTTATGTTTCAGGAGTCATCGCCGAGGCCGCGCGCGATTTGGCGCCGGCGGTGTGAGCCGTGGCGTCCACGCTCCAAGCCACGTAGGCTTAGCTGCATGGACGCCCCGTCGAGCACGTCGCCCACGCACTTTGGCTTTCTGACCTTGCGCCAGTTCTCGATGATCGCTTTCACCAACGCCATCGAACCGCTGCGCATGGCGAACTATCTGGCCGAAAGGATGATTTATCGCTGGTCGGTATACACCTTCGACGGCCAGCCGGTGCCCGCCAGCAATGGCCTCACCGTCGCGCAGACCGAAGGCATCGATGAGAGCGCGTTGCCCGACATCCTGTTTGTCTGTGGCGGGGTCGATGTGCAGCACGTGGTGGACGACGCGCTGCTGCAGCTGCTGCGCCGCCTGGCGCGCAGACGCATCGTACTCGGGGGACTGTGCACCGGCGCTTACGCTCTTGCCCGCGCCGGTCTGCTCGACGGTTATCGCTGCGCGATCCATTGGGAGAACCTCTCCGCACTGCGCGAGACGTTTCCGCAAACCGTGTTCGCACCGGATCTGTTCGTGGTCGACCGCGACCGCTGCACTTGCACCGGTGGCATTGCGCCACTCGACCTGATGCTGCATCTGATCACGCCGCGCATCGGCAAGACACTCGCGGCCGGTATCTCCGACCAGTTCATTCTCGAGCGCGTGCGCGACGCCGACGACCCGCAGCGCATTCCGCTGGCCAACAGACTCGGGCGATATCACAAGTCGCTGACACAGGCCGCGGCGCTGATGGAGGCCAACGTCGAGGAGCCGCTGTCGCTCGACGAACTGGCGCGCATGACCGAGGTCTCCCAGCGCCAGTTGCAGCGGCTGTTTCGCCGCAGCCTGGGACTCACCCCGGCACAGTACTACCTGAACCTGAGGCTGCGCCGTGCCCGCGAGCTATTGCTGCAGACCGATATGCCCATCATGAGCATCACACTGGCCTGCGGCTTTCGCTCCCCGGCCCACTTCAGCAAGTCCTATCGTGCGGTGTTCGGCCATTCACCGAGCCGCCAACGGCGCGATCCGGCGCGCACCGCGCAATCCGGCGGCGCGGGCGCGGGCGCAAGCACCAAAGCCAAACTGCCGCGGGCGCCGCGGCCGCAGACGCGTCACTAGCACCGCTCGCGCAGCACCCGCCGATGTCGAAAAACAGCTGATTTCTGTCTCCTGCAGGCAACCCGGCGCCCCGCCGCAAGACCAAAATGCACGCAACTCTTGTTCACCCGACTCCCGGCCTCACCCCAGGTATTCGGCGCACCAGGCGGATCTCGAACGGGTTCCATGCCGGAGGCAATTTATGAAAAGCCATGCCCGCGTGGTCGTGATCGGCGGTGGCGTCGTCGGCGTCAGCACGCTCTACCATCTGACGAAGAAAGGCTGGAAGGACGTCGTCCTGCTCGAGCGCTCGGAACTGACCGCCGGATCCACCTGGCATGCGGCCGGACTGCTGCCCCTGTTCAACATGAGCTATACGGTCGGCCAACTCCACAAGTACTCGGTCGACCTGTACAAGCGGCTGCCGGGCGAGACCGGCCAGGAAGTCAGCTTCCATGTGAACGGCAATTTGCGGCTGGCAACGAATCCCGAGCGCATGGACGAGTACCAGAAGTACTGCGGCACCGCAAACACCATCGGTGTGCCCTTCCAGGTGATCGGCCCGCAGGAAGTCAAGGCACTCTGGCCGCTCGTGAATCTCGGCGACGGCATCGACACGCCGCGCATCGTCGGTGCGCTCTACCATCCCGACGACGGCCATATCGCCCCGGCGGATCTGACGATGGCGCTGCGCCGCGGCGCGCGCAACGGCGGTGCCGAAATTCACGAGAACTGCGAGGTGACGGCCGCGACGCGCAGTCATTCCGGGGAGTGGAAGCTCACGACTACCCAGGGCGAGATCAGCTGCGAGCATGTCGTGTGCGCAACCGGCAACTACGCCCGCCAGACCGGGCGCATGTTCGGCGTCAACGTGCCGGCGATCCCGGTCGAGCACCAGTACATCGTCTACAGCGAGTCGCCTGAACTCAAGGCCTACCGCGAGGGCGGGGGCCGCGAGCTCGCGGTGCTGCGCGAATCCGATAAATCCTACTATCTGCGCGAAGAACGCCTGGGGTGGATTCTCGGGCCGTATGAGGCCGGCGCACCGGCCCGGTTCGCCGACGGCGTGCCCGAGTGGTTCGGCAAGTCGCTGTTCGAAGGCGACCTCGACCGCCTGCTGCCGCACGTCGAGGCCGCGCAGCGCCGGGTGCCGGCGCTCGAGCACTGCGGCATCAAGGACATCGTCAATGGCCCGATCTCCTATACACCCGACGGCAGCCCGCTGATCGGACCCGCGGGCGGCAAGCGCAACCTGTGGCTCAACGAAGGCCATAGTTTCGGCATCACCGCAGCCGGCGGTGCCGGCTGGCAGCTTGCCGAGTGGATCGTCGAGGGCGAGCCAGGCGTTGACCTGCTGGCGGTGGACCCGCGGCGCTTCGGCGGCTACTGCACCAGGCGCTACGTGGTGACGAAGAACGAGGAAACCTACCGCAGCGTATTCACGATTCATTTTCCCGACGAGGAGCGCCACGACGCGCGCCCGAGCAAGACCAGCCCGGTCTACGACAGGATCGACCGCCTCGGCGCCGTCTGGGGCCAGCGCTATGGCTGGGAGCGCGCCAACTGGTTCGCACCCGCCGGGGTCGAGCGCCGCGACGTGTGGAGTTTCCGCCGCAGCAACTATTTCGAACACGTCGGTAACGAATGCCGGTTGATGCGCGAGCGGGTTGGCGTCATCGATCTGACGCCGTTCACCAAGCACGAGGTCACGGGCAGCGGTGCAGAAGCGTGGCTCGACGGCCTGGTGGCGAACAAGGTGCCGGTAAAGCTCGGGCGCATTGCGCTTTGTCACTCCCTCACCAGGCGCGGCGGTATCCGTTCCGAGTTCACCATCACCAAGGTGGGCGAGCATCACTATTACGTGATCAGCGCCGGGGCCGCCGAGCGCTACGATGCCGACTACCTGCAGCGCATGCTGCCAGGTGACGGCTCGGTCGGTCTGCGCAACATTACCGGCAGCCGCGGATGCTTCGTCATCGCGGGGCCCAGGTCGCGCGAGCTGCTCGCAAAGATCGTCGACGTGCCGCTCGATAACGCCGCATTCCCGTGGTTGACCGGCCAGGTGCTGGAGGTCGGGTACGCCGGCGACGTTTATGCGCTGCGCGTCAACTTCGTCGGCGCGCTGGGCTGGGAACTGCACTTCCCGGTCGAGCACGCGCACCACCTGTTCGACGCGGTGTTCGCCGCCGGCAAGGAGTACGGCATCGGCATGGTCGGCATGCGGGCAATGGAGTCGCTGCGAATGGAGAAGTCATACCGCATGTGGGGCAGCGACATGACGCGGGACTACACCCCGTTCGAGGCAGGCCTCGACCGTTTCGTGCGCATGAACAAGGGTCCGTTCATCGGTCGTGAGGCGCTCGAGCGCCAGCTCGCCGCCGGCGTGCCGAATCGCTTCGTGACCCTCGAGGCGCACGACGTCGGCAATGCCGATCCGCTCGGCAACGAGCCGATCTTCGCGCCCGGCGGCACGATCGTCGGCCGCGCCACCTCCGGCTACTTCGGCCATACGCTGCACAAGAGTCTGGCGATCGGGTATGTGCGGCCCGACTACGCGGCGGTCGGAACCGAGCTCGAGATGGAAATCCTGGGGCGCCGGCGGCGTGCGACCGTGCTCACCGAGTCGCCGTTCGATCCGGACAACAAGGAGCTCAAAGCCTAGGTCGCAAAAGGAGACTCCGGCGTCGAAAAAGCACAAGTCGCACGCGATCGCTTGCGCCAGCATGCCGACCTTGCACCCTGAGGAAGCCGCGCCGCGTGAACGAGTCCCCCGACCTCGCCCGACTGATTGCAAGTCGCAAGCCGGGCTACAGCCTGCCGGCGCCTTTCTACCTGAGCCCGGAGATCTATGATCGCGACCTGAGCCTGATCTTCGCACGCCATTGGATCTTCGTCGGCGTCGAGCCGGAGATACCCGAGGCAGGAGACCTGTTCACCGTCGACATCGGCAACGACTCGATCATCATCGCGCGCGATGATGATCTGACGGTGCGCGCCTTTCACAACGTGTGCCGTCACCGCGGCGCGCGGCTGCGCGCGCAGGGACGCGGCGTGGCGGGCAACCTGGTCTGCCCGTATCACCAGTGGACCTACAATCTGCGCGGCGAACTGGTGCACAACCAGCACATGGGTGAGGGTTTCCAGCGCTGCAAGTTTAACCTCAAACCGGTGCACATCGAAAGCCTGGCCGGCCTGCTGTTCATCTGCCTGGCCGACAATCCGGCGCCGGGCTTCGACGACATGCGCGCAGCCATCGAGCGCTATGTCGCGCCGCACGACATCGTCAACACCAAAGTCGCCTTCCAGAAAGACATCATCGAGCACGGCAACTGGAAGCTGACGATGGAAAACAACCGCGAGTGCTATCACTGCAGCGCGAATCATCCGGAGCTGACCGTATCGCTGCTCGAGTACGGATTCGGCTACCAGCCGTCGAGCGACAACAGCGCGCAGCTGCAGGGCTTTGAGGACATGCTCGCCCACCATCACCAGCGCTGGGAGGCCTGCGGCCTGCCGTCGGCGGAGATCGATCGACTCGAGCAGATCACGGGCTTTCGCACCGTTCGCCTGCCGATGGTGCGATCCGGAGAATCGCAGACGCTGGATACGAAAGTCGCCTCCCGCAAGCCGCTGGCGGAATTCGAGCAGCTCGACCTGGGCGGCTTGTCCTTCTGGACGCAGCCCAATTCGTGGCACCACTTCATGAGCGACCACATCGTCAGCTTCTCGGTGCTCCCGGTCTCGGCTCACAGCACGCTGCTGCGCACGCGCTGGCTGGTGCATAAGGATGCGCAGGAGGGAATCGACTACGACCTCAAGCGACTGACCGAAGTATGGAGCGCGACCAACGATCAGGACAGCTCACTGGTGGAAAACGCGCACCGCGGCATCATCAGTCCGGCCTATGAGCCCGGCCCGTATTCGCCCTTCACGGAAGGCCTGGTCGACAAGTTCTGCAACTGGTACCTGGGCCGGCTGGCGGCCGGCCTCGATGCCGCCCGCCCCGCGGGAGCCGCTAGCGCATCAGGTCCCGCAAGCGCCTCAGATCCTGCAAGCGGCCCAGCCAACGCAGGTGCCACGCGCCGCGCGCACGCCTTACCGATTCCGGTCCCGGCGACCACCATCCGTCTCACCGCGGCACTCGAGCCCGATGCACAGGCATTTTCGGTGACTTTCAGCAAATCCGGACGTACCGTGCCGTGCCGCGCGGCTCAATCCATCCTCATCGCGGCTGAAGGCGCCGGACTGCCGCTGCCATTCTCCTGTCGCGAGGGCAAGTGCGGCGCTTGCCGATCGCGGCTGGTTTCCGGCCGGGTGGATATGCAACACGCCGGCGGCATTCGCCAGCGTCAGATCGACATGGGCGACATCCTGGTTTGCTGCAGCCGCCCGCTGTCTGATCTGGTCATCGACAGATAGCCCACCGGTCCGCCCCGGCGCCGCGGTTTGGCCGTGGAGCCGAATTGACATCTCAGCGCCGATGTAGAACTCTGGTCGAATGCTCTTCGACCTGAGACACACAGCCTTCAGATCGGTCCGCGACATCGGCCTGTTTCTGACCAGCGCGCGCAGCGATGCGCGACTTGTGGCACTGCGGCAGCAGGAAAGCGTCTCCGCCACCGCCTTCGATCGTCTCTATGCGGATGCGCCGCGCAACGACCCCTGGGCCTCAGCCCTGCCGCAATACCAGTACCAGCGGCGCAAATACGATGCACTCGTGCGCATGCTGCCGCAGCAGTCCTACCGCCGTGCGCTGGACCTTGGCTGCGGCCTCGGCCTGTTTACCGAACGCCTCGCGCGCTGCGCCGAACAGGTCGTAGGCATCGACATCTCCCATGTGGCGATCGGCTGCGCCGCCGATAGAACCCGCGCGCTGACGAACGTTCAGATGCGCCAAGGCGATATCATGGAACTCGGGCCGGAGCTCGACGGCGGCTTCGATCTCATCGTTGCGGCCGACGCTCTTTATTATCTGCCGCCGCCAATCCTGGACCGGGGGCTCAAGACGCTCGCCGAACGGATTTCGAGGCTGCTATCTCCGAGCGGGGATCTGCTGCTGGTCAATCATTACTTCCCTCTGCCGAATGCAGAGACGATCCTGACCCGAAGAATCCATCGAGCCTTCAAATGTTCGCCGACCCTGACGCTGCTGGCGGAATACCGGCGCGCCTTCTTCCTGGCCAGCGTGCTCACGCGCAACCCCGCCCGCGACCCCTCAGCCCGATCGGTGCGCCCATGACCCGCCGCTGCAACCACCTGAACTTCGTCAAGGCCGATCGAGGCAATACGCAAGGCTGCGAGGGATGCCTGAAGATGGGCGATACCTGGGTGCATCTGCGTCTGTGCCGGACTTGCGGGCATGTCGGTTGTTGCGATGACTCGAAGAACAAGCACGCGACCAAGCATTTCCACTCGACCGGCCATCCGATCATGACCTCGATCGAGCCGGGCGAGCACTGGAGCTGGTGCTATGTCGATGAGCTGGTGATGGAGTTGAAGTGAGCGCGGGACCCCGCCATGTCCAATGAGATCCTGCGAACCCGTCGGGAGCAGATGTTCCCCAAGCTCACGCCGCAGCAGATGGCGCGCCTCGAGACGCACGGGACGCGCATGGAGATCCACGCCGGCGAGGTCCTGATCGAAGCCGGTGACCGGCCGCGCAAATTCTTCGTCGTGGTCGCCGGCTCGCTCGAACTGCTGCTGGCCCGGCAGTCCGGCTACGAGTTGTTCTATACGCTGACGGCGGGCGATTTCTCCGGCGAGATCAGCGCGCTGCGAGGCAGCGCCGGCATGGTGCGTATCCAGGTCGGCAAGGACGGCACGCTGATCGGCATCGACATCGACAGGCTGCGCACAATCGTGCAGACCGATGCGGAGTTGAGCGAACTGTTCATGCGCGCCTTCATTTTGCGCCGCATGGGGCTGCTGTCAGAGAATCCCTGCGACGTGGTGCTGATCGGCTCCGGTCACTCCGCCGATACTCTGCGGCTGACGGAATTCCTCACGCGCAATACATTCCCGTTCCACACACTCGATGTCAATTCCGACGCCGACGCGCAGACCGCGCTGGAACGATTCCACGTGCCCGCCGAAGACGTGCCGGTCGTCATTTGCCGCGGTACGCGCGTCCTCAAGAATCCGAGCAATTTCGAATTGGCGACTTGTCTGGGCGTTAACCCGCAGGTCGATGACTCGAGGGTCCACGATCTGCTGATCGTCGGGGCCGGCCCTGCGGGCCTTGCGGCCGCTGTCTATGGTGCCTCCGAGGGCCTCGATGTGCGCCTGGTCGAGATCACCGCACCCGGCGGTCAGGCCGGCACCAGCTCCAAGATTGAAAACTATCTCGGCTTCCCCACCGGCATCTCAGGATTGGCCCTGGCCGGCCGCGCGCTCTCGCAGGCGCAGAAGTTTGGCGCCAATCTCAGTGTCGCCTCGCGGGCGGTCACCCTGCGCACCGAACGACGGCCGTATGTCGTGGAGCTGGCCGAGGGCGCGCCGGTGCGCGCGAGCATCGTGGTCATCGCCAGTGGGGCGCAGTATCGCGCGCTGAACATCGAGAATCTGTCACGCTTCCTGGG
>Ga0302326_10025489_pt1 | contig 11993 bp, 14 predicted proteins | sample Palsa_T0_3_FD_202264 | JGI IMG/M metagenome (GOLD analysis project Ga0302326, IMG submission 202264) | Peat permafrost microbial communities from Stordalen Mire near Abisko, Sweden - Palsa_T0_3 | ecosystem: Environmental > Terrestrial > Soil > Palsa > Peat permafrost | place: Sweden: Abisko... | reverse complement strand
GAACAGGCGATGCGGCTGCTGAAACAGGCGGAGCCCGAGATTGTCCCGGCAATCGCCCTTGGACTGTTCGCCGGCCTCCGCCCCGAAGCCGAAGTCTGGCGGCTGGATTGGGAGGACATCGACTTTGAATCGGGGCTGGTCCGCATGGAGGCGGCGAAGACGAAATCGGCACGGCACCGCTTGGTTGAGATGACCGATAATTTGAAGCTATGGCTGCTTCCTCACCGAAAGGCGACCGGGCCGGTTTCGCCAAAAGGCGACGCCTACTTTATGCGGTTGGAACGGGCGCGGGAAAAAGCAGAGATCAAGACTTGGCCTGCCGATGCTCTCCGCCATTGCTACGGCACGTACCATTACGCGAAAATGCAAGAGCCGGGTAGGACCATGGTGCAGATGGGGCACACCAATCCCCACACGTTCCACGCTCACTACCGGGCGCGCGTGACGCCAGCCGACGCGGCACGATTCTGGGAGATTGCCCCGGCGAGCAAGGGCGGTAAAGTCGTTCCGTTTACTCAGGCAAACGCGACGAATGCGGCCTGAAATCGCCGATGCCTCAAAATTGGCCGGACCGGTGCGTTTTTGGCGGGGGGGGACTGTCCATCGCGCCTACGGGTCCTCGTGGCGCTCCGGCGAGCACCCTACAAGCACCTCGTGGCGGACCAGCTCAAGCGCGGCCCTGACCGGAGCGGCTCCATAGCGCCGATACAGAGCGGGTCGGCTAATTCCGAGCACATTCGCGAGTTCCTTTGCAGTTAAGTTCCGTTGGAGCAATTGGAGTTTCAACGCAGCATTTTGAAGTTTTGCTTGTTCGGGATTGTTGACGCTTAAGCCCCAAAACCTTTCGAGCGTCTCTGCCGGTATCTTGGACACCCGTCCTTGAGGTTCGTCGAAGTCTGACAAACCTTTAAAAAATTCTTCTTTGGTTCGGCTTTTCAATAACAACTCTCGGGTATTCCTTTAGCGCCCATTTCCCACGTCGGCGAGCGAACGCCTCAAAGGAGTTGTCGTCCATAAGAACGTTGTTCTGCAAAAATCTCGCCCATGCCTCTCTTGCGACTCGGCGAAACGCCAAATCATCCGGCGTCTCGATCAGTGCCTGGATAGTTTCGCTGGCCAGCGGCAATTGCTTCGCATAGGCGTCCTGAAGCAGCACTTTTGTGTAGGTGTGCAAAAGCTCAAACCAGAGGTCCTCTGACGACAGCGGTTCTTCGGGGTGCGGCGAATATGCGAGATGAGCGGCTTGTTCTTCGTCCAAGCCGCATTCCATGGCGCGCTGATAAAGGGCACCCATTGAGGTGCAGTCCTCCGCTGGAATCGGGATGCCCGAGTAGTCGATATGCTTGAGGTGATAACGAACGTACCTATTCGTCGCTTTTGCGTAATCGACGACTTTTCGCGTGTGGGCAACAGTTTCATCGGTATAACGGATGCGGCGATGTCGTTTGGACGTGCGGTAGCGTCCAGGAACCCAACCCATGTCCCAGTATCTCGCGGCCTGCTTTTGCGTGACACCCAGTTCGTGCGCCAGAAAGCGGAGAGACCCTTTTGCGCGCCATTTAACGGGCGGTTTCTGAAAATCGGACATTCGTGAACACTTCTCAGCGGAAGTGTATGAACACGAATAAAAACTCCGCAACAGAAAAGAATCCGCAACCGAGCGAACGCCACGCTGAAGCCATATGGGCGACCACCGGCGAGCTTGCCAGACGGTACGGCGTCTCGGTCCGATGTATTCAGCTTTGGGTGAAAGGCAGCCTTCTCCCGTCCGTCAAGATTAACCGGATAATTCGATTCAATGTGCCTCGCTGCGATGCTGCCGTTGCCAAGTTCGAGAGGCGGTCGGTGTCGTGAGAGCCCGGGCCGCCCCGCCCCCTTTACCCGTTCCGCCCATGAAAACGCCTGCTACGGCTGAAATAGAGGGCAGAAATGCCTTTCAAGCAAGTGGTCACCAACCTCGTTGCAACACGACGGCTTTGATTATCGCGGGATCGTCCGCGAGGGGGAACCCCGCGAAGGCCGCAATTCACAAGACTCCGAGCGGATAGAAGGGAAGAAAGAAAACCCCGTCCTGAGCTTGGCGGCATTGGACAGGGTTTTCAAAAAGCGAACAATGAAGACTATACAATCCCCCACTGTCGGGTGCAAGTCATGACCGGCGCCGAAATCAAAGTGGCGCTGGCGAAGCGGGCGGAGGAATTTGCCAGCTATCTTTTCCCGAACGGCAAGCGTGACGGCCGATATTGGTGTGCGGGCGACATTGCCGGCGGACCGGGCAAGTCGTTCAAGGTCTGCGTTTCGGGCGAAAAGGTCGGGCTTAGCGGGGACTTTGCGACCGGAGATAAACCCAGCACAAACCTCGTTGACCTGTATATGCGGGTGCGTGGAGTGGACTTCAAAACGGCGTTTGTGGATTGCGCAGCCTGGCTAGGCGTGACACCGAACGGCACACAAAGCGCGAAGCGGACAGCGCCGGCGCATGAGGCGCGAGAGCCGAAGGTGCCGGAGTTGCCTAAGTTGGAACGCGGGAGCCGCGCGGACTTGCTGCGCCTCTCCAAGAGCCGGAACCTTGTGACCGCCGCGCTGGACCTTGCGAGCGAACGCGGGCTTCTGTGGTTCTACGACTCTCCCGAGGGCCGGGCGTGGCTTATTACTGACCTCGCCCGCCGCAATGCCCAAGGCCGCCGTCTCGATGGGGAGCCATGGGCGTGGAATGGAAAAAAGGCCTGGACCCTCGGCGGTTCGTGCGCCAAGTGGCCCATCGGGTTGCCGGAAAGTGAGCCGTTCTCCGCCGTCGCCTTGGTTGAAGGTGGTCCGGATTTCCTCGCGGCCCTTCATCATGCGCTGGCGAGTGGCGTCGAGGAGTGTGTCGCGCCCGTGTGCATCGTTGGCGCCGGGATGTCGATCCTTACCGAGTGCCTTCCGGCATTCGAGGGGAAGCGTGTGCGGGTCTTCGTTCACAACGATCCAGAAGGGCTGGGTGCCGCCCTCCGCTGGGCGGATCAACTCCGCGGCATCGCCACGCGGGTGGACGGATTCACCTTCGACGGCCTCTTCCGCACCGATGGCGCTCCAGTAAAAGACCTGTGCGACCTCGCAAGCATCGACGCTGACTCCTGGGAGGCGAATCGTGACGCCGTGGAAAACTGCATGTCGTTCGCAATGAAAGGGAGGGTCGCCTGATGGCTGGCGTGATTTCTTTGGAACCCCAGCTTTGCGAGGGGGAGACCGGGGCTGAGGAAAAGCCTGCGCTACCGCCGCCAAAGGTGTTTCCGATTGGGGAGCTTCAGACTCCACCCGCGAAGGACGACCCGAACGAACTGCTCCGCTTTCGGTATTTGTGCCGCGGCGGAGGCGCTCTGCTGGTCGGTCCCACCGGCATCGGCAAATCGACGCTGGCGCTCCAAGCCGCGTTTTGCTGGTCCGTCGGGCGCGATTGTTTCGGCATCACTCCGGCACGGCCGTTGCGGTCGCTTTTTATTCAAGCTGAAAATGACGGCGGCGACCTGGCCGAGATGCGCGACGGAATTCTCGCGGGTCTGGGCTTCACCGACCGTGAGCGGAAGCTCGCCTGCGAAAACGTTCTCGTGGCGACCGAAGACGTCCGGAGTGGCGAGGCTTTCTGCACAGAGGTTCTCGGCCCGCTGCTCGAGGAGTTTAAGCCCGATCTGCTCTGGATCGATCCGGCCCTGGCGTATCTCGGTGGCGAGGCGAATGCGCAGCGCGACGTGGGTGCGTTTCTGAGGAACGGGATCAATCCGTTGGCGCACAAGCACGGCTGCGGTGTGATCGTGGTGCATCACACGAACAAACCCCCGTCCGGGAGCCAAAAACCCGACTGGCACGCCGGCGACTTCGCGTATCTCGGCAGCGGCAGCTCGGAATGGGCGAACTGGCCTCGTGCCGTTCTTGCCGTGCGCTCGATTGGCAGCCACGAGATTTTCGAGTTGCGCGCTGGCAAGCGCGGCGGGCGCCTGGGCTGGCGCGGCCAGGACGGTGAACGCCTTTACAGCCGGTTGATCGCCCACGCCAAGGATGGCGGCTTTTACTGGCGCACGGCGGACTCGTCTGAGCTCGATGCGCCGAAGACCGGCCGCCCGGCGCAGTTCAGCACGAAGGACCTGCTGTCGCTGCTCGCATCCGCTCCGCTCGGCCTTAAATCGAAGGAGTGGCAGGCGCTCGCCAGCGAAGATCGAGGCATTAGCCGCGCGCGCTTCTATGGCCTGCTGAGAGAGCTGTCCGACGCAGGCGAGATCGAGAAAGACGATGCCGGTCGCTGGCGAAAGTCCATTAAGTCCAATAAGTCCAAAAAGGGGTTTTTAGACCCGTAGTCCAATAAGTCCATCCCCTTTATAGGGATGGACTTATTGGACTTGTCGGGAAGCAAGGAGGCTGAGGCTGCTGGCAAGTCCGGAGACCCGCGCGGCGGCGGTTTACGACCAGGTCTTGCGCGGCCTGCTCCGTTCAGCCTTATGAACGGCGCTGAAGGTGGGCTTGTTCTGGGTGGTGGCCTTGCGCCAGCATGTGAAGCCACGGAAGACGCGAAATCGCCTAACGAGGCCGAGATTGCATTGAAGTATCTCGTCTCGTAATCTTCTGCACATGACACCCATATTTGATCGACGTGGCGCAGTTGTTTCGTGGCTCGAAGACGGCGTCATTTACAACCTTGCTGGCCGCGCGGCGGCGTTCTTCGACGACGAGAATGTCGTAAGTTACCGTGGCCGCCATTTGGGTGTGCTCGATGCCGGCCTTTTTAGAGATCACCGCGGCGGAGTAGTCGCGTTTCTCGAAGGAGCTCACGGCGGCCCGATTCTTCCGATTACGCAGATTCCTCCGATTCCTCCGATACCTTCTATCCCTCCAATTCCACCTATCCCTCCGATCCCTCCGATACCGGCTATTCCATCGCTGGGCTGGTCGTCTATGTCATGGGACGCATTTCTAGCAGGCTAATGAGGCTAACCAAGCGATGCAGCTAACAGGCTCCGCGCGTCACGGTAGTTGCTCCCCGCAGACCCGCCGCGCAGCTACCGCGCCGCGCTCCGCAGAAGGGCAGCGGTGGCAATCGCATGAGGCCAATAAGTCGCCGATGCGAGTAAACGTTCGGAGGTGCCGGTAAAGGGTTATGTCAGCCAACATCTCAACAAAACCGCCATTCAGCATCCGCGACCGGCAGGCGGAGGAACTGGCCGAACTCGCAAGCCCGCTGTTAAAAAACCTGCCGGAGGACGACTTCCTAAACTTCCAGAGGAGTCGCCAGCCGCCCCTGAACCTCCAGCAGAAAAGCCCGCGGTTCACAAGCCAGGTGGCCGACGCCCTCCTGGCGCGTCTCCAGCCGCACCAGCTCCAGGAACTGCACCGGCAGATAATGGCCCAACCGGAACGGGACCGGGCGGAGGCGGCAATGGACCTCTTTCTGGAAATTTAACGCCGCCGAAGCTCTCGGATGCCGAGCAAAAGATAGAGGATTTGGGCCAGTAAGCGCCCTGCAAAACGTTCCGAAGCACCGAGATGCTCCCCGAAAAATAGCTCTCGGTGTCATGCGAGATCGAATTGAACCTTTTCCGACAAAATCGTGCGGCACAGACACATTTTCCTTTGCCGATTTCCGAAAACTGGTAAACGCATTTTTTGGCACGTTTTAATGGATTTATGAGCGAGACACCTACCCCTAACGAATTTAGGCCCTTTTTTGCGAGATGTTTGGGAGGCATTTCCGTGCCAAAAACGAGTACGTTCCGAGAATAAGCGCGAGGGTAAAGGGAGATGTCTCCGAGATATTTCCGATGGATTTCCGAGGTAAAAACGAGAATAATCCAGCGAATGATTAAGCAGTGGCGCGAGATGTTTCGGAGGCATTTCAGAGAAATCTTGGAAGGGGCTTGGGAGGGTCGTCGGAGGGATTCCGAATGAACCTCGAAGGGATTTCTGAGCTAAAAGGGAGAATGTTCCGAGAATGAGCGACAGCGCGACGCGAGATTCAATCAACGCTGCATTGAAGATTGCCGCAGCAAATTACGAGCCTCGGCGGAGATCGAAGCAGAAACAGCTTTTGCCGTTGAAGGAGGGTATCGCCGCGCTTCGCGAGGGGGGAGCCTCGTTTCGACTTATAGCCGAACTTTTGACGCAGCAAGGCGTTCCGATTTCCGACTTCACAGTGCGCGCATTCTGCCGCGCGGAAATCGAAGGCGTCCACCGGGCAGTGAAACGCACGGATACCCGCCGCAACGACAGGAACCAGCGGGGCTTTGCCCACGTCCGCGTGACACGAGAACAAGGAACGGAATCAACATTTGCGGGGAATGGCACGGGTCGCAACGCTGTCTGAGGCTTGGAAACGCGAGGGCGATCCCCATGTATGACCCCCTATCCGAGCAGGAAAACGTCCGGCAAGTCGCAAAGCAGGCCGCCCATCGACCGACCCGGCGTACGTATCGTCGCTCTGAACGGAGCTTGACCGGAAACCATCAAAACTTGACATTGGCAACCCAGATGCTCTTTTTCAGACGTTTAATTCATTGAGGACCCAAACCTAAATGGAGATCCTACTCAAGGACATCATCAAGAATCCCCGCCCGCCGGAGGAAACATGCCCATCTACCTAAAGGACCTGGTCAAAAACCCCGACTTGCTGAAACAACTGCGCCAGAAACAACCGACTTGCTGCCGATGCGGTGTCATGCTCCAGGAAACAGTCACCGGCAAGCGCGACACGCCGGATGGCGAGGCGTGCAGTGACTGCTATTACGGAATGCTCGGAGAAGAGATCGAGAAACATCCAATCGCTTCCGGTGGCATTCGTCGCGGCTGAATGAGGTTCCGAGAGGGTTCTGCGTGGACCGTTCCCGATTCAGTGAACCGGGAATGCAAGGCCGTCTTATTTGTGAATTCCCCTTGTGAAAACCTACCATCTCGGCACTGAACAAGTTCGCGCGTATTTGCGCGACTTTGTGGAGCGGCTGCGCGGGTTCCAACCCCGTCCGACCATCTGGTGCCCGATTACGCAGTCTGGAGACGATCTGTTGAGCGCAATTTGCGAGCTGATATCCGAGGAATGTCCGGAGATGATCGAGGGAGTTCGGTTGCTTCCAATCGAGGTAGACGGCGACGCAGGCAAGAGCATCCGCTTTCTCGGCGAGGACCCAAAGGACGTGATTCCAGGGCAATCAGTGCTGCTGCTCGACGGAGCCGCACACTCTGGGAAGATGATGAGTCGCTGCGCAGACGAAGTGTTGCTGCGGGGTCCGTCGGAATTGAGCAGCTACGTTTTGGTTCTCAAGCGGGGAAGCTCATTCATCCCCACGCTTTGGGGAATGATGATCGATGAAACCGACAGGGCTTACTTCCTCCTCAACAAAATCCCCAACAACCGGCTCCATGCGGAAGCATCCTATCCCCAACCGTTAGTGCAGCTTCGGAAGTTGAACGAAAACCATGTCGCCCGACCGGCGTTGGTTTCTGGCGTTAAGTCCATTGATCGAATGACGTGGAGTGATCGCCGTTTCCAGATGAAGACATCCAATACCTGCACGTATGTGTTGGAAAAGGCGCAAGCCATCGTCGGCTTCCTGACAATACACTTCTCTGGACTCGACGAATTAGTCATCGACGAGATCGTAATCGATCCGGAGCATCAGAGGAAGGGATATGGCGGTGTGCTTTTGCGATTTGCGGATACTCTCGCCAGGCAGGCAGATTGCCGGGTTGTGAAGCTGAACGCGATCGAGCGCGGCACCGAGTTCTACAAAGGCTTCAAGTATCGGCTCGTGCCGGACCGGGAGCCTATTTCGCTGGACGATGAGGTGTACCGCCCGATGGAGCGCGCGGTTCTGTATCATCAGAGTCCGTTGCGCTAGCCTTGGCACAGTCTCCGGCAATTTTGCCGAAAAATCGCATTCTCGCTTGAGAGTGAAACATGCATCTTGGCCAGGCAACTTGCCGCGTTTTATCCGAAGACCCCAAGCTTTGTTCCTGGTCTATTGCCAGATCGAGCCGAAGACGGCGCGGGCAATTCGGCCCGGCTTATCGAGCGAGACCGGAAGGCCAACGGCAGCTTAAAAGCCAGTGCCCCTTTTGCATGAAACCTTCCGGGCTTCAAACGCCTACCACGCCAAAGGGTGACGAGGGAAGGGCATCTGACAAAAGGCCGCGGCCCGCCACGGCGGGCATTGCCGCCCAGAAGGATGCCCCCGCTTTTTGCGACTCCCGGCGTGCCATCGACGCCTGCGGAGCGGCAAAAGAACAGGCATCGCGCCGCTGGACAAGAGATAACTACTGGGGAAAGGTTTTTAGGGATGGATGATCCCTATTGTCCCTGCGACCTGCAACGGCACCCTGTTTACCGAGCTTTTTCCTCCGACGCATCATTGCGCGACAAAAATCACCCTCGCTAGGGACTACTGCCGCGCCAAGGACATCGTTTTGAGGTAATTGTTTATGGATTCGAACAAAAAGAAGGACGAACAACCGAGCTTGAAGTCAGCGAGCGGCGCAGGCTTTACTTTTGAAGACAAGGTTGCTGCCGTTCTTCTTTGCGAAATGCTCACGGGCGTCCTTTCGCTCGGAACAATATTTGGAATAATTCAGAAACTCGAGCGCCAGGCGGGAGACTGGGAGCCATTCGGCGATCTCTTACTCAAGGTTCCGAACAGCGAAGGCGCTCTTGTGAACTGTGGCGGTTCGGTGAAAAGCAACCGCCAGATCAGTGTGAATGGGTGCAACGAAGAGCTTTGCGCAGGTCTGTGGAAAACAATGGCGAAGCCGGTATTTGCAGCCGAGTCTGATTTCCTATTCATCGCGTGCGCGCCGCTATCGCCAGCGGTTAGCGATCATCTGAATCGATTGTGCCGCCAGGCAGGGCAAATCGAACCCGCGCGGCTCGACGAGAAAGTGGTCCATGCAAATATTCGCAAGATTTACAATTCCTTTTGACATCCAACGGACTCCGGGACTGATGGGCTTCCCGGGCGCGCATTGGCACGCCTTATTCATCGAGAGTTCGACTTCGAATCGACGGTTTCTCAAAGCGAGGTCGCAGTGCTCAAGTTATGTCGCGACGCCCTGAGTCCAGACGAGCAAGATGAAAATAGGGCCGAAGCCCTCTGGAAGGAATTACAGCAAATAGCTGAGGCCCTTCGAGTTTCAGGAGGTGCAATCAGCCGCGGAGGTCTATCAGCAAAGCTGAGGCTCAGGTTCAGTCTTCGTGATGATCCTTGCGATAGCGTAGCATGGACACGGATTCGGAACTTTTCTCAGGAAGGTTTGGAAGAAATAGAGACGACCCTCCCTGGCAACATCAGGATGCCGCGGAGTGCCGAGCTCCAGGCGCTACGCACTACGGTTATCGATTCACGCGCCTGCCATGTGCTCGGCGACTCCGGCTGTGGCAAAAGCGCTCTCATTAAGATGTATGCGACAGAAATGGGGGCTGTTGGTGCGGAAGTGGTATGGATAAGGGCTGACCGGTTCAGCCAACTTCTCTCGACGGTGCCAGACTTCGCCGGGGTCGCCGCGAGGGGCCGCCGACCTTCTGCGCTGCTTGTTATTGACGCACTGGAAGGATGTAATACCCCCGAAGCTCTGAATGCGCTCGCGCGACTGGTGTTGGAACTCACAAAAGGAAATCCTACATGGTCGGTTATTCTTGCGTGCCAGACGCCCGAATGGGCTCGCGTAAACGCCGGTTTAGTCAAGCACCTGGCTGGGCATCCAGTGCTCGCCAAACGACTCGATTGTGGTCCCCTCGCCAATGAAGACCTTGATTTTGTATGCAGAGCTTCGTCTTCGGTAGCTCGGCTTTTGCAAGAGCCACAGCTTAAGCGGTTGCTATCTTCTCCGAAGATGCTCGATGTGCTCCTAACCGGGCAGCTTGCTGAGGACCGCCCGCTGGCGGGAGAAGCTGACTTGGTCGAATGGTGGTGGGAACAGCAAGTGCGTGGAGCGAAGCGAATTGCGGCGGAAGAGCATGTCGCCCGTGAGCTTGCCAGCCGGATGGCCGATGAACTTTGTTCAGAGCTTTCCCCTGACAGCGTCGCAGGTGCGGAGGCGGCGGCAAATGAGTTAATCAGAAACCGAGTACTCAGGCGCACTCGCGATGGGCTTCTCCGTTTCGAGCACGAGTTATTGGCGGATTGGGCTCGGGTAATGCGTCTGAAGGGATTGGGGCAACAGACCGTTCCATTTATCAGAACCCACGCGGAAAATCCGCCCTGGTTGCGTGCCGTGCGGCTACTTTCCCAACACCTCTTGGACCGCGTGGCGGACATGGATCGATGGCGCGAGATTCTGAGCGTTTGCAGTATCGTTGAACGACCCCACGGAGATCCCTCGGCCGAGAACTTGCAGGTAATCGACGCTTGGCTCGAAGGCATCATTTTCTCCGTTAATCCCGGTAGCGTCATTGAGCAGGTGCGCAAAGAGCTTTTCGGCAACGAAGGGTGGCTTTTACGTCGACTCATTCGGCGTATGATGCATGTGGGCACGATTCCAGATCCTGTGATGCTGGAGCATTGCAGCAAATTGGATAGCAAAACCGCGGAAGCTGCTGCTACTCGCTACCGGTTGCCAATAGCCAGGGTTTGGTCTCCTATAGTAGAGTTTCTCATTAAATATTCGCAACAGGTGACAGATATGGCGCCGGCCGATCTTGGAGAGATCGCCGAAATGTGGGCACGGCTAGAGGAATACCTGAAGCTGCCATGGCCAGCCCTGGCGGATGTGGTGATATTGAACGCAGAGAAAGAGCTCCGGCGTGAGGTAGCCGGACAATACCGCCATGATTCGGGTACTCGTACATTCGGCGGGGGCAACAACTCGCGCATTACCATTTATGCCGGTGCATTGCGCGCGGCGGCACAATTTCCAGATCGGGTAGCAAAACTTGTATCAAAGGCGGCTGGAATTGCGCCTTGGGAAGATGGCGACCTAGCGCCGGAGGCTGCCAGTAGATGGCTCGGTAAATGGGAAGAGTCCCACCAGATGTTTGACAGCGGACCTTTTGTCGAAATTCCTGTGACATCGTGGACTGACGGTCCCACGCGCGAAACGAGCAAGGACTTTTATCACGCATGGTTTGACCTGTCGGCTTCAATTTCAGTTTACAGGAATTCTCCGAGCGTAGCTTGCAACGCTACTCTTGGATTTTTGCTTGATTGGCCAAAACGAACTCTGCTTCAAGGTGATCATCGCGATGCGGGAATCGATCATTTCGGATTCGCCTTTGAAGCCGGTCATATGTGTCCCCCTTTTTACACGAAGGGTCCGTTCTTGGCCTTTTTCAGGGAGAACTGGAATTCTGCGCTAGATCTAATCGTTCGGCTTACAAACTTCGCGACGGACCGATATACCGACTGGTGGCCATATGATCCAAGGCCGAGTGTTATAACCTTCACTACTCCGAATGGAGAGGCATCATGGCTTGGCAACCACCAAGTCTACGGATGGTCTCGCTTCAATATGAACACAGCGGATGTTGTCACCTGCGCTCTAATGGCTTTCGAAAAGTGGCTGGAGGAGCAAATCGAAAAGGGAGAGTCTATCGCTCACCCGGTTCAGGTGCTCTGGTTGATGGGGCGATCTCTCGCATTTGCTGGAGTAATGGTCGCCGTGGGGAAACGCCATCCAGAATTGTTTCTTAACGAACTTAAGCCACTGCTTTTTGTGCGTGAGCTTTACATGCTTGATATGTCGGCTGTTAGAGAGGGAATGGGTTACGGGTTTTGGCCGCGTGACGGCGAGTTCGTGAATAACCTCAGACGCGAATGGGAGACGCTTCCGGGACGCAAGACAGGCCTTCTTGAGCTCACCCGCGAATGGTTTATCATGCGCGCTGAACTTCAACCCGTTTTGAGGGAGGTGTCTGCCGCATGGCGTGCCTTGGCAGTCACGCTTCCGGACGACTCTGAGAATCGAACGCCCCTTCTCCGCTGGGCATCAAACTTCGATCTGGCAAATTGGAAGGAGGTCAGGTTTCCGGATGGAGGAACTGGCTG
>Ga0302326_10025486_pt1 | contig 11994 bp, 14 predicted proteins | sample Palsa_T0_3_FD_202264 | JGI IMG/M metagenome (GOLD analysis project Ga0302326, IMG submission 202264) | Peat permafrost microbial communities from Stordalen Mire near Abisko, Sweden - Palsa_T0_3 | ecosystem: Environmental > Terrestrial > Soil > Palsa > Peat permafrost | place: Sweden: Abisko... | reverse complement strand
TGGCGTCGTTCTTGAAGCGCTTGAGCGACTCGATCTTGCCGGTGTGGACCAGCACGTTGTCGCGCAGCAGCCGTACTTCGTTGTTGCGGCCGATCACGCCGTCGTCGACATAACAACCCGCCACGCTGCCCACCTTCGAAATCCGGAACACGTCGCGCACCTGCGCGCGGCCCTTGTAAACTTCCTTAAAGACCGGATCGAGCATCCCGGTCATGGCCTTCTTGATCTCATCGGCTAGTTCGTAAATGATCGAATGCAGCCGGATGTCCACCTTTTCCTGCTCGGCTGTGGTCTGCGCCGTGCGATCCGGCCGGACGTTAAAACCAACGATAATCGCGTTCGACGCCGAAGCCAGCAGCACGTCGGTTTCGGTAATCGCGCCGACGCCCGAGTGCAGCACCCGAATCTTCACGTTCTCGTTCGACAGCTTTTGCAGCGTGTCGGTCAGCACCTCGGCAGTGCCGCCCACATCCGTCTTCAGGATAATGTTCAGCTCCTTGGTTTCGCCTTCCTTCAACTGATCGTGGAGCTGATCGAGCGTAATGCGGTTGGTCTTCGACATGGCCACTTCGCGCGCTTTGGCTTCGCGATAGATGACGATCTGCTTGGCCTTGGCGGTGTCGGTCACCACTTGCAGCGTGTCGCCCACTTCGGGAAGCGATTCGAGACCCAGCACTTCGGCGGGCATCGACGGTCCTGCTTCGCGGATCGGCTCTCCCTGATCGCCGAACATGGCCCGCACCTTGCCGAACACCGAGCCGCAGATGAAATAGTCGCCGACTTTCAGCGTGCCGTTGCGCACCAGCACTGTTGCCACCGGACCGCGCCCGCGATCCAGTTTTGCTTCGAGCACCGTGCCCATGGCGGGCCGCGCCGGATTCGCCTTCAAATCCTGGATCTCGGCCACCAGCAAAATCATTTCGAGCAGCAGGTCCAGGTTGGTTTTGGCTCTCGCCGAAACCGGAACCATCACCACGTCGCCGCCCCAATCCTCCGCCAGCAGACCGCGGTCGGCCAATTGCTGTTTGATGCGCTCCGGTTGGGCATCCGGCCGGTCGATCTTATTAATCGCCACGACAATCGGCACACCGGCCGCTTTGGCGTGGTCGATGGCTTCAAGCGTCTGCGGCATCACACCGTCGTCCGCCGCCACCACCAGCACCACGATGTCGGTGACCTTGGCGCCGCGTGCGCGCATGCGAGTGAAGGCTTCGTGACCCGGCGTATCGATGAAGACGATATTCTTGCCGTTCTTCTCCACGTGATAAGCGCCGATGTGCTGCGTGATTCCGCCGGCTTCACCGCCCGCCACATTGGCCATGCGAATCGCATCCAGCAGCGACGTTTTGCCGTGATCCACGTGCCCCATGATGGTGACCACCGGAGGACGCTTCTCGCGATCCAGGTCCACTTCCGTTTGTTGAATGTCGTGGGTGGATTCTTCTTCGTAGCTGAGCTTGTTGGTGGACGCGCCGAAATCGCGCGCCAGCTCCTCGGCCATCTTTACGTCCAGGGTCTGATTGATGGTGGCGAAAATCTTCTTCTCCACCAGCCGCTTCACCAGCAGATTGCCTTTGATCCCGAGTTTTTCCGAAAGCTCCTTCACCGTGATGCCTTCGGCGATTGTGATTTCGCGGTCGATAGGAGGCGGTTGAAACGACTCCTGCCGGCGCATTACCGGGCGGATGCGTCCCTCTTCATCCTCGCGGCGGCGATCCGTCCCACGCGCTCCGGGTTTGGTCGCATGCCGGCGGCCGGGATCGGCTGGCAAAGTCGCCGGCTCGGCGCGCAACGGAGAAGACGTCGGATGCATCGTGCGCCCGCGCATCGGTCCACCCGGGCCAGCGGGACGCGGACTCCCCGGACCACTCGGGCCACGCATCAACGGCTGTCCCGGCCGAACCGGGCCAGTGTAAATGGGGCGGCCCGGAACCGGGCTCGCTGGGCGAGCCGTCGGCATTCCAGGGCGCGGAGCTCCTGGAGCGGGAGCGCTCGGCATGGCCGGCCGCGCCAGCCGCGCCACCATGTCGGCACGCGGCGGCACCACTGGGCGCGCCGCGGGTTGGCCCACTAAATTCGGCTTCGCGGGTGGACGCAGCGGACTGCCGCCCCCCGTCACACCACCGGCTCCGCCACTCAACGTTTGCCCTGAAGGCGGTGGTGCTGCTCCTGGAAAAGGCCGCGCGATAGGCCGCGCAGGCGTCGGAATCGCGGGCACAGCCGGTCCCATGCGCACGGCTCCCGGCACCGTCACGATAGTCGGAACTGCGGGCGCGGGTGGAGGTGCAGGCGAAGCTAGCGCACTTGCTCCCGATGTGACCCTTGGAGCTTCGGCCCTTGGAGCTTCCGCCTTGGGAGCGTCGGCTGTGGCCGGCGGCATTGGCTGGCGTGGCCCGGAAAGAATCTGTCCTGGCCTGGGCGGCGGAGGTGCGGAGCGCGATGGAATCACCGGACCGCGGCTGAACGGAGCCCCGGGCTGTCCAGTTGGTTGTCCCGTGGGTTGCCCCGTCGCCAAGGGCGGCCGCAACGGAAACGCCGGACGCACCGGCGCGGGCGCTTCCGAACTTTCCGCCTGGGCGGAAGCGGAGGGTCTCGCTGTCTCCTGCGGGGACGGCGCCGGAACGCTGTGCGCCACGGCCGGAGCGGTCTCCGCCATCGGAGCCTCGGGCTGATGAACGGGGCGGTGAGCGGACTCCTGCCGGGCCACCGGCTCCGGATGCTCATCCTCCTCGCCGGCGCCAGTTCCTGTCACCCGGCGGCGGAGATTCAGCACCACGTCGTCGTCGAGCGAACTGGAGTGCGTCTTCTTGTCGGTGACGCCCAGTTCCGGCAACAACTCCAGAATGACGTTCGGCTTGACTTCGAGTTCTCGAGCCAGCTCGTTGATGCGAATTTTACTCATACATAAAACCCCGGAGCGTACCGCTGGTGCTCCAGGGATTGTGCGCTAAACCTTTCCTTTAGAATCTCCCTAGCGCCGAATTTCACTTAGGCAGCCCGGATGACTCCGCATTTTCTATCGTAACAGATTCATTTTCGGGCTCCATCGCGGGGGCCTCCGGTTCAATCGCGGTTTCGAGCAGCTCAACCACGGCCGTTTCCTCAACGCCGCCCGCCGCTGCCTCCTGCGCAACAGGAGCCTCAAACGAGCCTTCAAACTGCCCGTAGTATCCGTTAACCGCGCCCTGGATTGCTTCCACGGTTTCAGGGTCGATTCCTGGAACCGCTTCGAGTTCTTCGGGCGTCATGGAGCCCAGGCTCTCTACCGTGGTCACGCCGCCCTCCATCAATTTTTCGACCATGCTTTCCGTGAGGCCGTGATCGATGAGAACTGACACGGGCGCGCCTGGCACCACCAGTGCCGCCATCTGCGATTCCACTTCCTGCCGCTTCTCTTCCTCGCTCTTGATGTCGATTCGCCAGCCCAAAAGCTTCGCGGCCAGACGCACGTTCTGCCCCTTCTTGCCGATCGCCAGCGACAATTGCGTGTCGTCCACCACCACTTCCATGTGCTTGCCCATCGCATCGACCACCGTCACCCGCGCGATTTTCGCGGGACTCAGCGCGTGCGTCGCAAACACCACCGGATCGTCGTTAAATTCGATGATGTCGATCTTCTCGCCGCGCAGCTCGCGGATGATGGACTGCACTCGCATCCCCTTCATGCCGACGCAAGCGCCCACGCTGTCGACGTCGCGGTCGCGGCTTGAAACCGCGATTTTGGTGCGTTCGCCGGCCTCCCGCGCGCAGCCCTTGATAATTACCGTGTTATCGTAAATTTCCGGAACTTCCTGTTCGAAAAGGCGCATCACCAGCTCCGGCGCGGCCCGCGAAACAATCACCCCGGCGTTCTTGCCGGCCTTGTCCACGCTCTTGATGACGCAAGCGATACGGTCGCCCACACTGAAGCTCTCCAGTTTTGATTGTTCCTTCTTGAGCAACCGGGCTTCAGTCTTACCAAGGCCCACAATGAGATCGGGGCCTTCGATCCGCTTCACTTCGCTGCGCACCAGTTCTCCAATGCGCCCGGCGTACTCCGAAAATACGTTGTCGCGCTCGGCTTCCCGCACCTTTTGCAGAATCACTTGCTTGGCGGTCTGCGCCGAGATGCGGCCCAGCGCCTCGGTGGGTTTGGCGAAACGGATCTCGGAATCGATCTCCGCATCGGCCCGAATCTTCTGCGCATCTTCGAGCGAAATTTCCTTATCCGGATCGGCGACCTCCGCCACCACCTTCTTCACGCCGAAAATCAGGATCGCGCCGGTTGCTTCATCCAGCTCCGCCGCCAGTTCCTCGTTGGTGTGAAAGTGCTTGCGCGCCGCCACCAGCATGGCGTCCTTCACGGCGTCCAGAATAATCTTCGGGTCGATCCCTTTTTCTTTACTCAGAATTTCGATGGATTGAACAATCGGTCCCAGACTCATATAATTTCCGTTTTCGTAGTGAGGGAATTACCACTCGAACTTGAGGTTGGCTTTTTCCACCTGTTCGAGAGGGAACCGCACGCTCTTGCCGGGTCCGGGCTCAAGAGTAATGACGCCCGCCGCGAAACTCGTGAGCGTCCCGGTCAGGTGGCGCTGGTTCTCCACCGGCTCGCGCAGAACAACCTTGACCTTCTGCCCGACGAAACGCTCGAACTCGCGCGCCTTGCTGAGCTTGCGCTCCACTCCCGGTGAACTTACTTCCAGCCGGTAGCTCGCTCCCGGGATCACGTCCTCAACATCCAGGATGGTCCCCACCTGGTGCGAGATGAATTCGCAGTCGTCCAGCGTAACGCCTTGTGGCGCAGCGGGATCCACGGCTTGCCCGGGCACCGGAGGGCGGTCGATAAAAATGCGCAGAACCCGATTTCGGCCGCCGCCCACGAGATCGACATCGACAATCTCGATTCCCTCGCTGGCGCCAACCCTTTCGGCGATTTTAATTACTTTGTCGATTACAGCCTCGCGATCCGCCATCTGGTCCTGCCACTCTTTACTGGCGGTGCCAACCAATAAAAAAGTGGGCTTTGCGCCCACTTCTCTTTCCGCCAACTACCATTAGTATACACGACCAGCGAAATCGCGAAACTCTTACCCCCACTTCTTGCCGAGTGCATCCAGACCCGAGCGCCCTAGATCCTCCGGCGTCATCGCGGGGTGAAATTCGATCGTGGCGTTGAAGACCAGAAAAAACGGTTCAGCCAGCCCTGGGATCTTAGACGAGTCCTCGAGATTAACCACCAGGATTCCCCCGCGGTGGCCTTGGATCGCGGTGAAGTACGCCGCCTCCGGCTTGATGTCCCCCAGGATCTTTTGCATCTTCGCTCCGGCGGAACCCTCTTTCACGTATGTGTTGAAGGGTTCGATCGGGAATTTTACTTGCATGAGCATTCGCATAGGGTCCCTATTTTACACAATTTCTCCGCACCCATAACTCCGAAGCTAACCGCCCGCGCCACGCCGCTTCGCTGCGCTCCAAACGGAAGCCGTGACGCTGGAGCGCTGCATGATGATCCGCCAAACGACGCGTTCGCAGGCCCGTCGTGACGCGAAAGAAAACATACAGCCACCACACCAGCCACCCCGGTTTGCGAAACTCCGAGATCACCCATCGCGCCTGTGGGCGCGCGGCTCTGGCGATGCGGCGGGCCAGCATCTCCTGATCCCCCTCGTCGAAGCAATCCAGAAAGAAGTGGGTGACGATCAGGTCGTATTCCGCCTCGCACAGCGGCGTGATCAGCGCGTCGGCTTGAACGTATGTAACCCGCCCAGTGCCCGCACGTGCCCGAGCCAGTTCCAGCATCCGCGCACTCATGTCAACGTAATCGATCCGCGCCCCTGGAGCCGCGGCCAACAGCTCTACCAGCGCCCGGCCATCTCCATCCCCCAGCGCTAGTACACGCCGGGCATCGCCGACATCCCTGAGGAACGCTCCGCGCCGCCATTCCAGCGCCTGCCCAAAACCCGCGTACTCCAGCCATCGGTACCAGCGGGCAATGGAGTCGCAGTTCATGGCGCTTTTTGGACGCGGCCGCAAGCCGCTAGCCGCGCGCCATCGGCAGAAACAGCACTGGACTCAGCAACGCCACATCCGCCAGCACTCGCACGGCATCCGTCGACAGGCGCCGGTGCACGCGATCCAGCAACAGGAAACCGGACGCGCTCGCCAGTTCCGCGCCCCCTAGCACCGGCCGGTGCGCATACAGCAGCACGCTCGCGGCGCACGCCAGCACCACCGCAGCGGCGCCAGGCGACCAATCCAGGCTCTCGCCCTCCCACTTCTGAATGGCGATGCAGTTCATCCAGCACAGGCCCGAAAACAGCAGAATGGTGGCTGCGTCCGCCGGAGTCCTCACTTTCCCCCACGCCACCAGCGACGCTCCCAGCGCGAACAGGACCCCCACTGCCGCCTCCTTTGACCCCCGCAGGATTCCCGTATGCACCAGCGCGAAATAGAAGCCGACGGCCGCCAGCAAGATCACGCCGCGCATAAACAACCCTGGCGGCAAACGTTCCGCAGCCAGCCAACCAGCCAGCCCCAGGACCGCGACCCATACCGGCAGTAGCTCCCTCCAGCGGCGCTGATAAAACTCATGCCGCGGAGAGTGGCACTCGCCTTTCCAGGCGTCGAGCGTGCGATCGGCTGCGTAGATCAACCACACCGTCAGCAGCAGCAGCAGCGCGGCCAGCGCATCCACCGGAACCCCAAAGCACCGCGCAAACAGAATCTGCCACAGGACCGCCACTACCGGGGCATCCAGGCTCAGCAGATTGGGCCACAGCCACAAGCGAGTTGGCGCGATCTTCGCTGACAGTGCGCTGTCCACATTATTATTATGAGCGTGGAGCCAAGAAAGCGAAGTGAACGACTAAGCCATGGATAAGCCGGCAGACTTGAAGTTGATCGCCGACAATTGGGATGCGTTGCTCCCAGCCGCAGAACACGCATTCGAAGAACACGGCAGGGGAACGATTCTCGTCGATACGACCCGAATCGAAAACGGCGGCTATCCGTTTAAGTACGTCGCACTCACGGCTCTTCCGAATGACGACGCGGACTGCGGGCGCATGGTGCGAACCTACGATCCAGAGAAAGAAATTGTCGTGAGCCTATTCAGGGCGGATGGCCGAGTGTATTCGTACTTGCTGGGTCGACCCGGCGAAACAAAGGTCATTCGCCCTTAGAACACAACTATGCTCACGACGATATGGGACCTAATAATAAGCATAGGAACTCGATGGGCACCGCCACTTTAGAATCGATCCCGATTGTGATTGGGCAGGAAGAGGACGGCCGCTGGTGGGCCGACATCGAATCTATGCCAGGAGTCATGGCGTATGGCGATACTCGCGAGTCCGCGATAGCCGCCTTTCGAGCCTTGGCGCTGCGCGTCGCCGCGGATTGCACTGATCACGGGAAGGAGGTCCTCCGACCCTTTGCGCAAGTCTTCTCCGTCTCGTGAGCCAATGAACGACTTTATTAGTGACGAGGATCTCTCGACGTTTGAGGGCTTTCTGGCATATCATGGCCGCCACTCATTCCCGGAAGACCTGGGGATGTGGCGAAGAATATTCGATGAAGCGACGGAGCGGCGCGAGGCCAGCCCGAAAGTTGGGCTGATGAAACTCCAGCCGATCGTTGGTGAACAGAAATACGCGGTGGCAATCCGGGACGGATCGGACCTCTGGCTTACGTTGTGGGTCCGGTGTTCGCGGAAAGGCGAGGTGTTCATTATGTACCCGCGCGGCGATGGTGACTTGGATGCGCACGCGAGTTATCATCTCGATGGAACGTTTCACCAGAAAGGTTACGGCGCCGTTTTGGCGACGCAAAAGCGTCAGCGGCTGACGGTACCCTTCAGCGGGAGCGAACACCTGGGTTTGTATTCAGGTCATGGTACGAAAAGCATCGGGGCGATTTGCAGTCCGGAGATTTTTAATGGAGTAGTAATTGTCGAGCCCGGCATATTGGGTCCCCGCCACGGCGTAGTGGCGGTCGAACTGGTGGAGGCAGGTTGTGAGCCGACGACTTTTCCCGGCACTCAGAGCGTACGAGGGATCTTTCCGCGTGATGGCCGCCCGACGGTTGTGATCACCATCGGCCAGGCCACTCTTGAGTGACCGCCTAGCGGAATCATCCGGAACTCTGCCTCACGCCACCCGATTCCACCCCTGCACCACCCTCGCCTCGCGTTCATAGCCCAACAGGCTGATCGATCCCGTTGATAGCGCCAACAGCCGTCCGCCCTGCGGTTCCAGTCCCAGCCAGCGCGCCGCCAGCACGCGCAGCATGTGTCCGTGTCCAAACAGCGCCACGTCGCCGCCCGCCGCCAGTGCTTTCGCGATCACGCGGTCCGCACGAGCGCCCACTTCCTCGGCCGATTCCCCCCCCGGCGGCGTGCCGGTCCAGATGGTCCAGCCGGGGTTCCCGGCTTGAATCTCCGCCGTGGTCAGCCCCTCGTATGCACCATAGCCCCACTCGCGCAAATCCGGCGTGACCTCGGCGCTGTAACCCGCCAGCCTGCACGTCTCGATCGCCCTCCGTAGCGGACTCGCCAGCACCAGCGCAAAAGTTTTCCCCGCCAGCATCCGCCCCACCGCCGCGGCCTTCCGCTCGCCCTCCGCCGTCAGCGCCAGATCGGTGGATGACGTATGCCTCCCCGACGCGCTCCACTCCGTCTCGCCGTGCCGTATCAACCACAACTCGCCGCCAGTGCTCATGCTTCCACTCTAATCCGCTCTAAGGTTTTCTTTCCGGAACAACGATAGAGCAGATAGCGTTCCTGTATTTTGAGACCGGAGGACTTCCATGACTTTGCGCAGTTTCATTTCCAAGCAGTATATTGACGTCATCCAGTGGACCGAAGCGGAAAACGGCGTCCTCGCCACCCGCTACCCCATGCAGGACATGGAAATCCAGAACGGCGCGCGTCTCACCGTCCGCGAATCCCAGATGGCCGCGTTCATCAATGAAGGCCAGCTCGCCGACGTCTTCGGCCCCGGGCTCTACACGCTCACCACCCAGAATCTGCCGGTCCTCACCGACTTGATGAATTGGGATAAAAAGTTCGAGTCGCCGTTCAAGAGCGACGTCTATTTCTTTTCGACGCGCCTCCAGACTGCTCAGAAGTGGGGCACCGCGACGCCCATCACCATCCGCGACAAGGAATTCGGAGCCGTGCGCGTCCGCGGTTACGGAATCTACTCCTGGCATGTGTTCGACCCGCGCGTGTTCCATACCAAGGTGAGCGGCACCCGCGACACCTATCTGGTCAATGACATCGAAGAGCAGCTCCGCGAGACCATCGTCAGCCACATGACCGATACCTTCGCCGGCAGCAGCGTGCCCTTCGTGGACATGGCCTCGAATCAAACGGCGCTCGCCCAGCGCATCGGCGACGGATTGAAGCCGGTGTTCGCCGGTCTCGGGCTGATGCTGGATACCTTCGTGGTTGAAAATTTATCGCTGCCCGAGGAGTTGCAGAAGACCCTCGACGCGCGCATTGGCATGAACATGGTAGGCGACCTGGCCCGCTTCGCGCAGTTCCAGGCTGGCACGTCGCTGCCTATCGCAGCGGCCAACGAAGGGGGAGGCGGCGCCTCCGCCGGCATGGGCCTCGGCGCGGGATTGGCCATGGGGCAACAGTTGATGAACGCCATGCGCCCCGGTCAGACAGCCGTCGCTGCGAGCGTTCCACCAGACGGCGCCGCAGACTCCAAATTCTGCATCTCCTGCGGCAAACCCGTGACCCGGACCGCGAAATTCTGCCCCGAGTGCGGCACAAGCCAGGTGTAGAGCTAGCACCGCGGCCCCACTTGCGATTGTGCTAGGGTAACCCTAGGGATTCCCTATGGCTACCCTATACGTCGAAAACGTCCCCGACGAGCTCTACGAAGCTCTGCGCACCCGCGCCAAACAGAATCGTAAGTCCATCGCAGGCGAGGTTATCTCCCTGCTTGAAGAAACCCTGCCCACCGCAGCGGAGCTGAAGAAGCGGAAGAAATTCCTGGACTATGTGCTTCAGCTAAAGAAAAACTCGCCCCCAACCACCGGTCCGTTTCCGACAACCGAGGAAATGCTGCGCGAGGATCGCGAGCGTTGACGCTGCTGGTGCTCGACGCGAGCGTCGCCGCTAAATGGCTGGTATGGGCGGGCGAACCCTTGGAAGCGGAAGCGCTCAATCTGGTGGAGCTTCGAAATCAGGGAGAGCTGGAATTCATCGTACCCGATCTCTTCTGGTCCGAAATTGGGAACATCCTATGTAAAGCCGTTCGCCGCAATCGCTGCTCGGAGGCGGCGGCCAAGCATTCCGTCCTGGCTCTTCGGAATTACAACCTAACTACCGCCGCGTCTGACCCATTGCTCGAATCGGCCTTCGACATCGCTCAAACCCATAACCGCTCATTTTATGACAGCCTGTACATCGCTTTGGCGGTTTCCCGACGTGGAACCCTAATCACTGCCGATGAGAAGCTAGCCAATGCGACCGCCGCCTATCTTCCCGTCAAATGGCTTGGATCTCTATCATACTGATTTTATAAGTCTTAAATCAACTATAGCTCCGCCACTCGGCACATACTTGACAATAACGCACTAAACTTGCATAATGTCTTTAGGCTAAGTTAATAGCCGAGAGTTCTAACGCCAAGTAAACGGAAGAGAGACTCAAACATCATGAGTAAAATCATCGGTATCGACCTGGGCACCACCAACTCGGTGGTTGCCGTGATGGAAGGCGGCCAGCCGGTCGTCATCCCCAATCAAGAGGGCGGGCGCACGACCCCGTCGGTGGTCGGCTTCGCCAAGAGCGGCGAGCGCCTGGTCGGGCAAGTGGCCAAGCGTCAGGCTGTCACCAACCCCGAGAACACTGTTTATTCGATCAAGCGCTTCATGGGACGCCGCTTCGATGAAGTCAGCCAGGAGATGAAACTGGTTCCATATAAGGTGGTTGCCGGCGACAGCAATGACGCCCGCGTGGATATCAGCGGCAAGAAGTATTCGCCGCCTGAGATCTCCGCCATGATCCTCGGCAAGCTGAAGGAAGCAGCCGAAGCCTATCTGGGCGAGAAAGTCACCAAGGCCGTCATCACGGTGCCCGCCTACTTCAACGATGCCCAGCGCCAGGCCACCAAGGACGCCGGTAAGATTGCCGGCCTGGAAGTCATGCGCATCATCAACGAGCCCACCGCCGCGGCGCTGGCCTACGGTCTCGATCGCAAGAAGAACGAAACCATCGCGGTCTATGACTTCGGTGGCGGCACTTTCGACATTTCGATTCTCGAAGTCGGTGATGGTGTGGTCGAGGTGAAATCCACCAACGGCGACACCCACCTGGGTGGCGACAACATCGACCAGCGCATTATCGACTGGCTGATTCAGGAATTCAAACGCGACCAGGGCATTGATGTTTCGACGGATCAGATGGCGCTGCAGCGCCTGAAGGAAGCGGCCGAAAAAGCCAAGATCGAGCTTTCGACGCTGCTCGAAACGGAAATCAACCTGCCCTTCTTGACCGCCGACGCCAGCGGCCCCAAGCACTTGGCCATCAAGCTGACGCGCGCCCGCTTCGAACAAATGGTGGCGGACATTCTGGAGCGTTCGGTCGAACCCTGTAAGAAGGCGCTGACCGATGCCGGTGTCACTCCCGCGCAGATTGACGAGGTGGTGCTGGTCGGCGGGTCAACCCGCATCCCGAAAGTGCAGGAGATGGTCCGCAACCTGTTCGGGAAAGATCCCAACCGCAGTGTTAACCCCGACGAGGTGGTCGCGGTAGGCGCGGCGGTGCAAGGCGGCGTGCTGGGCGGCGAAGTGAAGGACGTGCTGCTGCTGGACGTCACGCCTCTCTCGCTGGGTATCGAAACCCTGGGTGGCGTGTTCACCAAGCTCATCGAGCGCAACACCACCATTCCCACCCGCAAGAGCGAAATCTTCTCGACCGCGGCCGATTCGCAGACCTCGGTTGAAATCAAGGTGTATCAGGGTGAGCGCGCCCTGGCCAAGGACAACCGTATG
>Ga0302326_10025485_pt1 | contig 11994 bp, 12 predicted proteins | sample Palsa_T0_3_FD_202264 | JGI IMG/M metagenome (GOLD analysis project Ga0302326, IMG submission 202264) | Peat permafrost microbial communities from Stordalen Mire near Abisko, Sweden - Palsa_T0_3 | ecosystem: Environmental > Terrestrial > Soil > Palsa > Peat permafrost | place: Sweden: Abisko... | reverse complement strand
GCTGCTGACAGACGACGACCTTTTTTGGAAGTCGGCCTGGGTGACGATCAAGTACGCCTGCATATCGGTGCCGCTCGGCATCGTCGTAGGGGTTGGTCTCGCTTTGCTCCTGAATGCCAACGTTCGCGGGATCGCGGTGTTCCGAACGATTTTCTATTTGCCTTCGATCGTTCCGACCGTCGCCACTTCCGTTCTGTTCATCTGGTTGCTCAATCCCACCATCGGCCTCATCAACAAGCTTTTGCTGGTTGTTCACATCAAGGGACCGAGCTGGCTGAACACGGCGCCCTGGGCCTTCAACAGCTTGGTGCTGATGGCGCTATGGGGCGTCGGCGGCAGCATGGTGATCTACCTCGCGGGGCTCAAGGACATCCCCAGCTACCTCTACGAAGCGGCCACCTTGGACGGGGCGAACAGCTATCTTAAGATGCGGTACGTGACCCTGCCGATGATGACCCCGGTGATTTTCTTCAACCTGGTGATGGGCATCATTGGCGCGTTCCAGACTTTCACCCAGGCCTACGTCATCACCCCCGGTGGGGGCCCTCAAGACAGCACTTCCTTTTACAGTCTCTACCTATACAACCGGGCCTGGAAGTACCTGGACATGGGCTACGCGAGCGCGATGGCCTGGATTCTGTTCGTGGTGATCATCGTTCTTACTGCCGTAGTGTTCAAGTCGCGGAGCCGATGGGTGCACTATGGGGGTTAGGACGCTTGCCCAGCGGGCCACGTGGGTGGCTGCCGCGGCTCTGAGTGTCCTCGTATTCGTATCCGGTAGCTCTACTCCGCGCAAGTACCCGAACCGCAAGCTGGTGAGGTTTTGGCACCGTTGGCAAGGCGATTGGGAGAAGCAAGTCAAGAACATCGTCGACGCGTTCAACGACAGCCAAACCGCGTATGAGGTCGTGCCAGTCAGCGTTCCCAGCGACGGCTCGGATGCAAAGTTCATTCTCAGTGCGATCGGGGGCGATCCTCCCGACCTCATGTCGATGTTCAACGAAGCGGTCCCGAACATGGCGGCCAGTGGGATGCTCACCCCCTTGGATCCGTTCATGACGCCGGCTGAGCACGATGAGTTCTATAACAAGAGCTACCCGGCAATCCGAGACGTCGCGGTGTATCACGGCCATTGCTATGGGGTGACAATCGGCGCCGACCTAATGGCACTGTATGTCAACGACAAGCAGCTTCGGGACGCCGGATTCGATCCAGACCACTTCCCTAAGACTTTGGAAGAATTGGAAGCGATGGGGCTGAAGTTGAATCGGTACGACTCCAATGGCAACCTCATTCGGCTCGGGTTTCTGATTTCCGATCTCAAATACTTCGCCCACTATTTCGGTGGCGGCTTTGACTTGGGACCGGACGGGAAGATGGAGTTGAACACGCCGGCAAATCTGCGGGCGCTCAAGAACATTGTCGACTACCGCAAGAAGATCGGGTTCGACAACGTGATTAGGTTCCAAGCGGGCCTCAACAACATCGAGGGCGCCGCATCTTGGGCTTTTATGCACGGGGACCTGTCGGTCACCTACGACGGCCAGTGGCGAGTGGAGGAGTTAGGCAAGTTTAAGCCCCAGCTCAGATACCATGTCGTGCCAATCCCGCCGCCTGCGGTCGGTGGTACACCGCTCGGGGGTCAGGTGGGAGGCAGCTTCATGATCGTGCCCGTGTCGGCCAAGGACAAGCCGGGCGCTTGGGAGTTTTTGAAGTTCTGGTCCGGCCTCGATGACCCCAACCGAGCCGCAAAGTTCTACAACATGGGTGGCTGGCTACCCTACTCGCCGGCGGTCGCAAACTCGCCGACCTACCAGGCCTGGCTGAAGCACAATGAACAGTTCCAGGCATTTCTCGATATCCTTGCCAGCCCGAATTGCAAAGCGCCGCCCCCCATCGCCAACGAGCAGTTCCTCGAGGACCAGATTAGCCGTGCCGAGGACCAGGCCACGAGCGGCGCCGAAACGCCGGAGCAGGCGCTCGCCGAGTTGGACTCGAAATTCAAAGACGAGGAGGCGAAGAGAAAAGCCCTTGGCTATGACGAGTGACACCGCGCCGACGATGACGAGCGGCACGCGGATCGCTTTGTACGTGGCGCTTATAGTTCTCTCCATCCCGGCCCTCCTGCCAATGGTCTGGATGGTTTCGACCTCATTCAAGGGGAACACCCAGATTTTCGCGGGCGGAGAACTGACGATCAGGTCGCTCGTCCCTTCCCCGTTCGTCTCCACGAACTACCCGGCGGCCATGCAGAATATGCCGTTCCTCCTCTACCTAAGGAACACACTCGTCCTCTGCATCAGCACCGTGATCGGGGCAGTCGTGAGCAGTTCAATCGTTGCCTACGGTTTCGCGAAGATCGAATTCGCAGGCCAGAAGGCAGCCTTCGCGATCCTCATCGCCACCATGGCACTGCCGGGCCAGGTCACGATGATTCCAATATTCAGCCTCTTCCGGGCTTTGGGCTGGTATGGCAGTTACCTGCCGCTGATCGTCCCATCGTTCACCGCTTCGGCCTACTTCGTCTTCCTTTTGACCCAGTTTTTCAAGACGATTCCACTCGAAATGTCGGAGGCAGCTCGGGTCGACGGCGCCAACGAGTGGCTGATCTTCTTGAGGTTAGTCATCCCGCTCTCCAAACCTGCGCTTGCCACCTGCGCGCTCTTCCAGTTCCTGGGCACGTGGAACGACTTTCTTGGCCCGCTTCTCTACGTAAACGATCCGGCCAAGTATCCGCTTGGCTACGGACTTCAGCAGTTCGTTTCCCACTACGGCGGGTTCTACGCGCAGCTCATGGCGGCCTCGACGATCTTCACGGTGCCAATCATCATTCTCTTCTTCTTCGCCCAGAAGACTTTTATTCAGGGCATTTCCACAACCGGCGGCAAATAGCTACTGCAGGAAATCGCGGAGCAGTTTGCCCTGGTGAACCCCGTCCAAGAGGAACGCATCGTGGCCCCACGGGAGATCTACTTCGTGGTGCGCCGCGGGACAGCCAGCCGCTTGCGCCATCTCCTGCATCAACACACTCTGGTGGGTCGGGTAAATCCAATCGGAGGTAAAGCTGACAAACAGGTAGCGAGAGAGGCTCCGCTCCAGGCTGTCGAGTTCGTAATAGTCGATCGCACGGGTGAGCACGAGCAGAGAGTTCGCGTCGAAGCGCTTGGTGAACTTGTCCCCCTGGTACGAGAGGTAGCTCTCGACCTCAAACTCAACTCCGAGATGAAAATCAGGACTGTCCTTTCCTTGGAACCGCCGAGCAAATTTATGGGCGAACGATGCCTCGCTGAGAAATGTCAAATGGCCGATCATCCGCGCTACGCTCAATCCGTCGGCGGGGGGATCGTCCGGAGGGTAGTCCCCGCCTCTCCACTTCGGATCGCGCATGATCGCTTGACGACTCGCCTCGTTGAATCCAATCTGCATTGCGCTGTGGGAAGCGCTGCTCGCGGTGATGAATGCGTGCTTCACTCGCTGAGGCGCCTGTACCGTCCATTCCAGCGCTTGCATACCGCCCATACTCCCTCCGGCAACCGCGTGTAGAGTCTCAATCCCCAGCACATCCAGCAGTTTGATCTGGACAGCGACCATGTCTTCAACCGTGATGATCGGAAAGCGAGAGCCGAACGAGTGCCCATCAGCGGGGTGCGGTGAAGCTGGACCGGTGGTTCCCTGACATCCTCCGAGAGCGTTCGTTCCGATGACGAAGAACTGATTTGTATCGATTGCCTTGCCCGGCCCTACAAGGGCCGTCCACCACCCAACGACGTGACTGTCGCCGGAAAGGGCGTGGCACACCAGGATGGCGTTGGAGCGGTCCGAGTTCAGCGTGCCCCAGGTTTCGTAGGCAACATCCACGTTTTCCAGGTAACCGCCCGCCTGGCAATTCAATTTTCCAGTGGGGACTAGCCGGCGGTTGCCCGAGTCCGGCGACGTGCGCTCGTTCTCGAGGAACAGCGCCGGATCGATCTGCATACGGAAAACTGTACCGTTTAGGCGGCTCAGTCGTGACCGATGTCGAACCCTTGCGAGATGTCGTGCAACAGTTCACCAACCTGAGGCAGGGGCGTAGACCTCGCAATGTCAGCCTGGGACAGTATTCCGACCAGACGCCCGCTCATATCCACCACGGGGGCCCTTCGAACCTTGTTCTGCTCGAGCACCTTCAAAGCAGACTCGACAGACGCGTCAGAGAGTAGCGTCGCAACTGGCCGACTCATCAATTCACCGGCCGTAAGCTCCAAGGGGCACTTCTCGGCTGCAACGGCACGGATCACAATGTCTCGGTCCGTTATAATTCCCACGACCCGGCCTGCCTCGATGACCGGGATTGCGCCACAGTCACACTTGACCATGGCCTTCGCAACTTGGGCGACGGTAGTCGATGGCCCACACGTCGAAGGCAATTTGGTCATAAGCTCAGTCACGCGCATAGATATCCTCAAACCTTTGGCGTGTGGGCCATCGGTTGGGTTCCGCGCCGACAATGCCGGGATCCGTCAGGATGCCGGCATTGAAACGTTTCCGAAGCTAGTTCTTGAGAGCGGTACCGCGCGTGCTCGGAGGAACGACCTCGACGTAGGCGCTGGTCGGCACGATCAGGTAAATGTTGTCGCCAATCTCTTCCCAGGTCCCCTCTTCCGAGAAGTTGACTCCGGACATGAAGTCGACAATCTTCTGTCGGGTGAGAGGATCAGTACCGGCAAGATTGAGGATCTGCTGCTCGCCCGCCTTTAATCCGTTGGCAGCCGCATACGCGTCTTCGAAGAAGACGACTTGACGCCGGACCGTTACGGTGTACCGATAGTTGGGCTTGGGCGGCGCTTTACCGACAAGAGCCGATACAGGGATGTCTTCATCAACGATCTCATCCTCAAACGAGTCGTGGCGATTAAAAATTCCCGCAACGCGGGTGAACAGGCCAGGCTTCTCCTGGAGAACATTCTCTTCCATGATTTTTGCTCCTCAATGTCCTCGACTTCGATGCTTTGGGCCTCCTTCATGGTTGGCCACATCGAACCCGATGGTCAGCTTCGCGGAAGGAGAACGTGTCCATCCGTAAAGCTGTTTCCGAGGTCCATTGTAGTGCTATTTCTTTGAGATCGTCAAGCATTTCTACCTGGTCAAGTGTTTTTTGCGGGGACTGAGTATTTTTATGGCATGGGACTGACGGTAATTCGAGCCAAACACTATGAGCCCTATACCGACGATCCCCTGTCGATCAACGCGGATCTGGTCGCGGACTGGCTGGTTCGCTTTCTTAAAGACGAGGTCATTCGACGGCGCGGCATCAGTAAAGCCGTGCTCGGTTTGTCCGGTGGAGTGGACTCCGCAGTGGTGGCCTACCTTTGCGCTCGCGCCTTCGGACCGGAAAATGTACACGCGTTTCGTATGCCTTACAAGATTTCGAGCAAGGAGAGCGTGGAGCATGCGGATCTGGTCGTCAAAGACTTGGGAATCAACGCCCGAACAGTTGAGATTACGGGAATGGCGGACGGTTATATAAATGCCCATGAGCCCGAGATCTCACCGTCTCGCCTCGGCAACGTTTGCGCACGATGCCGAATGATCGTTCTTTTCGACCAGAGCGCACAACTCAACTGTTTGCCGGTCGGCACCGGCAACAAGAGCGAGCGGCTCTTTGGCTACTACACCTGGCATGCCGACGATTCACCGCCCATCAACCCGCTCGGCGACCTTTTCAAGACCCAAGTATGGGCGCTCGCACGGGCCCTTGGCGTCCCCACGGAGATCGTTGAGAAGCCAGCCTCCGCAGACCTGATCCAGGGGCAAACCGACGAGAAGGATTTTGGAATTACCTACGAGGCAGCCGACAAGATCCTCCACTTCATGACCCAGGGCTACAGCAAGCAGAAGTTGCTCCGGATGGGCTTCCCCGCGGTGGATCTGGATCTGGTTTGGAAACGGGTCGATGGCACTCATTGGAAACGGCGGTTGCCCACTGTGGCGATGCTAAGCAGCACCGCAATTGGCGAGTACTACCTTCGACCAGTCGATTTCTGACGCAATTGAGCAAAATCAGGGTGCTCTCTTCCACAATTGCACCTTGGAATGACGCAGACCGTCTTGGTCCTTGGCTCCGGCCCGATCCGCATCGGCCAAGGAATCGAATTTGACTACTCTTGCGTCCACTGCGTTTGGTCTCTTCGCAGTCTCGGCTACCGGGCGATTATCGTCAACAACAACCCGGAGACGGTCAGCACCGACTTCGACACCGGCGACGGCCTCTACTTCGAACCGGTGACACTGGATGACGTCATGGACGTCGTCGCCCATGAAAAGCCGATTGGTGTGGTCTGCCAATTCGGCGGCCAAACCGCCATCAACTTGGCAGAGGATCTTAAACGTAACGGGGTGCAGGTTCTTGGGACATCGCCGGAGGCGATCGCCATGGCGGAAGACCGGTCCCAATTTGATGCACTCCTTGAGAAGCTTGGCATCCCACGTCCGCGGGGCCGCGCAGTCACCAGCCTCGCTGCCGCCAAGGAGGTGGCCCGGGTAGTCGGCTATCCGGTCTTGGTGCGTCCGAGCTTTGTGCTTGGCGGCCGGGCGATGGAGATCGTCTATGGCGAGTCGCACTTGGAGGGGTTCTACTCCCTGGCTGAAGATGCAAACCCAGGTCAGCCGGTCTTGGTCGACAAGTACATCTTCGGCAAAGAGGCGGAGGTCGACGTGGTCTCGGATGGCGAGGTCACTATAGTGCCCGGAATCATGGAGCACATCGAGCGGGCCGGGGTCCATAGCGGCGACTCGATGGCGGTTTACCCACCCGTTTCTCTGTCTACCGACGTCCAGTCACAAATGGTGTTGAGCGCCTGCCGAATCGCAAGAGCGCTGGGAGTCAAGGGGCTGATGAACATCCAGTTCGTGATCTCCGAAGGGATTGCGTACGTTCTGGAAGTAAACCCGCGCGCGAGCCGGACCGTACCTTACTTGAGCAAGGTGACGGGAGTCGCGATGGTCGACCTGGGAACGCGCTGCATGATGGGCCAGAAGCTCCCCGAACTCGGATTCTTGAGCGGCCTCTGGAGCACAAAGCGAACGATTATCCCCGAAGCGCAGTTCGAGGCCGGGACCGCCGAAATCCCTCCGCCTGTGCTTTACGCGATCAAGGCGCCCGTCTTCAGCTTCCAAAAGCTCGCCAAGGTCGAACCGAGTCTTGGTCCGGAGATGAAGAGCACGGGCGAGATTCTAGGCCTCGACAAGACATACGAGGGTGCGTTGTACAAGGCGATGGTCGCGAGCGGGATTATCTTCAAAGGGGACGGGGTGGTGCTTATCACTGTCCGCGATGAGGACAAACCGGCGGCCGTCGAGATTGCCGCTGGGCTCCACGCCACCGGAAGGAAGCTGGCGGCAACGCCCGGAACGGCGAGCGTCCTTCAATCTCACGGAATCCCCTGCGAGTCGGTCAACAAGATCCAGCAGGGCTCACCGAATATCCTCGAACTGATCATGGCGGGTGAGGTTGCGCTCATGATCAACACTCCCGGTCTCACGGAAACCAGTGAGAGCGAGGCAGCACGGATTCGCCGCGCATGCATCGAAACAGGCGTACCGTGCGTGACAAGTATCGACACCGCCGGGGCCCTCATCAAAGCCCTCGATGTGTTCGCGAATCCGGATGCTGCTAGCTGCCTGAGACTAGAAGAGTATTTCGAGCCTCAGGGTCTGTAGATGGTATAGAGATCCCACTCGGGTTGAAACGTCCAGCGCGCCGTGACCATTTGGCCGATATGATAGTTGTCGTGGGACCCCAGATACTCGGCTCCGATGTGAGCGGCCTTGTCGGTTCCGTCCAAGACCCGCTCCACGGCCGTCGCCCTTCGTCGGAACAGCTCGTCCTTAATCCCTTCCCAGGAGGTCTGCGGGAATTGGGATACTCCCCACTGGAATTTGCCACCGTCAGCCACCACCACTACCGCCGCGTAAGCCTCGCAAAGATGGAGCACCTGGGAGCGAATCGACATCGAGCATTTGCTTACCTTGCTGTCAACTATGCGCTCGGGTATATCTTCCAAGACGGCAGCCAACATCGATCCGACTTCGTTTAATTGGCACTCTAGGAACTGGGCAACCGTCATCGATTCCGGCTAGTCCGGAGCGTGCGGCCGCAGAACGTGCATAGGTAGGAAAGCGAGCCAGGCTGGAGCATTACCATCTTAAACTCCGGTGGCGGTTCCTCGCCTGGGCGGTACACGCATGGCGTGACCGCGTCGGCGACTGCGTCCCGGTCGTTCTCGAACGACTTGACCGACTCGAAGAAATCGCGGCGGAAGTACATCATCTCTTGCTCATGCCTCCAGGCCCGTCTGGGCCATCTCCAGCGCCCTGAGAGACGCCTTCGCTTTATTGCACGACTCTACATACTCCTTAGTCGGGTCCGAATCGTATACAACACCGCCTCCGGCTTGTACGTAGGCGGTTCCATCCTTCAGGTAGATCGTCCGAAGGGCGATGCATGTGTCAAGGTCCCCCGCATGGCTTACGAAGCCTACTGCGCCGGCGTAAGAGCCGCGCCGAGTGGACTCAAGCTCGTCGATGATCTCCATTGCCCGCACTTTCGGGGCGCCGCTCACTGTCCCTGCCGGGTGACATGCGCGGAACAGGTCATAGGCGTCCCGGTCTTCCCGCAGCGTTCCGGTGACATCGCTGACGATGTGCATGACGTGGCTGTACTTCTCAATGACCATCAGCTCGTTCACTCGAACGGTCCCATAGTCGCAAACCCTTCCCAGGTCGTTTCGACCCAAGTCAACCAGCATGATGTGCTCGGCGCGCTCCTTCTCATCCGAGATCAGTTCTTCGGCCAGGTCGGCGTCCTCAGCCTCGGTCTTCCCTCTCCAGCGGGTCCCGGCGATCGGGCGCACCCGTGCGCTTCGGCCGTGCAGCGAAACGAGGAGCTCCGGCGAGGCGCCAACCAGATCGAAATCGCCGAACCGGAGCAAGAACATGTACGGCGAGGGATTGATTGACCGGAGCGCCCGGTAAACCGTCACGGGCTCAGCCTCAATCTTGGTTGAAAATCGCTGGGAGGGCACCATTTGAATCCCGTCCCCCTGGGTGATGTACTCGCGCATCCGGCTGACCGTCGCCTCAAACTGGGCCTGAGTCACGTTGCTGGTGACCTCCTGCGGCTCGCCTGCGAACGAAGGCAGAGTCGGAAGAGGAGATTTCAGGCGGCCGATAACCGCCGCAATATCGCTTGCGGCCCTATCGTAGTCTGCGGCACTCCCGTCCGTCATCGCGACGATCCGGATCAAGTTCCGAGCGTGATCGAAGACCACGACCGTATCGACCAGCATCATCGCCATGTCGTCGACATTGAGATCGTCTCTGGTTGAATCGGGCAGGCGTTCGAAGTAGCGGACGATGTCGTAGCTCAGCATTCCCACCGCCCCGGTCGCGAATGCAGGCAGACCCGGAACATAGAGCGGCGCAGATTCCAGCAATTCCTTCCTCAGCAAGTCCAGCGGATCTTCACCCTCTTGGAGTTTGAAGCGCTCTTCGCCGCCGGCGGTTATTCTCCTTACATCCCCGTTTTTGCTGCGTAAGACCGCCTTTGGTGAGATCCCGAGCACCGAGTACCGGGAGACCTGCTCGCCTCCGGTCACGCTTTCCAACAGGAAGCTGTACTTCTCGTTAGACGCGAGCTTCCAATAGGCGCTGAGAGGGGTTTCCAGGTCGGCCAAGACTTCGCGGTACACCGCCATCGGTGCGGTGCCGCCCGTCCGTCGCAAAAACTCTTCGCGCGTAGGAACTAGCATTTCAGGAGGATTATGAGCCTATGCCAGAATGAACAGATGGCAGGGCTGATTACGCATACCGGCAAGATCGCGGTCGTTCCAGGAGACAACATTGATACGGACCGAATAATCCCGGCTCGATTTCTCACGCGGGTCAGCCGAACCGGCTATGGTGAGTTGCTTTTTTGCGACGTTCGGACAGCCGATTTTCCGCTCGATCGGCCGGAGGCCCGGGGAGCGTCGATCCTCGTATCCGGCACAAATTTCGGATGCGGCTCCTCCCGTGAGCATGCGGTGTGGGCAATCCAGCAGGCCGGGTTCGTGGCCGTAGTCGCGCTCAAGACAGATAAGTCGCTGGGGTACAGCGATATTTTTCGAGGGAATGCCGGCACTTGCGGCCTGCTCCTTATTGAACTGGAACCCGGAGCACATGCGGAGCTCGTTGCGCTCGGGTCGGGAGCAGAAGTCGCGATCGACCTGCCTGCCCAACTGATCCGCATTCCGAGAAAGACTCTTCCGTTTGAGATCAATGCGGTGACGAAGGCCGCAATCCTGGAGGGTCTGGACCTTATCGGGACTACGCTCCGCTTTGATGAGCAGATCACCGCTTATGAGGCCACGAATCGGAACTTCGTGCCGGCCGCGGCGGCGGAAGTTCGATGAAGCTGCGCTGGATCGGGCTCGTCACGCTTCTCGCGATCGCGGGCTGCAATGGCGCCGACACACCGACGCCGAGCAGCCCAAGCAGTTCTCCACCCCCAGTCCAGACGAGTACCTACAATCCGACTTCTCCTACTCCGCCGGACAGCAAGCCGGCGACGCCGGCCACAAGTTCCGCCGATCATACCGGCAAGAACCCGGACCGGATCAACCAACTCCACGATCTCAGAACTGTGAACCTCACGCTCGCCACAACGCCGGTGACTCTCTGGATCATGGATAACGAGAGCAAGCGGGAGGAAGGGATGATGTTTCTGAAGGACTCCGAGGTCAAGGAGACCCAGGGGATGATCTTCGTCTTCACCGACGTCCAAGATCACGTCAAGAATGGGTTCTGGATGCACAACTGCCCGATGGGGCTCGACATCATCTACATCTCCAAGAACAAGAAGATCGTAAACGTCGGAGACGGTCCTCCCGAGAGCGACAAGACAGTGCCACCTGTTGCCGATTACTTCTATGTAATCGAGATGAAGCGCGGTTGGTCGAAGCGGCACGGGCTGAAGGCGGGCGACTCGGTTCCGATCCCCGCTTCGGTCAAGACTGACCAGTGATTCAGCCGCCAATCTGGCTCATCGAGCGGCCGGTCACCCTCTGCCCTTCAGCGAGGTAGTGCCTTTCCGGCTTGTGTTCCACAACGTGCTGGAAAGCCCGAACAAGAGCTTCCCGGCCGCCTCCACCGCGCACATGAGGCTTCAGGTCAAGCTCGCCATCCGACATCAAGCAAGGCCGCAGGAACCCGTCATGGGTGATGCGCAGCCGGTTGCAGCGGCTGCAAAAGTCGTTTGTGATCTGGCTGATGAACCCGACCGTACCCCGCGCCCTGGCCAGACGATAGCTGCGCGCCGGACCGTTTGTAACCACTTCCGCGGCAAGCAGGGGTCCAACCTCCTCCTCAATCCGTGCCATGGACCGCTCGGAAGATACAAATCTCGCGCGCATGTCCAGATCGCTCAGCATGCCACCCTTCGCCTGGGTGAGTTGAAGAAGGCCTCGAGATCCGTGAGGCGAAAATGCGTCGAACGGCTCCGTTTCGTCCAGGTTCCAGCGGATGGGCATGAGTTCGATGAAGCGGACATGAACCGGACGATCCAAAGTCCAATGTGCGAACTGGGAGACCTCGTGATCGTTGACTCCCTTCATCACAACGCAGTTGATCTTCACCGGATCGAACCCGACGTTAAACGCGGTTTCGATTCCGGCCAGCACGGTGGCGAGGTCGCCGCGCCGAGCGATGCGTTGGAAGGTTGCCTCATCGAATGAATCGAGGCTAATGTTGATTCTTCCGAGCCCGGCCCGATACAAAAGCTCCGCCTTTTCGGTTAGGAGAAACCCGTTCGTTGTCGCGCTAATGTCGCTGTACCCAATCCTTCGCGCGGCTTCGATCAATGCGGGCAATGGCCTCCAAAGCAACGGCTCGCCACCTGTGAAGCGCACCTTGCGCATGCCGCATTCAAACGCCGCCTCCAGGACCTGTTCGTGTTCCTCGGCGCTCAGGGTCTCGTCT
>Ga0302326_10025484_pt1 | contig 11994 bp, 11 predicted proteins | sample Palsa_T0_3_FD_202264 | JGI IMG/M metagenome (GOLD analysis project Ga0302326, IMG submission 202264) | Peat permafrost microbial communities from Stordalen Mire near Abisko, Sweden - Palsa_T0_3 | ecosystem: Environmental > Terrestrial > Soil > Palsa > Peat permafrost | place: Sweden: Abisko... | reverse complement strand
CGCAGGTGGCGCAGAACGCCGGGCGGCTGGCCGGCGCCCTGGCCCGGCTCGGCATCAAGCCGGGTGACCCGGTGGCGACCTTCTGCTGGAACAACACCGAGCACCTGGAGGCCTACTTCGGGGTGCCCAGCATGGGCGCGGTGCTGCACACGCTCAACATCCGGCTGCCCGGCGCCCAGGTCGCCCAGATCGTGAACCACGCCGAAGACCGGATCATCATCGTGGACGACACCCTCGTCCCGCTGCTGGCCAAGATCGCTGACGAGCTGCCCACGGTGGAAGCGTTCATCGTCAACGGGACAGGCGATTCGACCGCGCTCGAGGGTCGCGTGCCGGTGCTTCGCTACGCCGAGTTGCTAGCGGCCGAGGACCCGGCGTTCGACTGGCCGGAGCTTGACGAGCGGGACGCGGCGCTGATGTGCTACACCAGCGGCACCACCGGCAACCCCAAGGGCGTGGTGTACTCGCACCGGTCCACCTACCTGCACGCGATGGCGGTGATGGCCGCATCGGTCCAGGGCATCACCGAGGCGGACCGGGCGATGGCCATCGTGCCGATGTTCCACGCCAACGCATGGGGCATGCCGTACGCGGCCTTCCTGTCCGGTGCCACGCTGCACATGCCCGGCCCGTTCCTGCAGCCCGAGCACCTCACCAAGTTCATCGCCACCGAACGGACCACGGTGACGTCCGGGGTGCCGACCATCTGGAACGCGATCCTGGATTACGGGCTGGATCACGAGATCGACCTGTCCTCGCTTCGGATCGGCAACTCGGGCGGCTCGGCCGCGCCCCGGGTGCTGCTTGAGCGGTTTGGCGAGCGCTACGGGCTGCGGATCGTCCAGGGCTGGGGCATGACCGAGATGAGTCCGGTCGGCGGCCTGGCGCTGCCGCCCGCGGGGGTGCCGGAGGGCACCGTAGAGGACCTGGACTGGCGGATGCGCGCGGGCCGGATCCTGCACGGGGTCGAGATGCGCATCATGGGCAGGGACGGCGAAGAGCTGCCCAGAGACGGAGCGTCGGAAGGCGAGATCGAGGTCCGCGGCCCCTGGGTTACCGGCTCCTACCACCATGACCCGGCACCGGAGAAATTTCACGACGGCTGGCTGCGGACCGGCGATGTCGGCACACTCGACGGCCGCGGCTTCTTCACCATCAGCGACCGGATCAAGGACGTCATCAAGTCCGGCGGGGAGTGGATCTCCTCGGTGGACCTCGAGAACCAGCTGATGGCGCATCCGGCCGTGCAGGAGGCCGCGGTGATCGGGATCGCCGACGAGCGCTGGGGCGAGCGGCCGCTGGCCTGCGTGGTGCTGCGGCCGGGAGCCGCGGCCAAGCCCGCGGAACTCGCGGACTTCCTGGCCGGGAAGGTCGCGCGCTGGCAGGTGCCGGAGTACTGGGCGTTCGTGGCCGAGGTCCCGAAGACCGCCGTCGGCAAGTTCGACAAGAAGGTGCTCCGGGCCCGTCACGAGCTCGGCGACCTGCGAATCGAGCGGGTATAGAGCCGGCCCGGGTTGGGCTGGCATCTCGCGCCTAGTAAACGGGAAAAGCAGCCCCGCACGCTTCGCACGCCTCCGGGTGCTCCGCCTGGTTCAGCCGACCGCACTGCGGGCAGACGCGGTGCGCCCAGCAGGCCGAGTCACCGCCCTCCTCGCGCTCGGTGACTGGAAGTGAGAGGAAGCTTGCCCGCTTCTGGTCCATCGACTCCGCCATGTGTTCCCTCCTGGCACGCGCTTCATACCAGCTCGCGGCGGGAACGCGTGTTGACCGCGTTGATCACCGGCGATTAACCGCCCTTCGTTCGTATACCGTCCCGCCGGGAGCTGCAACGGGAAAGGTGTTGACATTGCGGACGACCGGCCATATCGTCGCGTGGCCATCGCACACTGCGCCATGTCTGCGTCAGGAAGGAGGCACCGAGATGATCACCACTTCGCCGGCGCTTCCGTATCGCTGCATCTCAGATCGCTGACCGATCCGGTCGCGCCTCCAGCAACGTTTTCGGAGGCAGCATGTTGTTCCGTCCTACGATCGAGGCTGACCTCGACCGCGCCTTGGCCTGCACGGTGACCGAGCCGATCAGCTGGATCCCGCCGGACCGCTACCGCGCAGAACTTGCCGACCGGCAGTACCGTCCGGAATGGACCTGGATCGCGGAGGACAGCGGCCAGATCCTGGCCCGCGCCCTGTGGTGGGGAATGTCCGACAGCGCGCACCCGCTCGCGCTCGACTGCGTATACGTCCACGACTCGGTGTCCGACCGCATCGGGCTCGCGGCCGGGCTGCTGGCCGCGGGGCACGATGCCTTTCGTGCCCAGGGCGCCCGGAAACTGCCGGAGTATGACCTGAACCTGCCAACCGGCTGGCGCAGCGACCCGGCCGTGTCCGCGGCTGTCGGCTGGCGGCGCGCCGCCGCCGCACGGGCCGGCCTGTCCGGCGAATTTGAACGGATCCGTTACGAGTGGACCTCCGGCGCCGGCCTACCGGACTCCAGCGGACGGCTGACCTTCAGGGCAGAACCCGACGACGAGCTGTTCCTCGCTGCGCTTCGCCGGATCGCCGTCGGCAGCCTAGACGGCAAGACCCGCAAGACCGTCACCGCATTCGGGGCCGACCGGCAGGCCCGCGAGGACATGGACCTCTACCGCAGCATGCCGGGTGAGCGCGATTGGTGGCGGCTCGCCTATACCGCGGACGGCGGGCTCGCCGGACTGGCCATGCCGAACTGCAATCCTTACGGCCCGGTCGTCGGCTATCTCGGTGTCGTCCCTGAACTGCGCGGTCGCCGCTACATCGACGACATTCTCGCCGAGATAACCCGCTTCCACGCGGCGCGGGGTGCGCACCGGATCACCGACGCCACCGACACGACCAACCTGCCGATGGCAGCCGCCTTCGAGCGGGCCGGATATCGCAACTATCAGGTTCGTTTTGTCCTCTGCGCGCCCGCAGCCGGGGATGCGGCGTTACCGGGTTTCTGAGGTGAAGCCGTCCGCGCGACGGTGACCTCGGCGGTCTGCCGCTGCGCTAGCGTGGTCCCACCCCCGGGCGCGGGTGACCCGGCGGGCGCGACTCCGGGGACGCGCTAAAGTCGGCGCTATGCAACTTGCCACCATCCGGACGGACTACGGGACCACTGCGGCGCGGCTTGACGGGGACGTCCTGGTTCCGCTGGACGCCGCCGACGTCGGCGAGGTACTCGGGGGACCGGCCAGGGAGCGGGCCGGCGCGCCAGCGGTGCCGGCCGCCGAAGCCGATTTCGCGCCGCTCGTCACCCGGCCAGGGAAGATCATCTGCGTGGGGCTGAACTACCGGGCGCACATCTTGGAGACCGGGCGGGAGCTGCCCGAGTATCCGACGCTGTTCGCCAAGTTCGCCGATACCCTGCTCGGTCCCCGCGACGATCTCGTGCTGCCGTCGGTGAGCGATCGGGTCGACTGGGAAGTCGAGCTCGGCGTCGTCATCGGACGCCCGGTGTACCGGGCCACGCCCGAGGAAGCGGCGGCGAGCATCGCCGGGTACACGGTGATCAACGACGTGTCGATGCGGGACTGGCAGCAGCGCACCCTGCAATGGCTGCAGGGCAAGATGTTCGAGCACTCCACCCCGGTCGGACCCTACCTGGTCACGCCAGACGAGGTCGGGCATGCGGCCGACCTAGAGGTCAGGTGCGAGGTCGATGACGCGGTGATGCAGCAGTCGCGGACCTCGGACCTGCTGTTCTCCCCCGCCGAGATCATCTCTTACGCGAGCCAGGCGATCACCTTGCGGCCGGGCGACCTCATCGCCACCGGCACGCCAGGCGGCGTGGGCAACGCCAGGAAGCCGCCGGTCTACCTGCACCCCGGCAACGTGCTGCGTACCTGGATCGAAGGCCTCGGCGAGTGCATCAACCACTGCGTGGCGGACAAGACCGGCTGACCGCACGAGCCCGGCTCGTTCCGGCTCTTTATTCTTCGGAAAGGCCGGTGGCGAGTTCCACCACGATGTCGAGCTGACCCAGGTGCCGGGCGTACTCCTGGACCAGGTGGAACAGGACCCGCTCGAGTGTCGCCGGGTCGGCCCCGTCCCATCGCTCACCGGGCTGGCCCACCTCGTCGAGGTTGTGCGAGGTGATGATGGCCCGGCTTCGTTCTGCCTGGTCGCGCAGGTCAGCCAGCAAGGTGGCGGGAGTCTCGTCGTCGGCGACGCACCAGCGGTCATCGACGCCATCGGCCCACGGGTCGCCGACGTCGCGGCCATCGAAGCCCCACTCGAGCCACCGGCGTTCGACGTGGCGCAGGTGCTTGAGCAGCTGAAGCGGCGTCCAGCCCGACGGCAGCCGGGTGCGCCGCCACTCGGCGGCGGGCAGGGCCTCGAGCTTGGCGGTCACCCGGGCATGGAAATAGTCCAGGTAGCGCAGGAAGACTTCGGTGCGCGAACTCGCCGGAATGGTGGCCGACGGAAACGGCTCGGACACGCTGCACCTCCCTGGACTGCATCGCAGGAGGCTATTATCCCGCCGCCGCGACCGGCACGTCGCGCCACAGGCCGCCGTTCAGGTTGAGGTTGTTGCCGCTGTCCTGGCCGGGCGCGCTGTCGCCGATGTAGGTATACAGCGGGTGCCCGTCGTAGGTGGCCTGGGTCGAGCCGCCGGTCCGCTTGATCGAGCCGATGGCGCCGGTGACGCCGGGGCCGGCCGAGACATTTCCGGGGACCGGCGGCCAGTAGGCGGCGCAGGACCCGTAACAGGCCGAACGGGACGGGGTATCGGGCGCGAACGAATACAGCGTCAGGCCACTGGCGTTGGTGAGCACCTCCATGCCGCCGATCGGCCTGGCCTTCAGCAGCTGCGCCCCGGCCGTGACGGACGCGGCAGGCGCGGCCTTCGGCGTGGCCACGGCGGCGCCGAGCAGCGCGAGGGCGACCACCGACACCACCGCGGTCGCGGCCACGGCCGGGACGCGGCGCCGGCCGGGATCCTGATCTGTCGCCGCCGCGGTCGTCCGCGCTGTCACCGTCGCGGTCGTCAGCGCGGTCAGCGCCGCGATCGCCAGCGCGGCGAAGGCGGCCACGTCGATGATCCCGGCCACGATCCCGGCGGTGGTGCGCACCTCGGTAAACCCGAACAAGCCGACCTTCAGCGAGAGAAGGTAGCCGCCGAGCGTCCCGAGCGCGAACGCGGCGCCGGACGCGGCGGCCAGCCAGTGACCGGTGAGGAGAATCGCGACGGCGAGCACGTACGCGGCGATCACCTGCAGCAGGAACAGCCAGCCGATCGTCGGAATGGACCGGTAACCCGTCAGGTACAGGTCCAGGTGAATGGATCCCGAGGCGACCAGCAGAGCTGCCCCGGCGATCCCTGACGCTGATCGCCGGGGCAGTGACGATCCCCAATTGCTCCCCATAATCCTGATCACGTGCTCGTCCGCCATCCGGTTCAAAATGGCTTTTGTGCCGAAAGCAACTTTTGCCGGATCTGCCGTTCATCGTGCCCGGCGTCCTCAGGCGCCGGCGTAAGCCTGCTCCAGCGCGGCGATATCGAACTTGGTCATGCCGAACATCGCTTGGGTGACCCGGGCCGCCTTGGCGGTATCGGGGTCGGCGATCATCTCGAAGAACACGGCCGGGACGATCTGCCAGCACAGGCCATACCTGTCTTTGAGCCAGCCGCAGACGACCTCCTGGCCGCCGGCGACCAGGTTACTCCAGTAGTAGTCGACCTCGGCCTGGTCAGCGCAGGTGATCACGATCGAGACGGCCTCGTTGAACGTGTGCTGCGGCCCGCCGTTCAGGGCGGAGAACTTCTGCCCGTTGAGCTCGAACTCGACCAGCATCACCGAGCCCTCTGGTCCCGGGCCGGCCTGAGTGTAGCGGTGGACCCGGCCGAGTTCGGAGTTTTTGAAGATCCCGGTATAGAAGGTGGCGGCTTCTTCGGCTTGGGTGTCGAACCACAGGCAGGTGATCAACGGCTTGTCAGTCATAGCTCCTCCTTGCTTCCATGTTTGCCGTTGTAACGGCCGCCGGGGCGCAAACTCATCGGTCCGGCTCAGGCTCATCGGCGTGATAAGACGGTGCGGTGGACTCCAAGCGACAGATCATCAAGGCGATGGCCGTTATCAAGCGACCGCGGGACGGAGCGCTCCTGGTGTCCGAGCCCGCCGACGGCTCGTTTCAGCGGCCGCTCGGCGGCCATGTCGAGTTCGGCGAGTACGCGCTGGACACGATCCACCGGGAGTTCGGCGAGGAGATCGGCCAGCGGCTGACCGGCGTACGGCTGCTCGGTGTGCTGGAGAACATCTTCCCTTGGCATGGCGGCACTGAGCACGAAGTGGTGTTCATCTTCAGCGCCGCCTTCGCCGACGAGGCGGCCTATGAGATCGAGGAGCAGGTCATCGTGGACAAGACCGAGGACCGCGTGCGCTGGCGGGCGCCTGGGACGGTGAGCCCTCCGCTTTACCCGGCCGGGCTGACGGAGCTGATCGCCGGCGCCTGATCGTCGCTGGTTTCCGCGGGGCTGGTCTCCGCGGAGCGGCGCGTGCGGGCGATGCGGCGGTCGATCCGGCTGAGCGCGGGCAGGGCCAGGATCCCGCAGATGACGGTGGGCAGGCCGCCGAGGACCAATGACCACCGTGCCCCGACGCTCTGCCCGACCCAGCCCACGATGGGGCCGCCGATTGGCGTCGATCCGAGCCAGGCCAGCGCCCACAGCGCCATGACCCGGCCGCGCATCTCCGGCTTGGCGGCCAGCTGCAGCGTGGTCTTGGCGAACGAGTTGAAGGTGATGCTCCCGTAGCCGACGAAGACCATAGCCACCAGCTCGAGCGCTAGGTTCGGCGCGGCCGCCGCGGCCAGGATGGCGATGCCCCAGCCGATCGCGGCCAGGCACAGGGCACGGGCCCTGGGTCGGGGCCGCGCGGCGGAAATCAGGCCGCCGACCACCGCGCCGGCCCCCATCACCGAGGCCATCACGCCGTAGGCGGCGGCTCCGCCGTGGAAGACGTTGGTGGCCATCAGCGGCAGCGTCACCTGGAACTCCCAGGCCAGCGTGCCGACGACGGCGATCATGACCAGCGGGATCAGCAGTTCGGGCGTGCCCCTGACGTAGCGCAGGCCCTGCCGGACCTGGCCCTTTTCCTTGGCTACTCGCTTGGCCGGGAACAGCTCGGACTTGCGCATCGCGACCAGCGAGATCAGCACGGCCGCGAACGAGAGCGCGTTGCAGCCAAAGCACAGGGCCAGGCCGATGGCCGCGGCGATCACCCCGCCCAGCGCGGCCCCGAAGACACGGGCCATGTTCATCGCCACCGAGTTCAGGGTCACCGCGTTCGCCAGGTCGGGCGGTGACACCATCTCGGAGATGAAGCTCTGCCGGGCCGGGTTGTCGAAGACGTTGACGAAGCCGAGCGCGAGCGCGAGCAGGTAGACGATCCACAGCCGGATGGACCCGGTCGCGATCAAGATGGCGAAGGCCCCGGCCAGCAGCCCGGACAGCGTCTGGGTGACGAGCAGTACCCGCCGCTTGTCCATCCGGTCCGCGAACAGGCCGCCGAGCGGACCGAACACGAAGATGGGCAGGAACCTGACCGCCAGGGTCAAGCCCAGCTGCGTCCCGCTGTGCGTAAGGTCCAGGACGAGGAACGACTGCGCCACGGTCTGCATCCAGGTGCCGATCACCGAGATGAGCTGACCGAAGAAAAACAGCCGGTAGTTGCGCTGCCGGAGCGAGGAGATCATCTGTCTCGGCTGGAATTGCGGGCGGCTACCCGGAAACGCCACGTGCACCGGCTCCCTACCTCGGCTTTTAACCTTTGCCTGCCATCATACCATTAGCTCTGCTAAGGAGTTAGGTGAACCCTCGCCCGGTGCGCGCGGGCGCGGGAGCGAGCGGGCGCACCCGGCGGGGTGGCCGGGGCGAGCGGGATGGGCGCGAGCGGGGCGTCCCGGGCGGGGCGGCCCGGGCGCGGGCGGCGAGCGCGGCGCCGCGGGCGCGGGCGGCGAACATGATCGTGGATCGCTACCTCCCTCCCGCGGGAGGTAGCGATCCACGAGGCGGGGCTGGCGGCTAGGACTGGTCGAGCTGGGCTAGTTCGGCCGGGGTCAGGGTCAGGTCGGCGGCCTGGGCCGAGTCGGTGATGGATTCGGGGCGGCTGGCGCCGGGGATCGGGATCACGACCGGGGCCTTGGCCAGCATCCAGGCCAGGGTGACCTGCTGCGGCGAAACTCCGTACACGTCGGCGACCTGCTGGAACGCGGCGTGCCTGGAGCCGAGCTGGCCGGCCCGGGCGATGCCGCCGAGCGGGCTGAACGGCAGGAAGGCGATGCCGAGCTCGGCGCAGTAGGCGAGCTCGTCCTCGCTGGACCGGAACGCGGGCGAGAACTGGTTCTGCACGCTGGCCAGGTTCTGCTCGCCGAGGACCCTGCGGGCGATATTGATCTGGTCGATGGTCGCGTTGGAAATACCGGCCAGGCGGATCTTGCCCTCGTCGAGCAGTTCCTTCAGCACGCCGACCGACTCGGCGTACGGAATCCTCGGGTCGGGCCGGTGGAACTGGTACAGGCCGATGACGTCTACGCCGAGCGCCTTCAGCGAGGCCTCCGCGGCCTGGCGCAGGTGGGCGGGCGAGCCGTCGACCTGCCAGGAGCCATCGCCGGGACGGATGTGACCGCCCTTGGTCGCGACCAGCACGTCGCTGGTGTCGCCTGGGTAAGTAGCCAGGGCCTTGGCGATCAGCCGTTCGTTGTGACCCGTCTCGCCGGCGTTCAAGTGATACGCATTCGCGGTGTCGATGAGCGTGACACCCGCGTCCAGGGCAGCGTGGATGGTCCTGATGGAGCGATCCTCCTCGGGCCTGCCCTCGATCGACATGGGCATCCCGCCTAGGCCGATCGCGCCAACCGCCACGCCGCCGATCGTCCGGTTACGCATATATCAGCTCTCCTTCCACTTCTCTCCGTTGCTTCCAGTGATGTCAACAGCGCGACGGGCCATGTATTACCGGGATGGTGATACCAGACGCCGCTAACGGCTATCGGCTGCGGCGATGAGCGGGCCGGCCGAAGGTTCGGGCAGTTCGGCCAGGATGGCGCGGGCCGCGGCGGAGATCCTGCGGCCGGCCGGGGTCGCGACGGAAATGACCCAGGTGAAGGTGTGATCGCAGATCTCGATGACGTCCAGGTCCGCGCCCAGGTCGGCGGCCACGGTGGACGGCAGGAAGGCGATGCCCAGACCGCCCCGGACCAGGTTGATCACCGCGGTGAAGTCCGCGGCCTCGAACGGGACCTCCCGGTCGAGGCCGGCGGCGGCGAACGCCCGGTCGACGACCGCGCGATTACCCCAGCCCAGCGGGAAGTCGATGAACGGCTCACCCGCGATCTGAGCGAGCGTGGCCGGATTGGCGGCCAGCGGGTGCCCAGGCTGGCCGACGACGATCAGCGGCTCCTCGGTCACCGGTCGCAGGCTCAGGCCGGCGGGCGGCGGGCCCGGCAGCGACACCAGCGCCAGGTCAAGGCGGCCTTCCAGCATCTCCCGGGCGAGCCCGGCGGAGCCGCTGGCGGAAAGGCGCAGCCGCACGGCCACACCCGGGTGCGCACGGTGGAACCGTCCAAGCAGGCCCGGCAGGTCAAGCGGGCCAGTCGATAGCATCGTGCCCACGGTGACCGTTCCGCGCAGACCGCCCTGGGCTTCGCTGACCGCATCCCTAGCCGCCTGCGCGGCCGCCAGCGTCGCGCGCGCCTCGGGTAGCAGCACCTGACCCACGTCGGTCAGCATGACCCGGTGGCGGTCCCGGTCGAACAGATTCGCCCGGAGGTCCCGTTCCAGCGCCTTGATCGCACTGGAGACACCCGATTGAACCAGGTGCAGCCGATTCGACGCGCGGGTGAAGGACAGTTCCTCCGCGACGGCGACGAAAACCTCCAGGTGCCGCAGCTCCATGCCGGGATTATCTCATATTCAGATGCTGGTATGCGTAAATCTTCGTTGGCATAGATGACCGAGGCGGCCGATGCTGGTAAGAGAGGACCTTCGAGGGTAGAGACGGGTCTTCTGATGCACGTTTCACTCCGGGAGGTTGATGTGGTCACGGCGCTGAGACCGGATGTGTCGCCTGCCGGGCTTTCTCGCCGCCGCCACGCCATGGGGTTCTGGCTGGCCGGTTACGTGTTCGCGATCACGATCGCGTTCTCGGCCGTGCCCGCGCCGCTGTACGTGCTGTACCAGGCGCGGGATCACTTCGGCCCGCCGCTGGTCACGATCATCTTCTCGGTGTACGCCCTGGGGGTAGCCGCGAGCCTGTTCGGTGTCGGCCACGTGTCCGACTGGCTGGGCCGACGGCGGATCCTGCTCCTCGCGGTCGTCACCAACATGGCATCGGGCCTGCTGTTCCTGCTCTGGCCCGCGGTCCCCGGCCTGATCATCGGCCGGATCATCTCCGGGGTCAGCATCGGCATGCTGACCGCCACCGCCACCGCCTACCTGAGCGAACTGCACGCCAGGGCCAGGCCCGGCGCACCGCGGACCCGAGCCGAAATCACGGCCGCGGCGGTCAGCCTCGGTGGCCTCGGCCTCGGGCCGCTCATCGCCGGTTTCCTGGCTCAGTACGCGGGCGCTCCGCTGGTCGTGCCCTACCTGGTCTTCGAGGCGCTCATGCTCGTGGGCTGCGCCTTCCTGCTGGTCACGCCGGAGACCGTGCCGCCGCCGGAAGAAAAACACCGGTACCGCCCGCAGCGGGTCATGGTCCCGGCCGCCAGCCGCGGCACGTTCTTCGCGGCCGGGGCGGCGGTAGCGGTGGCGTTCTCTTTGTTCGGCCTGTTCACCTCGCTGACACCGGGCTTCCTGGCCGACACACTGCACGACCGGTCGCACGCGCTGGCGGGGGCGGCGACCTTCATCGTGTTCGGCGCGGCGGCGCTCGCGCAGATCGGGACCAGCCGGGCCAGCCTGCAGCGCCAGCTCGGCCTCGGGCTAGGCCTGCTGGTCCTCGGACTGGTCCTGGTCACGGTGGCCATTTGGAACCCGAGCCTGCCGCTGCTGCTGACCGGCGGGGCGCTGGGCGGGGCCGGAGCGGGCGCCGTGTTCAAGGGCGGCATCTCCACGGTCCTGGAAATCGCGCCCGAGGATGCTCGGGGCGAGGCGCTGGCCGGCCTGTTCCTGGCCGCCTACCTCGGCCTGGCCATGCCGGTGATCGCGCTCGGCTTCGCGAGCCAGGCGCTCAGCCTGCGGACCGCTCTGCTCGGGTTCTCCATCCTGCTGGCGGTGGTCATCGCCCTGGTAGCCAGGAAGCTGCTGGTGCGGCGCCCGGCTTAGCGCCGGGCAGATGCACGTCGGCGTTCAGCTGACGGCTAGATTTGCTGCATAGGTTAGGTTCGGCAGAACCATCTCAAATATTCGCCGCCGCGGGCTCGCGTGTCGGGGCCCGCCGGTTGGAGCCGTCCGGTCAACGTCGACAAGGAGTAGATCGACATGTCTCTCTTCCAAAGGGCCCACGACATACTCGCGGCCAAAACGAACAAGGCGCTCGACGCCGCCGAAAAGCCCGATGAAATGCTTGATCTGTCCTACGAGCAGATGCTCGACCAGATCACCAAGGTCCGGCAGGCGCTGGTCACGATCGCCGCGTCACGCAAGCGGATCGAATTGCAGGAGCAGCAGCTCCAGCACTCGGTGGATCACCTTCAGGACCAGGCCCAGGCAGCACTGGCCCAGGGCCGGGAAGACCTGGCCAGGGAAGCGCTCACCCGCAAGGCTGCGGCCCAGGCCCAGATCGACGGGATGGAACCGCAGCACCAGCAACTGACCGAGGAAGAGCAGAAGATGGAGCAGACGCTCCAGGTCCTGCAGGACAGGGTCAACAAGTTCCGGACGCAGAAGGAAACGCTCAAGGCTCAGTACACCGCGGCGAGCGCGATGACCTCGGTGAACGAGAGCGTGGCGGGGATCTCCAACACGCTGGGCGATTCAGGCGCGGCGCTGCAGCGGGCTCAGGACAAGATCGCCACCATGCAGTCGCGGGC
>Ga0302326_10025481_pt1 | contig 11995 bp, 9 predicted proteins | sample Palsa_T0_3_FD_202264 | JGI IMG/M metagenome (GOLD analysis project Ga0302326, IMG submission 202264) | Peat permafrost microbial communities from Stordalen Mire near Abisko, Sweden - Palsa_T0_3 | ecosystem: Environmental > Terrestrial > Soil > Palsa > Peat permafrost | place: Sweden: Abisko... | reverse complement strand
CAGGGGACCCGCGCAGGCCAAGGGCCTGCCCCACTATATAGCCGCGAAGTGGCCAGCGGTGCCACAATGGTCTTATGCCCAGGGTTACAGAATTGACCGTAAACGGAGCCCGGCGGCGTATCGACGCGGACCCCGACAGCCCGCTGCTTAGCGTGCTGCGCGACGGCCTCGATCTCACGGGCCCCAAGTACGGATGCGGCGAAGGCCTGTGCGGCGCCTGCACCGTGCTGCTGGACGGCCAGCCGGTGCGCTCCTGCATCCTGCCCGTGCGCGCCGCCGCCGGTAAACGCATTACTACCATCGAAGGAATTCACCATCCCCTCCAGGACGCTATCGTCGAGGAGGACGCCATGCAGTGCGGCTATTGCACGGCCGGCATGATCGTCTCCGGCGTCGCGCTGCTGAACAAGAATCCCAACCCCAGCCGCGACGAAATTGTGCGCCACATGAACGGCAACATCTGCCGGTGCGGCACCTATCTCCGCATCGTCGCGGCCATCCGGAAGGCGGCCCAAGCCCATGCCTGAGACAACTCTCCAAATCGAGCCCGAACGCTACGAACTGGCCGCCCAGCCCACCTATCGTTTCCAGGTGGACCGGCGCGACTTCCTGGGACTGCTCGGCGGCGGCCTGCTCATTGTCTTTTCCGCCGGCGCGCAAGAGTCCGGCCGCGGCCGCCGCGGAGAAGGGCCGCCGCAAGATCTGGACGCCTGGCTGCACATTGGCGAAGATGGCGCGGTGACGGTCTGCACCGGCAAGACCGAAGTAGGCCAAAATATTCGCACATCGCTCAGCCAGGCAGCCGCGGAGGAACTGCACTGCCCGCTCGCTTCCATCAAGCTGGTGATGGCCGATACCGCCCTCACGCCCTACGACATGGGCACTTTCGGCAGCCGCAGCACGCCTACCATGGCGCCGCAAATCCGCCGCGCGGCAGCCACGGCGCGTGAGGCGCTGCTGGATCTGGCCGCCGCCAAATGGAACGCCGACCGCTCCAAGTTGGCGATCGCCGATGGCAAGATCGCGCGCGCGGATGGCGGCGAATCCATCGGTTTCGGCGAATTGACCAAGGGCCAGAAACTGACGAAGACCATCGCGCGCGATGTGGCCGTGGCGCGCCCGCTTTGCCAATCCGCGCCCAAGGTGGCGGCGCGCGACATCGTTACCGGCAAGCACAAATACACATCCGACCTCACGCGACCCGGCATGCTCTACGGCCGCGTGCTGCGGCCGCCGGCATTTGGCGCCACCCTGCTCAGCGTGGACGCGCCCAGCCTGCCCGGCGTCACCGTGGTCCACGAGAAAAACTTCGCGGGCGTCGCCGCGCCGGATGCGCAAGCCGCCGCGAATGCCTTGCGACTGCTCAAGCCAGAGTGGAAGCGCGAGCCTGCGGGGGGTTCGTCCGGCGGCGAACTCTACGAAGCTCTGAAGAAAACCGCTGCGCCGGGGAACGCAGATGTCCACGGATCGCTGGACGAGGGGCTGGCATCCGCCGACGTGAAGTTGCAAGCCACTTACACGGTGGCCTACATCGCGCATGCGCCGCTGGAACCGCGTGCGGCGCTCGCCGAGTGGGATGGCGGCAAACTCACCGTCCGGACCGGCACGCAGGTGCCTTTCGGCGTGCGGGCCGAGTTGGCCGCAGCCTTCGGCATTCCCGAAGATCGCGTGCGCGTGATCGTGCCGGATACGGGATCGGCCTACGGCGGCAAGCACACCGGCGAGTGTGCCGTGGAAGCCGCGCGCTTGGCGAAGGCCGCCGGCAAGCCGGTGAAACTGGTGTGGACCCGCGAAGAGGAATTCACCTGGGGTTACTTTCGCCCGGCGGGCGTCATCGAAGTTTCGAGCGGCGCGCGGCGCGACGGCGCGATCACCGCGTGGCAGTTCGATAATTACAACTCCGGAGGCTCGGGCATCGCCGGCCTGTACGAGATTCCCAATCGGCGGACCGCGTTCCATCCCGCGGAGTCGCCCTTGCGGCAGGGCTCCTATCGCGGCCTGGCGGCCACCGCCAACCATTTCGCGCGCGAGGTGCACATGGACGAATTGGCGGCCGCGGTGAAGATGGATCCGCTGGAATTCCGCCTGAAGAACCTGAAGGACGAGCGGCTGCGCGCCGTGCTGCATGCCGCCGCCGAGCGCTTCGGATGGGGCCAGGGCAAAGGCATCGGCATGGCGTGCGGATTTGAGAAGAACGGCTACATCGCCACCTGCGCGCAGGTCGCGGTGGAAGACTCGCGCATCCGCGTGCTGCGCGTGGTGGAGGCTTTCGATTGCGGCGCGGTGGTGAATCCCGATCACCTGAAGAACCAGATTGAAGGCGCTATCTCGATGGCCGTAGGCGGCGCGCTCTTTGAGCAGATCCGCTTTAACGACGGGCAGATCGTGAACCCGCGTTTCTCGCTCTACAGAGTGCCCCGTTTCAGCGATATGCCGGAGATCGAAGTGGTGCTGGTGGATCGCCCGGATCTGCCGTCCGCCGGCGCCGGCGAGACGCCCATCGTGGGGCTCGCGCCCGCCGTTTCGAACGCGGTGTTCCACCTGACTGGAACGCGGCTGCGTTCCATGCCGCTGGAACTGTAGTCGGATCTGGACGTGGTGTACCATCGTCGTATTGTCCAAGAAACACCAAAAGCATCCCGCCCCTGCAGCGGCCGCCATCAAACCACCGCGCAAACTTCCCGCCTGGGCGATACCCTTGTTGCTGGGCGCCTGCACACTCGCCTATTACTGGGTTCCCCTCACTGCGCACTCGGCGAGCATTCAGTGGGATGCCGCCGACATGCATTATCCTCTGCAGAAGTACTTCGCCGATCGCCTTCTTTCCGGCAAGCTCCCTTTCTGGACGCCCTATCTGTTTTCGGGCTACCCGCTGCTGTCCAACCCGGAAGTAGGCGCATGGTATCTGCCGCACTGGCCTTTCTTCCTGGCCGGAGTCACTCCGCGCTCCATCCAACTCGAGCTGGCATTGGGCGCGTTTATCGCCTGTCTGGGCACTTATCTCCTCCTTACCCGGCTGGTGTCCGATCGCAGCGCCGCGATCCTGGGCGCATTTGCCTACGGCTTTTCGGGTTTCTTTGCGGGTCACAGCTCGCACGTGGGTCTGTTCTCGGCAGCCGCCTGGTTCCCTTGGCTCCTTTGGGCGTACCGCCGCGCCATGGACTCCGCCGCCCTCCGCTACACCGCGCTGGGCGCCATCGCCGGTGGTCTGATGATTCTGGCGGGTTACGCCCAAACGGCCGTATACGGTTTCCTGGGGCTTGGCCTGTACGCGCTTTCCGGCTTATGGTCAGACCGCCAGCGTTGGCTGCGGAGCGCCGCCATCGTGGCCTGCATTCTAACCGGCGCGCTGATGCTCGCGGCCTTGCAGATCCTGCCCGGATTGGAACTGACCAGTCACTCCATTCGCGCCGGCGCGAGTTACTCCAGTAACACAGAAGGCGTGCTCAAAGCCGAGCCGCTCATGACCCTCATCGCGCCGGATTGGTTAGGCGTCATTTCAGGAAAATACAACGGACCATCCGACCAGACACAATATTACTTTTATGCCGGTATCTTTCTTCTGCCTCTGGCCGTCTTAGGCGCGCTGAAAACCAAGCTGCGAACGCCGGCGCTCGTCATCATTGTTCCAGCCCTATGGTACATGGCCGGACCGGCGGGCGGGTTATATTACCTGGGAAAGCTGGTGCCCGGCCTGCACAAATTTCGCGCGCCCGTGCAGGGTTGGTTCGTAGTGGCGCTAGCGCTCGCCTTACTGGCAGCCGCCGGGAGCGATTGGCTGTTCCGTCGCTGGCACATTACGGGTCTCCGCATCGCCCTGCTCGGCGTTCTTTTCCTGGATGTCTGGTACTGGAATGCTTTTCGCAATCCGTTGGCTTATGCCCGCGACAGCTTTGAAAATCTATATGGCGCACAGGAAGAACTGGGGCGCCAGCAGGTGGCCGCCACGCAGCCTCCGCTCAGCCGCTTTCACGGCCCACGCAACTTAGCCGCGATGGGTCCGCTCGACCATCCCCTGGACCTGAAGCTGGAAACGACCTACGGCTATTTTGCGCTGGAGCCCGCTGTATACAACGAATATGTGGACGCCATGGCGCGCAATCCCAAACTGCTCGACGGCTTGAATGTCAGCCGCGTTCTGAACACCGCGAAGGGTACCATGGACGCCAACCCGGGGGTGCTGCCGCGAGCCTACTTCCCGAAGACCGTCGTTGCTGTCCATAGCACGGCGGAGTCGAAGCAAGCACTGGAAACGCTCGACCCAACGGCGCAATCCGTCGCGCTCGCTCCCGGCCCGATAAGCCAGCCTACCGCGGCTACGGCGACTGTCGTCTCCTATGACGAGCAATCCTACCGCGTCCGTTATGTGATACCGTCACCGGGGTTACTGAAACTGAGCGTCGCCTGGTATCCCGGCTGGCGCGCGCGACTGGGTGGGCGGGAACTGCCCATTGTGCGCGTGGACCACGCGCTGATGGGCGTCGTAGTTCCTGCCGGGGAAGGTGAAGTGACCTGGCAATTTCAGAGTAACTACTTCGCCGCCGGCCTGGCGATTACACTGATCGCGGTGGTCGCCGTGGCCGCGGTTGGCGTGGCCCCATACATAAAGCCATAACTTACATTCATTTACAAAACACATCGCTCCGCGGGCCGTCCATCGCAGTGGAGGTAATGAACATGTTGAAGAAAATCGGACTTCCGTTAATGGCGATGGCTACAGTCTTCATGCTGGCGCCTCACCAAGTCAAGGCAGACGAGCCGCCCGCACCCGACGCAGGAACATCGGCAGATTGTCCCCCGCCCCCGCCGCCCGTCTCGACCTACGTGTACGCGAACCCGGATTATGTCTATGCCGCGCCAACCTATGTGGCTGCGGACCGGCACGACGATCGTCGCCGCGACGACCGCCGCGAGCACCGCGGCGAACGGCACGACCGCGACCGGCGGTAAGCCGCGCGCATCCCGGCGCCGATGCGATTTCTTCCTCAAGGCCCCTGTCATTGAGCTACAGTGATCTCAGTGAAGAATCGTATGCCGCCCTCAGCCGTACCGGCAATCGCCGTATTGCTTCTGTTGTGCCACGCGCCGCTCGGCGCACAACCGCGCACTCCCGTCAACCCGCATGCCTCGCCGGAAGCGCGCGCCTTGCTGCAATACCTGTATTCCATCTCGGGCAAGTATACGCTCACGGGTCAGCATAACTTCCCCAACACGATCGCCAACTGGACCGACCGGGCTTATGACTTCACCGGAAAGTACCCGGCGGTCTATGGCCAGGATTTCGGCTTCGAGGGTGGCGCCGACAAAGACTCCGTGCTGGCTCGCCCGGCGGTGGTTGCGGAGGCCATGCGACAGTATCAGAACGGCGCGGTAGTCACGTTCACCTGGCATGCCGTCCGGCCCACCGACGACGAACCGGTGACTTTTCGCGATAGCGTGCAGGGTCACTTATCGGATTTTGAGTTCCACGAGCTACTCACGCCGGGAACTAGTCTTTATAAACGCTGGTGCGCGCAGGTGGATGTGATCGCCGGTTACCTGAAACAATTGCGCGACGCGCGCATTCCTATTCTGTGGCGGCCGTATCATGAAGTCAACGGCAACTGGTTCTGGTGGGGCGGCCGCAAGGGCCAGGACGGATCGGCGGCGCTCTATCGCCAACTGTTCGATCGCCTCGTGAACTATCACAAGCTCGATAATCTGGTTTGGGTGTGGAACGCGAACGCTCCCGGTTCGGACGGCAGTGGTCCGGGACCTTACGCCGACTACTTTCCGGGCACGGAATACGCAGACGTGCTCTCCGTCGATATCTATGGGGAATTCAAACAGAGCTATTACGACGATCTGCTGGCGCTCTCCGGCGGCAAACCCATCGCGCTGGGCGAGGTCGGCGGACTGCCCACGCCCGCGACATTGAAAGAGCAGCCTGAGTACACCTGGTTCATGACCTGGAGTGAGTTCGTCGAAATGAACAATCCGCTGGAGGCCGTACGCGCGGTCTATGACGCACCCATGACGGTCAGCCGCGACGACCCGCGCATGGCCACGGCCATGGCGGCCATTCGTAAGTCGTCGGCCGCGCCGGAGCCGCAGCTTGTCACACCGGAGCCGCTGCCGGCTGCCAGGGAATTGCTGGCTGCGCTCTACCGCGCGTCCGGGAGAGCCATTCTGAGCGGACAGGATAACGATGCGCAATCTGTCTCCGGCGCGACACAGCGGGTTTTCGACGCCGCGGGTAGGTATCCCGCGATATACGGCGCGGATCTCACCGGACAGGCCGTCCTCGATGAAGCCCGGCGACAACACCAGAACCACGCTATCGTCACGCTGAGTTGGCGTCCGATGCGCCCGACCGACGACGCATCCGGTAAGTTGTCGGACTTCGAGTGGAAGGAATTGCTCACGCCCGGAACCGGGCTTTACAAGCGATGGTGCGCGCAGGTGGACGCCGCCGCGGGCCAACTAAAGCAATTGCAGGAGGCGGGCGTGCCGGTGCTTTGGCGTCCGTACCCCGAAGCGAACGGCACGCGTTTTTGGTGGGCCGGCCACAAGCCGGAATCGGCCGCGCTATACCGCCAGTTGTTCGACCGCCTGGTGAACGAGCATCGCCTGCGGAACCTGGTGTGGGTCTGGAACGCCGCCGCGCCCGGCCAGTATGCCGATTATTTCCCGGGTCTCGAATACGCCGATGCGCTCGCGGTGGATCTGGGCAATGCGCCATTTTCCTGGCGGCGAGATGCGGAGCTGGCGCGTTTCGCGGTGGGCAAAGTTATCGGGCTGGGACTCGACGGATGGCTGCCGACCGCAGCCATGCTCGATCAGTCCACGCGATGGGCCTGGTTTCTGGCTTCCCCTGCAACCGCCGGCGACGCCCAGCAGGCCGATGCCCTCCGCGCGCTGTACGGAAATGCGCGCGTGATATCGCGCTAGCTGTGGGGCAGGCCCTTGGCCTGCGGCGGCCTCCCAGGCCGCCATCTTCTCTGATGCGGGTCCAAGGGACCCGACCCAGAGGGTCCCCCGGCCAAGGGCCTGCCCCACCCGTCGTAGAATAAACCGCATGACCTCATACCGAGCCCGCACCGCACTGACACTGCTCTTCCTCACCCCCGCCTGCTTCGCGCAGCAGGACGCCCTGCAGAGCCAGATCCTGACCCAAGAACGCCAGGGTCTCGAATTCCTGAAGACCGGCCATCACGACGAGTTCGCCGCCACGCTTGCGGAAGGAGCCGTATTTGTCGATTCCCACGGCCCGGCCGGCGCGGCGCAGGTCGTCAAGAATACCGCCGAGTTCCGCCTGACTGACTTCTCCATGGAAGACGTGAAGTTCGTACCGCTCTCCGCGAATTCCGGCCTGATCGTCTACAAGTTAACGGAAACCGGCGTTTCCCATGGAAAGGATTTTTCGGCGAATGTCTACGTCTCGGCGGTGTGGGCCGAGCGGCACGGCAAGTGGGTGTGTCTGTTCAGCCAGGAGACCGCGGCAAGGTAAACTGGTACCTGCCATGGCCAAAACAAGAGTAGAAGTCGGTTACGGGCTGTATCTGTTCAAAGAGCCGGGCGGTTTCGCGCCAGAGTGCGTGATCTCATGCCACGGGTATTATCGAGCCGGGGACAGCCCCACGGCGTACAACCCGCCCGCAAACGTCACGCTGAATTTCTACTGTCATCACAACCATACGCTGACCGACGTCCCGCAGGTGCGAAATGCGGAACTCGGCAATCCCAAGCAAACGGTGATCCGCGGCACGAAAATCACGAACTATATTCTGTCAAAGTATCAGGCGCACGGCGCAGAGATCACCAAGGCGGAGAATCTGGCGGTGAAACGCGGCCTCGACAATCCACATCAGATGGCCATTGAGTTGGTCGGCATGGCGGGAGAGGCGTATGAGCACCTGGAGGCGATGAATCTTCCCGGATACGATATCGTGACCATCCGAAACAAATGGTGGATGCACAAGGAGAAGGTGCCGGAGGACACCGAGCCGGAGGAGATGCCTAGCGGTGAAGTGCGTTTGCGTTATGTCATTCGCAAGGTGCAGGCTAAGCATCGCTACAACGATTACCACTACCTTTTCTGCCGTGAATTGAAGGCTTGAGTTGTGGCCGCCGCGCGGAGCCATAATGCTCTTATGCGCAAAACATTCGTCCGCTATCTGCCGGCCCTGATCTGCCTCTCCCTGCGCGCCGCGCCGCTCGGAGTTTTCGAAGATCACGCGGACGTGGGCACGGTGCTGCACACCGGTTCCGTCGAATACGACGCCTCCGCCGGGACCTACACCGTCTCCGGCAGCGGCGAGAACATGTGGTTCGCGGCGGACGCCTTCCAGTTCGCCTGGAAGAAGGTCTCCGGCGATGTCACTCTGACGGCCGATATCTCGTTCCTCGGCACCGGCAAAGAGGGGCACCGCAAAGCCGTCCTGATGATCCGCCAGAGCCTGGATGGCGATTCCGCCTATGCCGACGTCGCGCGCCACGGCGATGGACTCACGTCGCTGCAAGCCCGCGACGAAAAGGGCGCCATCACCAGCGAGGTCCAGGCCGCCGTGCAAGCGCCCGCGCGGTTGCGGATTACCAAGCATGGCGACTACTTCTACATTTCTGTTGCCGCGGCGGGCGAAGAACCGCGCTTCGCCGGCGGCTCGCTGCGGGTGCCGATACACGATCCGTTCTACGTGGGCATCGGCGTCTGCTCACACAATAAAGATGTGGTGGAGAAGGCCGTGTTCTCCAACGTCGAACTGACCGCGGGCGTGGCCACGCAGCCGGTGTTGTACAGCACGCTCGAAACAGTTCCCGTTTCCGGCGACAGGCGGGCCGTCTATGTGACTCGCGGCCGCATCACCGCGCCGCAGTGGACTCCCGATGGCGCGGCGCTGATCTTTCAGCGCAACGGGCGCACGGAGCGTATCGCTATCGCCGGCGGCAAGCCCGAGATTGTAGCTTCAACTGCCGAGCCGGCAACCGGTGTGGCGCGCATTTCGCCGGATGGGCAGCAGCTTGCATTTTTGGCGTCGGCGGGTGGCCCGGATATGTTACTGCGTATCTTATCGCTCAAAGATAACAAGGTCAGGGTGGTGGCGAAACTTCCCGCCGAGCCTGCTGCGGTGGATCCGCCTTCCTGGTCGCCGGACAGCCGCCGCCTGGCATTTGTCAGTTACCACTTAGTCCCGCGGGCGAATGACGATTGGGGGCCGCTCGAATTCCTGATCGGAAAATGGACAGGCGAAGGCAACGGTCAGCCCGGGGCTGGGGTAGGATCTTTCTCACTGCTGCCCGATTTGCAAGGCAAGGTCCTGGTGCGCAAGAGCTTCGCGGAATATGCCGGTTCCCGCCATGACGACTTGACCATCGTTTTCCGCCAGCCGGACACTGGCGATTTACAGGCTACATACTATGACAGCGAGGGTCACTCGATTGGCTACGCAGTAAGACCGGTGGAAGGCGGCGTGGAATTCCTGAGCGAGGGGCCGCCCAGCGAGACCCGCTACCGGCTGACTTATCTGGCGGATGGAAAAGATCGCGCCAGGCTGACATTCGAAATTGCGCCGCCGGGAAAAGAATTCGTCAAGTATCTGGATGCGGCCCTGCGCCGGCAGCCGTAAACCGCCGACGTGGCGCAGGCACCCTGCCTGCCGCGACTGCGGAATGTCCAAACTGCAGAGCCGGCTTTCAGCCGGCCAACAGCGCGCGTATAGTATCCAGCGTATCCGCCTCTTCCGCTTTCTTATCCTTGCGCCAGCGGGCCATGCGCGGAAACCGTACCGCAATCCCCGAGCGGTGCCGGGGCGATCGCTGGATACCTTCAAACGCCAACTCGAAAACTAACTCCGGCTTGACCGCGCGCACCGGACCGAATTTCTCCACCGTATTCCCGCGCACGAAAGCGTCCACCTGGCGGATCTCTTCGTCGCTAAGTCCCGAGTAAGCCTTCGCAAACGGTACTAACTCGCTTCCGTCCCAAACGCCAAAAGTGTAATCGGTGAAGAGACTGGCGCGGCGGCCGTGGCCCGGTTGTGCATAGATCAGGACGGCATCCACCGAATAAGGCTGGATCTTCCACTTCCACCAGTCGCCGCGGCGCCGCCCCGTGCGGTAAGGCGAGCCTAGGCGCTTCAGCATGAAGCCTTCCACTTTGCGCGCGCGGGCTTCCTGTCTGCGCACCGCCAACTGCTCCCAGTCGTCCGCCCGCACAATTGGCGACACGATCAACGCGGAATCCGGCGGCGCGATTTCCTCCAGCCGCGCCCGCCGGAATTCGATCGGCCGTTCGCGGATATCTTCGCCGCGCAGTTCCAGCAGATCGTACGCCACCATCACCACTGGCGCCTCGCTCAGGATGCGTGGACCCAGCTTCTTGCGCCCAATGCGGCGCTGCATCTGCGCAAAGGGTAGCGGCTCGCCGTTTTTCCAGGGCAGAATCTCGCCGTCGATCGCCACACCTTCCGGCAATTGCGCGGCCAGCGCATCCAGTTCCGGAAAGCGGTCCGTCATCAGTTCCTCGCCGCGCGACCACACGAATGTGCGCGCGTGGCGGCGGATCAGTTGAGCGCGTATGCCGTCCCACTTCCATTCCACCTGCCATTCGCGGATGTCGCCGAGTTCCGCGATGCGCCCTTCCAGCGGATACGCGAGGAAGAACGGATACGGCCGGCTGACGTCCGCATCCCGCGCGTCGGGCGCGACGAGTTGCTGCCAGAACTCGGCGGTGGGCTTCCAGTCGCCCATCAAACGGTGTGAGACGGTGGCTACATCCATACCGCCGACCGCAGCTACCGCGCGCACCACCAGGCTCTGCGACACGCCCACGCGGAATTCGCCGGTGATGATCTTGTTCCAGGCGAAGCGCTGGCGCTCGTCCATTTCGCGCCAAGCGGCCACCAGCGAAGCACGCTTGGCTGCGTCGTCGGCGTCGCGCAGGGGCAGCAGGCGCTCTTCGATCCAGTAATGCAGCGGATGGGCACTGGACGTTTGTGCCGGAGGCAGCAGCAGGGCGATGGTCTCCGCGAAGTCGCCGACGGCCTGGTAGCACTCGCCGAAGAGCCAGTCGGGGATGCCGGATTCCTCGATGGCCCACTGCGCCAGTTTGCGCGATTCCAGCAGCCGCTTGGGGCGGCGTCCAATGAGAAACGCAGCCGCCCAGGCCGCATCCGCCGGCGGCACCCGCGAGAAGTAGCGCGTGAGGGCCTCCACCTTTTCGTTGGTTTTGGTGGTCTCGTCCAAGGCCACGTAAAGCTCGGCGAAGGCCTTCATGGCTCGGTCTCAGCCTCGGCAGATTCCGTGCCCGTTTCATCCTGCTCGCCCTCAAAGCGGGTCTCCACGGCCAACGCGTCCATGCCCTGCTGCTTGAGCCACTCCACCATCGGTGCGCGATAGCCGTGCGTCACCCACACACGGGATGCGCCGGTGGCCTTGATCGCCGACATCAGGCCGGGCCAGTCGGCGTGATCGGAGAGTACGAAGCCACGGTCCAATGAACGCCGGCGGCGCGCTCCGCGGATCCGCATCCAGCCCGAAACGAAGCCGGTCGAAAATGGTTCGAAGCGGCGCAGCCAGGGTGAGCCATTCGCGGATGGGGGCGCGACGATCAGCGCGCGGCTCCAGTCAGTGTCGGCTGGGGCGACACCCACATGCGTGGTGGGCGCCAGCGCGACGCCCGCCGCGCGGTAGAGGCGGCAGAAGTTCTCCACCGCGCCATGCGTGTAGATGGGACCGGCCGCGGGGTCGCGGCCCAGCAGGCCCGCCAGCACCCGCTGCGCTTTTCCCAAACTATAGGCGAACAGCACGCTGGCCTTGCCGGCCTGTTGGTTGGCGGTCCACCAGGCTTGGATATCGGCCAGCACCTCGGCCTCCGGCTGCCAGCGGTAGATCGGCAAGCCAAAGGTGGATTCCGTCACGAAAGTGTCGCAGATCACTGGCTCGAATGCCGCGCAAGTCGGATCGGGTTCCAGCTTGTAATCGCCGGAGACCGCCCACACTTGGCCTCCCGATTCGA
>Ga0302326_10025480_pt1 | contig 11995 bp, 10 predicted proteins | sample Palsa_T0_3_FD_202264 | JGI IMG/M metagenome (GOLD analysis project Ga0302326, IMG submission 202264) | Peat permafrost microbial communities from Stordalen Mire near Abisko, Sweden - Palsa_T0_3 | ecosystem: Environmental > Terrestrial > Soil > Palsa > Peat permafrost | place: Sweden: Abisko... | reverse complement strand
TATTCGCTGGGCAAGGCGCAGCGCGTCATCGCCCTGCTGCGCAAGGCCGGCTACACCGCGCCGATTTATCTGCACGGCGCGATGGAAAAGATCACGCGCTATTACGAGAGCCGCGGCATCGCACTCGGCGAACTACGCCTCGTCAGCGGCGCAACAAAGCCGAGCCTCGCCGGCACCATCACGATCTGCCCACCATCGGCACTGAACGATCTATGGACGCGGCGTTTTCCTGATCCGCTCGCCGCCTTTGCCTCCGGGTGGATGCGGGTCCGCGCTCGCGCCCGCCAGCAAGGCGTGTCGCTGCCGCTGGTCATTTCCGATCATGCCGACTGGGATGGTCTCACCGCGACCATCGAGGCCACCGGCGCCGGCGAGATCTGGGTCACGCACGGTCAGGAAGATGCGCTGGTGCACTGGTGCGGCGCGCGCGGCCTCAAGGCAAGCCCGCTCGACATTGTCGGCTATGGCGATGAAGACGAAACCGCAGAGCAAGCGGATGGCGGTGCCGAGGCATGAACCGCTTCGCCGAATTGCTCAATCGCCTGGCCTACGAACCGGCGCGAAACGCCAAGCTGCGGCTGATCACCGCCTATTTCCGCTCGACCGCCGATCCCGAGCGCGGCTGGGCGCTGGCGGCACTCACCGGCGCGCTCAGCTTTCCCCACGCCAAGGCCGGCTTGATCCGCAGCCTGATTGCCGAGCGCACCGATCCCGTACTGTTTGAGCTCTCCTACGATTATGTCGGCGATCTCTCCGAAACCGTCGCGCTGTTGTGGCCGTCTACCATCGCCACTGGGGCAAACGGTAAGGGAAATGACCTGTCGCTCACCAACGTCGTTGAAACGCTATCGACGCTCGGCAAGACACAACTACCCAAGCAACTGGCGCATTGGCTCGACTCGCTCGACGAGAACGGCCGCTGGGCGCTGATCAAGCTCGTCACCGGTGGTCTACGGATTGGCGTCTCCGCGCGGCTGGCGAAGTCCGCTGTCGGAGCGGTTGGTGAAAAGGATGCCCAGGAGGTCGAGCTGCTGTGGCCCGGCCTGGCACCGCCGTACCGTGAATTGTTCGCCTGGCTCGAAGGCCATGCCGACAAGCCGGCGAACGCCGACCCGGCGCCGTTCCGGCCGCCGATGCTCGCGCACGCGCTCGACGACGCCGACCTTGCCGAGCTCAATGCCGCCGACTTCATGGCCGAATGGAAATGGGACGGCATCCGGGTGCAAGCGGTCGCCGCACAGCAAGACGCCGGCATGGTTGCGCGACTTTATTCACGCACCGGCGAAGATATTTCCAAAAGCTTTCCCGACCTGCTCGAGGCGCTGCATCTGCCGGGCGCCATCGACGGCGAGCTTCTGATCATGCGCGAACGGCGCGTGCAATCGTTCAACGTACTGCAACAGCGGCTCAACCGCAAAACCGTCACGCCAAAGCTGCTCGCCGAATTTCCGGCTCATCTGCGCGCCTACGATCTGCTTGCCGACGGCAGCGAGGATTTGCGCGAGCTGCCATTCGCCGACCGCCGCACACGGCTGGAGGCCTTCATTGCCCGGCTCAACGATCCGCGTGTCGATCTTTCGCCGCTGATTTCGTTCGCGACCTGGGACGAATTGATCGCCGCGCGAAAGAATCCTGAAAATGCCGGCGCCGGCGAAGATGCGACCGCGGTCGAAGGCGTCATGCTCAAGCGGCGGGATTCGCCTTACCTGCCCGGTCGTCCGAAGGGACCGTGGTGGAAATGGAAGCGCGATCCATTCATCATCGACGCCGTGCTGATGTACGCGCAGCGCGGCCACGGCAAGCGCTCATCGTACTATTCCGATTACACCTTCGGTGTCTGGACGCACGGCGAGAGCGGCGAAGAACTTGTCCCGGTCGGCAAGGCCTATTTCGGCTTTACCGACGAAGAGCTCTTGCAGATCGACCGCTTCGTCCGCCGCAACACCACCGAACGTTTCGGCCCGGTGCGCGAGGTCGTCCACGAAACGGATCACGGCCTGGTGTTTGAAGTCGCGTTCGAAGGTTTGCAGAGATCAACCCGGCACAAATCCGGCCTGGCAATGCGGTTCCCGCGCATCAACCGTTTGCGCTGGGACAAACCGCCCCGCGAGGCCGACCGGTTGGATCGGCTTGAGACCATCATCGGCCGGATCGAACAATAACTTGTCATTGCGAGCGATAGCGAAGCAATCCAGCGCTCAATGCCTGCGATTCTGGATTGCTTCGTCGCTTTGCTCCTCGCAATGACGACCTAATTGACGGGCGCCTTCGTCACTTCGCTCAGCGGCCAACGTGCGCGCGGCGCGAAATCGAGCGTATCGGTCAGCCCCAGCGCCAACCGTTCGGCGCCGGCCCAGGCGATCATCGCACCGTTGTCGGTGCACAGCGCCGGTGGCGGCGCAACCAGGGACGTGCCGTTTTCGAACGCGACCCGGTGCAGGATTTTGCGGATCGCCTGGTTGGCGGCGACACCGCCGGCGCAGACCAGCGCATTCGGAGTGCCGAAGCGCTCGCGGAACATCTTCATGCCGGCACGCAACCGGTCGCCCACCACGTCCACCACCGCCTGCTGGAACGAGGCGCAGAGATCGGCGACGTCCTGATCGCTCAACGGCGCAACTTTTTCCGCCGCAAGGCGCAGCGCCGTCTTCAATCCCGAGAGCGAGAAATCCGCATCGTGGCGGCCGCTCATCGGCCGCGGCAGCGCGAACCGCCTGGAATCCCCACGCACTGCTTCCTTCTCGACCAGCGGACCGCCCGGGTAGCCCAGCCCCAAAAGCTTGGCGGTCTTGTCGAAAGCCTCGCCGATCGCATCATCCATCGTACCACCGAACCGCACATAGTCACCGACACCGCAAACAGCGAGGATCTGAGTGTGGCCGCCGGAGGCCAGGAACAGACAATAGGGAAAGGACACGGCATCGGTGAGCCGCGCAGTGAGCGCATGTGCTTCCAGATGGTTCACCGCGATCAGCGGCTTACGATGAGTAAGCGCGATGGCCTTGGCCGTGGTCAGCCCGACGATAACCCCGCCAATCAAGCCCGGGCCCGCCGCCGCTGCAACGCCGTCGATATCGGTGAAGGACATTTGCGCTTCCGTCATCGCCCCGGCGATGATGTGGTCGAGCGCTTCCACATGGGCACGCGCGGCAATCTCCGGCACCACCCCGCCAAATTCCGCATGCTCCGCGATTTGGGAAAGCACGAAATTGGACAGGATACGGCCCTGCGCGTCACCGGTCCGTTCGACCACGGCCGCGGCCGTCTCGTCGCATGTCGTTTCGATGCCCAGGATGACCATTGGCGTATTATATGGCAGCAGAGAGCAGCATGACGCAATCAACGGCAAAATCTTCGGTCTTGCGCATCGGATCGCGCGGTTCGCCGCTTGCGCTGGTGCAGGCGCGCGAGGTGCAAGGCCGGCTGGCGGCTGCTTGCGGTCTCGATGCGGCGGACATCGAGATCAGGATCATCCGCACCACCGGCGATGTGATTCAGGACCGGCCGCTCGCTGAGGCCGGCGGCAAGGGGCTCTTCACCAAGGAGATCGAAGAAGCGCTGCTTTCCGGCGCCATCGATCTCGCCGTGCATTCATCCAAAGACATGACGACGGGGCTGCCGGCCGGGTTGGCACTTTCGGCGTTTCTGCCTCGCGAGGATGCCCGCGATGCTTTCATCAGCCATAAGGCTCGATCACTACATGACTTACCGGCTGGCGCTATCGTCGGCACGGCGTCGCTGCGGCGCGCGGCCATGGTCAAGCGATTGCGCCCGGATCTCGGTATCGTTCCGTTGCGCGGCAATGTCGAAACCCGGCTGCGCAAGATCGAGGAAGGCGTTGCCGACGCGACGTTGCTTGCAGTCGCCGGTCTGAAACGGCTTGGCCTGCTTTCGGCGGCAACTGCGCTGTTCGACCTCGACGAATTTCTTCCTGCAGTCGGCCAGGGCGCAATTGGCATCGAGACACGCGCCGACGACGCCAAAACGTTGGCCCTTGTCGGGAAGATCGGCGACGACGACACAGCAACCGCGCTCGCCGCCGAGCGCGCCTTTCTTACCGTGCTTGACGGTTCGTGCCGCACGCCGATCGGCGGCCATGCACGGGTAAGCGGCGGCACGGTCCGCTTCCACGGCATCATCGTGAAGCCGGATGGCAGCGAAGCGTTCGAGGTATCGCGCGAGGGACCGCGCGCGCAGGCAGCCGAACTTGGCGCTGATGCCGGACGCGAACTCAAAGATCGCGCCAATGACGATTTTTTTGTGCGGGGTTAGGACTCGTGCGGCTCCTTCTCACGCGCCCCGAACCCGACGCACAGCGCACGGCCACGGCGTTGCGCGCCCGTGGCCACGAACCCGTCATCGCGCCGCTATTGCGTATTGAAGCACAGATCAATGTGCAAATCGGCAACGGTCCATGGGGAGCGATTCTGGTCACCAGTGCGAATGCCGGTCCTGCCGTCGCATTTCACGAACGCGCCGCGCAGTTGCGCACCCTGCCCGTCTTCGCGGTCGGCCGGCGCAGCGCGCAGACCATGACTGCCGCCGGCTTTAGCGATGTGAAACATTCCGATGGGGCCGTGAGTGATCTTGTTGGGTTCGTAACCGCCCAACTGACGCCCGCCACACCGTTACTCTACCTCGCGGGTGAAGAGCGATCCGGCGATCTCGCCGGTGAGCTTCGGGGACATGGCTTCGACGTAGAGACCGCCGTGGTCTATCGCGCGGTCGCGACAGCCAGCCTGCCGCCAGCCGCATTGGAAGCAATGGCAGGCCAGATCGGCGTCCTGCATTTTTCCCGGCGTAGCGCCGAAGCCTTTCTCGACGCGGCCCGCGGCATGAATTTGTTCGCGGTCGCGCTGCGATCCGTTCATTATTGCCTGTCGCCACGCGTGGCTGAGCCGCTGATGCGCGCGGGCGCCTTCGACGTTCGCGTCGCGCGAGAGCCATCCGAGGCCGCGCTTATCGCCCTGATCGACGCGGCATGACGGGTTGCCGTCATCTTGGCCCCGTACTATGGCGGTGCCTGCCGGCTGCGCATAATTTGGTTGGATAAGGGCTTTATAGGGACTGCATGACAAGCGAGTCCGACAGCACACCAGGCCGGCGGCCACCGACGATCGACCTGACGGCAACGGAAGTCGATCCCGACAAGCCGGCGGAGTCCGAGACGCCGGCAAAAGATGAAGCGCCCCTTTCCGCATCTGCCGAAGCCACTGCCAATAGTTCGCGTTCCCACGTCATGACCGCGCTGGCAGGCGGAGCGGCCGGGGCAATTGCAATTGCCGCAATTATCGCGGGGCTTCAAGCCACGGGCCATTGGCCGGTGCGCGAAGGTGAACCGCCCGTTGCTTCGGCTCCAACGGCTGCGCCAAATGATGCCGCCATTGCCGACCTCACCGCGCAGCTCAACAAAATCCAGAGCGCGCTTGCGGCCCAGCACCCTGATCCGGCCCTCGTCTCCAGGCTCGCGTCGGTGGAGGCAACGACGAAATCGCTGGGTGATTCACTGAACACGCTGACCAGCCGGGTCGATCAGGCCACTACTGCTGCTCAGGGCGCGCAGGCGCAGGCTAAAAGCGCGGCCGATGCCGCAGGCGCGGCTAAGACCTCCGCACAGAGCGGGATTGCGCGTAACGACCTCGATGCACTGGCAAGCCGTGTCGCCGCGTTGGAAAGCACTGTGAAATCGCTTTCCGATTCCGTATCCCACCAGGCAGCAGGCGGCGGCGCCGACGATGGCGCAGCCCGACTGATAGCGGTTGCCGAAGCACTGCGCGCCGCGGTGGAGCGCGGCACACCGTTTCAAGCCGAATTGACTGCCGCAAAATCGCTCGGCGCGGACCAAATAGCACTCACACCGCTTGAGCCGTTTGCCGCTTCCGGCGTGCCGAGCGCCACAACGCTGGCGCGCGAGCTTGTAACGCTTGCCCCTACTTTGACCGAGGCGGTGGAGCCTAGGCAGACGCAAAGCACGTTCCTCGACCGTATCGAAGTCAATGCCCAACGCCTCGTCCGGAGCACGCCGCTTGATGCACCAGCAGGCGACGATCCCCGATCGGTCGCAATGCGTATTGGCTTTGACGCGTCTCGCGGCGACATCGACGCCGCGCTCGCCGACATTGCAAAATTGCCGGACGCTGCGAAAGCAATTGCCGCACCATGGGTGCAAAAAGCGCAGGCACGTAACGCGGCCATCGCGGCAAGCCTTAAGCTCACCACCAACGCGCTCGCCACGCTCGGCAAACCGCAATGATCCGGATTATCCTTTTTCTCGTTGTGGTCGGCGCTCTCGCGCTCGGCATTGGCTGGTTCGCAGACCGGCCGGGCGATGTGATCGTGACGTGGCCGTGGCTGGAGCAGGTTTGGCCCGGACACGGACGGAACGAAATCTCGCTGTTGGTGCTGGGCGGTGCGATCCTCCTCGCGATGGCCGCGCTCGCGATTCTCTGGAGCATCATTCGCGCCATCCTGCGGGCGCCGACGATTCTCGACAATCGGCGGCGCCATCGCCAGGGCGTGCGCGCTTATGAAGCGATCTCGAATGGACTGATCGCGATCGGGTCCGGCGATCTCGACGCCGCGCAGCGGCATACGGCGACCGTCAAGAAGCTTGCACCACACGAGCCTTTGGCGCTGCTACTCTCTGCGCAATCGGCTCAGCTTGCCGGTGACCGCGAAGGCGCCGAGCGCGTCTTTCGCGCCATGGCAAGCCGGGACGATACCAAGCCGCTTGGCCTGCATGGCCTGTTTGTCGAAGCCCATCGCCGCAACGATCCGGTCAGCGCGCGCGCCTATGCGGAAGAAGCGGCGCGCACCGCGCCCTCGCTCGGCTGGGCCAGCCGGGCCGTGCTGGAAGCGCTATGCAAGGACGGCGACTGGGCCGGCGCGCTCGCTTTGCTTGAAGCCAACACCGCAACGCTGAGCAAAACGGTCTACCGCCGACTCCGAGCCGTACTGCTGGTCGCGCATGCGCGTGCGATCGAGGACAGCGACCGCGACAAGGCCAAAGTGCTGGCGATGGAAGCACAGAAGCTCGCACCGACTTTCGTTCCTGCCGCGGCGCTGGCGGGCCGGCTTCTCGGCGAGAGCGGCGAAGTCCGCAAGGCAACGCGCATTATCGACGCGGCGTGGCGCGCCAATCCGCATCCTGAGCTGGCGCAGGCATTTTTTGAATTGCGCTCGGGCGAGTCCGCACGCGACCGTCTCAAGCGGATCGAGGCCGCCGCCAAAAGCGTGCCGGACAATATCGAGAGCGCGCTGGCGATCGCACGCGCCGCGCTCGACGCCCGCGAATTCGGCAAGGCGAGATCAGTTCTCGCGCCCTACATCGCGGCACCGACCAAGCGGGTGGCGCTACTGATGGCGGAGATCGAGCGGGCGGAAGGCGACGAAGGCCGCGCCCGCGAATGGCTGGCGCGCGCGGTCAACGCTGCGCCCGATCCGGCCTGGACCGCGGACGGGCACATCTCCGACCGCTGGCATCCGGCTTCGCCGGTCACCGGACAGCTCGATGCTTTCGAATGGCGCGTACCCACAACGGGAACGATCAGCGCAGCATCGATGATTGAAATCGAGCCGCCGGCACCTCCGGTGGTCGTCGTGCCGGCGCCTGCAGAAGAAGCTGAGGTGGAGACCGGTACCTCGGCCGCCTCGCCGCCGAACAACGCTGCCGTCGAACCTGCACCCTCACCTGCTGCCGCGCCAGTTATTCCTCTGGTCCATGCGCCGGACGATCCCGGTCCGGAAATCGTCGAAGACAGCGACACCGGCGATGACGCGAAGCCGCGCATGTGGCGGAAGATTTTCGGCTAGCGTATTCCAAGTTGAGCCGCCGATCGATCGGGCATGACTCTGTCTTCTGCAATCAGCGCGTCGATCTGCACTTGCCGCAACTGCGCGAGATAGCCGCCGAACGCGCCGAGCATCGGACCGGCAATAAAGATCGCGACAGCAAACACCGCTTTCATTGACGGACTGAAAATCTCGGAGCCGCCGGCCAACAGATTCACGACGTAAAGACTGATCAAGATCGGCCCGACCGTCGCCAGCATGCCGTTGAGCAGATGCTTCACGCCGGCCGTACGCGCCGCGAGATAACCAGCGGAGAGCGCCCCACTCAGGAATGACAATGCGACGTCGGTCAGTGTCGCCACCGGCATCGACCGAAGCGTATCAAACACCCGGCTCGCCGTGCGGCCATAAATCGCGAGCGCCGCAAGCGACGTGACCGCATTGATCAGCGCATCGGCAAAAGCAACGGCCAAGGCAAAGGCGACAGCGGCGATGACCAAAGCCTTCCAGGAAATGCCGTGCACGTTCGGCTCCTTAGGGTCGCATCTCGTCCTGGATAGAGCGGCGACCCTGCCGAACCGTTATTCAAGACCGTAAACGGCCTGCAAATGAGGGGAGCGACTTGATCTAGCTGGCGCTTTATGCATTATATTGGCGAATATCCCGGACTTGACAGAAGCCCGGAATGGTGAGAATATCGGTCTATCGAGAGGGTAGACCGATGGCAAAACGTCCTAAGCCAGTTCCGCAGATGAGCGCCGCGCAGTTCGACGCGGCCTTCCCGGATGAGGATGCCTGCAAAGCCTATCTGGTTGCTCGTAGGTGGCCCGATGGGGTGCATTGCCCGCGTTGTGGCAACCCCAAGGTCTATGACCTGAAATCGCGCCAGTGGCATTGGCAGTGCGAACAATGCGCCACGGACGGCTATCGCTTCTCCCATATCGCCGGGACAATCTTCGAGAACACCAACAAGCCGCTCCGCGACTGGTTCAAGGTCGCTCACCTCATGCTCGCCAGCAAAAAGGGCATGAGTGCCATGCAGATTATGCGCTACATGGGCTTCGGCAGTTACAAAACCGCTTGGCTCATGTGCCACAAAATCCGAACCTCGCTCGTTGAAGATATCAAGCAGTTGGGCGGCATTGTCGAAGTCGATGAAAGCTTCATCGGCGGCAAGGACAAGAACAAACATTGGGACGGTGAAAACCGTGGCCGGAAGCATCGGCCTTCGACCAAAACTCCGGTCATCGGTGCCGTGAGCCGCAAAGGCAACGTGGTGGCCCGCGTTCTCTCGCACGTCACTAGCGAGGCCGCTACTGCGTTTGTCCGTGAAATGGTGAGCAACAAAGTGAGCTTGCTCGCCACTGATGAAAGCAAGGTCTATCGCAGCCTGACTGAGTACAATCACCAAACCGTTGACCACCACAAAAAGCAGTACGTCATCGGTTCGGTTCATACCAACACGATTGAAGGCTTCTGGAGCATCTTCAAGCGCGGCGTCGTCGGCAGCTTCCACAAAGTCAGCGCCAAATATATGCCGCTGTACGTCGCTGAATTTCAGTTCCGATACAACAATCGGCACAATGCCGATATTTTCGGAACGGCGATTGGCGGTTGCTAATTGGTTCACTTCAATCCCACTGATAATCCGTAATCGTTCTCGGCAAACATCGGATTGGTGTAATAAAGTGCCTTTATTCCTGCTTTATTGAGCACATCGTATAATTTTGAAGTCTCATCAGGAATGTGTTTTACATCGCGAACTTGAAAAAAGACGCCTTTAACACCTGGATTGAGAGCCTTGATAGGAAACGGTGCAGGCATCAGACCGTTTGAACTCTGAATTTTGAGGCCGCTTAGTCCCAAGGCTGTCATTAATTCAATCGCATATCCGTCAGTTTCTGGATCATCTACGGCAAAAACAGTTTAAGCCCGCGGGAAAGAATCCGCTATGGGCGAAATAAGCTCTTTGAGCTTTGCTCTTTGGGACTCGCTGACATGGCGCTCAGCGGGGTAGCTGACGGCATATTGACCATACACGGCGAAGGCAACAATCAGCGCCACACTTACCGGGACCACTACCGCAGCCTTATCTTTCTGCGACCGCTTGATCAGCGCGGGCAATACAAAAGCTATAAACACGTAAACAACAGTCACAACGATGACGCCCCAAAAGACTCTTGGTCCTGTTGCGTAAATAGCGAGCGTGTTGGCAAAGTCAGTCAGACCAAATTTTCTCGCCCAACCAGCATAGTTTTTGGCGACATCGTCGGGTCCGACCGATGCGAAAAATATCAGCATTGGGAGAATGACCCCCAAGGGTAGGACTTTAAGAACCGACGTGCGATTTGCACGGAACCACATGCCGAAAGTGATTTTCGGCGGTGGCTGCAATTTATTGTGACGGTTTTCCCAGCGCTTACCCACGATGGCTTGTCTCTCTCAGAGCGATTCTCTGAGAGAGACTCCCGCACGCCGAAGTGAAACCCGCAACGCCCGATTGCGGCTGTCCACGTGTCCCACAGACGTTGTAGCTTTGCGATAATGGAGAATTGTGCATTATAGTGCAGTAGACGGTTATTTCCCTTCTGTCGAGTCGGGGATAATCGCCATTATATTTCATGCCTTATAATGCATAAGTCGATCACCAATGGCTCAATCACTTGCGACAGCAAAATCGCGCGAAAGCGCCGCACGCTTGCCGGAGGCGGCGGCCTCGGACGCCGCGTTTCTTGCTGCTATAGGCCGTGAAGTCCGACGTAACCGCGCCAAGCGGGGCATGACGCGCCGGCAATTGGCGCAAGCCTCCGAGACGTCAGAGCGCTATCTCGCGCAGATCGAAAGCGGCAGCGGCAATCCTTCGGTCAGCGTGCTGCGCGCTATCGCGCAGGCGCTCGATTTGCCGTGCGCGGCCCTGCTGCCGGAAGCCGGCGCGCGCACCGCGGCGCTCGGCGAAATCCTCGATTTGATCGCGCGGGTGCCGGAAGGCGAATTGCCGGCGCTGACAAAAGAGATCGAAACGCGGATCGGGCGCGCCGGCAACGCCGACCGCGCCCGGCGCATCGCGCTGGTCGGCTTGCGCGGAGCTGGCAAGTCGACGCTCGGCCGGATGCTGGCGCAGCATATGAATTGTCCATTCGTCGAGCTCGACCGCATCGTCGAGCAGGATTACGGCGCCAGCATTCCCGACCTGATCGAGATGGCCGGCACCGCCACGTTCCGCCGCTATGAGCGTAGCGCACTCGATCGCATCGTCAGCGCGAACAAGGCTGCGATCATCACTACTGCTGGCGGCATCGTATCGAATCCGGAAACCTATGCGCTGCTGCTTCGCCGCACCCACACCGTCTGGATCAAAGCGCAGCCGGGAGATCACATGGCCCGCGTCGTGGCGCAGGGCGATTTCCGGCCGATGGCGAAGAACCGGGAGACCAAAGCCAACGAAGCCATGACGGATCTGGTCGCGATCCTGGAGGCGCGCCGCGCCGATTATGCCCGCTCCGAGGCCGAACTCGATACTTCAGGCGACACAATCGAGCGTAGTTTTGCGAAGCTTTTGACAATTGTATCGCCGTGGCTTGGGCGGGAGGGCAAGCTGTGACGCTCACCGATACCGGCTTCATCGAGGTTGACGGCGCACGGCTCGAATACCGCATGATCGGGCCACGCCCGGACGCGGCACCGACCATCGTGATGCTGCATGAGGGGCTCGGTTCGGTCGGCTTGTGGGGCGACTTTCCCGATCGGATCGCAGGCGCAACCGGCGCCGGCGTCTTCGTTTATTCTCGCGCCGGTTACGGCCGGTCCAGCAAAGGCAAGCTGCCGCGCTCGACACGCTTCATGCACGAGGAAGCATGCAATGTGCTGCCGCACGTGCTCGACGCGATCGGATTCCAGCGCGGCTTTTTGCTCGGCCACAGCGATGGCGCATCGATCGCTGCGATCTATGCCGGCAGCGTGCAGGATCATCGGGTGCGCGGCCTGGTGCTGGAAGCGCCGCATTTCTTCACCGAGGAGATGGGCATCGCCGAGATCGAGCGCGCACGCGAGGCCTTCGTCTCGGGCACGTTCCGCGAAAAGCTTGCCCGCTGGCACGACGACGTCGATTGTGCCTTTCGCTCGTGGAGCGAACCCTGGACCGATCCGCAGTTTCGCAAATGGGATATCACCGACGCGCTCGCCTATATCCGCGTGCCGATCCTGA